>MKWU01000249.1_pt1 | contig 102540 bp, 121 predicted proteins | sample 809101 | NCBI WGS metagenome assembly MKWU01 (sample SAMN05860141, study PRJNA318959) | sponge metagenome | host: Aplysina aerophoba | place: Slovenia: Piran, Adriatic Sea, Gulf of Piran | collected 2013-05-07
ACCTCGTCTTGAAGTGCCTCAATGGTCTCTGATCGGATCTTCAGAGTGGTTGGATGTTCCTGAATAACTGGCCTAATGACCCTGATTATTTTACGATTTTCTGGTAGGTAGTCCCTGATTATTCACAACCATAATAGCCCAGGACACGCTCCACGGAGCCGAAATACCGCTGGACTTCCTCCTGTACCTGCTCATGGTGGACGAGTGCCACCACGCATCCGCCCCCACATGGCTGCAGAGTATTGAACGACTCGCCCCGGAACACCTGGCCGGAGCCTCGGCAACCCCATTCCGACACGACCGGGAGCCACTGTCGCCCACACCATTCAAGAAAGTTCGCCGACCCGTAACTCCAATAGAGCTGATCGAGGCGGGACTGCTGTGCCCCCCGATCATCGAATCACCAGTGGTCTACGACCAGAACGGTGAAGTGCAGCCCATCGGGCAGGCCACCAACCTGGTCGCACTCTACAAGAGAACGGTCGAATATGCCATCTCCAGAAACCGGCGGAAAATCGTACTGTTCGTCTCAGCCAACGGCGACGACAGCCCAAGCAAGGTCATAGCAGCCACCAAGCATGCCCTGAACCAGGCCGGAATCCCCGCCTACGGCGTGGAACAGGACATGAGCGCGTCAAAGAGAAAAGCAGACCTGAAAAGGTTCGAACAGAACCCGGGAATCGCCGTACTAATAAATTACCTGACCGTCACCGAAGGCACAGACCTGCCCTGCATCGACGCGGTGATCATTGGCCGCACCACGGCGTCGGAGAGCACGGTGATCCAGATGATAGGCCGCGGACTCCGTCCGTTCGGGACCAAAACGGACTGCCTGGTGATTGAATATACCAACAGGCCCGATATGGACGACATAATCAACTACTGGAGAGTTGACGACGCCCAGAACCTGGCCGAAAGCGATGACGAAGAAGAGCCAAAGCCGCGGAACCTGAACAAGAAGGAACTGGTAACCCTGGCAACAGAATTCCCCAGAACACTGAACCATTTTGCCCAGGCAAGAATAACCTACCCCTGGTTTCAACCCTACGCCAAAGAGCCCATATGGGCTCTGCCGCTTTGGAACAACGACGGTGAGGTGGGACGTTACATAACGGTGGAACCCACCCGCGGGGGCAAGTGGAAATTCACGGAAATACGGCTGATGAAGAAAGGACCGACGCCAACAAGGCGAAAGCAAAGAATTTTCGCGACGTCCGCCGAGGCAGCAAACGAAACCCGGCGCATGCTCGGAGGAAAGGCATCCCTGCTGGCAAGAACGGCAGCCTGGCGGCTGAGGACAGCCAGCGACCAGCAGAAAAGAGCTTGGGAGAAACTCACTGAAAATGACGGTCCGGCACCGACAGACTTGACAGCGGGAGAGGCATCAGACCTGATCGCCCAGCAGAGGTTCATAAACCGCATCCAGAGGAGCCTCCTATGACCGACGGAAAAGGCGTGTCAATCCAGCTAGTAATCGCAGTGACAGCGATAACCGGCCTGCTGGGTGGCACAGCACTAGCGCTGCAGATCCACAACGAACCAGCAGCAACAGCTGAAGAACCAGGGCCAGTCAACGTGCGAAGCACGATAAAATTGGACAGATACGAGGTTGAGGACCTGTACAGGGCAGAAATGACCCTGCAAGCGTGGGCGGAGATCATGAACGCGGCCGCGGCGGGCGAACCCCAGCTCTTCGAGAGGATGATCGGCTATGAACCAACGCCCGAATGCACGGACAGCCACTGGCCCAAAACCCCGGCCCGAGAGCCGCTGAAGCGGCCCACCCTGAAAACGATAGAAGACATCTTCATATGTAATCGAATAAGCGCCGTCCAAAGGACGGCGCCAGAAGGAGAATGGGAAACAAACCTGGGCAGGGCAAGCACGCTGCTGTGGAAATCAGTCAGCCCCGAAGGGGCCATCAAGCTGGAGATCGCGTCACAAGGCTACCTCGCAGCCGCGAGCAACAACGACGACCTGAAAAACTACGCGAAGACCTTCAACCACTGCAGGACAGCGCCCCAGATTGAGACCTGGCTCCAGACGGCCTACGGGTCCGGAGAGGCAGCCACCAACTGGCAAATAATGTCCTCCGCTCTGGGCGACTGCATCCGAGGCACCAACGAAAAGCAATTTCCCCAGGACCACGAAAAAACCAAAACCGAAGTTACAGGGCCGAGACCGCCCTGAAAGGAGATAACATGAAATTGAAATACATACTGATAGGAGTGCTGATTCTGGTAGGAGGCGTAATCACGGCCGAAGCCTACTCCGACACATTTGGCAGGGACACCGCCCCCAGCAGCCAGCTTAAAAGCGAGGTGGCGAGAACGCAGAGAAGCGCCCGCGACCTTGACCGGACCTACACCAACATAATGCCTCCCGCTCCCCCAGGGCTCCAAAGCCCGGCGGCCGCTAACCCGGAACCAGACCAGCCCGAGGTTGACGAGTCACCACCAGGGGAACCGCCACCGCCAGGTACCTACACAGACAGCGAGATTCCGGTAGAAGAAAGCACACCGCCACCAGCGCCCTATGAGACTAACACAAACCCCGCTGACCAAGCCGCGCTGGAGGCAGTGAGAACAAGCCGAGAGCAGAGAGCCAACCTGGAGGCCCAGGACAGCGAATACGCAGCCGCGGTCGAAACCTTTTACAACGAATGGACCGCCAGGTACCAGGAGGCCACAGCGCAACACAGACGCTTCCGCTGGCGCCTAGAACAGGCGGACCGCAGGGCGGGCGAATACTTCAGGACGCAGACCGACCTGACGAGCAGGATGCCCAACGCAACGCGAAAAGCCCATTACCAGGCCAAAGACCAGGAAGAGCGCGAGCTCTATACCGAATGGCAAGTCCAGGCCCACGACATACTGGGCCAGTCAAACATCATCATGCTGGAGCTGCGCCAGCTCAACCTGGAAATCACCAAGCAGACGCTTTCCGCAGACTTCGCCACGCTGTACCAGGAATTTCACCAAATACCGGCCGCCATATCCACGCTCCATACCGAGCTGGACCTCTTCAGGCAGAGGTCGGAACAGCTCGAAAACCAGTTCAACCGGGGGTAAAAATGAACCGAATAAAAGAGTTCGCAGACAACCTGCGAACAAAATGGGACCAAGCCGAGCAGGAAGCCTGGCACCATAGGACAAGGATGATAGTGGCGACTGCAGCAGCAGTCGCCATACTGCTGCCATGGCTCCCCATAGGGGAGAAAGGCCGAATGTCAGGAAGCCAGTTGCTGACCTACGGCATAACCTCCCCCGAGCTCGGACAATGGATGGGGGCCAACCCCCTGGGAACAATCCTCTTCGTGGCGTTCGGGGCCCTGATGATAACCGTAACTCTGACGATGGCGTGGAGGACACTCCAGGGCAGGGAAGCCACAGCCCACCAGATCTTCCTGATCGTCATGCCGTTCTTAGTAATTGCGACGGCCGAGACCCCGATCTTCGACCAGAACATAAAGCGGCTCGGGCTCATACCAATTCCCCAGGCCGGGCTGCTACTGATGATTACAGCCTGCGCAGGACTGCTGGGCCACACGGCGCTGCTAAAATGGAAAAGCCGCGCACCAACACCAACAACAGCAAGAACAGGAGCAAAGATTTGACCACAAAAGCAAGCCAGCGATTCGACGTCGACAGCAATGGAATGCGGAGCCTCCACGCGGACCGCAGACCCCACGAGCTCATCAAGGAGCTAATTCAAAACGTCTTCGACGAGGACACAGCGACCAAGTGCGAGGTCAAAATAGAGCCCGACCTGGCCGGAATCAGGGTGACCGTAACCGACGACGGCGCCGGTTTTGCAGACGTTGCCGACGCCTACACGATCATGGGAGAGACCGCCAAGAGAAGAGACCCCACCAAGAGGGGCCGATTCAACCTCGGTGAGAAGGAAGTAATATCGGTGGCCATCGAGGCCAAGATAGAAACGGTTGGGACAACCATCCATTTCCCCGCCGAAGGCGGGCGGGAAATAGCCCCGAACCGGAGGAAAAAGGGAACCCAAATCCAGGCAGTAATGCCCTGGGACACCCGCGACGCGGAACAACTGGCCCAGAGGCTGACCTACTTCAAGGCCCCCGAACACATCACGTTCACCATAAATGGAAAGGAGCCGGCGAAACCGCCGGTGAAGCACATAGCCCGGGCCAGGCTCCCCACCATCGTCCAGGAAGAGGACGGCGGGCCGATGAAAACAACCCGCCGGATGACAGACCTGCAGATCAGCGACCGCGTCGCCGACGTCGCCCACATCTACGAGATGGGCATACCCATTCAGGAAATCGACGTACCTTACGATGTCAACATCCTGCAGAAAGTTCCCATGCCCCCCAACCGGGACACAGTCAGCGACGCATACCTGAAGAAGGTCTACAGCCTGGTGCTGGCGCAGGTCCACGAGGACATGGAAGCCGAATCCTTCAGTGAAACGTGGGTACGCGAGGCAATCGAAGATCCGGAGATCACCGAAGACGCGGTGAAGACCACGATCAAAAGTCGTTACGGCGACAAAGTAGTCACCTGGTCTTCCAATACGCAATCAAACATGGATGCACTGGACAAGGGCTACCAGGTAATCCACCCGCGTTCCCTTTCCCAGAACGAACTCAAAAACCTGAGGCAAAAGGGCGGCCTGCAAAGCTCGCACGCACTCTTCTCAGACCGGACCAACAACGAGCCGGCAATAATGGAAAGTGAGGAGGGAAACCCCGCCAGAATAGGCTTCACCAAGTGGGCAAAGCAACTGGCCAGTGCGGCCGGATTTAGCGTTACGGTTGAATACGTCAGGGACAGCGGCGCCAAACGACTGGCATGCTGCACAATGAACTCCCGGAACCCGACAATGAGGTTCAATACCCACCACCTGGACGATGACTTCTTTCAAGGGAGAGGAGCAGAGCAGATCGCCATCATCGTCCACGAACTGGGGCACTCCGAAGCCGACGGAGGAACAGACCACGGCCCCACATGGGGCAACTGCTGCGCCGACGTTGCAGGTAGGATAATCGAATCTCTCAGAAAGGAGGCATGAAATGCCAGACCCCTTTTTCATGGCAGTCGAGGGGACCGACAAGTCGGGAAAGAGCACAGCGGCATTAAAGCTGATGCAGAAACTCCTGGCGCTGGATGTACCAATAGCATTGGTACAAGACCCGGGCTCAACCAAAACCGGAAACCACGTCAAGCAAGCCTTCACCGAGGAGAATCGAATGCAGCCCCTCACGGAGGCGCTGCTGTTTGAAGCAGCCAGGCACGAGATGGTGGAAACGCGAATCAAACCAGCGCTGGCCAAGGGCACCAACGTAATCAGCATCAGGTACACGACCTCAACTACAGCCTACCAAGGGTACGCGGGCGGAGTACCGCTGGACGTAATCGCCAACCTGAACCAGTTGGCAACCGGCGGCCTCGAACCGGACCTGACGCTGATCATAGACGTCCCAATACAGATAGCCCGCGACCGGGGAACCTCAAAAGACGCCTTCGAAACGAGAAGCAACACCTTCTACGAAAAGGTGAGAGCAGGCTACCTGGACCAGGCGGCCGCAAATAAAGACAAGATAAAAGTAATCGACGGGACACAACCTCCAGAAGCCGTCGTAACCGAGATGCTCGAGCTGGCGCTGGCACTCCTGAAAAAATAAAAGGTAAACCGCAAGAAATGAGAAGATGCGACTCCCGCTGCCACACCGCGCAGCGACACAAATGCACGTGCATCTGCGGAGGAGCCAACCACGGATGCCAGAGGGGACCGCTGACACCGGAAAAAATCCGACAGGAAATGGCAAACGAGGCGTTTACCAGGCGCCGAAGACCCCGCCGATGGCGTAGCATATTCAGGGCCGGGACGGTACCCACACAAGAGAGGCAGCTCACGATGGAGCTGCCTCTTATATTTGACGACCCAACAGACGAGATTCCCGAAGAAGAAACCGAGAACACCGTAGTGATCCTGGACGAGGCTATATAAGGTCAGGGGCCAACGCTATGAAGAAGCACCGAACGGGCCGGCGACAAGTCGCTGACGGCACCTGAAGTAACCCGGACCTGAACATCCCAAAATACCGGGACCCGGAGAGGGCAGGGGACCACCGCAGGCGCGCCATCCCTAAAACATTCAGAGGGTACCACCAAAGCAGGTAAGTCCCTGATTACAAAGGACCTCGAAGAGGTTCTGTGCCAAACCGTTAGATCCTCCGGGACCAGGTGGCCGGTGTGGCGCCAATACCGATACTCCAAAGCCCCGGCGGGGGACGAAGGCACGACAACGCGGATGGCCGGGGCATCCTCCGTATAGTCCTGGGAGAGAACGCTGATGACAGGCCGGGCGGGCCGTTGAACGCCGGGAACAACAGGCAACGGAGTAGTTGTCGGCGGAGCCACCAACAAGGGAGGAACCCTTGCCCTAGATTCGGCGAACGGCCGGTGGAAGACTTCCTCAACACGATACCAGCTCTGGATACTGTTGGACACCAACGGGTCAAAGCCGTCAAGAACCGCAGCGAGCTGAAACTCGTAAAACCCCGAACGGGGCGGGGTGATCCACCCCCCACCATAGGGCCGGAAATCGGCCTCAGGAGCGCTGGGAGACAGTCCCGAAACATGCCAGTACCGCACATGAACTGACCGCCCTGCGGCAACACCGGAATAGTCCAAGCGGATACGCCCGGTAACCGGATGGACCTGGACAGAATTAATGCTGGGACCACCCAGGCCAGGCGCGGGATAGACTACCGGGACAGCCATATCAGCAGCATGCGGATAGCGGTCAAAATCCCGGTCCTCCTGGCCGTGCAGGGGCCCCAGGGCATTAAACTCCGGCTGAATGCCCTCCGCGTGGCTCCAGGCACTGCTACGGGGCGCAAAAACAGTCGGTGCAGGAACAGCCGCTGGGCCAACGAACACTCGATGCGGCCAGGCAGTTGGAGCCGGAACATTAATCTGAACATTCCGCAATGACCGGGATTCGGTACATACAATGTCATCCAACGGAAGCCGCAGGGCGAAGTCCACGGCCTGGCTAACCCGGGGAGTGGAATAATTCCAGTTGCGGCGCGCCGGATGGGGGCCGACGTAATTTTCTATGAAGCCGGTACGACTGCTGGTAATGCCGTAAAGGTGATACCACCAACGAAGACACGGCGGACACTGGCACACCAGCTGCCCAGCGCAGTCGTTGCAGACAATTCGCTCCACCTCCGGTGGCTCGTTAACCTCGCGTCAACCAGTCCCAAACTGAGGACACCGCGACGGCCCAGAGATAGGACACGTCCCGCACCGCTGGGCACAAAGAGTACAGATAGCCCAGAAGCAGAAGGACCCACACGTATTCTGGGAACAGTTACTGCGTTGATCAGGATAGAAAGGCTCGGCATGAACCCGCCCCACAAAAGAGCCGAAAATCGCGAATAGAGCGAAGACTCCGGCAACGGCACACCCACAGAGAAGAAATTTCAGCCAGTTACGACGTACTTTCATATGACGAAAAACCCCCAAGAACCGATGAGCTCCCCACGGTCGTCCAAGAGTTCCAGGCGATACCCGCCCAGCGGCCAGACCCCGCCTACCGGCGCTCCAATGCCACTGTAAAAATACGGTTCAACGTGGGTGAGAACACGGCTGTCAGAATACATCTCCAATCCCTCAAGGCCAACACCCTCAGGGCCAAGGCTCATCCACCGGAGGGTCACCTCCATCTCAAAATCGGACACCGCCTGACTCATATCGAATCCGACAAACCAGAAGATAAAAGGAGCTGTGTGGGGAATCCGCTCCGAGGTCGGGGGAAGGCGTGAGAGATCACCCTCCTGCAGGTAGTCGGGAAGCTCGGCCTGCTGCATCACAAAGACAGACTGCCTCTGGAAAGCGGCGCCGTCACGATATAAAAGGATGCCACCGGCCGGCGGATCCTCAAAACCATCACTGTCGAGAGTAGGCGTGGGCGTGGGCGCCTCAAGGGTAACCACCACATCAACGACGACAGGCTGGAAGGTCTCCACAGAGACAGAAGTAGCAGTTGGAACCACCACGGCCAGGGTCGGCGCCGGGACCGCAGTCGGAACACGGACCGCGGGAGGGGCCAGTACGGCTGGAACCAGAGTAGGGTACAAGACAGGCGTGGGCTCGGCCTGAGCAGTAGCCAGAACCGGGGCGACAACCGGCAACGCCGTCGGAACCGGCAACGGGGTAAAAGTGGGCCACGGCGTTGGAACAGACGCCCTCACAACGGGCGAATCCCCGTCAGCCAGAACCTGCAGAGCAGGCGCGGAAGGCTCAACGGCGCCGCCGCCACAACCCAAGAGAACCAAACCACCTACGACGCTCAGGACGAAGGTTCGAACGAAAAGAGCCAAAGGTCATCCTCCGGATCCCAATACCAGCATACTGAACCATCAGACGCCAGGTACCCAGGAAGCCAGTTAATCAGAATGGAACCGTCCTCAAAGCGGCCGGTCACTCCATCATGGCGGCAATCACGATTGGAGAACAGAGAAGGAAACTGAGACCAGGCGCGGGCATCGCAATCGAGCGGATACGCCTGACGGATAGAGAGCATAACCTCAGAGACCAACTCCGCATCTACGACGTCAAGTTGAAGAATCAACCGCCGGAGCTCCTCATCACACGAAGATTGAACGACGCGGTCGATGCCCTCGCGGCCGTCCGACAGGGACCAGCCCCAGATTTCGCGAGAAGAATCGTAAAACCAACAGCCGGACAACGATTCAAAGGGAACAGCGTCGAAATGAATAAGCAGATTGCCTGACTCATCCCGGCCGGTAACACCGGCGGAACGTTGACCGCCAAACTCGGGAAGGGTCGTTAACCCCTCGGGCAGCAACAAGCCACCAACCCGAAGGCCATGACATACCCGCTGAAGCCCAACCACAGGGTCCCACCCTTCAGCCAAGCACGAAGGTGACTCCAGGGCGAAGGTATCAACTGCAGCTGAGACAACCTCAGCGCCAAAAAGCGGCTCGGCCGGTAAGGAAACAATGAGACTGCGAAACAAAGCCTCGCACCCCGCGGACGAATCGAGATCCGACTGGACCGAACTTAGCCGAGGAACCGGGGTACTGGTTGGAACCTGGGTCTGACGCTGCCGCAAAGCTCGCGACGAAATGGACACCGACGGAGTAGGAACCACGATCCCGTCAAAATCGAGCCGATCAGCCGACGCGCTGACACGAAAGTCATCAGGAGCAGGCAGAGCCGCAACCTCAACACCAAAACCGACGGATTCCCCGTCAGGACCGCCACCAGCGCCAGACGCCGATGAGCCACAGCCAACGACGAGCGCAGCCAGGAAGGAGAGACACACAAGAATCCTAATTGACAACAGCAGAGACCTCATCAATACGACGCTCCTGCTCAACGCTGGCCGCCAGACGAGCGGCCAACAGCTCAGCGCCAATGCTAAGACCCTCATCGCCAGACCGCTCCTGCATATTGGCAAATTCAGCAGCGAGGGTGGCATCACTCTCACCATGGAACCGCCACGACTGGTCAAGAAGCAGCTCACGCTCCTCAGGCGTGGAGACGACCTCCAGGGGAAAGGCCCCACCATCCTGGTCAATAAAGACACCCTGGCCACGAATGGCGGTGGAAAGGAAGCCCCTGATGTCACGACCCAAGGCAAGAGCCGTGGCCACCTGATCGAGAGCGGCCGGATCCTGAGACAATGCAAGCTTGGTGGCGCTGTTTTGCAAAAGGGCGAGACCCGCATGGCCGGTAATTACACCGGCGGACGTATCCTCAGCGAGGAAGTCCTGCACATCCTGCGTGATGGTAATAAGGCCGAGCTGATGCTTCCGAGCCCGCTTAACAATAGTTAGGAGAGACTCAGCCCCGCTGGGGGTGGCCAGAACCGTCCAGCACTCGTCCACAATCAGGCGACGGGGCCGCCGGTTGGTAACCGCAAGCGCCCAGACGACCTGGGCACAGACAGCAATAGCCACCGGCTTGAGAGGACCAGCGAGATTCTTCAGGTTGAAAGACGTTACCGGAGCTTCCCCAGTCATAAGATCAGGAGCGTCGCCGCACATAAGATACTGGGCCGAGCCGGTGGCAAAAGGCGAAAGAAGATGATGGAGCTCGACACCCCCCATTTCCCGGGCTTCGTCGGTCAACAGGAACTTATGAAAATCGGCAATACCGCCGGTGCCCAGAAGGGCATAGGGACCCTTCCGCTCAAGCTCCTGTTCATAAAAAGCCGTCATACAACGGTCGATGGAAGCCTTCAAAGCAGGCTTTACCTGCCCCTCAAGCATAACGCCGATCAATGAACAGAGACCCGAAATACGGGTGGCCAAATCCCCAGGATCAGAATAGCCAATGACGAACGGATTAAGCCCGTAACCGGGACTGCCAGGCACGAAGACACGGCCGCCAAGGGACTCAGTAATCACGCCATACTCACCCTCAGGGTCGATGATGTAAATAGGAATATCCCGCTCCGCCTCCCGGGAAACAATCGCCTTCGTAACGAAGGACTTGCCGCCGCCAGAGCGAGCCATGATGCACATGTGAGCGTTCATAGCTCGGTCATCGAAAGGATCAAACATGACCGGAGTACGGCTGCGCAAGTCCATTCCAAACAAAGTGCCGGCGCGTCGATCCAGATCATGGGGAGTAAATGGGAAAAGCCGGAGCATGCTCTCTGAGTCGGTGAAGTCGGAGACGGTAAAACCGGCACGACAGAGAGGAAACATCCGTGAAAAAGCCGCCCCCTGCCGGAACTTCAAAAGACGCGACGAGGCCATCAGCGAGCGAAAATGGGAGCTGACACGCTCAAGCGAAACCCGTAGACCGTCCCGGTCAGGAGAATAGACGCCGACCATAATGGTCCGCCGGTAAAGCCGTGAGACGCCCCTGGACACCTGCTCCGCAATCCGAGTGGCATCATCGATGGCGGTTTCGACCTCCGGAGAAACAAGTTTGCCGCTCTGATGGGCCGCGATACGAGCGCCCTCGAAGCGGCTCCGCTGCATCTGCAGACGGCTGTGAGACTCCCGCTGGGAAATCGGAAATATCCACAGGGACAAGTCCAGCTCTTCACCGGTCCGGAGCAGCCCTTCAATGAGATCCAGTGAAATCTGCCTAGGCCACTTGTCGACTTCAAGGAAGGAGACATAGCGCCGGTTGAGCTCAAGATAAGAACTCTCAGCCCGGGCCTGGTAGAAATCCTGGCGGTACCCGTACCCCATGCCGCTGACACAGGCCTGAAAAAGGAGCGACAGCTCCTCATCACCCATGCGGTCCGCGTTGAGCTGGGCCTGGGTGAGAGCCGATTGCATCTCCATCTCACGGTCGGCAGCGCACGAGACATACCACTTACGGGAAACCACCAGGCCACAGGTCTCGAGTTCCTCGGTAAAGTCCAGCAGAGAGTTGGCCACCCGGTTGATAGGACCGTCCTTCATATGCTCCGGACGGGCCTCACGCCACTGGCGCCGAACATCAGAATAATCCGGAGCATGCTGGCGGATCAGAACCTGAACCGGAAACTCCATGTTGTTCAGCATGGCAATCCAGCCGGCCATGACGTTATCCGACGTGGAATCACGGCCCTGGACCTCCCAGACCACAAAGCGGTGCCCGGAGAGGTCTTCAAAAGTGCCGTCGACGACGCGCCGCACTTGGACCAGCATGTTAATGGAAGGCAACGCCGACTCCCGACGAAACCGGCGGGGAACGAGACGGCCGAGAAACCCACGGCTGCGATCCGGAAGAGACAGGTCGAAAACTGACTCGGAAGGAGGTTCAGGGTCCGGAGGATAATAGCCCGACTCAAAATACTGATAATCCTCCGGGTCCGAAAAAGCCCCGAAGTCGGAAAACTGGCCCAAGGACTCAAAATCATCAAAGGCCGGTACATCCTCCGGTCCAACAACTTCCGAAGGAGACTCGGGCTTCTTCTTGAAGAAATCAACAACGGCTGAGCCTAAACCAGGCAAGAAGACACCTCCTAGAATTGTGAAATTAAAAATTCACCGGAGCCCTAAACAACAATGCCAACCATACGGAGCAAGCCACCAAAGTAAAGAACAAGTCGATCCGCGAGCTCCGGTGAAAAGTATTGGACCAGGTAGGCCACCAGCGCCACGGCGACGACCAAGGCAATAATCGAAAAAACAAGGCCGGCGAGACGCCGCACAATGAAAAAAACCGCTACCAGGATGAGAACAATCACGAGCAGTTGCAAAAAGAGTTCCATAATCAGCCGCCCCGCTCCAAAGCTTCATAAAAGATAGCGCGGTCGCCACTCCAGGCATCAGTGGCGTTGAATATTACTGTGACGGTACCCTCATAAAGAACGTAGGCCATGCCGAGAATGATCATCCCGATGATGATCCGATAGATTCGAGACCTGCTGGCAGCGAGGTCGGACCCTGCCGCGGACTCCTGCATATAAACGACGCCGGCAAAAACAAAACTGAGAGACAGGAACCCGGCCCCCAGTGCGACAGCGAAGTACCAGGCACGGGTAAGATCCTCGCGAAAGAAAGCGAGAGCACAGTGGCGCTTGAACCAGGTATTCTCAACGACCTGAAGATCCTCAGGCACTCCATACCACCGCCTCTCTTCCACATCGAACTCAGGTCCACCGACAGCAACTCCGTCACGTTTCTCAGCACGGAAAGGCACTGAGACGCCACCGAAATCCCTATACTCTATTATTTGGCCCCTTGGAACGGCAGTTTGCGCCGCCACAGGAGCGCAGATGCAGACCTCGCTGTCCGGATTATCACGGCAAGTAGCGCCAAGCCACTTGAGTGTCAACTCATCAGCGACACCCTGCGCCGAGACGGGATCCCCCGGCAACAAAACCGACGCGACCGCGAACAACACAATTGCAAAGCGCAGGAGAAAGCCCATCCCCGTCACCGGCCGAAAATAGCCTTGAACGCGTCCTTAAAACCCCGTTCCACCGCTACGGCGCCGTCGTTAACCGACCGGCTAACCTCCGCCTGGACCTCCATCCGGACCGCCTGGCCCTGCTCGCTGTCAATATATTCGGCCTTCTTCGACCGGAAGAATCCCAACTGATACCACTTCGAAGAACGCCCCTGCTGTTCCAGCCAGACCAGGTTACCCCCGACGAGAAGCTCGGCCATTTCCTCATACGAGGGCTTAACAAACAAGCCTTTAACGAGATAAAAAAGGCAGGCCGGCAGGCTGAGCCCGTAGAGGCGGGCAAAGAGCAGAATCGAGGTTATCAACGTGGCAACGCCGGCAATTGCCAGGCGAACCACGGTACCGTAGGGGAACATCAACGAGATAACCAGCCAGATCAAAGACACGGCGATGACAGTAAATAGCTCCGGGAGGGACAGGCCCAAAAGATACTTGTCCTTGGAACCAAGAAAAGTAGGGCTGTCGTAACTGTCGAGGGGCATCAGAAAACCTCAAGTTAAACAGGATTACATGGAATCGAGAATCTTGTTGAGAGTCTCATTCATCTGTTCCATCTGATTGGTCAAGGCCCGGGTGCGCTCGGAATCAGCATCGGGGCGCTGCTGCTGTGCGCCGCGGTAGGACTGGCCACGTCGCTCCTGGCCGCCGCCCTCACCCTGACCGCCCGAGCCACCCGGGGAACGGGAAGGATAGGCAAAATTGCCACTGAGCAACGAACGAATGCGACCATTAACCTCCTGGGAGCGTCTTATACCGGCACGACCGCCGGCCATCCCGGCGTTGAAGCGATCAGAAAGGCTGGGGCCAGGCCTACGGCCAAAAGTACCGCGAGGCTCGCCAGCAGAAGGGGTCTCCGACTCGGAGCCGGAAGGAGAATCCGCACCACCGTCCGGGGGCAGCGCCGGACGAAAGCCGGAGACCATGCCAGAAGGCGACTGATCACCAGGAGAGGCAGGGCCTACACGCCCACGGCCGGACTCAGGACCCCCGGACACAACATTACGGGGAGAACCTGGGCGCTGCGCTTGACCACGGCCCACTACGCCAGAAGGACGATTCGCACCAGGACCAGAGCCGGTTACCTGACCCGCAGCAGGAGACCCAGCAGGTGGAGGAACAACAGCGCCGCTCGGACCCACACCCTGATCAGGCACACCAGAAGCCGAAGCAATGCCGCCGCGCGGGCCAACACCGGAGACAGGAGCCCCAGAAGAAGTAAGAGGACGCCCCGCGACAACGGTGCGGTTAAGCGCGCCAAACTCGCCAGGACTTCGCATAACAGACCACGCGCCACGGGTAGACGCGCCAGGGATACCTCCTGTCATGAGCTGACGGGCGGTATCAACATTAGCGTTGTTATCAAAGGGCTGATTGACACGACCCTCCGAATCAGAGAGACCGAGTCGGTCGCGATTCAGACCCAAGCCAATCGAATGCATACGAGTCATACGACCAGGCGGAGTGCGATTCAACCCGTCAGGGCCGCGACCCTCAGGTCCCCCAGGCATACCAGGCGCCGGGGGCCCATGCGGGCCGTAAGGAGCGCCGGGAAGGCCGGCCAGAGACGAAGGCTGAGCCAGCAGACGTCCCCTCCGGTCGCCAGAGTCCGGATACAAACGGTTCGCGGACCTGAACCCAATGTTGCCAACATCCTGACCCATCGCCACAGGAGCAGGAGGCCCTTCCGGGCCGCCAGGATAGCCCGGCAACTCGCCCTGCACGGGCACCGGCACACCAGCATAGGCGCCGGGCAACGCCCCGGACTGAGAGACGGAACCCTCCGGAACCTGGCCGGCTCGGCCGGAAGCAGGGCCGCCGCCAACGGGCGGCGGAGAAGAGCCCGGATCACGCTGACCGGGCAAAGGCGCGCTGCGGCGCCCAGGAGCCACCTGTTGACCAGATCTCTCATCAGGTCGGCCCACTGCCGGAGGCTGCTGACCTCCAGTAACAGGAGCCCCCGGGCGGGGAGGAGCCACCACAGCGGCCTGGGCGGTAGGCTCACCGCCGCTGACCTGCCCCGCGGTCTCGCCAGAAGGTGTCTGCATCGACTGCCCGGCGACCACGCCGGACTCTGCCTGAGCAGACTCAGGGTGGGAAGAAACCGACTGCTGCTGAGGCTGCTCAGACGATACGCTGCCTCCCATACGGCGGCCTAGGTTGAATCCAGCCGAGCGGACCGAGGAAAATGGGCTGAAGGACCGGCGACCGGTAGTGCTGACGTTCCCAGACTGTCCCTCCGAACCGCCGCCATTATTGACCGAACCGCCGCCTGGCGGATCATCACCGCCACCGCCACCGCCGCCCGGCGCACGGACGCCGCCGCCAGGGGGCCGCATGCCCCCGCCCCCTCGAACCATGCCCATCATCCCCGAAGAGGACGAGCCGCCAGCGCCGGCGAATCCGGCCGCAAAGCCAACGCCAGCGGAGGCAACCGTGAGTGCCGCGGCCCCAGCCATCATAAGGAGACTGCCAAATCCGTCAAAGACACCCTTGGAACCCGGGTTAACGATGTCAGGCACCTTCCCGGCCAGGAAAAAGATGGCGAACGCCATGACAACAGCGATAACGAAGTCCATCAACGAGTCGGCGTTGGTGCTGTTGAAATAACCCTCGGCGAAGTACAGACCTACAAACAGAACTATTACAACGACAACCTGCTGGAACACCGTGCCAAGGAACATGGTGACCCACTTGTTGGTCCAATGACTGGTATTAGGAGAGCTGTAGAAGACGAAGGCCAGCGGCGCGAAGACTATGAGAACAGCAAGCAGAGCCAGACGAATCAACAGTCCAAAGACTACCTTTCCGAAAACATAAAGAATGAAGATGAAAATGAAGAGAACGACGATAAGAATGGCCATCAGGGTGATCTTGCCCAAAATGAAGCCGGCAACCGCAAGCCCAATGGCATCTCCGAAGGCCTGGGTACTGGAGACAGAGTGCTGGAAAAAAGCAATCAGCGCGTCCAGCAGGAGGCCGAACACATTTCCCCAGATCCCCCACAGGCTCATGCCGGTATACTGACCGACCAGACAGGTAAGATCACCGGCGAGGATAAGGACCATCTGAATGATGTAAAGACTGGAGGCAGCCAGAATGAGACCCAACAGCGCCCGGGGAATGAACTCACGGAGACCCACCGAAGAACGGGGATCAAGGCCAAAGTCATAAGTCATCCTGAGACCCTGCCAGACCAGAAGAACAAAGAAAACGGCACCGGCAAGAATCCACATAAAGCCCCACATGGAGCGCACGATACTATTGTCCCAGGTCAGAGCTGAAGGAGTCGCGGTGAGAAAATCAGTGCAAATGGCGGTGCCGGTTAAATTCAACAAGGTGAGGCCAGAAAACGCCTCAGCAAGCACATCGGCAGGGGGAGCATACGAAGCCCCGGCTGCGCCGTCCTGACATTCATAGAGAAGAGGAATCCTGCGGTCCTCAAACTCGCCGTTCTCATCGCGGGCCAAACAGGCCATGGTCGCGCCCTTAATGGGAAGAGGCTGCGACGCAGTCCCGGGTCGGGGAGGATCTCCCTCCTTACCAGGAGTTCCGACGTACGGGGTAACCCATATCCGATAATTGAAACCGTCAGCGACGGGCATATCCAGAACGTGCTGATTAAGACCCAGATGGTCGCCATCGACATAACGCGCAGTAGAAGCAGGGGCCTTCAGCTCAAAAAAAGCTTGACTGGGAAGGTCCCCAGGCTCAGCAGCCTCAAAAGAATGAGGGAAACGGTAAATTGCACCATCCAACTCCTGATTGACACCGCCGTCAACAGGAAGCATCCCCATGGACCCGAACCAAAAGCCGTCAAGATCATAAATGTACGTTTTATTGTGGTCATCGCCACCACGGAGAGACTTGACCGTATATTCGCGGGGCAAAAAGAACTCCGCAATCTCGGATCCGGCAGAGGGAGAAGTACGAGTGCCGGCGGCAATAGAAACCTTAACCCCGTCAATGGACTCATAGACGTCGCGGCTAACATCCTGATGCCAGCGGTAGTCCCACTCGACGCGAACCAACGAGAGACCCGAATTAAAGGCATGCGGGTTAAAACCTTCCGGCAATTCCGTATCGGCCGGCGTTCCAACAACCTCCTCAAAGACAGCATTTTCAACCTTGCCAGGATCACGATTATCCGCACCTACAGCATCCGCATACGAATAAGCCTGAGCCAGGGACTCTGACGAACCCTGTCCAAAAGAGGCCCCGAGAAAGGGCCGATTGAGATCAAATCTTAGACGGTTAACTACGTCATCATCACCCTCCGTACTTCTCGGAAAGCTATACCAATCAAGCTTGTTATTGACTGACGGCCCCTCACGCTCTGCCGGATCGAGAGGCACCAAGTCGGCCGGAAGATCGCCCCGACCACCCTCAAGACTTACGAAATCCACATCGGCAACGCGAAGCTCCAGCGAGGGAAGGGTGACACACGAAGACCCATAGACAACACCTGAACTGGGGGAGCAAGCAACAGGTTCCTCGACACGAACCTTCTGACAGGTCTCAACGCCAGAGGCAACACTGTCAGCCACGGCATTATGATGAAGAACATCGCCCTCTACGGTGACCGGGGGCTCATACTCGACCGGACCGCCGTTGGTGGCCCGGGCCAGCTCGTCCAGGCCACCACAGGCGGCCTTGGAGACCTCCTTGGTAGCAGCCGGAGGCGCATCAGAGCCACCCTGGGCAAATGCCTTGAAAATGCCGGACAGCAGCACCCCCAAACCCTCGCCGATGGCGCCGCCCACAGCGCCAGCCACAGCACCAGGAATCGAGGCGACGGCGCCGACGGCAGAACCTACCTTCTTCAGAGCGTCAACAAAAGTATTGGTCTCAGAATCCACCGCACCGGCATAGAAGACGGGCAACACGGCAAGGCGGCAGACAACCCGGCGAACCTGACGTTTCGGGACAGTGAAAAAGTTCGAACCTCCGGCCGGACCGTCGAAAGTGAGATCAAGAGATGAGTCTTCGTAGGTGAAAGGACTCCGGGACTCGTAGAAAGCAACCACCAGCAGGTAAGGAGCATTGGGATCAAGATCCGAATCCTCAGGAGTAGAAGCACAGAGACCTGTTGTCTCAACACACGGCCAGCTGGAGGTATAATCGGCGCGAGCCTCAGGATGTTGAGGGACGCCAAGCCGGTCAGCAGCAATCGGATCCGACGAAGAGGCCAAGGTATCAGAGAAGACGCGACTCTCCTTGACAACAAAACTGAACTCATTCAGGGAACGCAGCGACCCGGAGTTATTATCGGAAGGGGAGGCAACGCCAGCCGAGACCAGGAGAAGCGAAGCGAAAGAGAATCCGGCCCCCCCGCCAGCCCGCTGGAAAGGAAAGAAATTGCCGCCAGCAAGATTCTCACAGGTAATATCGGTCCGCGACGCTCCAGAACCCTTATACCCGCAGTTGGTAGCCAGCTGACCAGGCTCGCCTTGAGTGGTAAACCCAGAGTTGACCAGCTCCTGAGACCCCTGGGGAGAATTAAACAGGAGCCAGTGCTGATCATCCGGAGAGTTTGACTGGATCTCCGGAAGGGAGAAGATCTGCCAGGACAAGTCCTCGAAATTGGCAGGCCAGCGTACCCGGGTGAGCGCCGGATCCTGATGGGTAGAACCCGACTGAGACTCAGGGTAAACGGTATCAAGAACCGGACGGCGGAAGCCCCGGTGAGGACCCTCCGACACAGGAAGATTATCGCGGTACCGCCCAGGAAGAGTACGGTCATGCTGGGTATAAGACCACGGTTTCGTACCAAAGGCTGGGAGCACAGCCAGATCGGGGCCGATGGACCCAAAGTACCAGCCAAAATCAGAGCGATGGGTCGGATCCAGAGTCAAGTTGACATGCAACTCATCTCCCCCAGGAACCTGGCGCTGGCTCAGAAACGAGTAACCCGCCCCCAGGCTGCCGACACGGCCCTGAAGCGTCGAGCTACCGATGTAACTCACGTCAACCGGTATAACATTCCGGGTATAAGTGCCATCACCTACCGGAACCTGTATTTCACGCCCCTGGCTGCTGGCCACAAAAGTAGTGTCGAAAAACTCCCCATTATTTATATCGGTCCCCTCAAAGTGAAGATCAACCGAGTCCGGCTCCGACCGGGTCACGGTTGACGATGAACAGGAACCGCCATTATAAACACAGGTAACCGTGGTGCTGCTGCTGATGGTAATCGTTGGAAAAGTGCCAACGAGCGTAATGCGGCGCCCTCCGCCATGAGCAGCAGTCCGGGAGGCGATAGTAATATCCGCAATACCAGCAACCAGATCATGGAGGAACTGGGCGTCGTCACGCTGCACCCCACCGCTCGGGTTATCAACGTCCAGCCACTGACCGTTGAAAGAAGTAAGACGGCTGGCGTCACCCGCAGCAGGATCCGGGGGCTTCTGCGGACCAACACGCCGATACGCGTTATAAAGATCACGATGAGCCTGCGTATTGCCATTAGTCTTATGCCAAGGAGTACGAGGGAAATAGTCGTCAGATCCCACTGACTTGAGAATCGACGGATCTGCGCCTGGCTGACAAGGGTCAAGATTAGTCAAGAGATGACGCATGCGGTGAGCCAGGGCGTCATAATTACAGAGGATCTTCAAGTCCGCCCCAGCCGTGTCAAACCGGAAGTAATGGCCAACGTCAATCAGCTCCGCAATCGAGCCAAAAGGGGCTACCGCACGCGACTGAGGGTGCTTGCCAGCAAAATCGACCCAAGGTTTGTTGTCAGGAAGAGTGACCGCAGGCCCAGAGCCACCTGGAAGATACGGAAGGTAATCCTGCTCATCAATGGCATAGACCATCGAAGGGTCACCCCACTGAGACGTCCAGCACATCCAGGTAGAACCGGTATCAGCCGTCACTGTCGATGACGGCACGAGAACGAAAATAATTAAAAGGAGGCAAGCCACGGCACAGATATACCAGCGCCGCGGCGGCCAAAAGGCACAAAAGAACCTTAAAAAGTTACCCATGGCGGAAATTATAGCACCGCAAATCGAATAACCACTTTCACGAAGTGAAGTAATAAGAAGGAGACCAAAAATGAAAAAGTTCCATTACTGGATAGCGTTGATTATGGCAACGCTGCTGATAGGCTGCAGCGGCGGCGAAGAGACAGCAGAGACTGCAGATGACAACGGACCGCTGCCAACGCTTCAGGGCCAGTTAGCCCAACCTCAATTACCCAATAGCGAGCCAAATCAAGAAGAACAGGGCACAGGCACAAGGGACGTTGCCGCAGGACTTGCAGAGCCGAAGCCAACGCCCTTCCGCCTGTTCAGCCAGGAAGAAATAGCCGCTATGCGGGCCGAAAGCGGCGGAGAGGAAATGAGAACACCGATTGTCACGAACGCGCCGGAGGCCCAAGCGATTCAAAGGACCACAACTGACCCAGCACCAGCGGAGCCAACAGCAACGCCGCAGGCGAGCGACGAAAGACCGGCCAACCCGCAACTCTCGGAAGGGCCGACGCTGCAGGAAATCTACGCCGGACTGGACACGAGCCGGTACGCGCTCAATCCCAACGAAGCCGTACAGAGACCGACCGGCGGACTGGTTGACAGACCGTTCGAGGAATACCGGGACCACCCGTACCTGCACCTGTTCCCGGCGCTGGAGACCCATATCGATGATGTACAGGCAAGGGCCGACGAAAGCGGCGACAGCCACCCCAAGACCTTCACCCACCACCTGTACAACGAAACGGGCTACATTTACAGAGAAACGGAAAACGACGTCCGCGCAATGAAGAACTATGGCATCGAACAGTTCCTCGCTCACCCCTGGTTCGACCCAATGACCGGAGAAGAGTTGTCACGAACGGAACAAAGAACCATGGGGGTCTTTGAAGAATACTATAGAGACGTAACCGACGTGACACCCCCCTACTTCGGGAAGGACAGCCTACGCGAAGTCCTGGCGGAAACCGTAGGAGCGTTGCTGGACCAGGCCAAGCTGCCGGAAACGACCCCGGCAGAGCTCGTATGGAAATCAGACCGGGACATACAGGGAAGAAGGCCCATCCCGCTGACAGGCGAGCTGACCAACCCGGACTCGCTGGAGAGCTATATAAAAAGACCCTTCGTCAACCTGACAAGCGAAACCAGGCAGCCATTACTGACCAGAGGAGCATACACGTTGCCCATTGCACAATGGGACTTCGTAGACCCGGACCTGCCGATCGTGAAAGTGCACGTCAACGTGAGCGACATACTGCCACTCGAGACACCAGACAGTAGACGAGACGAATATCTCGGAAAAATGGTCCTCTTTGAAAAGACACATTACAGCGTAGCCTTCGTGATAGCTTTCCAGAATCGCTGGACCAGTTTTGACGACCCGAACCGGTGGGCCATCAGGTTTGGTGAGGACCTCCAACCCTTTCCGGACGTAGAGTCAGCGCCCGACGACAACCTAGACATATGGCAGGAACTCCTGCCATGCAACAAAGGCAACTGCTTTTGGGAAAAGAAGCACGGCGCGTTCGACCCGGAGATGGAAGAAGACTGGCCCAATTACTGGCACTCCAGCGACTACATGCAGCACTCGCTGATAGGACCCGTGGTCCTGACTGTCCACGACTCTACCGTACTAGCCGCCGGCACCTACTCGGCAGTGCCGAGAGTCAACCACTGGCCTGCCCCCGGGCCAATCCTGAGCAAAGAGCAATTGACGACACCAGAAAACCCAGAGACAACCACGATCTATGATTTCATCCAGATGAGACCGTACCTGGAATCACCCAACCCCGGATTCCCATTACCCGGCCATGTCATGGCCAACAGGGAGACCGGACCGGGGACAAACATCTGGGAACAATACGGCCTCAGCCCGGAATGGGATTAAACGAAAGGCGGGAAGGCGGCTCCACCACATAAAATAAAGGCCAGGGCCCGTCCCCGGGCCCTGGACGAACATTACTGAGGTGGAGCAATTGAAAAAACTTCTAAGAACCCTCACGATCACCCTGCTGCTAACCGCAACACTCGCCGCGTGCGGCGCCGAAGACGAAAACAACCAGGACCTGCTAGTCGACTTCAGCGAGCCGTTGCCGGCGGCAGCGGCCGAGAACAGCCTCCCGCCACTGGCGACACCAATCCCAACCCAGCCTCCGCCAGAGCCTGAGCCGGCGCCGAGCGCCGCCCCAACGGAACCCACGGCGAGCGGCACCGACACCTTCGCCCGCATAGAAACTGCCCTGGCAACCATCCAGTTCGACATCAGCGACCTGGACGCCGCGCTGCAGGACCTGCGCAGGGACGTCGACGAGATCGACTCCAGGCAGTCCACGGAGAAAGAGGAGCTGCTCAACGAGATCGAGATCGAGCTCAGTAACCTGACCCACCAGTACATAACGGAACTGGAAAGCCAGATCGCTGAGCTGGTACAGGTAAAAATCGAACAGGAAGAAACAATCTACCGCGATACCGTCGACGAGCTGAAAGCCGCAGTAAGGGAGCACACCGAAGCCTACACGGCAGCGGTCGAGAAATGGCCGGCGCCCGACGTGAGATTCCAGCCCTTTCAGCAGACGGCAATCAACCGCAGCCAAACGGAACTAGAATGGGTCCTGCAACCCTACCCGAACGGGTTGCCGCTGGCATCCCACGGCCAGGCCTTCGTGTTCAACCTGGACTCCAATGACACCGGAAAAGTCGTAGGGTTCAAGCGCCTGGAAGGAGCCGACGAAGGCAGAGGGATAATCCCCGGCTACGTGCCCCACATGTTCCCCTCCGAGGTATATCGGGCAAGCCACTACACCGACGTCCGGTTCTACGAGCCAAACAGCGAGAAGGAAACAACGCTGAACACGGCCAACGGCCAGGGAATACACTACAAGCCAAGGCTGCCGGCCCACGTGGACTGCTCTAAAATCATACTCTTCGTTAGCGAGTGGCAGAACGGGACGTGGAAGGACTGGCAGCAGGAAGCAGACGGGTGCAGCCCCAACGGGGTGAACATAGGAGGCCGATACATAGTAGCCGTGGCCCTGGACCAACAGAGATGAGGCTCAGCGCAAGCGCTCCACCACAACAGAGCCAAGCCAATGACCAGGGGCCAGGTAATGGACCACGGAACCGGTGCGGGAAGTGGTCTTAACCTGGAGGACCATTACGCCGCCCACGGCAAAAGTCTGGACGGCGTCACCGTCATGAAAGTCATAGACGGTCCAGACATTGACCACTGGACCGTCGGCGTGGCGGATCTCCCAGCCGAACCGGCGAGAAAAGAGCTCAATAACCTGGGGTGTTGGGCTGCCCAAGATGGGCATGAATTCAGCGGCGCCGAAGGCTAAACGAGAAGCGATAGCGCGCTGCAAGCTGCCGTCAGCAAAGGAGACGATCCCCTCCGGAGAGTCAGAACGGTAAAAAAGGTGCCGGTGGCTGTGCGAAGCCCGCAAGCTCCGCGACGTCCAATCCCCACCGTCAAGTCTGAGGAAAGTTAAGCCCTCGGCCGGGTCGAACCAGAATTCGTCCGCAGGCGGAGGGACAGGGAAGCCATCGGACCAGGCAACCACACGGCTGACAGCCTCCTCAGCGACCTCCGATGAGCCGGAAGGACCAGGCTCCGAAGTGGGCGTGGGAATAGAACGAATCAAAGAGGCATGCTGCTCGCGGACCCGCCCCAGCTCATCTAACTGCAGCTGGGCCAGACGACCCGCGTCAATAAGGTCCTCCTCCAAAAGAGGAGAAGAGTCAGCGACATCAGCGGTGTCTCCACCAAGAACAGGTTCCACCTCGTCCGCGGAGCCACAGGCCACCAGAAAGGCGGAAACAGACAGCAAAAAGGTGGCTAAAAGAATTCGCTGAATCATGGCGACGTCTCCACGAAGATGACAAGATCCTCAGCTAAGGAACGGGCCCACAGGCCCTTCAGGACAGCCTGGACACGATCCCTGGAGCGGGCAACGTCCAGAAGAGCAAGCCGGTACTGGGGAAGAAATCCCGACCCGGCAAGCGCATGAGAATCGAGAGGGTCCATGGCATCGAGAATCAGCCGTGCTTCGTATATATCAGCCAGCAGGAGACCCATCGACGACCAGGATTCCTCCAATAAAGCCAGGTACGCCGGAGTAGGACACCCGGGCGTAACGCCCTGGGACAGCTGAGTCTCAGTAACAATATCGCATCGCCAGCGGCCAGGGACCTGCGGCCAGGCGCTGTCGCGCCGCACGAAAGGATACCGCTGCTGCAGAGGATCAAGAACCTGGGCCAGGCGGTCAGAGAAAGAGACCGCGACCGGACCCCCATGCCACGCCCACAAGACGTCATAAGCCTCAAAAAGAGTGTCGGCCATAAACGACAGCTCCTCCTGCTCTCGGGCGCGCCAATCGTGACGACCGAAGGCGTGGAAGCTCATAGCCTCCCGGCGGGAAGCCTGGTCGCGCCACCAAACGCCGTGGCCCCGCGGGCCCGGGGCCTCCACGATGTTCTCAACATCAGTAAAACGAGAAACAGCGCCGCTATCCCACGCCAGCTCAAAATCAGTCAGCTCGCGAACCTCGCCCGTAACGGCATGCCGAACGACGGGCCGGCCCGTATCTCCCAAGGCCACCGGGGAGCCAAAATAGGAAGCGACCCTTACCTCAGAGGGATTGAGAGCACGGCCCGAATCAGACACCGGCTCCGCGGGAGAATAAGAGGGCGAAGCTTCGGAACCGCCCCCAAGCCAAAGCGGAATAAGCAATAGGGCGAAGATTGCCATAACCACACCGGTGAAGGACCAGCGAGAGTAAAGGAGACGCCCAAGGGCAGTCCGCCGCCAGAACCGGCGCCGTTCCGTCGAAAGGATATCCGGTACAGAATCGGACGGTGAACCGTCAAGCCGCCGGCCGAACAAGGTCACGGCTCGACGGTCCGGAATAGCTCACCACAGATGGAGCATCCGTAATTGGACATAAACTCATGGAAGACACGAACGCCCTGGTTGACATCGGTCTGATAACCAAGAAGATTATCCAGCTCCTCCGGATCGAGCTGACGACCGTCAAGAGAAGCGGTCAGAGCCCGCATGCGCAGCACTCCGGTAGCCCCACGGTGTAGATCAGCCACGACCGATTCGTACTCAGTAGTGTAGGCCCGAACCGTATCGCCAACGTCGGTGCTGAGCCGGTCCAACCGAAACCGCTCCTGCTCATCCATCAGCTCCTGCAAATTCAGAGAGACATCCAGAAGGTCGTCACGCTCCCAAATTAACCCCGGCTGGACCAGCAGATCCCGGAGAACCAGCCAGAGACGGACATTCAGCCAGATAGAAGGGCCCATGGAGTTGAGATGTTCCATCTCAGGAACAGTCAAAAAAGGATTCCGGCTGGAATCCAAAGCCAGGGGATTGACGGAAACGACACGCTCGGCAGTAACCCGCTGGGCAGCCAAATCGGCCGAAATAGTGGCGGGCACATTAGGCGTGGCGGTGGGAATCGGGGTCGGAATGTACGCCACAATGGTTGCCTCGACGAATCGGCGTACATCCGTCTCGGGAAGCATCACAACGGGAGCTTCCTCTCCGTCGGCCGCCTCGCCCGAATCCCCGCCGGTAACTGCGCAGAAGATGCTGACCAGGAACACCAACCCAAAGCATCCAGCCAGAGCGAGAAGGACACGCCGGTTGCGAAGCAGGTCAGAAGGAACCACAGATTTAACCGAATCAAGCATGCGTGACTACCTCAAAGATATGGTGGAAACCGCAGAAGAAACAACCTCCTGCTCTTCCTCAAGATAAGTATCCGCCTGGTCAAAATAGAAGGCCGCCTGCCTGAGCAGACCATCAAACTGAACCCGCTCGTCCACCGAGAGATTCGGAAGGCCGCGGCCCGACGGGCCGATGAGAATGGACGCGGCCAGCAAACGGGTAGCCCCTTCAGCGGAGATCTGCAGAGACTCAAGCATGCCAAGCTTGTAACGCAAATACTGCTCACGGTTGGTCCCAGGCAGAGGCACGTCCGCCAAAAGGGCAAAGACCTCCTCAGCCTCCAAGGTGGCGTCGTGGACGTCAATTACCCAGTCAAGATCAACCTCGGACTCCGACTTATAGGAGGTGAGAGTCAGCAGGTCCTGGTTCAAACGAACCAACAAAGCAAGGTAAATCTGATGGGCAAACATGTAATCAACCTCGATTAGGACCTGGTCAGGAATCTCATAAAAGGCGTCCAACTCAGACGCCACATTGGAAGCTGAAGATGAGTAATCGTACTCCTCGACAGGATCGTCACCGAAGTCAATAAGACCAAGCTCGGCGTCGCCGCCAAAAATCAGCCCAAAGGCTGCCCACCCAACGCCCACCAAGGCGGCGACGATACAAACGGCAATCGCGATCTTCTTATAATCCAAGAGCGCACCTCTCAAGAAACAGAGTACAACGAAACGAAAGACATGCGCCTTTCATAACAGTGTAAAATACCCCAAATGGAGGGGAGGAGAGATGGACATAAAGACCACAAAAATGGACCTGCCCATGAGGATCAGGTTCCACGGTGCCATGCTCCACATGGCAATAATCAGCTGCAAAGCACTGGTCGACAACAACCGCAGGACCATGACCGAACTGAGCACCGCGGTGAACCTCGTCAACCAGCTGGTAGAAGTTGACAACCAGACCGGTGAGATCGCCCGGGTAAATGAAAACCAGTACCTCATCGACATCCAAGTCAAGGACCTCGAGGAGGCCTGGCAGGCCCAGCTGGACCGCACGCCCAAGTTCCCAGGCTCATCGTCAATCAACCTGAGAGTCACCGAGGCGGTAGACGAGGGCCGCAAACTGAGCCAAGCCATCAAGGAGCTGCAGCAGGAGACCTGCGGGAGCAAGTAATGAAATCACCCTACGGAGAATGCTTCTGCCTGAAATCCCCGGAACTGGAAACGATCATGCCGTCGCTCCTCCTGTGTCACCACAGCGACAGCGACGACCTGGCCCAAGCCCAGCAAAACCTGCAGGTCGCCTTCATTGAGACCTGCGGGGAGGAGGACCATAACCAGATCCTCACCGACTACTTCGGCCGGAGCAACCGGGACAACATTAAAAGCTACGTGGAGAACCTGATAGGGCAGGAGGCCTACAATTCGCTGAACCCGACGGAACAGAAGATAGCGCTACCACGCTACATGGTCATCGAAACCCTCGCCAGGGAGATCATGAGGCTGCAGATTATCCTACGGAGCTACACCGAGGCGTGGGAGGCCTTTCCCGAGGGCGAATACCAGCCGGAGGGACCGGAATAACAACACTGGAAAACCGGTCAAAACCCGTACGGTAGACAAAAGACAAGAGGTGGGACCGCCGGGTAAGATGGAAGTCCACTAAACCCCATTCACCTAGTCCCTAACTGGCCAGAGAATCCCCGGCAGCTCCCCTGAATCACCGAAAACAAGCCGGCCCCAAGGTTGGTTCGCATAATACCCTTTATGTAAACCGGGAGACCCTCAAGAGGGTCCCATGACCAGGACCGGCGCCGGTACGAAACCACAAAAGGGCGCGCAGACCCGCGAGGGAGGCAACCTCATACTGAGCCTGTTCGACAATGAAGCCAAGCCGCCACAAAAAGGGAAGAAAAAGAGACCCTTCAGGTCTCCCAACACCCGAAATCCCGCAATCGGGCTCTCAGGGGCGTTAGCGGCCACTTGCCGCCACAGCTGGGCAATAATCAAAGCTGAAGCCGGCACAAAAAGCCAGGCGACAGCAATGGCCTGCACAAACTGCGGCGCCACCTGGGACCAGTGTCCAACGTGCCAGGGCAACACGCCGCCGGAGGTGGGACCAGGAGGACTGAGCCACATGCCGTCAACGGCTAACAGGGAGTGGATAAAGGAAAAGCAATGCCCTCCGGACAGTCACAGAGTCCACATACCCGCGATCAACGGGACGGCCGGAATCCCGGCGAATACCTTCGCCCTCTACGAGCAAGCAGAGGGCGGCGAGTACCGCCGCACAAAAATACTCACGGGGCACCAATGACCCGGACAGCCGGGACAAGACGGGGAAGATAACGGGCGCTGAACAGGCGCCCGTTTTTTGGATGCCAATTAAAACCGAAAGGAGAGAAACATGAAGCTTACCTGCTCCAAAGACAACCTGCGCCAGGGAGTCGCCACGGTCCGGCGCGCCATAAACAACCGCAACACGCTGCCAATCTGCGACAACATATTGCTGGAGGCCCAGGACAACCAGATACTCCTCACCGGCACCAACCTGGAAACCACGATCATGACAAGAATTCCAGCGGTCATCGACCGGGAGGGCAGCGTGACCCTGCCCAACCGGCTGTTCGCCGAATACATTGGAACCATAGCAGAGGAGACGATCAACCTGGACTCGCCAGAGGAAAAGGCATACACCATCTTCACTGCCGGCGGCCACACCGCCACGATCCACGGAGCCAACCCCGAGGACTATCCCCCGCGGCCCACGGTCAACGAGGGAATCGCCGGCAGCGTAGAGGCCGAGGAATTCGGCAGAGCACTCAACCGGGTCGTAGGCGCCACCGCCAAGGAAGAAAGCCGACCGGCACTGACCGGAGTCAACATCAGGACCAGCGGCCCCGCCTTCAAGGTGGCAGCCGCCGACGGGTTCCAGCTGGCAGTGGACCAGGGCGACCTGCTGGAACCTCCGGCCGAAGACCTGGACGTGATCATCAAAGCCAACACCATCCACGAGATAATCCGGAACGCCCAGGGCGCCACCGAACCGGTGCGCTTCCTGATGGTTCCCGAACGGCACCAGGCGCTCTTCATGATCGGAAGATTGAAGATCTTCACCCAGCTCATTGACCAAGCCTTTCCCAACACCGAAAAGCTGATACCTACAACCTACAGCGCCCGAATGGTGGTGGCCACCAAGGACTTCAACCGGGCCGCGAAGACCGCCGCCCTGTTTGCCAAGGACGACAGCAAAATTATCCGAATGAGAACGCAGAAGACCGAAGGCCTGGCCGACCCGGGTGTAGGTCAGTTGACCGGCCGCTCAGACCAGATAGGCGAGACCTCGATCACCTTCCGGGTGAAGGAATACGAGGGCGACAACGCCAAGGTTGCCCTGAACGGCGACTACATGCTGGAAATAGGAGACGTCGCCGGCGACGACGTGGAAATCCGAATAGACCGCACGGACACGCCGGTCGTCATAGGAATACCGGGAAGTGAACATTACCACAGGGTCATCATGCCCATGTTCACGAGCTGGCCGGACGAGGGACCAATTATGGTAACCGCAAACGGTCCTGCGCCAAGCCAGCCAACGGCCGGCGAAGACGACGACGTCATCCAGGTGGAAGACACTAACGAGTCCCCGGAGCCAGCCGCAAGTGTCGAACCGGACGAGGAGAACGAATTCGAAAGGAGCAACGCCAATCCGGAGGACCCATTCTCCGAACCCACCAACAGTGAAGACTTCGAGGAAGCGGAGAAGGAACAAATGGCCGCCGGCAGCGCCGAAGGCTAAATCAGCGCCGCCGCAGGACAGAACAGCGGACTACGAAAAGAACAATCAATGCCCGGACCTACAGTGAAGGCCCGGGCACTTGCACATCAAAGGAGAGAGGCATGAACAGAGTCTTTCTTTACAACGGAACAGAGTACCCGGACCCGGACCCCAACATGAGCGTTGAGGAGGTCAAGAGCCACCTAGCCGAATTCATGCCCGAACTGGCCAACGCAACCGTCGCCGAGAAGAGCCAAGGGCTGGAAACCGTCTACGAATTCACCGTAAAGGTGGGAACAAAGGGCCTGAACGGGACCGAAGTCATTGCCGCAACGCTCGATGAGTTGAAGCCCTGCCGTCCAAAGATCCTGAAGATGTTGGCCGAGATTGACGTCTCGGGAGAAGACGTCTACGACGCCCTGGACCAGGGACGGCTTGCCGAGGCAAGCGCAGAAGCGGACGCGCTGCTGAAATCGGCTCAGCACGTCGCCTCCATGATCAACGACACCATAGGTTAGCAAATGCTGAAGCTCCAGGACCTGTGCCAAAAGCTTGAACCCATGTTAATTCGAATCGACCACCTGGCCGAGGCGCTAAGCGCCACCAAGGTAAATAACCGGGTTACCCGCCTGATACGGGAGTTCCTCCCGGGCCTGGAAGGCAGCATACGGAACCAGGGCGCCATGTATACGCTGGCGGCCGGGTTCTACCGGCGATTCTTTCCGCTGGAGCTGGGAACCATCCTCGACGAGTCAATGGAGGACGGTACCGACGAAGACAACGAGTTCACGATGGAATACTTCGAACACATACGGATAGCTCCAATGGGAGTCCATCCCGAACACGCCATGTACACGACACAGGGGCAGCACAGCATCTTCTCCTACGCGTACATCCTGGGCGACGTCACCGAGTTCGCAGGCGAGATCATAGAAGAAAGCTACGCAGGTACCCTGCGCGCCATGCACAGCGAGGAGCTCGAAATGGGAGACAACCTCGGAGAGATAATCGAGGATATACCCCAAAAACCCTTCAAGCTTCAGGAAATCAGAGGGGCCCTTACGGGAACCAGATTCCAGCGATTCACCGAGGTTGTCGAGTACGCCATGGCAATACCCGACAACATATTCGTCCGAAAGAACACTGAAAACCGGTTCGAACTAGCCGACAACGGACCGTGGACGTGGGAAAACGTCCAGCGCCTCACGGCGGAATGGAAAGAGGGAGAACGGCTGCAGAGACGGGCCCACAACGCGGGCTTAACGTGGGAACCCGTTCTTGAGAAGCAGATGGCCCGAATTCTGAAACTTCTCATAGACTACCGAGAAAAGCAGGAGGGACCACCCGAGGAGATGCAAACGTGATAGCAGGACTGGAATTCGACCCCGACAAGCTGGACTTCCAGACCGACGAAGGAAAGCTAACCCACCGGCTGGACTGCTACGAGAGCGGCCTGGTGCTGACCAGGTACCTGGACAATGGTATCACCCTAACGCACGTGGACGGAGACGCCCTGTTGCGCGTGATTCAGAGAAACCTGCAGAGCAGCACGCCACTGCTGCCAGAGGGAACCGTCCACTACCGGAACACCAAGGCCGGCCCGGAATTCACGATCTGGGTTCCGCCCAGGACCTGGCCGGTAACACTGGTCACCGGCGCCGCGACCAAGCCCGAGCAATTAAAGATTCCCCTGCCGGGGCTGCTGTTCACCTGCTCAGCGAACCGGCCGCCGGTAATCTTCGCGGCCCTGGCCAGGCCGAAAACAGGCGACGAAGCCGTCTATAAAGCCCCACTGCTGAACTGCTTCGAGAACGGCACATCGTGCCCGGGAAACCACATATTCCCGTCCCAGCCGGACAAAATCCCGGCGTCCTTCTTCGAGAGCCGGTTCAGTCCCCACCAGGGCACCGGCATGCTCGCCAGCCACCAGGACAGCATACTCAGCCTGTGGCGCGACATCGACGGCAAACGAAAATTCCCCAAGGAGTCCTTGAGATACCATGGGACCTTCAACGAAACCTACAATAGGTGAGCTGGAGCTGGCAGACCTGCCCGCCGGCTACGTCTTCAAGAACCGCAACGGTTACTCAGGTGCAAGAGGACGGGCCTACACATACATCACCGCGGCCAACGGGATCTTCATCACTGCAAGCAGCGAATCACTGGAGGCAACGACTCTGGTAGCCCCCTCAGACGTGGCCATCAGAGGCCTCGATGAAGAGCAGGAAAGTATAACGCTGCCCAACGGGAAGCTGCCGGCCAAAGCCATCAGAGAGCAAATCCTGTGGACCATGGAAGACCTGGACACCGAACGGCTGTTCAGCATCACATGGGATCCTGAGACCGGGACATACAAAGCCGCCAGACCGGGCCAAAGTGGCACGGCGACCGCGCTGGAATACGACAAACAGCAAAATGCTGTGCTGGAACTGCACTCCCACGGAAGGTCACAGCCGTTCTTCTCGAGCACCGACAACGCCGACGAGCAGGGATTCAGGATCTACGGCGTCGCGGGTACCCGCAAGACCGCAGCGGGAACGCACAACGCGTTCCAGCTCCGCCTGGGGATCTACGGGGTATTCCGAAGAATTAAACTGACTGAAATAGCCGAGGAATGAAAATGGCATCGTTAGAAAGCAAAGTCAGCTGCCCAAAGGTCCACAAAGTCGCAATAGTCGGCTGCGGCGGCACAGGAAGCCTGCTCGCCGAAAAGCTGATGAGACTGCTCACCGGAACAACCGTGGACCTGATCCTGATCGACCACGACGAGGTGGAACCACACAACCTGCTCCGTCAAGGCTTCTACGAGAAGGACCTGGGCAAAAATAAAGCCCTGACGCTGGCCGAGAGGCTGGCCAGGAACTTCCGAAGAAAGGTAACGGCCATCCCCGAAAAGGCTTCAGCGCACAACCTCAACCGAGCGGAGTTAATCATAGGCTGCGTCGACAACGCCAAGGCCAGAAGAACGCTCGATGAGCTATACAAGCCGGACCGGTCGGGACTACCGAGAGGCCACGGCTGGTACATCGATGTCGGGAACAGCGAAAACACCGGGCAGCTGCTGATCGGGAACGCCACGGCGGATAGCAAAAAGCCCGTCACGGACTATTACCGCGAGGTGGAAGGAATTAACCTGATCCAAAAGCTGCCAACGCCAGGAACCCAGCAGCCAGGGCTGCTGATCGACGCGGTCGAAGAATACAACCCCGACCGGGACTGCGCCATGGCAGTGATGCTGCAGGAACAGGACCCGGCCATTAACGACGCTATGGCCACGCTGGCCAACAACACGGTCTACCGGTTGGTGACCGGCCGGTGCAACCACATGGCCCAATACCTGAACCTGGAGTTCGGTAATCTCACGACAATCGCAGCAACGCCGGAAAACATCAAGAAAGTAATATCCTGAAAGAAGGAACCGCAACGGCATGACGCAGGAAAATGACGAAACCAGGATCATAGACCTGTCCGAAGAAGAGGACGAAACCGAACCCGTAGAACTTACCGAAGACGACGAGAACGCGGAAGAAGGCGAAGAGGGCAGCACAGCGCCAGGGGAAAAGGCGGAACCAAAAGGAGAAGCTACCGCATCAGAGACCCCCCAGCCGGACAAACCGGAGCTGAAGATCGTGATACGGCTTGACGAGAAGATCACGGTGGGAATACAGGGCAAGGAGACCTACCCGGTCTTCTACACGTTGGAAGAAAGTGAGATCGAAGCGCTGGGCGAGCCCATCGCCGGGTTGGTGCGCAAGGCGAAGGACCAGTGGGACAAGCAGCCTCAGCTGAACAAGTACGACGCGAAGAAATCAAAGACCAAGCCGTCTCCGCCAGCGGGTACACTGGCCGCTACAACCACGACCAAGAAGCCGCCGCCAGCGCCGCGGCCCAAGAACACGGCGACAACCCAGTCAGGACCCAAACTGCTTTAGGAGGCGGTGATGCTGGCCTACCACACCGGGAACATCTTCGAGTCCGAGGCTCAGGCCATCGTGAATCCCACCAATTGCCTGGGACCGATGGGAGCAGGACTGGCGAAGCAATTCAGCCGCCGCTACCCGGCCAACACGGCGCAATACCGCAGGGAATGCGCCCAGGGGCTGATCAAGCCAGGGCGCCTCAACTGGTTCAACACCGGCCGGGAGACCCCGGAGTGGATAGTTAACTTCCCAACCAAGAACGACTACCGCCGTCCCAGCAGACTGGAATACATCCAGGAAGGACTGGACACCCTGGCCGAAGAGCTGACCAAGAGGGCAATAGCATCAATTGCCATCCCGCCACTGGGCTGCGGGCTCGGCGGACTGCCCTGGAACGCGGTCCGCGCAGAGATAGAAACCAGATTAAGCGGGTTGGAACAATGCACGATAATTCTCCTGGAACCTCCAGTCCAACGACGTTGATCAACCAGAGGAGCAAACCGACAGACCAAAGGGGATATCGCCGATGACCAGCTCGACAGGACTAAAATGTTCAAGGTGTCACCAGCCGGCCACAGCCGCCAGAACGGACCCTAACGGGAGTCTCAGCCTGTGCATCGGCTGCGCGGCGCTGGAATCGCTGACCGTACCGGCCGAGCCCGAAAAGCGGAGCGCCGCGCCCGATAAATACCAGCATGGGGCCGCAGGAACCCTGATCCACAGGGTTGACGCCCAAGGAAAGATATGGAGCCACCAGGCGCTCTCGCTGGAAATCCTGGGCACCGGCGCCAACCTGGTAGTCTCAACGGCGACGGCGTCAGGAAAGACGCTGATCTTCCAAAGCCATGCCATGCAGGTAACAACGGAAACGGACGCAACAGCGCTGGTACTCTACCCGATCAAGGCGCTGGGGAATGACCAGGCTGAAAAATGGAGGGAGGCCGCGCAGGCAGCCGGTTTGCCCGGAAACGCCATAGGCCGCATAGACGGCGATACCCAGATGCAGCACCGGACGGCCATCCTGGACCGGGCAAAGGTGGTAGCGATGACACCGGACGTGTGCCACGCATGGCTGCTGCGAACCCAGGGACAGTCAGCCCAGGCCAGATTCCTGGCAAAACTGAAGCTGGTAATCATTGACGAAGCACACACCTACGACTCAGTGTTCGGATCCAACGCGGCGTACATGTTCCGAAGGCTAATCAGCGCCGCAATGGCCGAGACCCACAGGAAGAATGTCCAGTTTATAGCTGCCACGGCCACAATACTAGAACCGGCGCAGCACATGAAAAACCTGACCGGCCAGGACTTCGAAAGCGTTGCACAGGAGATGTGCGGCGCCCCGCGCCAGGCGAGGGAAATCCACCACGTTCCCGCCGACGGAGGCAGCCACGTCCTGGAACAAACCACCGCCAGGTTGATGAACGCAATCATCAACGCGGACCCAAGCGCCCAAATCATCACTTTCCATGACTCACGCCAAGGCGTAGAAAGAATTGTGCAGTATGCCGGAAGACCCGACGACATAGTCCCGTACCGTTCAGGCTACCTGGGAAGCGAGAGAAAGGACATCGAAGACCAGCTCCGCCGAGGGGCCATAAGGGGCGTGGTAAGCACCTCCGCCCTCGAAATGGGCATTGACATGCCGGACCTGAGCTACGGCCTTAACGTGGGACTCCCAACGACGCGCAAGCAGCTGCATCAGAGATTGGGCCGAATCGGCAGGACCAGCCCGGGGACGTTCATAATAGTCGCTCCCAGCAGCCAGTTCGAAGCCTACGGCGACTCAATGGAGGATTACATTCGCGAAAGCGTCGAGGCGACCAACCTGTACATTAACAACGAACACATCGGATACCACCAGGCCAGGTGCCTGAAACAGGAACTGGAAACGAGGGGCGCCAACGCCATGATTCCACCGGAAAACTGCCGCTGGCCGGATGGATTCCAGCAACTGATGAGGGAAGCCCACAGCCGAACGCCAAGGCTCAATTCAATAAGGCCCCCGGCCAGCGGACCGCCGCAGCTCAATCACACCATGAGAAGTACAGGAGAAGAAGAACTGCAGCTGATGGCTGTAGACCAAGGGCACGGACAGAGCCAGCCGGAACAGCGGAAAGTGGGAACGATAAGCCTTCCCTACGCCATGAACGAGGCTTACCCCGGCGCCATCTACCGACATTACGGGAAGTGCTACGAGGTTCAGGAATGGGCCCGAAACCGCAGCAGCAAAGAGGGGCGCATAAAGATGCAGCAAATCCCTTCGGTCCGAGAGAGAACACATAGCCTGGAACGGCAGCTCGCCGTTATTGACCTGGACCAGACCAGAAACAGCCAGGACCTGAAGGAGAAAGAAAGGGGGTTCTACCAGAGAACCGCCATGAACATTATCCAATCGGTGGAAGGATTCGTTAAAACGGGAGACCCTCCGGTCCTGTACGAAAACCTGTCCCGCATAGACCCGGGCAAGAGCCGCAAACAACGGACCTACGGGACGACCGGACTGCACATCACCATTGACAGCGAGTGGTTTCAGGGTAACGACAGCCAGGGTTGGGCCAACCGGGTACAGCTCGCCAAGACGCTCAAGAGCCATCTGTGCTACCGCAGAAGCATAGCCAGCGGCGACATCGACTTCGTGGCCGACAACATCTTCCTGAAAAGCGCCAAAGGCTGCATGCTGAGCGAAAACTCCCTAGTCGTTTACGACGATGTGATCGGCGGGCTCGGGCTAACGAACCACCTGTTCGAAAACCTGAGGGATTACGCCGACAGCCTGCTCAGGTCTGCGACCGACGAGAAAACAAAGCTGGAGCGCATAGAAAGGAAGACCGCTCGGCTCTTCCTGCAATGGCTCGACGAGAGGCAACAACAGGCTCCAACGAGCCAGGACGAACAGACCAGCTGGTGGCGGGTACTCCAGCCTGGCACGAGGATAAGATACTACAGCCCAAGAAAGAAAGCCCTCGACGAGGGGACCACCGAGGAGCCGATCTGGCAGGAAGGGATTAAGTACATACTGAGGAATAAGGAAGGGCAGATAGAGCTTGAACCCGTGGGCGAGGACGCGCTGCAGCCGATAAGACCGGCTGACTGGCAACTATGGATGCCAGCGGACAACCGATACGAGCGGGTCCGCATCGACTGAAAGAAACGGCCCGGGTGAAGTCCCGGGCCGCCTTACATGGACTAATAGCTCTGTGACCAAACCCCGAGACGGGCAACATACATCCAGCAGAGAGAGCCGTCAGACGGTTTCTCTTCAGCATCAGTAGACCAATATACAATGATATTATTTGCTCCGTCACGACCAGAAGCGCGGCGCGGCCACTTAGAAAGGTCATTCTCCAATCGAAGCCCTGACGGAACAGTATTATCACCCACCTTCAAAGTCCCAGACGGAGCGGCAGTTTCATCACCCGCGGCAAAGCAGTTACTAAGGTTCCGTTCCGACTTAGTGACGTCTGTAGAACTAACACCCGTCGTCATGACGACAGGGTTCCAGACCTCGCGAGCACACTCGCCCCGCTGAACCTGTATCTGCGAGATGACCTGCTTTATCCTAGAGGCATTGGAAGCGCCGCGCTGGAACACCAACTGGTTCTGCAAAATACCGTCGCAACTGGTGCCTGAATCGGTCGTAAGAGCAACGCCGCCAACCGGCTCAAGGACCGCCTCGGAAACGACGTTCGGCAAAATGAAGGCCATGCCCATCACGATCAAACCGACAACGACGCCGATCAGACCCATCTTCGCCTGGGCCATCTTGCTGGGATCCCCTTGGCCCAGCATGAAGTTATAACCGACAAACACGACGGCGACGCCGGAAATGCTGCCGCCGCAGATGAGCAAAAGACGGGTCAGCCCGCCGATCGCAGTGACAAATTCATCCATTGAAATTCCTCCTCCTTAAAGGTTTTAAACAGACCGGGCCCGAACCGGCCCCAAAATCAGCGGTAATGACTCAACCACGTCCGAAGGCGAGCAATGTAAACCCAACAGGGAGCGCCATCCGAAGGCCGCTTCAGGGGACCGAAGTAAATCACCATTCCGCCACGGCTGCGATAAGTGTCATTGTTAACCTCACCGGTAGGACCGCCCTCCCGCAGGGAGGTAGGTATAGTCACGCCATTCAACACACCAGTGCTGTCCTGGCACTCAGCACCCGCCACCACGGAATCAGAAACATCAGGATCCCAGAGCTCCTGAGGACACTGATCGTTAGAAGCGCGAATCTGGCCAATAGCATTATTCATACGCGCAGGCGTATTAATAGTGGAATTGCCAACAAGCAAATCCCGAAAGAGCTCATCACAATCAACAGAATTCCGGGACTGAACGGAAACGCCGCCCGCCGGCTCAACAATGGTGTCAGAGACAAAAGTGGGAATCAGGAATGACATTCCCATAATGACCAGACCGATCACCACGCCGACGCCCGCGCCTCGCGCCTGGGCCACCTTGTGCGGGTCCCCCAGGGAACTCATAAAAAGGTAGCCGCAGTAAACAATGAACACGCCGCCGAGAGCGGCGCCGATGGCCACCATGACCGTAGTCGCATTGCCCAAAAGGTCAAGTATTTGATCCATAGAACCAAGCCTACCGCAAACAAGCGGGGTAATGACTTTCACAAACGAAAGTTTTTCAGACTACTGACATTTCCTCATTGCAAGTAATCGAACCGGAAAATTATACTTCAAAAAGTAGAGAATACCTGTCATAACGCACCCTGCAGGCCGCTTCCGTTAGTGTATTAAAATACCGGTATATTATGGCTCCCAAGAAAATTAACTGACGGTAGCAAAACACTATCAGGCCGCTGGGAACCGCGCGGCCACCTAGGCGCAATAACAGACTGAGAGGACAGAATGAACCCCGCAAGGGTGGCCTATCACATGGAATTAGTCCGACGGAAGAGACAACTGGAGAACGAGCTCCACCAGGTCAACACGGCACTGGGAGTGTCGGAAACGGAGCTGATAGAGCGGATGATCGACGCCGAAACCCGGCAACTACGAGTCGGCGACAACCTGCTGTACATGCAGAGAGAGGTCGTAGCCCACGTAAAGCACGGCGAGGACGGTAACACCGACCAGGCCCAGCGGGCCCTAAGAGCCAGCAAGCTGGAAACCGTCCTGCGAAGCCAGATCGACGGAAACAAGCTGAAAGAACTAGGCCGGCAGCTGCTTAAAAAGGGCGCCTGCATGCCACATCCCGCATCAAACTACATAAAAATCGAGGAGGTGATTCGTCTCAGGTTCCGGGACAGCGAGAAGGGCTGACCGGCCCATGCAGGAGAAGCAACCAACGGTCCGGAAAAAGGCTCCGGCGCCACCGGGCAGGCGGAAACCCGGCCAACAACCGCCAAATTAAGTTAAGCAACCAGCCTGAAAAAAGACAAAACGACTGAAAAGTAGGTACAACGTATGAGCATGGAACAAGCGGTGAAAGACGAGCCCACGGCCGTCGACCAAGGCTTCGAGGAAGCCAGATTCGACGCGCTGAAGCTCAGCGAGGCTGACCTCAAGGAAATCGAGCACGTTTTCCGCGAGGACATCGGCAACGATGAGTTCAACGAAAGGAGCCTGGAACGCATCCGGCTCCCGGCGGGCGGGACCACAGTGTGGACGGTGACCAACGCAGAGGGCACTACCCACCCGGAAACGATAAAGGGAATCATCCTGCAGTACAACCGACCGCGGGCCATGTGGTTCGAGCGGCGCAAGCACGGGGAACCCGCACGACCACCGGATTGCTACTCGCTGGACGGCGAGAAAGGCAATTACCGGCACCAACCTCCCGGAACGGTTCCTGAAAAGGGAGAACCGGGCGCCGACTGCTTCAGCTGCAAGTTCAACCAGCCGGGAAGCAACCCGGAACGGCCTGAATCACGCAGCAAACGCTGTCCAGAAAAGAGAACCCTCTTCCTCCTGACCGAGAACAGCATGATGCCGGTGATCATACAGCTGCCGGTAACGTCGATCACGAACTTCAACACGTACAAGACCCGGCTCTTCACCGACTTCAAAAGACTGAGCCGCGTCGTAACCGCCATCAGCCTAGAGGCCGACGAGAACGACACCGGAGACCCGTACACCCGAGCAACCTTCCTCAAGGTCGGTGAGCTCAACGATCTTGAAAAGATCGGCATGAGCCGCTACGAGGACTACTGCCTCAAAGAGCTGAACAGTTACCTGGAGGCCGACCAGAAACGCCAGTTGCTGAGCGGAAACCTGGAAGAGCCTGCGGCGCTGACTGAAGGCCAAGGCCAGAACGGTCCGGTACCCCCGGGCGAAATACCCGCCACGGCCCGGAAGGAGCTGGAGCCTGGCCAAGTAGGCCAGGACAAGATCATCGAACACCAGCCTGCACCACAGGAAGACAGGCCGGTGGAGAGCGTCCAGGTGCCCACCGCCCCAGGTGCGCCGGAAGCGGCCCAGGCCAATGAAACCATCCCGGCCGCAGGCAGCCAGAACCAAGACGTAACCTGGGAACAGCTGGGCGATAACGCTCCCACCGAAGAGTCAGCCCAGCCATCGGCTGGCCAGCCGGAAACACCCGCCGCCGAACCGGCGAAGGTCGTGGACGACCCCTTCGGGGACAGCATGCTGGACCACAACGACGAGGTCTTCGCCCGCGAATACGTCTCGACCGAGGACGAAGACAGCCCCAACCCGCCGGGTGAACCGTTCCAAGGCGGGCCACAGGCCCAACCGGCAGAGCAATCGCCCTCCCTTTTCCAGTAGAATTTCCAGGTAAGGACCACAGACCCAAAAGGGGCCGGGCGCCGCTGCAAAGCAGGTGACCGGCCCCCGACTGTTCCAGGCAGGTAAGAATGGAACCCACAGAACAATCAGACCAAGCAAACAGCTACGAATACCAAACCATCGGGCCACCGGGGACCGGCAAAACAACCTGGATCACGAGCCAGGTCAACCGGCTGGTTGAGGAAGGCGCAAACCCCATAATAGTCTGCTACAGCCGGGCATCGGTACAGGAAGTAATCGGCAGGGAACTTCCCCTGGACACTGGACAAATCGCAACGCTCCACAGTTTCTGCCACCGGCTGCTCGACCGACCAATGATTGCCGAACTCCAGATTGCCGATTGGAACGAAACCCACACCGAACGGTACCAGCTAAACGCGAGAGCGTCCCGGGGGAACCTGGACAGCAACGCCGCCGATATACCGCAGGGCGACGGCGCAGAGCGCATGATGGCGGAATTCATGAGGGCCAGGGCCAGAATGGAACCGCCCAAGGCTTACGCCGAGACATTCGGACAGATGTGGAAGGCCTGGAAGACCAAGAACAACCTGCTCGACTACATGGACATGGTCGAGGAAGTCCTTCTCAGAAAAATACCGCCGCCCAACGGCGCCAACATAATTTTCGTGGACGAAGCGCAGGACCTGGACCTCCTGCAACTAACCCTGCTACGTCAGTGGGGAGAAGAGGCCGGCTGCCTGGTATTGGTCGGAGACCCTGACCAGACAATATACACCTGGCGCGGGGCAGACCCCAACGCGTTCACCAACTCCAATATCCCGGAAGAGAACATCCGGGTCCTGAACCAGAGCTACCGGTTGCCCAGACAGGTCCACCAGAAGGCCATGGACTGGATTAACCAGGCCACCAACCGGCGCCGGATCTCATACGCGCCGACTGACGCCGAGGGGGAGGTAACCTACGAAGAAATAACCTTCCATGATAAGGAGAAGCTGGTAGAAAAAGCCTTCTCGCACATGATCGACGGCGACCAGGTGATGTACCTGACCACCTGCGCCTACATGCTCGACCCGCTGATCGCAGAGCTCAAAGAAAAGGGAGTCCCATACCACAACCCGCTGGCCACAACCAACGGGGGCTGGAACCCCCTAGTGAAGAGACCCAACCAGGTCACGGCCGCCGACCGGCTGACCGCCTTCATGGGTCTCTCCACGGAGGGAGGGTGGACGGCCCAGGACCTGGCCAACTGGACGGCGTTAATGCCGGTCAAAAACGTGCTGCCCCGCAAGGGCAGGGAATTGCTGAAAGAGCTGGAAAACGGCGACGACGGTTTCGTCGACTGGGAAGACGTCGAGAGACTGATAAATCCGGCCGCCATAGAGGCGGGACTCACCGGCGACCTCGACTGGCTGAAGGAAAACCTGATGCCATCGAAGAAGGCCAGCCTGGAATACCCGCTACGCGTCGTGGAGAAGAGCGGCATCGGAGCGCTTAACGACCGGCCGCCGGTAATCGTGGGAACAATCCACTCCGTAAAGGGCGCCGAAACCGATGTGGTGTACCTCTTCCCCGACCTGAGCCGCAAGGGCTACCAGGAATGGATCAGCAAGAACGAGGAGGACCGGAACGGACTCTACCGGCAGTTCTACGTGGCCATGACGCGCGCCAAGAAGAAGCTGGTAATCGGAAAACAGATATCCATATTCGCAGTGGACCTGTGGCCCGAGGAAGAAGACGGAGTATCCGAGGACGAATAAAACAAACAAGGAGTAGCACTCGCCGATGGTGAAAAAAATCTAGCGGAAAACATCGCCAGCCAGATCCTGCAGATGATAGAGGAGGGCGGACTCGCCCCCTGGGAGAAGGACTGGAACAGCAGCGGGCTAATGCCCCTCAACGCCAAGACCAATAAGCCGTACCGGGGCATCAACATCTGGATCACCATGGCGTCCCAGATGCTCCACAACTACCAGGACCCCAGGTGGATCACCCTCAAGCAGGCCAACAATCTTGGCGGCCAAGTAATCAAGGGTGAGAAGTCCACAACCATCGTTTTCTGGCAGTTTCCCAACAGCCCGAAGGCAGAGAGCCGCGACAGCGACCCCATAATCGACGCAGGCGACGACGCCGCCGACAACGGCGAAGAAACCAGGCGCCAAAACCGGAGAGGGCCGATATGCAAGCCTTACCGCGTCTTCAACGTAGAGCAGACCACCGGCTGCCGCCTCAAGGAGCTCCAGAGAGCGCTACCGGTCGATCACGATCCGATAGCCGCCGCAGAGCTGATCACCGCCGAGATGGCCGACCCGCCTGAAATCATCCACTACGCGACGGCGGACCACGCTCCCCACTACCGCCCGTCCACAGACCAGGTATTCCTGCCGGAGACCTCGCGCTACAACCGGATGGAATCCTACTACGACACCAGGTTCCACGAGCTGGCCCACGCCACCGGAGCCCCCAAGCGCCTGCACCGATTCGACAGCAGCAGATTTGAGCTTCACGACCGGGGCATCGAGGAAATGATAGCGGCGATGACCTCCGCCATGCTGTCGAACGCCTGCGGCCTCCCCAGGGAGACGATAACGCGAAATGCAGCCTATATCCACGCATGGGCAGACACGATAAGGGAGGATCCAGGGATCCTGATAACCGCGGCCCAAAGGGCCCAGAAGGCGTACAACTGGATCACAAACGCGCCGCCCGACGGACCGGCCAACGATGACACGGAAGCCGAGGACGACAAAATCATGGCGACCGCCGACAGAGAGCCGGCGCTGGCAGCAGCCTGAGAGGCAGGACGCCCACCAAACCCCACTAACGGAGAGCTGAACCCAAATATGGACGACACCCAGTTCTACCAGGTAGAAGCCAACGAGTTCATAGCCGGCGTGGAGGACTACGCGCTCGACGAGGAGAACCATCTATATTACCTCTCGATGATCGGACCGCAGATAGCGGTCAAGGCCATATCGGCCGCAATGGTAAACTCGCCGCCCAAACCGGCGATCATAACGCCCCTGGACCAGAACGGCCAGGGGCTTTACAGATTCAGCATCACCGCAAGCCAGCCGGAGCTGAAGCAGAAGACTACCTGGCGCCGCATCATGAAAAAGCTGCCGGCCACCGGCAGCTACCACATGGTCATGTACCCGAGAATAGCGGAAGAGCGCAGCGTCTCCGGAAACGAGATGCTCATGCTGATGAACAGCGAAGAGCCAGAAGAGGAACTCTACTACCGGCTTCTCACCAGGATCACGCACCTCCCGCTGCACAAGAGCTGGAGCCACTGGCTGTGGAAGCGAGCCCGTGAAATGCGGGAAATCGAGGAGTTGCATACAATCAACATCAAGGCCTACAAGGCCACCTACAAGCCCGGTTACCTGGCAAGAGACATCTCCGCTGCGGTCGCCAATAAACAGCTGACGGTGAAGGAGGATTAAGGCATGCCCAGACTAGCCTCACAGGCCATCGGCCAGTATTACCCCACGCCGCCGCGGACCATCGAGCTAATCGCGGACAAAGTGGACATTGCCTGGCCTGACCAGGACAAAGACGACGCCACCGGCCGGGAAAAGATAACCATCTTCGATCCCTGCTGCGGGCAGGGCAAGGCGGTCGACCAGCTGGCCCAGCTGGCCGGAAACCGGGACGCAACGCTACTCTACGGCATCGAACTCAACTACGGGCGAGCCAAGGACGCCGCGACGCGGATGAACCACGTGCTGGCATCCGACATCTTCGGCAGCGCCATAACCAACGAGGCTTTCGACATACTTTTCCTCAATCCTCCGTACGACTTCGACCCGGAGAGCAAGAGAGCAGAGCTAGCGTTCCTGGAACGGTGCCACCGATACCTCAAGCCCAACGGGCTGCTGGTCTACCTGATACCGCAGCAACAGCTGGAGCTGACCGCCCATACCCTGGCGGAGAACTACAGCCAGATCCAGACCTGGAGCATGCAGGACCCGGAGTACGCCACCTTCAAGCAGGTAATAGTAATGGGGACGAGGAGAACCCAGCCCGGTCTCGACGCGACGAAGGAGAGGGAACTGCAAGGCTACGCGACCCTAAGGCCTCCCATGCTTGACGGTGAGAGCGGGGAAAACTACTACATCACGCCGGCGGCGCCGGTCCCCATCGGAATGAAGGTAACCCAGATAGACCAGGGCACAGCGATGGAGGAAGCGCGCGACCGCGGAGTGCTCACCAGCCGGGAGTTCGCAGCGCTGATGACCAGCGCAGTTGAGCACCAAAGCATGCCGCTGATGCCGCTGCGAAAGGGCCACCTCGTGTCGCTCATAGCAGCCGGACTGCTGAACAACATGAAGCTGGAACACGAGGACCAGGAGATCCTGGTCAAGGGCAAAAGCAGCAAGAAAAAGGTGGTCGAGGTGGACAATGCCCAGGAAACCGTCATCCGCGAACGCCTCGAAAAAACGATTATGTACATCAACCTGAGGACCGGGGAACTGGTCAAAGTCGAAGGCTAGGAGCCGGCACGAAAGCGAGACTAGGAGCGAAAAAGAATGGTGGCTACGACACGCTACAAAGACGACCTGGACGTCGTCATTGGGGTCGACGATGACGAAGAAGAGGCCCAGGACGCAGAACCGGATGACATCGGGGAACCGGAGTACCGGACAGAAAAGGTAGGCGAATGGGTCACCACCTACCGGAACAGCATAACGGAGAAGGTCCTGAACAGCTATCCGCCAACCTACCGGCCCCAGGACTTCCGGGAAGTGCTGCTGCCCGGTCTGTTGAGAACGCCCAAAGGAGGGCAGGGCCACGCCATCAAGGCCATATCCCACGCCGTAAACACCTACGGCAGCGCCAACGTAGTTGGTGAAATGGGAATAGGTAAGACGATTATAAGCATAGCAGCCACCGAGTACCTCGGGAAAAAACGGGTCCTGGTGCTGTGCCCGCCCCACCTGGTCGAGAACTGGGAACGAGAAATCCGCCAGACGCTGCCCCATCCCTACTGCCATATCGTGAGGGACACCCGCGACCTGAAGCGGACCGTCGAAAGGGTGGATATCCTCCAGAGAACAACCCCCGACCGGCCGGCATACTTCATCCTGAGCCGGGAGGTGGCCAAGCGAAACTACCGCTGGAAGGCGGCCTACATAACCCGGCAGGAGAGGACCTTCAACACCGAGGGAGACAGAATCGGAACGGGCTACTACCGGGCCACCTGCCCGGAATGCTACGCGCCGGTCACCAAGGCCAACGGCAACGCCAGGACAATTCCGGAACTCGAGGCGAACAGGCTCTACTGCCTGAAGTGCAAGGGCGCTCTATGGAGCGCAGACCGCAACGGCGAGCGCAAGGAAGCCACCGCCGACTACATCACCAAGAGGATGAAGCGTTGGTTCGACATGATCATCGTGGATGAGATCCACGAATACAAAGGGGGCAAGACCGCTCAAGGCATAGCGGCCGGAAACCTGGCCAGCGTCTGCCAGAGCTGCATAACGCTCACCGGAACCCTGATGGGAGGTTACTCAAGCACCCTGTTCTTCCTGCTGTACCGGTTCAACCGCCAGATAAAAACCGACTTCGGCTTCCACGATATGCCCCGCTGGGTCGAGAATTACGGCTTCGTCGAACAGACGATCAGAAAAGAACAGGGAGACGCGAGGGACGGCCGCATGAGCAAGCGCCAGTCCAACCGGGAACTGCCGCCCAAGGAAAAACCAGGCCTGGTCCCGGACGCCATACTCCACATCCTCCCGAACACGGTCTTCATAAGGCTGCACGACGTCGCCGACGACCTGCCGCCGTACGAGGAAAAGCTGGTCCTGGTCCCCATGGAGAGCGACGAGGACCTCAAATTAGAAAGCCAGGAAGACCAAACGAATCCCAGCGCCGACAGCGACAGCGGCCAAGCGGACCATGATGCATCAACCGAAGACACAGACGTTCAGGAAAATGAGGGAGCCAGCATCGACGGGCAGGAGGTCGAGGACCTCGACGACGACCAGTACGAGGACGAAGTCCACACCGAGGGATTCGACCCGAACGGCAGCCAGGAGTCAAACTACCAGAACCTGCAGAAAATGCTCTTCAAGGCAATAGTAAAGACCCGGTTTACCAGGCTGATGTCCAAGGTTGTATCAACCTACGTCCAGTCCCTGCTGACCTACCCGGACCTCTGCACCCAGGGCGAGAACCTGCACCTGCCGGTCAAGCTCAACGAGGACACCGGGACCTACGTCCACATGGACATCGTGGCGCCCCCGATGGACGCAGACAAGCTCTATCCGAAAGAGGAAGCCCTGATCAAGACCATAAAACAGGAACGCGCGGCGGGAAGAAGGGCGTTGGTGTACGTCACGCACACAAACCGTCGGGATATAATCCCCAGACTGGAGCGGGTTCTGAGGGACGCCGGCATCCATAGCGCCAGCATGCGGACCGGAGACGGCGGCGGCGCCCAGCACCGGGAAACCTGGATCAAGCAGAAACTTTCCCAGGGCATCGACGTACTTATCTGCAACCCGCAGCTGGTGGCCACCGGCCTGAACCTGACCCAGTTCCCGGTAATAATCTGGTATGAGATGAACTACTCCATCTACCTGACACGGCAGGCCTCCAGGCGCTCCTTCCGGATCGGACAGGACCAGAACGTGACCGTATACATGATGGCGTACCGGGGCACCATGCAGGAGGCGGCCATGCGCCTGATTTCGCAGAAAATGAACCAGTCAATGATGGTCGAGGGCCAGCTCCCGGAAGACGGCCTGGCACAGCTTGAGCAGGACGAGAGCGACAACCTGATAATGGCGCTGGCCAAATCGGTGCTGGACGGGGCCGAGACGGTCGGCGACCTGGAGACCATCTTCGAGAACGCAAAGCGCCAGGACACGGAGGACGAGGGGTTCATAACCGACCAGGAATGGACCAATACCCACCAGTACCAGGAGATCGTCGTAAACCGAATCGGAGCCCCGCCGGAAAATCAGACCCCGGAAGAAACGAAGGCAAGCTGGGAAGATATATTCGGAGTGACCATCACCAGATAGAACGTCATCAGTCCGGCCCTGACCAGGCCGGACCCCTGCATGGATTCAGACAAAAATGAGGCAAGCCACGCGGGAGGAAAAATGACCCAGGAAATCCACATACCGGACCGGATCGGCAGGACCACGGTCGGAAGGGCTCAGCCAAAAACGCTGATAACCAGAGGCTCCGGCTTCGTAGACCGGTACGACGGGGTGATCAACCCCTTCATCGGCTGCTCCTTCGGATGTACCTATTGTTACGCCAGCAACTTCGCCAGCTCAGAGACCATGCAGAAAGAATGGGGCTCGTGGGTGACGGCCAAAACTAACATCTACCAGCAGATCGACAAATTGCCCAAGGGCAGCCTGAACGGCAAGACAATCTACATGGCGACCGCAACAGATCCTTACCAGCCGCTGGAGCGGCAGGCCCTGGCAACCCGGGTCGTCATGGAATGCCTGGTGGATAACCAGCCAAGGGTAAAAATGGTGATTCAAACCAGAAGCCCCCTGGTGGAAAGAGACATCGACCTCTTCCAGGAGCTGGTACAAGGCGGCGGCCGCCTGCAGATAAACATGACGGTGACCACCGACGACGAGGAAGTCAGGAAGGACTTCGAGCCAGGCTGTCCCAGCAATCCGGCCAGACTGAAATCCGTCGCCAGCCTGACCAGGCAGGGCGTGCAGACCTGCATCACCATGACGCCGCTCCTGCCCCTCAGGAACGCCGCCGCCTTCGGCCAACAACTGCTGGACACGGGGTGCCGGCGATTCATAATCCAGGACTTCCACGCCCCAGCAAAGCCGGGAGTGAGATTCGTCCGAGGGACGGATGCCAGGGCGCCGGAACACCTGGAGAGGCATTACGGCCTGGAGCACAGCGAGGCGCTGAAAGCGTACCGGCAGGAATACTTCGCCAGCAAGGCGACGCTGGCGGGCATGCTGCCGCAACTGGGTGTCGGCAAGCCGGGATTCGCGCCGCCCTTCTAAAAGATAACCAGAGCCCCTCCACAGAGGCACAAGGGAGGGGATCCCACAGAGAGGACCCAATCACAACCGCACGAAGAGAATCAGCCCTGATAAGCACCGCACAATACTGCGAGGAAGGGCTGGTGCTGACCGACGAAGGATACCCCAAGGGAGCAGGCTGGCGCCTGCTCAGAGAGCCTGACGGCCTGACCGGCGAGATAGCCGAAATTCTGAAGATGGAAGAAGGGACAGCGCACGCTGGCGGAAGACCGCACGAAAGTCACCGGCACTACCGGGACGAAATCTCGTCAAAATATGACTGGCACTACTGGATCGAAGACGGCCAATGGTTCGTGGAACACATGGCCACCGGCCGACGCCAATCGCTCCGAGAAGCAATACTCAACTGAAGGCGGCCAGAGGTGTAGAAAATGCAGGACGAGCTGACACGCGCAGAGGAGGCCCTCCGACACATCCCAGCCGACGACCGGGAGACCTGGGTACGAATGGCATTCGCACTCAAGAGACACTTCGGCGACGTGGCTATGGCCATCTGGATGGACTGGAGCAGAACGTCCCCGAAATTCAGCGAAAAAGCGGCCCAGACCTGCTGGCGGTCGGTCAAGGACAACGGGGTCGTCGACCTGCGGCACCTCTTCCGGACCGCAAGAGACAACGGCTGGAGGCCTCAGAACACGGCCTCAATACGGTTCGAAAACCGTCAGGAAGAGATCGCGGAACGGCGCCGCCAGCACGAGGAGCTCAACGAGAAAAGGGCGCGGAACGCCGCGCGGACAGCCCAGGCCAGATACCGCAGCGCCAGACCCGAGACCCACCCTTACCTGGAGAAAAAAGGGTTCCCGGAACTGATAACCCGAGTGCTCAACAGCCGGATCATACTCCCGATGTCGGCGAGACCCGGCGACAGCAATTTCGCTGATTCAATAACCGCCGTGCAGAGCATCAGAGAAGACGGTACCAAGCTCTTCGAGCCGCCCTACTGCCGGAGCAGCGGCTCAAGCATGCACCTAGAACAGAGAGAGAGGCCCGAGATAACCTGGAACTGCGAGGGCTACGCCACCGCCCTTTCAATAAGCGCGGCGCTGGACGTCATGGGACGCGACAACGACCTGATCATAGTCGCCTTCTCGGCCGGAAACCTGCTGAAAATAGCCCAGGAGGGTATCGTGGTGGCGGACCACGACCTGTACATCTGCCGATACCCGGACTGCGGCCATAAATGGGACCAGGAGACCTGGGAGCCAAGGCCGCCGTGCCCCGAATGCGGCCACGAAGGCATACCGCCCACCGGCCAGAGGTTCGCCCGAAGCATCGGGCTGACCTGGTGGCAAAGCCCCGAACCCGGAGACGCCAACGACCACCACATGAACCGGGGCCTGGACAACCTGGCCGAGGAGCTGACCAGAGGGCCACTGGTCGAGTACCGCAGCCGCCAGGCAGCCTGAAATAACAAGCCACCAAGAGAAGAAAGACCCCGGCCGCAAGGCCGGGGCGACACAACACGCCCGGAAAAAGGCGGCAGACCACCTGCTGAAGAAAGAAAGGAGAGGAATGACCGAAAACGCCAACCACCCGTGGTACGACCGGCCGAACGCAACCATCAACGCAGAAGGCGACCTGGAGATAAGAGCATCCGCAGCACGAAGCTGCCGACGCGCCCTGTGGTACACCGTGACCGGGGTGAAAATCACCGACCCGCCCACGCGCCAGGACCGGGCCCGAATGGAATCCGGCAAGATGATGGAACCGGTGCTCATCGAACTGATGAGGGAAGAGGGCTGGAACATAAGGCACAACAGCCAGCTGCAGCCGGAGACCTGCCGCATAAAGATGATGCCCGGCGTATACGTCACCGGAACGTGGGACGCCTTCGGCCGGGCGCCGGAGGGCCAAAAACCGGCCACTGACTCGGTAATCGAGGTAAAGGTCCGGGGCAACGCCCAGTACAACAACTGGAGCATAAGGGGAGCGGCGCTGGCCACCCCGGACGCAGTATCCCAGGGCGCCATCTACGTCTGGCAGATGGACCCGACCGGAGACCTGGTCATAGCCACCATGAACCGGGAGACAATGGAATGGGACACCGAGCAGATCGCCAACGCCCGGCTGAAGGCCGCCATGTACGACACAGTAGCCTGGCTCGCGCCGCTTCACGAACGGCTGAAGGCCAGCGGCCCGGAAGCGAAGCTGCCCCCGGGCCGCGACTTCACAATGAAGAACTACCAGTGCCAAAACTGCCCGTTCCAGACGGAGTGCTACGCCAGCGAGAAAAAGGAGGCTGAGCCCCAGGGAACCCGCCACACAGTGAACATTGAGGACGCCACCCAGGCGCTCCTGGACTACGAGGACGCGGCAGTGGCCATCGACGAACAGACCGAAAAGAAAGCAGCCAGCATGGCCGTCATTGCCGCCTGGTACGAGTCCACGGAGCAGGGCAAGATGAAGCTGCAGGGCCACAAGAAGGCAAGGACCATCAGCCGGGTCAGCTACCCGTCATACCAGGTCAGCGACAAAGCTGTCAGGGAGCTCCTCACTGACGAGCAAAAGGAGGAGTTCGTAACCGAAAAGGAAATCAGCTACGTGCGGGTCAGCTGACCGGCGTGCGCTAAAATAAAAAGCGAAGGAGTCCCACGATATGGTAGAAAAAGACAACCACATGCGGATAGTGGAGGCAACCCCCCTGGAGCACGGAGCAGATTACACCCGCTTCGACATCCCCAGATGGGGCGTAACGTTCCCCATTACCGTCTACCGGATGAACCCGGAACAGCAGCACATGCTCCCACTGAACCAGACGCGCGTAATGCTGATGCTGGCTCGGTCACTGAAGCACGGCAAGTCGGCCGACCTCCAGGAAAACTGGAACTGGCAGTTCGTCCGCCTGGCCAGCGACGAGGAAAAGGAAGAATACTACGTCAAGAATCCGCCGGTCAAAAGGGCGGACGTCCGGATGACCGGACCCGCCGGAATGAGCCCCAACGAGGTTTACCGGCACCTGAGCATACAGCGGCAGACGGCCCTCAAGCTGGCCATGAAGCACGTGCATGCCGTCATCAAGGACCCTACCGAGGAACAGATCCTGGCCACGGCCGGAAGGTTCGCCGACTGGATCGAAGAGGGCATACTGAACCAGGCAGGGCAGGGCGACCAGCAGCTGGACAAAGCGCAGCCTCTCTACGAGGAGCCCATCGCCGTCCCCGAAACCGTGGACGAGGCGGTGGCCAACAGCCAAGAGGCCGCTGAAACCAGCTCCGAAGAGGACATCCTGGTGATACCCGAAGACGACGACTCACCGGCGGGGTTTATGGAAAATCTGCCGGTGGCCGAGCCGGAAGAGAGGGAGGCAAAGGCCCAGGCGGAGCCAGCCAGCGCCAACGGCGCCGCAGCGCTGCCAAGCGGGCCAGAAGCACCGCAAGCAGAGGAGTACCACGGAGACCCGTCCGAAATGGAATGGAGCCAGAACTAGGAAGGAAGCTTTCCCAGGGCCAACCAAAATAGCGGAGGACAACATAAAAATGGCCGAGAAGAGCTGGCAGGAAATGGTAATGGGGGAACTGAGGGAACCAGAGCAGCCGCAGCACCTCAGAGCATCGGGACTCCACCACTGCATCAGAGCGCTGGCTTACATCCACAGAGGTACTCCGGTCAGCGACCCGCCAGAGCAGGACGACTACAACAAGATGGCCCTGGGAAACATGGCCGAGATCCTCATAATCAAGAATATGGAGGACGCAGGCTGGGAAACAAAACACACGATCTGCTCGCCGGAAGGACAGCTGGAAGTCAAAATACCCCTCCCTGACGGCGAGACATATATCCCCGGCCACCCGGACGGCCTGTGCCGCCACAAGATCTACACGCGAAACGCCTGGCTCAACCTGGAATGTAAATCGATGGGAGTACGCCGCGGCGCGGAGGTCAGGGCCCACGGCGTTAAGGTCCATTACCCCGGGTATATCGTACAGATAGCCCTGTACGCCCAGGAACTGCACCGCATGGGATTGACCGAGCATCCTCACCACGGCGTGTTCGGATTAATGGACCGGGACGGAAACAGCCTGCCGCCAGACCGGGCAACCTGGAAGGCGGACACAGCACAGAAGGCGCTGGAGAAGGCGGCCAAGGCCGCAGCGACCGCCGACAGCGGTGATCTCCCAGACCGGCCCTTCCACGCGGGGTCCACCGAATGCAACATGTGCGAATTCAGAACGCTGTGCCGCGGAAAGAGGCCGCCGAGGACGGCGGCAATGGCTCCAATAGAGAGCGACGAAAAGCTGGTGCTGGACGCCGCCGCCGAATGGCTGGAGGCGAGGCCCTCAACAGAGCACGCCAAGGCGGTGCTGCAACAGACCTCGGATAACCTGGACGGCAGGACCGTGGCCGCCGGTGAAGTGCTGGCCGGTTACTTCGAACCAAGAAACCGGCCCAAGTACGACAGCCAGCAGCTGGAGGAAAAGGTGCCCCTGGACATCCTGAGAACCTGCGTGAATGAAGGCCCGCCGGACCGGGGCGCCTTCTGGATACGCCAGAAAAAAAGCTAACTGGGAGAAAGCCTGCGGTCCAGCTGAACCGTACGTTCCTCGTACTCAAGCTCCAAAAGCGACAGATCGCGCTCAAGCTCAATATCATACTTCCGCTTCTGATTCTCTGGAGCACGCTCCCGAAGACGGGAGGCCCGTTCCTCCAGGGAGTCCTCCCGGGCGTCACGATACCGGGCAAGCAACTCGTAGGGATCGACACCCTGGCGGTCCGCCTCCCGGATGATCGAAGAAGCGCTGGGCAGCGACGAACTCCCGTCGTCCTGACTGACCACAATCCCGCATCCCATTACCAGAAGCGAGAGACACAAAGTGACGACGGCTATGCTTAAAACCAAAGGGTAACGGAAAGGGACCGCAACACCCATAGATAGACCTCCGCGATAAGACAGATTAGGAAAAGCAGCAGAGCCAGAGAGACTCCAACCAGGGGCAAATACCGGAGACAGCTCAGCCCGTCGGAACAAACTTCCGGACCAACCGCTCCAGCAAGTCCAAGTTGCCAGCCTGCACCCAAACGGAGCCCGAGCCTGCAAACTTGAGGACAACACCCTCTCCGCCAAGCAACAGAGTGGCCAGACCAGGCATCTTACCGATGCTGTAATCCACGCCGCCGTCAAAGGCGACCAGGTGCCCGGTATCAACGACCAGCTCACCGCCGGCCTCACTAACGCGGACCTCAGTAATACCGCCGTAAGCCCCGCACCAGACGAAGCCTCCGCCACCGGCAGCCCGCATGCGGGTAAAGAACGCGGACTCCCCCGAGAACATGGAACCCAGACCCTGGAAGTCAGCGTCCGGCTTCAGATCGCCGGTATAAGCAAGCAACGCGCCAGCTTGAAGGAGCACCTCCTGATAGGGCTCAACCCACAGCTCGGCAACGGAACCCGGGACCGGGGGCGACAACGCCACCCAGCCGCCGGACGGACCACCGGAAAAGGAATTGAGAAAGAAGGATTCGCCGGTGAGCTTCCGCTCCAAACCGCTTAAAAAGCCACCCTTACCGCTACTCATACGGACTCCCTGACAGGAGACCATGGCGCCAGGCTCCGCCATGAGCGCCTCCTCCGGATCGAGCCACACAGTGACCATCGGGAATCCACCCTGCTCCGAATGTTCAGTACGCACGCTAACCCCCCTGTTCAAGGGCCACCGGCCCAAAAAAGATAGAACCGGAAATGAAAGGCAGGACCGGCCCAAAAAAGGATAACATCAGGGCCATGAACGTGACTTTCACAAAACGACTTAAAAAAATGCTCGGGCCCACGACCCTGATCATGCTGGCCGCAGCGCTAATGGCGTGCCAGGAAGAAGAGGCCGCCCGACGGCCGGGACCATCGGAACCGACGCCAACACTGACCGAATACGGGGACTTCCAATGCAGCTACTGCGCCGCCTTCGCCCTGCTGATAATGCCCGAAATTAAAACGGAGTTCCTGGACACCGGACTGATGAGATTCGAGTACAAGCACTTACCCATACTGGGGCCCGGGTCATGGGCCGCGGCCAACGCTGCGGAATGCGCCCGCGAACAGGACGCCTTCGATGAGTACCATGACAGCCTATATACAAATGCGGCCCACGGGACCCTGAGTACGGACCTGCAAGGCCTGATGGCAATAACGGAAGACACGCAGCTGGACCAGGAGGACTTCGAAGACTGTCTACGGGACCAACGCCACCAGGCAACCGTGGAAGCAGACCGGGACGAGGCCCGGCGGATAGGCGCAAGGGGGACACCAACGCTGGCCGTGGACGGCCACATAATCGAATGGACGTCCTACCGGAACCTGAAAACCCAGCTCAACGAGTGGGTCGAGCACTACAACAGCCAAGCAAGAAAGGGGAGCGGAGCGTGACAGGGCAAAAAGCATTCCAACGGCACGAAAAACCGGCGAGGCCGACAAAGGCCAAGCCCGACAAGAAAAGAAAGGCTCCATGCTAGGATAGGCTACCCACAACCACCACAGCGCGGACAGGCATGGACCAAGCACCCGTAACAGCCGACGATGACGGCGAAAGGAGGCTACCCATGCTGAAAAGAAGAGTTGACTACGAGCCGGAGGCCAAGGTGCCCGAGACAAGGTTGGAACTGATCCACAACCTGATCCACCACTGCGACCGCTGCCCGCTCCACAGGGAGCGGATTCACGCCGTCCCCGGCACCGGGCCCGAATCGGCAGAGATATTCATGCTGGGCGAGGGCCCCGGCAAGAACGAGGACGAGGAGGGCAAGCCCTTCGTCGGCCGGGCCGGCAAACTGCTGGACGAGCTGCTTGCGTCAGTCGAAATGACGAAGCAGGACATCTACATAACCAACATAATCAAATGCCGCGCCCCGGGAAACCGGGACCCGCTGCCGGAGGAGCAGGAAGCATGCAGCCGCTTCCTTAGAATGCAGCTGACGACGCTTGAACCGCTTCTAGTCGTAACCATGGGCCAGTTCGCCCTCTCCCACTTCCTGCCGGGGGAACCCATCGGCAAAGCCCGGGGACGGCTACGCAACGTAGGCGGACAGCTGGTGTATCCGGTAATACACCCGGCCGCAGCGCTGAGGAGAGGAGACTTCCACGAATGGGCCAAGGAAGACTTCCTGAGACTGCCCGCCATACTGGAGCAGGCAAGAAGCGAGCCTCCGGCCGAGGAAAACCCGAAGGTCAGAACCCCCAGAAAGCCGCCCAACGACGAAGACAGGCAGCCGACCCTGATCTGAAAACCAAACAAGTAAAGGAGCCCGCAGGACCATGAACGACACCATAACGAACCGGAAACGAATAGCCGACGCGATGACGGCCGCCGGCATAGCCCAGCGGATAAACATGGGCCAGGCCCATACCTCGGAAAACTCCGTAGTGGTGCTCAAGCGCAGGTACCTCAGGAAAAACAACCAAGGCGAGGCCATCGAACAGCCCAACCACATGTACGAAAGGGTGGCCGACAACCTGGCCCAGGCCGAGCTGTTCTACAACGCCAGCGAGGAGGACCGACGGGCCGTGAAAGGCCAGTTCTTCGACGTGATGAGCCGCCACGACTTCCTGCCCAATTCGCCGACGCTCATGAACGCCGGCCGCGAGCTCCAGCAGCTCTCAGCATGCTTCGTGTTGCCCGTGAACGACTCTATTGAGTCGATATTCACGAGCGCCAAGGACACCGCCATCATCCACAAGTCAGGCGGCGGCACCGGCTTCTCCTTCTCCAGAATCCGCCCAGCCGGAGACCGGGTGGGAACCACCGGCGGCGTAGCCTCAGGGCCCGTGAGCTTCATACGGGTATTCGACACCGCAACCGAGGTGGTGAAGCAGGGCGGGACCCGCCGCGGAGCCAATATGGGAATCCTGGACATATCCCACCCGGACATCCGAGAATTCATAGAGGCCAAGAATACCGGCGAGTTCCTGCAGAACTTCAATATCTCCGTGGGCGTAAGCGAGGACTTCATAGCGGCCGCACTGGCCGGCGAAGACTACGACCTGATCAATCCGGCGACCCGCGAGGTCACCGGAAAAGCGAACGCCCGGGAAATTTTCGACCTGATAGTGGACAACGCGTGGGCCACCGGCGACCCGGGGCTGGTCTTCCTGGACCGGATAAACCGGGACAACCCCAACCCCCAGATCGGCAGGATCGAAAGCACCAACCCCTGCGTCACCGGAGACACGCTGGTTATGACAACCGAGGGACCCATTCCGGTCAGAGAGCTGGTCGACGTCCACTTTGACGCGCTGCTCCACGGCGCCCCCTACCCGTCGGGACCCAACGGCTTCTTCGCCACCGGCGCCAAAGAAGTCATACAAATCGTCGGAACGCCGAACCCAGGAACACCGGCAATCACGTTGACCAGGGACCACCTGGTACGCAGAATCAGCAACGGGCACACCGAATGGATACCGGCCGGAGAAATACGGCCCGGAGACAAGCTCGAGCTGAACAACCACGAGCTGGCACACCAGGAAGATCCAAGGGCCATCGGCCAAGCAGCAGTGGAACAGGCCAGAGACAGAGCCCCGTTCTGGGGCAACCGACTGGAAGACCTGCTCTCCCACGCCGTTCTAGCAGTCAACGAACACAACAGCAGCGAAGAGACCTCCTGGGACCAGAGACTGCCAGCCCAGGCCGCAACGGTCCTGCTGGACAGAACCAACGCCAATCACGTAGCGACGAAGGAAATCCTGATCAGGACGTCCAGAAGCACAGAACTGGAGGCCTGGCTACACCAGGTGTCCCGTTGGAACGAAGAGGCTTACAACGAGTGCGCCGTCAAAGCGGTGGAAATAGCCGACGGGCTATCCCCAACGGCCTTCCACGCCCCCAGGTTCACCACAGTAACAGCAATAGTGGAAGCAGGAACGCAGGAGGTATACGACGTCCAGATACCCGGCGCGAACGCCTTCGACGGCAACGGGTTCGTGCTGCACAACTGCGGAGAACAGCCGTTGGCGCCCTACGAGTCCTGCAACCTGGGCTCCATCAACCTGGCCAGGATGGTCCGCTACACGGAAACAGGAGCCGAGATCGACTACGAAAAACTGGAGGAGACCACCCGCATAGCGGTCAGAATGCTCGACAACGTCATCGACATGAACAACTACCCGCTGAAGGAGATCGAGGATATGACCCGCCGCACCCGGCGCATCGGGGTCGGTATCATGGGATTCTCCGACCTTCTGGTGCAGCTCGGAATCCGTTACGACTCCGAGGAGGGACTGCAGATAGCCGAGGACGTGATGAGCGCCATCCAGCGCATGACCCACGAGGCCAGCCACGAGCTGGCCAGCGAACGCGGCACCTTCCCGGAATGGGACCACTCCCTCTACAACAGCGGGGATAACCCCCGCCAGATGCGCAACTCGGCGCCGGTAACCATCGCGCCAACGGGGACCATCAGCATAATCGCCGACGCCTCCAGCGGCATTGAACCCCTGTTCGCGCTATCCTACGTCCGAAACGTCATGGACAACACCAAGCTGTACGAAGGCTATTCCTACTTTGAGGCCGTCGCCAGGCACCACGGCTTCTACAGCGCCGAGCTGATGGAACAGCTGAGCCAGAAGGGAACGCTGCAGGAACTGGAAGCCCCGGACTGGGCCAAGGAGATATTCAGGACCTCCCACGACATATCGCCCGACTGGCACGTAAGGATGCAGGCCGCCTTCCAGAAATACACCGACAACTCGGTGTCAAAAACGATCAACTTCCCCAACGAAGCCACCCGCGAGGACGTAATGGAAGCCTACCTGCGGGCCTACGAGACCGGCTGCAAGGGGATTACGGTCTACCGGGACGGCAGCAAGGAGAACCAGGTCCTGAGCACCGGGGCCACCGGCACCGCCGAGTCCGACGTTGACGAAGACAACGTTGTGCTCTACGCGCGGAACCGTCCCCGCATAACGTCGGGAAAAACGGAACGCTTCCACACCGGTCACGGCTCCATGTACATCACCATCAACGACGACGAGAAGGGCAAGCCCTTCGAGGTATTTGCCAACCTGGGAAAGGCCGGTGGATGCGACTCGGCGCAGCTGGAGGCCATCTGCCGGCTGGCCTCCATGGCCCTGCGGGCCGGCGTATGCGAGACCGAGATCATAAGCAACCTGCTGGGAATAACCTGCTGCCCCGCGTGGGACAACGGCATCCAGATCCGGTCGGCGCCCGACGCGGTGGCCCGGGCCTTGATAAACCAGGCCACCAACCAGGTAGAGGTCAAGGCGCCGGAGGCCATCCAGATGGGGCTGGAAGCCATGTTCACCACGGTAGAGAACGAAGTGCAGAACAAATGCCCCGACTGCAACGGCAAGGTGATTTACAAGGAGGGCTGCCTCTCCTGCGTCGACAACTACTGCGGCTGGAGCAAGTGCTGACCACACCAAAAAAGAAGCCACGGACCAGGAGAAGCTTCCAATGACAGGAAAAGGACTGCCCAACACTCCCCCGGACATCGAAGGCCCCAACGGCGACTTCAACCGTTACATGCAGGGCCTGAACCGGCCGATACCCGGCTACGTTTACCTGGCAGCGCCCTACTACAGCGAAAACAAGAAGCTGATGGCGCTGAGACGCGAGGCAATCGCCAAAATGGCAAAGGCGATCATCGGACAGGGCAACGCAGTATTTTCCCCAATAGCCTACACCGTGAAACTGGAGGAAGACGGGATCCACCACCCGGACGGATGGTACACCCTTGACATGAGCTTCCTGGCCGCGGCGGCCGGGGTTGTCCTGCTCTGCCTGCCCGGCTGGGAGGAGAGCAAGGGAGTCCTCACGGAACTGGGCTTCGCAAGAGGAAAAGCGACCCCGATCGCGGTAGTAGACCACAGGGAAATGGAAGAGGCCATCGGCGCCGACCAACTCGAGATGATGAGAACCATCTGGAATCAAACCAAAGGGTGCAGCTGAATGACGGCGCCGCCGGCCAGAAGCGGCAAACAAGATGAAGCAAGGGCCGTAACGGACCTGCTCCGCAAGGGCCGGAACTACCGGGAGCTGAGGCTCGACCACCAGATGAGGAAGGGGCGCGGGGACTTCCACGACCACCCCAACGCCCAGGCGGGATTCCACAACATACAGATAGCCATCGACAGATGGAGGAAAACCTGGAAGGCCCGAATGAAACTGCAGGGCAGGGAGGTTCACTCTACACCAGCCGCCGGGCCCTGGCAGAGCGAGTGCTCCGGCCCCTACAGGATGGAGGAGACCCGCAACGTCCGTTACCTGCGGGCCTGCCTGGAATACGCCTGGGCGAGGGAGAACAAATGGGACAGCAACGCGGCCCAGAAACGGGTGCAGGTCACCGCCTGCCGACTGCCCACGCTGAAAGCAGCAACGGAAGCACGAGACCGACGAAAAATGGCGCCGGAAACGGGAACGAAAACCGCCGCCGGTACCCCGCGAAGGAATGGAGAAACCAATGACACAAAGCCGGCTGCCGGAAATTGACAACCCGGTAACCCGGGTCTACGCGCTGAACCACAGGGAGACCACCGAAGAAGAAATAGCCGTAACCTTTGCAATGACCTCCCGCAACCCGGAAGCCTTCGACGCCATCGCCAGACAGGTGACCGCAACCAGGGCAGAGGAGTTCAACGAAAAGTGGGTGCTGGGGTACGGCCACGCGTCAGTGGCAGAACACGCAGTCCTCCACATCGCGGTGGAAAACTTCTCCAGGCTCGCCGTGGACCGGCTGGAGGATAACCGGCTCGGCTCCTACACCGAAAAATCCTCCAGATACCAGGCCATCATCCCAGGAAACTTTCATACACCGGCCGAGCTGGCCGGGAAACCGCAGCTAATCGCCGCCTTCAAGGAGGCGGCAAACCAGCTGATGCAAAGCTACGAGACCATAACCGCCCAGTGCGTAACGCACCTGAAAACCACCACAGACAAAAATGCTGGCGAGACCGAAAGGGCTTTCACCAGCCGCCTGGAACGTATAGCCATGGACTCCAGCAGAGGCCTGCTGCCTGCGGCCACAACAACAAACGTAGGCCTAACCGCCAACGCCAGGACGATGGAACACGCCATCAGCAAGCTGCTGTCAGCGCCCCTCGACGAGGAGAGAGAGCTGGGACAGAAACTAAAGCAGGAAGCGCTCAAAATCTGCCCCTCGCTGGTTAAGTACGCCGAAGCCTCCGACTACCTGCAGAAGGACTTGAACCGACCGGTGCAGATGACCATCGGAGCATCGGCGCGAAACAAAAATAAGGGGCCGGCGGCCCGGGTAATACAGGACGACCGGGACGCCGAGGAAAGGCTCGCCGCCGCCTACCTTTTCCACCGACATAACACAAGCTACCAGCAGGCGAGGAACACCGCCCAGGCGCTCGGAGAAGAGGAAAGAGCAGAGCTGATCGCAAGCTACCTGAAGAGGATGGGGCCCCACGACCCGGGGCCCAGGGAGCTGGAACAGATCCACTTCACACTGGAGCTGGCCATGGACTACGGAGCCCTGCGGGAGTTCCGGCGCCACCGGATCCAATCACTGCTGCCCCAGCAGCCCACCATCTCGCTGGGACGGACCATGCCGGACCTGATAGAGGAAGCCGGCGCAGCCGACGAGTTCGACGAGGCGCTGGAACAGGCCGCGAGGGCGCACCAGAAAATCGCCGAATACTGCCCGCCAGCGGCCGCCTACCTGGTAACCCACACGCACATCCAGCGGATGATCACCACGGTAAACCTGCGCGAGTGCTACCACCTGCTGCGACTGAGGACATCGGAGAAAGCCCACGCTTCAATCAGGCGTCCGATAAAAGAGGCAACGGACAAACTGGCCAGCCTGCACCCCAGCCTTTTCCAGGAAGAAGTCTACCGAAGCCAGGGCTGAGAGGACATATACCATGTTGGAAAAGACAGGCCGGACGCCCCATGAAGATACTCCAACCGGAGGACTGATGCTGAGCGACCAGACGATAAAAAAGCTGATCGACGATGGCGAGATCAAAATAAGCGGCTTCACCGAGCGCGACCTGCAAGCCGCCAGCGTGGAGCTCCACCTGGCAGGCCAGCTGAGAACATTCGACGAGACACCGTCACGGATCGTGGACGTAGAGGAAGGAACCAACGTACCCACCACAGAGGTCGACATAGGACCGGAAGGATACCTCCTCCTTCCAGGAGACTTCGTACTGGGCAGCACGATGGAGATCATAAGCCTGCCGGACTACATTGTCGGCAGGATAGAAGGCAAAAGCACCCTGGGCCGGGTGGCGCTGGCAATACACGCGACGGCCGGATTCATAGACCCAGGGTTCAGCGGAGATCTAACGCTGGAAATAAGCAACCTGGCCAGGCACATCATAAGGCTCCGGCCAGGTATGAAGATCGGGCAGATGGCGCTGATGATGATGGACAAGCCAGCCCGGCGGCCCTATGGCCATCCGGAACTCGGAAGCCATTACCAGAACCAGCGGGGGCCCACCAACGCCAGGCTTTCAGGACAGCCCTAGTCATCGAGGGCGAGCTCCTTCTCAAGCAGCTCAATAGCCTGGTCCACCAGGTCGGAAACGCTACGCTCGGTGATGTAATTCGCGCGACGGAGAAAGGCCTGACGCTCGGCCAATATATGAATGGTCGTCTTGACCTTGCCGTTAGCGCGGGGCTTGGCAACCACGTTGGACCATCTGGACTCGGCCGCATCCGAAGAACCAGAACCGTTCTCCGGAGGAGAATCCGCCAGCTGTCGGCTGACGTCGCGCTCGCGGGCAGCCTCGATGTGCGAGCGACCCGAAAGGGGCACGGAGGGCTTTGAAGACTGGGAACTCATAAACATCACCTCAAACTGCGGCCGCAAGCCGCGATTCAACGAGAGTACCAAGGGTTTCATCCAACCAGGACCACAGGCGGCCCACCTGAGCCGCAGCGCGGGACTCAGGAGCGTATTCACACACCCCGTAACCCCATTCGGACGACTCGTGGAAAAGTACCCAGCGGGAGACCATGACCGGACAGATCTTGAACTCGCCGGCGAAAAGGTCCTCCAGCAGGGACCGCGCCCGCTTGCTGCTGACCGCAACGTGGTTGACGACAAAATAAAGTGGCCACGAGCGTCGCTGGCCAAGAAAGCCGAGAGAGGTATTCACCGTCCGGTCCTGCGGGCTGGCAGAGATAGGAGCAAGCATAAGGTCCATGCGGTCCATATACTCACGCACCCGGTCGGAGTTAAAGCCCGGGAAATCGCAGAAGACGATGTCGTAGGAATCCAAGGATCCGTCAAACATCTCCCGCTCCGGCGCACGACTGACGTCCTTGACCTCCAGGTCCCAGGTAGAAAGCTCCCGCTGGGAACGCCAGAGGAAATGATCACGGGACGACAGCTCCGGGTCGAGATCGACGACACAGACCTTGAGCCCGGCGGCCAGCGCCCGCTCCGCCATCTGAAAGCAGAGAATAGTCTTGCCGGTCCCGCCCTTGAACCCCACAAACCCAACGAACAGAGACATAACTGCAACCCCCCCAAATCGACGACAGGCCGTGACGGCTCGCCGCCAGGATGTTAGAGAACCTTAACAGAAGAACGGTGGGCGGGTAAAGCAGTTTTCCGGCAAGTCTCCACGACTTGCAACAGGAGAGCGGCCAGGACGGGAAGTCACCCGGGCGCTTTGCCATCATACCATCCTGACACCAGGACGCCGTGAAGCCTGGCCGGCGAGAAACAGCGGCCAACAGGGCCACCAAACCCCGTGGGGAAGAGCCTCGCGCCAGAGCAGCGAGGCCGGAAGGTAAGCGGAAGAACGCGCAACCTGCTCAACGAGGTGTGGAAAATGAAAAGCCAGAACTGGATCCAGGTTCAACCCGGAATAGTGGAATACATCGGGCCCGACTTCGACGCTACGCTCTACAAGAGCGACCAGTACCATCCCGACGGAGAACTGGCTCGGCGACCGTCACAGCTGCCCTCAGCAAGGGGATGGTGCTGCATCGGAGACCTGCCCCGCTCGCCGATCCGCGGCATCAGGAACTTCAAGACCCTGGAAGAGGGGGAGCACGCCCTGGAAGAGACCTTCAACCGTTACCGGGCTACGATGTCGGAAAGCGGAATGACCACAGCGGAAATAAAAGCCGGACTTGAGGCCAACCGGAAGGCCGAGGACGCAAAGTACCTGGACCAGGTGCAAAGAGAGCTGCACGTTCAGGGAAGCCGGCGCAGAGCACCCGGCCGTACGACCAACCTGGCCCTGAAGGTTGGGTCTTAACATGAAAAATAGGCGAACAACCACCATTCTGCTGGCCGCCCTGCTGACAGCGGCTGTCGCGCAGGCCGCTTGCATAACCATAAATACCGGCCAGGATAACAACAACCCAGATCACCTGGAGACGCCGACGCAGACCAGCCTGAAGAGCCCTCCCCCACAGCAGGAAGCCACCGAACCGGAGACCCCACAGGGTTATGACCGGACCGTCAGCCGACTCACGACGGCCGTAGACAGGGCCGAAAGCGGCGATTGCCAGGGCGCCATCGACGCAGCGAGAGACCACATCGCAAGGCTCAAGCTTGGACACGGCTACGCCGCAGAATCCTCAAGAAGCCACGAACTCATCGGATACTGCCAGGCCCTCGCGGGAGAGACCAAGGCCGCACTCACGAGCATGCACCACGCCGTCTGGCACGCCGACAAAAGCGGAGCTAACCCGAAACGGACCGAGAAGCTGCGCCAGCGAATGAACGACCTGAGATCCGAAGCCTTTGCCTCGAGCGAAAGATTCGAGTGGCAACTTCCAGAGCATATCGCCACCAATCCACGGATCGCGGAGCACAGCCACAGCCACACCGCTGAAGAAAGGCAGCAAGATACGACGAAACCGGACAGCGACGGCTGGGCGCCGGGCACGGCAACCATAATCAGGCCGCTTCAGCTGCCGTGGACCGGGCGGGAGCTCAACGCCCTGCAAAGAGAAACAGTAGACATCGTAACCGGGCTGGAAAGCCGGCATGACAACGAAGAGCCGGGAGGCATAGCGTCAATGCCCTTCCTGCAGACCTGGCAACCGGAGGACCGCAGCGCGGTCAAAACCCTCGCGCAGCTATACCACAGGAGTCCGGAGGACCTGAAAGAGGTCCTGGACCACCCCACGTTCCAGGACACGGGCATATCCGATGCATGGACCCCGGTAATAGCGGCAGCGTACGCGGCATCCAGACACGAGCCGGCCCGCCTCCACGAAATGCTGAAGCCGGAGAATACGACGGTTGAAAGCACGACAATCGAAACAGCGCACAGCGGCCGGATAACCCTGCACATAGTGAGACCCTACGGCCGGGGACGCAGCGAGACCATGGAGTACCTCAAGAAAGCCGTGGCCCACAACGAGCTGGTCAACCAGGAGCCCCTGCCGGACCAGACAGTAATACTGGTCATGGGAGACACCGGTCACCCAACGGTGGGAGGAATAAATTACGACACGGCGACCGTGATCAACCGGAGATACGACGAGCAGGGAGCTGTACACCAGCCCGACCGGGCGGAACTGAAAAGAATACTCTTCCACGAAATCGCCCACCATTACTGGCACGGCGCCGAGGTCTGGCTGGCCGAAGGAATGGCTGAACTGATCGCCGGGTCCGAGCAGCACGGCACTTTCTGGAAAGAGGCCGCGAGCTGCGCCGAAGAAATGCCCCTGGCCCAAAGGCCCAGGTACAACGCAACAACCCAGTGCCACTATCGGCTCGGAACCGCGTTGCTGGCAAAGATCAGAGATCAGGCCGGAGCCCAGCCCTTCTACGACGGAATGAAAAGAATACGGGCCCACGACCCCCAGAGCGCGATAGGAGCCCTCATCGCGGAATTTCCCGAAATCAAAAACCACGCTGACACCCTCCAATGGTACTATGGCCTGCCAGCAGATAAAGGAGATTCCCAGCCATGACAGAAAACTCGCCCAACCAACACCAGATTTACATCGCAAGCAGCAGCCGCAATCGGCGCCTGACAGAGCTGACGAAAAGCCTGAGAGAGAACGGACACACCGTCTTCAACTTCACCGAGGAGAATCAGCCAGGGGCCTGGGCGCAGCTGAACAGCAACGGGCAGGGAGAACACGGCCGAAGCATCGACTTTGAGCAAGTGATTCAAATGCTCGAAGACCAGGACAGCGTCAAAACATTCGAACGGGACATGACCGCGCTAAAAGAAGCCACAGCGGTCATCTGCGTGCTGCCCTGCAGCCGGTCCGCCCACCTGGAACTCGGATACGCCATCGCCACCGGAAAGAGGACGGTGATCCTGTACGAGGACCCCGAAGAACCGGACCTGATGCACCGGGCGGCGGCATACCTGGTCAGAACGATCAAAGGCGTACACCAGGCCCTCGAAGACCGGGCCGGCGAGAACCTGGACCCAACCGGACCCCCGCGCTACATAAAATGCTGAGACCAGCGACCGAAAAGGAAAACTGAACTATGAACCAGAAGTCACAGGAACCCGAGGAAAAGGAGGGTCAGGCCGTGCTCTATTCGATAGGCCACTCCAACCACACAGCCGCGGGCTTCCTCAACATGCTGAACCAGCACGGGATCGCCAGGGTAATCGACGTAAGAAGCCACCCGAAATCCAACTACGTGCCCCACTTCAACCGAAAAGAGCTGGAGACCTTCCTGACCGGAAAGGGCATCGACTACCAGTATGAGGGACAAAACCTGGGCGGGAGGCCCACGACGGAGCGGCTGTACCGCAACGGGGTGGCCGACTACGGACTGATGGCCCAGGAGACTCCGTTCATCACCACGCTGAACCAGATCCTGCTCAGCGCAGCTGACCAACTAACCGCATTCATGTGCACAGAAAAGGATCCGGAAAAATGCCACAGAAGCCTGCTCATCGCGGAGAAGCTCCGGATACTCGGACACGAAACCGTCCACATAAAACCGAGGAAGGTAACTGTCCGACACTCCGACCTGGTGCAGACCCTGACCGCCAAGCTAGGCGAAAAAGCACTGGAGACCCAGGGCCGAGCCATAGCCTACCGAAGATAAGGCGGTGGAACATGCAACACACACCCCAGCCTGAAGAGGAAAAGTGGGCCATCTGGACCAATCCGGTAACCGGCGAAAGAGGCGCAGGAACCTGGCCCGACCTCAAGGCAGAGCTGGCCTCTCGACCTACAACCCAGAGGGCAAAAATAATCCACAGCCTGAGGTGGAGCCTGTACCAGCCAACCAACCACCCATTACACCGGGCTCTGCAGGAGACCAAGAGAGGCGACGCCAGTGAATACCCGAACCAAAACTGATCAGGCAAGAGGACTATACGCGGCAGCAACGGCCGCTATCCTGGCAACGCTGCTCACGCTGGCAACAGCCTGTATGGGCTCCAACGGAGACGTGCTGCCGTCAGAGCAACCGCCGACAGAGGTACCGCTGCCACCGCTGGCGACCGCAGTGCCGCCACCCGAACCGCCAACGCCGGTACTTGAAACAAACCAAGCCGACGCGCCAAACGATGCCGCGGACGACCTGGAAACCAGGTTGGACGAAATCGCAAGGGCGATGGAGGAACGGCGCGAGGAGCTCCAGAACAGCCGTACCAGGGCAGAGGACCGAGGGACTACCCCGCCGGTAACCAGCCGCTCCGCGGAACTGGAATCAGACGCCGGGACAAAGCACACCGTGCCGCAGAGCTCACTGGCAACAACGGTGGCAGAGGCGCTACGGAACGCCACCGCAACCCCGGAACCAACGGCGACCCCCAAACCGACAGCGACAGCGCTGCCCACGGCAACAACGGCTCCGACACCAACTACGCCGCCACCGGCAACGCGCCGCCCGACGCCAACAGCGATACCGACACAAGTACCGCCCACGCCGGGACCTACGCCTACGCCCACCCGGGTCCCAAGAGAGCTGGAGACCTACGTCAGCGAAACACTCGGCTTCGAAATAAAGGCGCCCACCCGCTGGGTGAGCTGGACCGAGGATGAGCGGATGACCATAGCCAGCGACCTGGAGGACGAGACCCGGATAACCGTGCAACGGTACGACGTCAGCAAGGGAACCTCCCTGGCGGGCTTCGCTGACGGATACATCCAGCGGGAGCTGCTGAGCAAGGCAGGAGACTGGACCACCTACAGCCAGCAGAGCGCATACGGAACCTACTCCAACGGCCAGAACGTAATCCGGGTGAGCTTCCTCAGACAGATCGACCTGGGAAGCTGCCGGGAAAACGCCAGGGTACAGCTCGCAAGGTCCCGGCTGCACCCGGCAAAGGAAAGCGGCTACGCCGTAACCATATCCATCTGCCGGGGCAACGAGGAGCTGGACAGCACCGACGCCATTGCCATCATGGAAAGCTTCACCGAGCCCGGCTAGGAGAAAGAAAGAAAAGAAAGGGGAGAAATCGGGAAAGCAGCCCGCATAGCAGGGCTGCCGGGCGACAGGAACAGAGCCAGTCTAGGAGGCCAGAGTCATGTCGTCGACACCTGATTACAAACCTGAAGACCACAAAGAGAGGGAACCCTCCCAGGAGGGAAGCGCGCTGGGCAGGCTGATACTTCAGGTCGCGCTGATAGCCATCGGAGTCAGCCTGATAAACGCCGGGTGCCAGCACCTGGGGGCAGCACTGCAATGAAATCCAAAGTGAAGCCTCGTAAAATGCTGATCGAACACGTCGAGCTGAAATGCAAAGGCCGAGCCGACCGGATAACCATCTGGGCAACCCTAGTGGAAGGAGACGAAAAACGGCTCGACGCGACCGTAACCTACAAGCAGGAAAACAAGTCTGAATGGCTGCGCTTCGGCAGGATTATGAAGGGCGCAGGAGGCAGCATCCAGCTCGGCCGGAAGAACCAGCCAGCCCGGGAGAGCTATTACCGGAGAGCCCTGATCGGGCACGTCATGACCGGTCCGCTCAAGAGCGACCGGATACAGCCATGCCGGGACAAGAACGAAGCCAAGGAAGTGAAAATAAAAGATGAGGGAAAAGACCTTTAACATGGTCGTGGTTTGCACCGGACTCCACACCCTGGAGGAATTCAGGATCAACGCCGACATCGACTCCTGCAACCACGGGATGTCAATCATCAGCCGGAGCGCCACCAAGACAGAGAGCGGCTGGCACATGGCCATAGGCGCAGCCTTCGAGGGAATGATCCTGAACTGCCGCCGGTGCGGCAACAACGCCCTCAGCGAGGAGGGAGGCGACGCCTTCATATACCTGCCGGATAACCACGCCGAATACAGGATCGAAGGGGCAATGAGCGAGACTTCCGGCGCCTTCGAACACTACGTGAGCCCGGGGATCAGGAGCGAGGAAAGGGAAAGCGACGCGCGGATAACCTCCGTCAGCTGCATGACCTGCATCGAATCAAGCACCGGCGAGCTGGTACGGGATTACTACGATACGGGCACCATCCTCCGACCTCTGGCCAGGCAGGTGGCGGGCCTGCCATGAAGGACTTCGGCATGAGCAACGCGCCGAGGGACGGACTTCCGGAACTCTCCAGAACAGCGCTGAAGCTGGGCCTCCTGACTGGACTAAGCGTGACCGTAGGCCTCACGACCGATCCCAGGTGGATTTACAACCTGATCGGACCGGTCCACCCGGTATATTTCATGCTCGCCACCGGCGCCGTTACGACCGGAATATTCCTTTGGTGCGCCGCAGCGACCGGCAGGGCAAGGGATGAAGCTGACAGCCCCAAAAACCGCTCAGCGCTGGAACACCTGACCAGGGCATGGTACGGGCTGGCAGTGACCATGAGCCTGCTGCCGGTGGTCTACCTGCTGATAGCACCGACAAGGGAAGTCCTCCACTGGGCGTGGCTGATGGGGCTGCCCTACGGACCCGAACAGCACGAAGCCACCCGGTTCGGGATAGACCTGGTCTGCGCGTGGAGCAAGATGGGCGCCGCAAGCTCACTGGGAGCCCTGGGCACCGCCGGAGTAGTGCGGCTATGCCACCAGAACCAGAACAAAGAGAGGGACTGACGGAATCCTAAAAAAAGAATAAGCAACCACGAGAAGCGGGGCGTCCCAACCGGGGCGCCCCGCTCCATTTTGCAACGGAGGGCCAACCCCATGACCATGACCCGGACCGATGACGACCACGCGGTGCTGGAGGACCTGAAAGCCCAGGTGCGAAGGCATAACCACCTCTACTACCTAGCCAACCAGCCAGAGATCAGCGACGAAGAATACGACGATATCATCCGCCAGATAAAGGAGTTGGAAGAGAAGACCGGCTACCAGGAGCCGACGTCTCCGACAAGGACCGTGGGCGCGGCGCCCAGCGCCCAGTTCAGCACAACGAAGCATCCGGAGCCGATGCTGAGCCTGGGCAACATGACCAGCGAAAAGGATTTTCGGAGCTGGCTGCGGAGCAAAAGCGTAAACCGCCAGGGCCGGCTCACCGCCGAGGCCAAAATCGACGGCATCGCAATAAGACTGGAGTACCACCAGGGCAACCTGGCGCTGGCCGCAACACGGGGCGACGGAACCAGCGGGGAGATCGTAACCGAGAACGTGCGGGGAATTCCCGCAATACCCCAACGGCTGATCGGAGAGGTGCCCGCCGTACTGGCGGTGCGGGGCGAGATATACATGCCGCGCAGCGGCTTCGCCATCTACAACGCCGAAAGGGCAGAGCGGGGCGAGGAACCGCTGGCCAACCCGCGAAACGGCGCGGCGGGCGCAGTGCGCCAAAAGGACCCCTCGGAGACGGCCCGCAGACCCCTGCTCTTCTACGCCTACACGCTGGAAAATCCGCCCGAGCCGATAAAGACCCAGGAGCACGCCCTGTCCTGGATGTCCATCCTGGGACTGCCGACCAACCCGCTAACGCTGGTCTGCGCCGACGAAGGGGAGGCGATCAGGGCCTTCCAGTCCATCGAGGACCGGCGAGACCACCTGGACTATGACATCGACGGCGTAGTCTTCAAGGTCAACGACCTGAAGCAGCAGGAGGCCGCCGGCGCAACTTCCCACGAACCCCGGTGGGCCATCGCCTGGAAGTTCGCCAGCGAACGGGCAATCACCACGCTGCAAAAGATCGAAATAAGCCAGGGAAGGTTCGGACGGCTAACCCCGGTGGCGGTACTGGAGCCGGTTCACATCGGCGGCGTAACCATCGAGAGGGCCAGCCTCCACAACGAGACCGACGTCCGGAAGAAGAATATCCGGGCCGGGAGCCAGGTCGTCATCGAACGGGCCGGGGACGTGATACCCCAGGTAACCGGGCCGGCGTCGCCGCGACAGGCCGAGACCATGCCGGAATTCAAAATGCCATCAAACTGCCCGGACTGCGAGGGACCGGTAACCACCAAGCCCGGCGAAACCGGACACTGGTGCGCCGCCACAGACTGTCCCGGGAGGCTGCCAGCCCAGATCAAATCCCTGGTAGGCAGGGACGCGATGGACGTCGACGGGATCGGAGACGTGATGTGCGAAGCCATCGCGGCCATGGACGTGGAACACGACCCGGAACGGCCAGCGGAAAACCGCTCGGCCGCCAAGCTATACCTGCTGACCCTCAGCCAACTGGCCAGCCTGCCCGGGTCCGGGCCAAAGAACGCCCGCAACCTGCAGGAGCGCCTGGCCGAGTCCCAAAACCGGCCCCTAGCCAACGTCCTCTACTCCCTCGGCATCGAGAGAATGGGGCGCAGCGTCTGCCGGAAACTGGCGGCACGCTATCAGAGCGTTGACCAGGTGATCCGGGAGAATCCGAGCACATTCCTGAACATGGAGGGAATAGGACCAAAGATTGCCGAAAGCATGAGGATGGGACTCACGTCCCGCGAGGTCCGGGCAACGGTGGAAATAATGCGCCGCTGCGGCGTCAGGGCAATCGAGGGCCTGGTCAGCCCTGACCAAACAGAAGAGGCGAACCAAATCAAGATAACGGAGGAAACAATGACCGTTAAGCACGGCAGGTTCGACGGCGAGAACGTCGTGGTGACCGGGAAGATTGAAAATATGACCCGGGTGGACGTTGAAAGACTGATCCACCAACAGGGCGGGGACACGTCCAGCTCTGTCAACGCCAAAACCACCCTGCTGGTGGTAGGAGAGAAGCCCGGCAGCAAGCTGAACAAGGCGCGAAGCCTGAATATTCCCATCATAACCGAGGAAGAGTTCTTCGAACGGATGAAGGCCGCCTGATCCGGCGGTAAGAATCTCAGCAACCGCATCGAATTGAGAAAGCCCGGGCCCATAACGGCCCGGGCCGTCAAGCCACAGCCAGCAACAGGAGGAACGCCCAATGTGCGGTAGGTACGTGCTGACCGCAGACAGCGATGGACTCCAGGCCCGATTCGGATTCCGCACCCAGAGCGACGAACCCTACATCAGTTACAACATAGCCCCCAACCGGCTGGTGCCCGTGATCTATAGCGACCCGACGGGTCGGAGCATGAAGAACTGTCGCTGGGGACTCCCCAACAGGGACGGAGGAAAGCCACTGATCAATGCCAAGAGCGAAACGCTTACCATCAAGCCCACCTTCAGCCAGGCTTTCCGCGCCAGCCGATGCATCGTACCGGCCAACGGCTTCTACGAATGGTCCAGGGAACGGGGCAAGGCATGCCCCCACTTCGTATCGACCGCGGACGGCGAAACCTTCGCCATGGCCGGGCTGATGGTCAGGCAGAGGCATGCAGCGGGACCGCACAGTATCTCAGTCGTGATAATCACGACCGACAGCTCCGAAAACCTGCGCGGGATCCACCACCGGATGCCGGCAATCCTCACTGCCAACACGATAGACATGTGGCTCGAGGCCGGAGCGGACCGCGGCGCGGAGCTGGCAAAGCTTCTCAAACCGACGCCGGCGGAGCTGATCCAATTCCACCGGGTAAGCAACAGGGTGAACAACGCCGGAAACGACGGCCCCGAACTGATCCAGCGGACCGGAAATTAGCCAGAAGGCCACAAGGAAAACGGCCAAAGACGGCCGGTTAAGAAGGCGGGAAGCCGCCTTCCCATTAAGAGATTAACCGGAAAAGGGCAAGCCCCCGCCCAGCGGACGGGCGAAGAACCGACGCGACTCCAAACCTGAATACGGAACGGAGAGACGGAGACAGATGACAAGAATTCTGCTGCCACAGCACATACCCCGAAGAGGAGTACCACCATGAAAAAGCCCCAGGTGAAGAAGAAAGAGAGCAAATCGGCCCAAAGACGGGCCAAAAACCGGGCAGAGCAGCGCAGGGAAAAGGAACTGCTGCAGCCCAGGAACGTCGATAGGAGCGATGCCGGCCCGAAGACGGCCACCGAGGACCACCAAGCCATAGAGCTAGCAACGCCGGTCAACGGAGAACGCTGCGAAGCGAGCATACCAACCACAGCTGGAGAGATAGACCCCCACAGGGCAACCGACGCCCTCGAATCGCCGAGAGAAAGACGGCCATCCATCGCCGGAATTAAGGACAGGTCCAGCCTGCCGCACGGCGAGGACCGAAGAACAATAAGAGAATCAAAGCTTCCGCCGGCCCGTCCCGGGCCCGGGGAGCCTAGACTGGTGATTACCACGACCCGGGGCCGCAACACCGCGGCCATCCGACAGTGCCTGGGCTGCGAGCAATACTTCGCCAGCGACGGGCCCAGCCAGCTCTACTGCTGCGTGAGCTGCTACATGAAATTGAAAACAGCCGGGGCAGACCGGCCCTGAGATAAAGGACCGCCCGCCCCAAAGAAGGAGTAAACGGTGACCGAACCAAACCTCATGGCGCCGCAGGCGCCAGCCCAGCAAAGCGAGGAAAAGGTGAGAGCCCAGCCCGGGCAGCAACAGCAGGCCCGCGGCCAGAAGATCCTCACCGAGCACCAGCTGCACGAAGCCAGCACCCTGTGCCCCGAATGCGGCTTCGCCTACTGGAACGAGGAGCCCTGCGCCCAGCACCAACGTTAAGTCCAGGCGCAAATACCCGAAACAGAGATTCTAACAAAAAAAAGGGAGGATTCGAACCATGAAGAACCTGATAAACAAGCTGGCCAGCCACCTGAAGAGCATGACCTTTCCGACCCCCCACGTCACCAACGAGATGGGCGGCTACCACAGCCAGCGCGAGAGGGAGATGATCCGGCTCAACCACATCGACATCTAAGACCGGCCGGTCAAAAGAAGGGGCCCACGAATACGGGCCCCCCAAAGCACCCCTGCAGAGCAACCTGACCCTTAAAGGGAAGACTCTGAGCCAGGATAGGGGGCTGGAAACTCAGACCACTCGCGGCCGTCAAGCTCACGGCCACCGGCCGCCGGTACGAAGCCACCCCACTGCTTGAAGAAAAAGGCCACGTCCGCCGAAACACACGCATCCCGAACCGACCGGACCCAGCAGGCCTGCATCTTACGGCACCGCGGGCCGCTCTCGCCGCCAACGACAACCCAGTGAAGACGGGACAGGGAAGAACCCATTTGCACCGGACCAAGCAGCGGCTCCAGGGACACAAAGCGTACCGCAGCAGGAACCTCAACGAGGAGAGGAAGCCGCCGGTCGGCCCAATACTGGTTCTCGACCGATACCCCCATCCACAGATTCGACGGCCACGGTAAATCGGAAGACATCGCCAGAAGACGCTCCGGCCGTTTGGTCAGGAGCTGAAAGACGTGCCAGTCAGCCGCCTGCATCATCTGGAAGACCTCCAAGATGAACTCGTCAGGCACTTCCTCGTGAAAGAGGTCGGACATACTGTTCACGAAAATGCGGCGGCCGCGCCGCCAGGAGAGAGGAAGCCGCAAGCGGTCGGAATGCAAGACTACCTCGGACACCCCCGGCAGGAAGGCCGGGCCCCGCTTGAATCGCAGGGTCACAGCCTCAGCATAGCAGTGGGCGCAGCCCGGACTGACCTTGGTGCAACCCGTAACCGGATTCAGGGTGGAATCGGTCCACTCGATTGAAGAACGCTCAGACACAGGCACCCCCATATTTCGCAGGCTAATACAACAGACCTGATGGGTACATTAAGACCGTCGCAGACACACGCGTCAAGCGGCAACTGTCAGTGACAATCGCCGGTTCGGAAAAACCCCGCCCCGAGAGTTCGTAGTAAACTACGGGAAAACCAGCGGGCCAGCCACGGCACCGCAAGGAGCGGCCAGCGATGCTCAAGACCGCGGCGACGACGGAAAGAAAAAAGCAGCCCAGACAGGCAAGGGCAAAGAAAGGCTGCGCCCATCACTGGATCGTCGAGAAGGAGGCCGACGAAGACGGCTTCTGCCGAGGGCAGTGCAAACACTGCGGCGACACCAAGAACTTCGCAAAGAACGTAACTGACCGGGAGGACCAGGCCGAGGACTGGAAGAAAAACCTGAACCTCAGCGGCGCAAAGAATACCCAGAAGGTACACCAGAAGAAATACTGGCTGGCAGTAATAGCCCAAATGCAGGCCGACGGCAGGACCAGCGAGGAAATAGCCGTGTCAACGGAACTGAACAGGACCACCGCCACCAGCTACCTCAACGAAATCAAGCTCATGGAAGGGACCCACAGCCAGTTCGACATGACCGAATACCTGGCCTGCAGAAACGGGGGAATGAAAAGGTCGGAGATTGCCCAAAAAATGCGGATAACCAGCGAGACCGTGGCCAAACTGGCCAGGCACGCTACACTATGCCCGTTCTGCAACCAGAACTGAAGGGCCGGCCGTGCACCGGCCAACAGGACAACCAGAACATGACAATGCAATCAAGAAGAGCAACCCAGCTGCCCCACATACCCCTCTGGCCCCTGACCGGGGCGGAGAACACCACGGACGTGGTGCAGCTGCGCCCGAGAAATCTCCTCAACGAGGAAATTATCATCACCGAACTCCTCAGCGGAAACCGGATAGCGATAACCGACGGCAAGGCGCTGCCGGTAGACGCCGGATCCACGGGAGGAGACCCCTGGCTGACAAGCGCCCAGTCCAGCCACGGCTGGAAAACGCTGGGACTGGAGCAGACGCTCCACGGACAGGCGCTCCGGACCGGACCCAACAGCCGGTACCGGCGCGAGGATACCGACGACAATCTCTACCTCCACACGGCAGTGGACGAAAACAAAATCCTGAGCTGGGAGGAAACCGAACTCCTAGCCGAGACCCTGAACATGAGTGCCGTCCCCCTAGTGTTCCACGGCAAGATCAATGACCGGGAGGAAATGGACGACTTCCTCAGAATCGCGCTACGCCAGCCCAGCCATATCCACGGTTACCGCAACGGACTGGTAATACGGCAGGCACGAGCCATCCCCATCGGCGACTACCACCTGTGCAGCGCCAGGCTAAAGGCATGAAGGCGAAATGACGGCCTTCCTGCGGATAGGCCGCGTCAGAGTGGCCAAGGATCCGAAAAAGCAGGAGGGAGAGCAGTCATGCCAGCAAAGGGATTGAAGATACTCGTGTGTGGAGGCAGGAACTACGGAAATTACCAGCACGTCTCCGAGGTGCTGAACGAAATAGAACCCCGATTCATAATTCACGGCGCTGCCAAGGGAGCCGACCGGCTCGGGGGAAGATACGCCAAAGAGCATGGCATTGAATGCCGGGCCTATCCGGCCAACTGGAGGCCCAAGGGCCCAGCCGGACCCGTAAACTACCGGGCAGGGTTCGACCGAAACCAGCAGATGCTGGACGAAGGCAAGCCTGAACTGGTGGTAGCCTTCCCCGGCGAAACGGGCACCGACGATATGATAAAGCGCGCCAGGGCCGCCGGCGTCGAGGTCATGCGGGCCTGACGGCCGCCACCGGAATCCAAACTGAAAGTAAGGTACCCAAAAACGATGGAAAAAAGCTGCCAACCCCATTACGTGCGGATCAAGCTCGAGCCAGGAGAAGCCTGGCCGGCGCCGGTGGACGACAAGATAATCGTAATCGAGAAGACCATCGGCGAAAAAACGTACACGGCCGCAGTGTATGAGGCCGACACCGGCGAGGACATGAACTACGTCCGCTGCCAGCTCCTGGACAACCCCCACGGGCCGCCGGCGACCGGACCGGTCAAGACCGTGAAATCACCAGAGCTGGCAAGCGAAACGCCCAAAATTATCCGGCTGCTGCTCTGCCGAGACACAATCTGGGAGGTACCCAGGGAGGACTACGACCTGATTCCCTGGTTCCGCTTCCAGGACGAACCCCTGCAACCTGGGCCGGAGCCCTCCTACCAGGAGGAGTTCACGGCCAGCCAGACGGGTCCCACCGACGAGGCTTGGGATACCCCAGCCGGAGAAGACGAGGACCAAGACGGATTCTACTGCTAAACCAGGGCCGGAGGCGCCAAATTGATAAGCCCACACTACGAGAGGCTGATCACAGCTGATGTCAGCGCCAGGCAGGTCCTCTCAGTCCTGCTCTTTACAGCGCTCACACTGGCTGGGACGCTGACAATACTCTTCGGAGTCCTATGGCTGATCGGGCAGGGCATCTCAACCCTGCCGGCGCACATCGCAGCGGAACGGTGGCGCAGCGCAGCGCCGCTAATGGAAGACCGGCTGCAAGCCCACCTCATGGAAAGGCATAACCTGGACCTTAACCTGCAGGTCCCTGAGGAACGTAGGGCAACCACAACAGAGGAACCCACCGGACCGAACGGAGAGAAAGTCCGGACGGTCACCAACCACCTCACCTACCGGCTTTTACCCGCCGGCACCGGCGCCGTGACGGTCAACTACGTGGTCAAATTCAACTACACAGTGACGGTAGAGGACGACAGAACCAGAACGGAAAGACACGTCTCCGACGAGTACCTGGACCTTAACTCCATCAAGCTGGAGCTGGAGCCAGAGCAGCTGCCCATCAGGCCGAGGGAATGAACGCCACCCGACATTGGACAAGGCTGACCGAAGGACTCAAGCGCATCAACCCGCTTGGAAACCTGGACCTGCCGATGCGGGCAAGGAAAACGGTAACCGCCGGCTGGGCCATAGTGCCGGCGCTGACCACGCTGGCCACGGTGAAGATCACCGAGCTCGTAGACCTGGCCCAAACAGGCACTCCCACCGGCGGAACGCCAGCCTGGGAATACCTCACCGCCTGGACCATCGTAACCGCGCTGTACCCCCTGATCATTAAGGGAATCCTGGCAGCAAGCTCCCTCCGGACGCGGCACCGCCAAGGGGCAACCTCACCTGAACAGGAGGACAGAAGTCCCGACCAGCGGCGTTGAAGACAGCCGTTGGCAACACAAGGAGCCATGCAATTGGATGACCACGACCAGCCCCGCTACCCCATCATCGCCCCACTTCCCAACTCCACCGCCAATGAGATTATCACCAAGCTCCTGCCCGAAAAGCCACACCACAAGACCACGGTGCTGACCCTGAAAGGGAGCCTCACCGAGGCCGAATTCCGCCAGCTGTTCGGCGACCAAGAGCAGATGGTCACCCACCTGGGAATAGAAACACTGGACAGCTCCGGGAAAAACGTCCAAATGACGATCCAACATGCCACCAGCGAAGGCTTATCCTGGCAGCGCCGGGCAGCCACAGCGCTGGCCTCGGCCGAAGACCCCGACCGGAGGGTGTCAGGGCTCTATAACCGGCAGAAGCTGAAAATCCACGAACTGACCCTGGAGGCCGGCAGAGCGCTGTTGGACCTGAGCAGGCTGGACCCTTCACGACCTTACGACGTCGACATCGCAACAATCATCCGGCGGGCCGGAGAGATCGGCCTCAAGACCACAGACCTCATAAAAGCCCATTCCACAGATTAACCACGGAGCAGGATGAACTACAGAGAAAAAGTATTGCAGATGGCCGGCGAACTCGGGTGGACGGCCACCGAAGAAGACGGCAGGATCTTGGTCGAAACGACCGAGCCGGCATGGGACCAGCTTCTATGGTGCACCAGAACGGCGATGCAGGCCGGACAGGGTTACGACGACCAGGGACACCTCCGAATCTCAATGCAGGGCGAATCAGGAGAGCCCGACCCGCAAGCCTGGAGCCTGGCCAGCAGCGCGGTGCAACAGAAATACCTGGGCAAAAGCTACGCCCGGGTTAGAACCACCGCCAGCGGATCCACGGACCGGCTCAGGACAATCCTGACACTGAACGCCGCAGGCGCGGGGAAGGTCGACCCGCTGATGCCTCCGGAAAGAGGAACGCTGCACACCGGACCGGACAACAGCACAATCCTTTGCATCGACGAGGGCTGGGGAATCCCAAACACAGGAGCCAGGCCGACGCTGTTCCAGGGAGACGACCCCCTAACGGGCACGGTAATGTGGGAACCCAAGGACACAGTCAATCCAATTTACGGACTGCCGGACTGGGCCCACGACCCGAACACCGCGACGCGGAATAAGAAGCCCAGCGGGCGCGGCGCCGTAGCAAACAGCGATGACAAACCGCTGTTCCAGATCCCGAGTAGGGGCCAGCTGCTGGCCAACATCGCTGCCTTCATACGAGAGCAGCAAGAGGACGCCGACGGCAGGGTCCAGGACCGGGAATTAAACCTGCTGGAAATATACGACGCCCATCAGAAGGTACGCAATCGGATTGACGAATCCGCCAAGAGGTTCCAGATCCCACCAAAGCTGAGCCAGGACCTGTGGGACTACGCCGACGAGGTAGCCGACGCCGTCATAACCAGGATGACGCAGCACGAGATCCTCGCCGTGCTATCCACCAGCCCGACCAGCCAGGAAAATCCAACCCCGGAGGAAAGGAAATCCGGCCACGAGCAGACCTACTCCATAAATACAACCCTGGACGAGGAACGAAGCGCCGAAGCCTTCCGAGCCCTGACCGGCCGCGAGTCTCACGGAAACATGACACTGACCGTCAGGGGAAACGCGTCGCAAAGGGACATCAACCTCCTGATGGGTAAGGAAAGCCCGATCATAAGCCACATGGGAACCCGGGCCGAATGCACTCAAGGCTACGAGTGCCATGAAATAGACTTCCCGCTGGAGCTGGCGCTGGTCCCGACCAACGGCTGCATCAGAGAGAACTGGCAAGCCAGGGCAATAGAACTACTGGCCCCGGCCAAGACGGCAGCAGGCTACCGCGCAAGAGAGATGAGCGAACTCTCACCGAAAGCAGCGGAATTCCTGCTCCAGCTGGGGGAGATCTCGATCTCCCACCTCGAAGACATCGACGAAAACGAAATCACGGACCGGGCCAGCTGGATGGGCGTAAGCATCGACGATCTGGCAACCGTCCAGGATTAAAAGCAAAGAAGACCAAAGGAGTAACCGCAATGCAAGCACAGGCAGAGGACCCACGCGAGCTGATAGCAACGTGCGAAGAAGGGCTCCAGATGGAGCTGACACCCGCCCAGGAGGGCGACGGCTGGCAGGTGAGAATCTACCGCAAATCCAGCGACGGGATCAACCGGATGGTTGACCAATGGATGTGCCGCGAAACTGAGCAAAGGGACGCTCGGCAGATAGCCGAATACATCCTGAGCGGGACCGCGGAGCACAGACTCAACGACCAGGGCGTGGAGGGACTGATACCGCTGGCAGCTCACCACATCAACGAATACCACGAGAAACAGGCCTACGGCGGACCGGAGGAGGGCGGCTGGTATTTCAACGCAGGGATTTACATCAGGTGCCTGGGAACCTACGCGACGAAGCAGGAGGCCGACGAACGAGCCCTCATGCTTCAGGATTACATCCAGGAATTAAACAGCGGGGCATGGCCCCTGACCTCAGTCCTGTCCGCGGGATTGAGGAGGATACTCGTTGAGCCCCACCCAGGCCGGGACTACCCAAGCTGCCGCCCCCACTACGAATAGATAAACAAGGCAGGCGCCCAACGACAGGGTAATAAGCAGCCGCAGGAGAAGACAATGACCCAACAGGGGGACAACCCAACCGCCGGCCACAGGTTTAACGATGACGACATGAGATTGCTGTCCGCATGCTGCTGGGATTATCTCATCATGGCCGACAAGGCAGTTGAAAAGAAGGCAGCCGGCCCGGCACAGACCTTCATGCGCCGCGCCGAAGGCCAGCTGGAAATCCAGTTGAAGGCTCTGGGTACAACGAACGGGACCGTCGAGGACACAGATTCCCACCAACAGAGCGCCAGGACGGTGAAGGAGCAGCTGAGCCTGGCCGAGAACGCGGTCGACGAAGAGGAATGGCAGATCGCATCGCGCCACATCAAGGCGGCCACGATGGCCGTGGAGGCAAGTCTGGGAAAAACTCCGGCCATAACGGCCGCCCGAGCCCCCACATCGGCGAAAAAGCCTTAAACGAAAGCCGCCAGATACAGAAGGCTTGTATAATGGGGCGCAAGCGCCGGAGATCCTACAAATTACCGCCGGCGAGGCAAGGAGGATGAGGCAGTGACGACTACCAAGGAAATATTTTGCCTGAAGTGCCAAAAGCCCACCCAGACCAACGACCTCCAGGAGGTCGTCATGAAAAATGGGAGGGACGCGGTCACCGGGGTCTGCGCCGACTGCGGCAAGAAGAAATTCCGCACGGGAAAGATGGCCTGACCGGCCACCATAACCCGCAGCCCCAGGAAAGAATCAAGCCGCCCAGGCCTACGCCTCGGGCGGCTTCGCCGTTCAGCCCGCATCCGGAGACACCCGAAAGGAGAAAACCCCGTTGACGGACAAAGCCTTCGACACGACAGAAATAGTTACCGGCAGATCCGGAGGGGAAACCCCAGCGCTGCTGAACACGGAAGAAGGAGAGGGACCGCGCCTGCTGCGCAGGCGGGGAGTAACCGCCACCCCGTGTCGCATACACAGCGCCAGCATGGGCGGGACAAGGCTGATCTTCGAACTGCAGAACGGGCAGCCCACACCCATATTCGAGCGAGACCGCGTGTTGTTCTACGCCTGCGGGACCTGCTCCGACGAAAACTTCAAGGCACTGATGCCCGACTGCCCCGAAAGACACCGGCCCTACAGATACGCCAGCGGCGACGGCAGAAAGAAAGGCTGCCACGCCTGCCGGCAGGAAGCCGAAGTACCGAATACCTAATTGACAGCGGCGCGACGGCGCCGAATCAGGGAAAATTGCGAAACTCTGAAAAGCAGAGAGACTGACAGTTGCCCGTAGCTGAATGCTCGGAAGGCCAGATACACTGGACAAAAGAGGGGGTTAATGCAGACCACCACCCTGAAATACAGGGCAGCCACCACCAGCCACGGCTACCGCCAGCTGGAACAGGCCATGCTCCACATGGGACACCTACGGAACGCCCTGATACGACACCGCATGGCCGCTTCCGGCTCCCACAAGAGAAGGTGGTCCCTCAAGCTGCAGACCGCCCACCTCACAGACCTGCGACGAAATGACCCCGTCTATAACGGCTACTCCCGTCGCCTGCTGGAATCCACTGCTAAAAGGGTCAATACCGCCTTCAACGAATACTTCAAAACGCCAGAGCGGGGCAAGCCACGCACCAGCAGCCCCTACCGGTGCAATACCCTGGAACTCTCCGAACCAGCAGTCAATCACCTGAAGGTCTCTAAAGATGGGAGGAAGGGTCACATCCACGTCAAAGGGCTGCCCCGGCTGTCCTTCAGAATTGACGGGCGGCTGCCTCGCAAGGAACAGCCCAGGATTATCCGCATCACCCGCACCCCAAGGCGCTTCAACGTCCTGCTGGTCTTCAATCAGGAGATTCCAACAGTACCAGCGGCCAACCACTCAGTGGGCATTGACCCCGGAGTGAAACACCTGCTTACCGCCGTAGATGAATCAAGACAAGTGACCCAGATCCCCGGGCTGAAGGACCAGCAACACAGGAAGGTTATGAGACGCTTGAAGCGCAGGATGCAACGGCAGCGGGACTCCGCCCTGAAGGACGGACGGGCCCGCTTCACTTCCCAAAAAATATCCAACGGGCGCACCAAGCAAAGATTCCGGTGGACCGACGGCCCATCCCATAACTACCTCAAGACCCTGGCTACGCTCCGACGAGTAGAGCAGAAACGCCAGGACTCCCTTACAGGGCTCCAACACAGAATTACCAGCAAACTGGTCAGAGACCACCAGATAATCTGCATCGAAGACACGCGCATTTCCAACATGGTCAGGTCGGCCAGGGGCACGGCAGAGAGCCCCGGCACCAACGTGCGCCAGAAGGCCGGCCTAAACCGCTCCATCCTCTTCCAAGGCTGGTACGGCGTCCGGCAGAAGCTGAAATACAAGTGCTGGTGGTATGACAGAGACTTCATAACCGTTCCGGCCATGAACACCAGCCGCTTTGTAGAAAGTGCGGTTCGGTTGACCCGACAAACCGCAGGTCGCAGTCGCTCTTTCAATGTCGGGACTGCGGCCACTGCGCCAACGCCGACGTCAACGCGGCGGAAAACATCCGGCGCCAGGGATTAAACCTCCTGGCCAGGGCAGAAAACGGTCCCAATGGACCACCTGGGCGTGCCGCCGGAAGCCCTACGGGGAAGCAAGCGCATAAGGGAGAACTGGAAGCAATAGCTTCCAGACCGTGACCGGCGCTGCACGCAGGACCGCGAACACCCTCAGGGCAACGGCCCCGGCCAACAGCAGAGAGTTTCGCAATTTTCTAGAATCAGAGAGAACAGGAAGGAGGAGCAATGTACCAGCTACCCAAGCCGCGCCGTTACCTGAGCCCGGAGGAAATACAGAGGGCCACGGCCATGGCCCAAGGCACCTACGACGGCCACGTATACACAGCCAGCGAGGCAGCAGCCATATTCAGACTGGCGCAGAGCGCCGTGATCAACCAGGTCCCGGCCTTCGAGAAAACCGCCAACCGGCGCCACAAGAACAGGACAGCCACGGCGACCACAAGAGAGGCCGCCGCGCAGAAGACCTCAAGGAGAGCCCCCAGCCAGCGGGCCGCCAAGGGAACGCCACAGACGACAGAGAAAACGGCGCCTGCGCCTGACGACGCGTTCTCACTGGAAATCGGCCCGGCCAACGCCCCGGAAAGTGACAGCGACCCAGGCAAGGACACAGGACGGGCAGAACCCCGAACAGACGAAGATACCTACGAAGAGGAAACGGGCAACCAAGAGGTTGCAAAGCCCTGCAGGGCAACTGCCCCTCCAGCGGAGCCCATCAGCACGCTGCCAAAACATGACTATAAAACCGGCCAGACGGTACGGTTCGAGGGGAGGCTTTATAACGTCATAACGCTGCTGGGAAAGGAGCACCTGGTGCTCGAGGACGACAGTTACAACAACTTCACCGTCCACAGCTCAGAAGTCCAAAGACCCAACGGAGCCAACAACGAAATGGCCGCCTGACCGGCGGGGCCTGAGGAGACGGCCTAGATGAGCCAAAACACCGAGATAGATTTCGCCAGCCTCGAGGACTTCTACAACGACGACCCGCGAAGGCGAGCAAGCAGGGAATGCCTGTACGGAGTAATGTGGCGCATCGACAGGCTCGGAACCACCGCTGAGGTCTCCTACATACGTGACACGGAAGAAATATACCAAAGGACCCACGGCTTAAATGAGCCGATCACCGTGCTTGGATACTGGCCCGCCGACCCGGGCCAGATTTTCTACCAGAGCCTGGAAGAAACATTGAAAGGATGGCCGGAGAAGTGCGGTACACCGGACGGGCTCGATTGGCTGAAGAGCAAACTCCACCGCAAGCGGAACTGGTAAGAGGAGGCGGGACCACGGGATGACAACCAACACCAACAGGGAACCAAAATTCCTCGTCGTAGGCAACGTCATGGAGGAAACCGTAACCAGGGAAGACGGCAGGACCCGACAGCAAGTCGGAGGCGTCGGAGGCATCATGGCCCGGGAATTAGCCAGGGCAGAGGCCAACGTGACACTCCTGGCGCCAGTAACGCCCACCCAGCAGGAAAGACTGAACGAAGCACTAACGACCCTGGGAGTAACGGCGATACTGGCCGACGGACGGCCACCTGCCATCAGGGAAGGGACGGCCCGCATAAGCGTGAGAAACGGGGAGCCGACGGCCACCAAGGGCCACTTCCCAGTCCCGGGCAGCATAGCACAGGAAATCCGCGACATTAGGAAGGACTACGACATGGTGCTCTGCTCCCTCTACCTGGACGTCAACGACCTGTCAGCGCTGGCCGTAACCGGCGGTAACATAATAGCCAACGCAACGACGAAAGGAATGGTACCCAGGCTGGGACGGATGAGAGGCATCACCGCAGCGACAATGAACCAGGCCGAGCTACAGGCTCTCGCCAGGAGAATGAGGTTCGACCCCGACGACAATCCCGCACAGAAAATGGGAATCTCGCGGGTCTTTGTAACCCAAGGGGCCAGCGGCCGGACCGACTTCTGGATGAACGGAAACAGGAGGCACCTACCGGCCATAAAAGTACCGGCCGGAAGCGACTTCATCGGAGCGGGCGACGCGCTGACGGCAGGCTACGCCTTCGCGATAGCCAACGGCCTTACCACCGACCAAGCAATGGACGACTTCCTGGAGAAGGTGCTGGACTACAACGCAGCCAGCTACCAGTAAAGGCCAGCCGACCGGAAAGGAATCAAAACAAGAACCCGGAGCGAGGATGAACGAAAATCGAACTGACAGGCCCACAGCGACGCTGGAGCCAAGGCCAAGGGACCACAAATCAATGACCGGCGCCCAGGCGCTCAACAGGTACCCGCTGCTGACCGCATACCTTATCTGCGAGAGCCTGGGATACCTGAACGCCACCAGCGCTGCAAATGTAGTCGCCGACCATGCCAGCGGCCGGGGCAACGGCTGCGAATGGTTCCTGATGATGACCAGCGTGGCGCAGATCAGCGCACAGGAGGCAGGGCGCCGGACGCTGGACAGAGCGGTGAAACACCGGCAGAAGTACCGGGACATCTACAGGCGCGACCTGGCCTGGGCCCGGAACGACGTCCGCAAGACCCTGAACCGGTACAACGGGACCATCATTTAAGACAAAGTCACCCAGCGGAAAAAACAACTACGAGGTTTAAGGAATAGAGGCCTGGGCGGCCTCCAGAGTCTCGTAGACACCGAGCCGCTCGCCCTCACTGGTAACCATAAACGAACCGCCGGTAAAGATTGGAAAAAATTCGGAGCCGAAAGGTTCGCCGCTCTCAACGGTCACCCGGGCGGGACACCAGGAAATAAGGTAATCGACGCCGTCGGCATCCCGGCCGACGGCAATATCAACGGTCGCAACTGACCACTCAACTGACATAGAAAAGAGCCTCCAGAGGGGTATAACTACACCCCGATATTACCATCTTTGCCCCCCCAGACCCACCCAACTACGTTAGAATTTCAGGACCCCCCGGGCTCCGCATAAACACGCCTCAGCGCCTCATCCTCATGGAAAACCCACGGAGCATGACCCAACCAGAAAAGAGGCTCTTTGGAAAGATCCACCTCCGGATCAATAAGGAGCCTCCACTCACGGCTGTTGAGACTGGCCCATACGTCAAAATAAACACCCTCAACGCCGGGTTGCTCCGCTACCGCATGAGCATACTGGACCATTATATAAGCGCGGCCCGAAATGGTATCACGATGACGTCTGGTAAGAGGAACCGGCAGATCCTCATCGGTAAGGGAATAGGAAGTAACCGAGCCGTCATCCCGCTCAACCATAACGGTCACATCCTCAGACTTGCTCCTGAGCATCATATGCCAAGCAAAAAGATGCCCCTCCTCAGTCCAGCTCACATTCCCAGGGACCAGAAAGTGCCGCAGGGGGAAACCAAGCTGGAAGATTGCCCACAGGACAATCACCACCAACACGACAGAGGGAACCGGAACGGGCGGGACCACCGTCACAATAGCCGGACACAGCGGAATAAACCTGGGGGTAAAGCCAACCCAACTACACTTCACGAGCGGCAACTGGAGAACGGGACAACGCATCACCCTCCACGCAGCCGCGGACGAAGACCTGCTGGACGAGACCGTAACACTGACCCACCAGGGATCGGGAGCCAGGTATTCCAACGTGAGCGCAGAGCTGAAGGTCAGAACACTGGAGCCCTGCACCCTCTGGTGCGGCGACTGCCCATGGCGGACCTCGGCCTGCAGGACTGGGACGAATTCAAGCTGACCTACGCCGAGTCCCTGCCGGTTCCGTTGCGACGGGTAAACACAACCTTTACCACGAGGGCAGGACCTACCAGCTCAACACCCTGACCCTGAAGCCCAGCAGCAACCCGGCTGACCACCCCGGAGGCATCCACGGCGTGGATCCCTGCACCAGCCAGGTAATAGCCACGCTCTACCGCCAAAACGCCCACGGAGGCTGGACAGCGGCAGACCCAACGGAAGACTACGCGACGTGGACCCTCTACCTGGACAACGCGCCGCTGCAATTCAACGAAGCGGAGGGAGCCGACGGCAGCAAGCTCGCCTGGGAATCGGAAATGCCCTACGACACGCTGGCCCGATGGGAAAGCGGACTCACGGTAAGGGCAAGACTGGACGACAACGACGGTGAGGAGCCGGCGACATCCACCGCCCCAGGGAGGCCAGAACAGCTGCAGCTGATAACCGCCGCCGGCGCGATATACGCCATCTGGTACCCGCCCACGGAAAAGAAGGACGAGATCGACGGGTACCTCCTGCAATGGAAGCCGGTAACCGCCGCGTGGAACGACCCGACCCAGGTGCATAGCACCCTGGTCGAGCCCGAAAACTCGGTAGCAGTGGCCATCCTGCGGGATCTGGTTCAGGGACAACGCTACAGCGTCCGGGTCAAGGCAAAGAGTGGAACCGAAACGGGACCGCCCTCCAACGAGCGCTGGGCCAGAGCCCAGTCGACCAAGCCCTGGCTCTACCAGCAGAGCGTAACCGCCAACGGCGAGGCCATAAGGCTGAGCTTCGGCTCCAACATGGAACCCCTGGCGCCGGACCAGCGGGGTCTCGACAGCCTGCAGATCCGCGTCAACGACGCGAGGATACAGGCCACGTCCCTGACCTACAGCGGAAGACGCGTAACGATCCACCTGAAACGGGCCATATACAAAGGCGACACGGTTACCCTCAGGTACCAGCCCGACACGGCGCCAGACGCATGGTCCCTGATTGACACCCGGGCAACCACGCGGACCCCAGGCTAAGCCAGATCTCAGTCCAGAACGGCAGCAAGCTGCTCAGGATGCCGCTGACGGCCGCGTGGAGCGAAAAAACGGACCGCCATAACTCAGGAGCAGGGACCTACCTGGAATTCACGTTCAGCGAACCGGTTAGGGTCGGGAACGGCCATCCAAGAGACGGTATGTTCCAGATCATCAACGGCAGCGTCACCGAGGCCTGGCCGATCCACCGGAACAGCGCCCACTGGCGGATAAAGGTCGCAGGACAGCCGAGGTCCACAATGGTCCTGCTGCTGCCCGCGAGAAATGACTGCAACGCAACCACAACAGCGTGTACCAGGACCGGAGGGACGCTGAGCGGCAGCATGATGGGCACGCTGACCCCGAACTAACACTCCAACTAAACCCGGACAGAAAAGGAGATAAGGCCCCCGACAAACGGGGGCCCTTCGTTTTGACATAAACACGAACCCGTATAGCCCGGAGAATCACGCCCAGCATGCCGACACCAGGGCGATCAAGAGAAGGAGGGTACCAGGGAACAAGGAATGAACGAACCAAAAACACTGGCACAACCCGCAACCACAGCAGCAAATGAGTCCGGCGAAGAGATAACTGGGGAAAGACGTTGCCCGGAATGCACTCAAAGCTTCCAACGGAACGAGGGGCTGGAAATGTGGCGCCACCACGGCCGCCACCTGTGGGAGAAACTCCCGGCCGAATACCAGGCCAACGGTGAGGTGAGGCCCAACCCGTTCAATCTGTGGTACCTGGAACACATGCACGAGTTCCTACCGCAACATTATCTGCTCCAGGAACTGGAGCGCCTGAAGGCAGGCTGACGCCGGGAACTCCCCGACCAAAGACCGCTCCCAAGGAGACGGCCAGCGGGCGGGCCAGACACCCGCGCTTAGCCCGGCCGCAAGCGGACCGGGCCGGAAATAGGACTGAGTCAACCGGCACGGACAGAAGCCGAATCACGGACACGGTAGACAAGGGGGCGGCAAGCCCCGCAAATCGAAGATTCAAGGAGGAGAGAATCGCCATGACCATGACCGTACTGCCCGTAAACCAGGAGAAACAGGAGAAGTACCACAACTCCATCGATCAGGCGCCGCTGGACGAGCTCAGAAGAATGGCCAGCCGCATCGAAAGACGGATCAACCTGATTATGAACCACAGCAACGCGCCGCGCCTGCTGGGCGCGTGGCGGAACCGGGCCGACGGCCTCCAGGAGGAACGGGACGAGGAGAAAATACGCGCCGGCCTGAGAAGTCTCGTGGACGACGTTCTCAAATTGATGAGCGACGTCCTGCCCTGAGCCTAGGGGAAACAAGACAACAGTTACAGAAAGGAGCCCGTACCGGTGACCAGTCCAATCTTTGACGGAAGATATCCCCCGGGGTGCAACGGCCCGCCGGATAACAATTTCAAATGCGAGACCTGCGGAGAAACCGAGGAAGGATGTCCCTGCACGCAGTGCCCCATGTGCGGTGAAACCGGCCACGCCGACTGCTACCTGATGCTGGCAGCAGACCAGAGGGGCCACGGACTCATGATGACGCAGACCCAGGTCGAACTCCGGCGTGAGACGCTTTGGAGCGTCCTGACGGGATGCGCCGAGCGCTGGCTAGCAAACACGGGCGAGGCCCTCGCAGAGCAGGAGGCGCTGGCCCAGGAACTGGACCAAGAAGCCAGCAAAGCGGAGAGACGGATGGCGGCACGGCCGCAAGCGAAAGCCGCCTGAAGGCAGGACAAAGATAAAATGACAGGGAGCAACCACATAAGCGACCCCGCTCAGATAACGAAGGGACCCCATGACTGGGATATGAAAAGCTGGATCACAGCCGAACGCGCAGAGCTGACCCCCACATGCAGCAGATGCGGCGCTCGCGCCGCCTCAGACGGCACCGACGGGTTCGGCGAATGTGAGCAGGACGGAGAGGGACTCCCCACCTGGTTCGACGGCAGCGACCACGAGCCGGATTGAGAAAATTCCGCTACTCGGAAAACTCTAACCAAACAGCAGCGGGTTAACTCGCACAAACTCCCGGCGACAGCAGAGAAAGCAATGACAGACCATAACCGACAGGTCAAAACGACTCTCAGATACAGGGCCACCGCCAGCAGGCACGGCTACCGCCAGCTGGAACAGACCATGCTGGATATGGGCTATCTATACAACGCCCTGATACGACACCGGCTGACCGCCACCGGCTCCCACCGGAGACAGTGGACCCTGAAACTGCAGAACGCCCACCTGACGGACATGCACCGAAATGACCCCGTCTATAACCAGTACGCCCGTCGGCTGCTGGTATCCACCGCCAAAAGGGTCAACACCTCCTTCAGCGAATACTTCAAGAGACCCGAGCGCAGCAGGCCAGGTACCAACAACCCCTACAGGTTCAATACGCTGGAGATAAGCGAGCCGGCCGTAGCCCACCTGAAACTGTCCAAAGACGGCAGGAATGGTTACATCCACGTCAAAGGACTGCCAAGGGTGTCATTCAGAACTGACGAGCGGCTGCCCCCGAAGGAGCAGCCCCGCATCATCCGGATAACCCGCACCCCCAGGCGCTTCAACGTCCTGCTGGTCTTCAACCAAGAAGTTGCCAGAGTTCCCGCTCCAAAGAATTCAGTGGGAATAGACCCGGGGGTGAAACACCTGCTTACCAGCGTGAATGAGTCAGGAGAGACCACCCAGGTACCCGGGCTGAAGGACAACCAGCACCGGAAGGTAATGCGGAGACTCCGCAGAAAGATGCAACGACAACGGGACTCCGCCCTGAAGGACGGACGGGCCCGGTTCGTCTCTCAAAGGCTGGGAAACGGACGGACGAAGCGAAGATACCGGTGGACCGAAGGCCCATCCCGCAACTACCTCAAGACCCTGGCCCAGCTCCGAAAAGTAGAGCAGAAACGCCAGGACTCCCTTGCAGGTCTCCAGCACCGGATTACTTCGCAACTGGTTAAAGACCACCAAGTCGTCTGCATCGAGGATACCCGCATATCAAACATGGTCAGGTCGGCCCGTGGAACGGTGGAAAACCCCGGCACCAACGTCCGGCAGAAGGCAGGACTCAACCGCTCCATCCTGTTCCAGGGCTGGTACGGCGTGAGAACCAAGCTGGAATACAAGTGCCACTGGTACGAAAGAGACTTCATAGCGGTTCCGGCAATAAACACCAGCCGCCTATGCGGCCAATGCGGTTCAATTGAAGCAGGAAACCGCAGATCGCAGTCGCTATTCAAATGCACCGACTGCGGTCACACCTCCAACGCCGACGTCAACGCGGCAGAAAATATCCGGCGCCAGGGGCTGAACCTCCTGGCCAGGGCAGAAAACGATCCCTCGGGACCGCCTGGGCGTGCCGCCGGAATCCCCAAGGAAAAAAGCGCACCAGGCAGGAAGGCGTAGTTGAGACTACGCCCAACGGCTAGCGCTGCACGTGCGAACCCACTACACCAGTAGCGGAATTTTCCAGGATTGCGAATACTGGACCAACACCGGCTGCCCGGACAACCCGCTGACCACAGCGGGCAGACCAAGCCAAAAGGAGAACTGACGGTGGACCAGAAGACATACCTGAAAATCAGGGCCAACGGGACCAGTCCGGTGCGGATAGTGCTGAACCAGGACATAGCCAACCGGGGCTTGACCATGAAGCAAGGGACCACCGGCACCGTAACCGGAAAGCAGAGCGGCCTGAGCGTCAAGACAGACCCATGCCCCGCGTGCGGCATGGTCGTCATACTATCCCGGGTCAAAGCGGACACCGTTGACCTCAGCGACAGCCCGACACCGGAATCCAGCGGAGCCGGACCGCTGCTGAACGCAGCAAACGTCCTGGACGAACGAAAGTCCGACGGCCAAGCCGAAACCATACTGGGGAAGAGATTCAGGGCCAACGTCCCCCTGGGAACGGCGTGGACGGAAATGCCAGCCGGGACAGTGGTAACCGTGGTAGCAAAATACCGGGGATACGAAGTCCGGACCGAACCCTGCGAGACCTGCGGCCAGGAGCTCCACATCCACCAGGTGCCAGGGCACAAACTCAGCCACATCGACGGAGACTGAAAGCTGAATGGATATAACCGAATACATCGACGCCCAGGAAATAGCGCTCGACGCAGCCAAGGGGGCATGGGCGTGGGCGCTGGAGACCGTTAACCCGAAGGACATAAGCAAGGTTGCCCCCAGCCAGTGGGAACTCATGGCCGAGATGGTATCGGAACAGCTGCAGCACTGGTGCGACCGACACCCGGAGGCGCCGGAGTCCCTGAGCACCAAGACCTTCGGCGAGACGGTGGAAAAAGGGCTCCACCAGCACAACCTGGAAGCCGTGAAGGAAACCATGATCGAGATGGAAAAGAACGGCCTGGCCTACGAGAAGGACGGCGGCTGGCAGCTTACCGCAAAGGGAAGGGCCGAAGCCCTGCGCCGCAAGGCCGAGGACGGCCGGGAGGAAGGAGATCACAAGCCTTGAACAAAAAACCTGAAACCAGCTGCCCCGTCATCCAGAGGCTGATCGACGGGGTCCACGACCTTACCGGGCCGAACCTGGCCTACGAGATAGTGCACGGCTACGCCCTGGTCAAGGACCAGGAGCACAGCCAGAGAATCGCCGAGGTGACCACAACCAGCGCCGGTCGACAGGCGACCGCCGATCGAGAGGACAAAGTCATAAAGGTGGCGGCCTACCGGCCGTGGGACACCGACAACTACGAGACCCGCTCGCACAACAGCGTGGGCGACGCCCTCGAGGACATCGACTCCCTGCTTCACGAATTCCGAAACCCCGGCGACCGCCTGCAGGGCGTGGCCCCGCCCTAGACAAGGGCTCGAGAAGCGACACAAGGAGCGCCAGGATTGACCAGCCAAGACAGGACCCTGCCGTTGGTCCCCATCGACGCACTCCCGGGGTTCGGGACCCCGCCACCAAACCAGGGATGCCACCTGGCCCCGTCATGCCTGCGATGCCCCTTTCCCGTATGCCGCCTGGAGGACAGCACCCTGATCAAACCGATCCAGGACCGGGACCTGCGGGAGTGCATTGAGGCCGAGGGCCTGACAGTGAATGAGGCCGCCGCCAAGTTCAACATAACCGCCAGGACCATCTTCACAGAAAATTGCGAAACTCTGAAAAACAGAGGAACTGACAGTTGGCCGTAGCTGAAAGCAAGCCTAGCCAGATAAACTCCCCAGCAGAGGCGTACATGCAGACCGCCACCCTGAAATACCGGGCCACTGCCAGCAGCCACGGCTATCGTCAGCTGGAACAGGCCATGCTGGATATGGGAAACCTGTACAACGCCCTCATCCGGCACCGCAATACGGCCACCGGCTCCCACAGGAGAAGGTGGTCACTGAAACTGCAGAATGCCCACCTGACGGACCTGAACCGGAACGACCCGGTCTATAACCGCTACGCCCGCAGACTGCTGGCATCAGCAGCCAGACGGGTCAACACCTCCTTCAGCGAATACTTTAAGAGACCCGAGCGCGGCAGGCCCCGCACCAGCAGCCCCTACCGGCTTAATACCATGGAGATCTCCGAGCCAGCAGTAGGCCACCTGAAGCTGTCCGAGGACGGCAGGAAGGGTTACGTCCACATCAAGGGGCTGCCCAGACTCCAATTCAAGCCGAATAACCGTCTGCCTGAAGGGGTCCAGCCCAGAATAATCCGGATTACCCGCACTCCGAGTCGCTACAACGTCCTGCTGGTCTTCAACCAGGAAATAACCCCGGAACCGGCTCCAAACCAGTCGGTGGGCATAGACCCCGGGGTCAAGCACCTGCTGACCGCCGTGAACCAAACAGGACAAGTTGCCCAGGTGCCCGGGCTGAAGGACAGAGAACACCGGAAGGTGATGCGAAGACTGCGGCGGAAAATGCAAAGGCAGCGGGACTCCGCCCTGAAGGACGGCCGAGCCCGGTTCGTATCCCACAAGCTCTCAAACAGCCGGACCAGGCGGAGATTCCGCTGGACCGATGGCCCCTCCCACAACTACCTCAAGTCCCTGGCCATGCTCCGAAGAGTAGAGCAAAAACGCCAGGACTCCCTTGCCGGACTCCAGCACCGGATTACATCACAACTGGTCAAAGACCACCAGGTAGTCTGCATCGAGGACACCCGCATTTCCAACATGGTAAGGTCAGCCAGAGGCACAGTGGACAAGCCCGGCACCAACGTCCGGCAGAAATCCGGACTCAACCGGTCCATCCTGTTCCAGGGCTGGTACGGGATACGCCAGAAGCTGGAGTACAAATGCCAGTGGTACAGCCGTTCCCTGGTACCAGTGCCTGCAATTAACACCAGCCGGCTATGCGGTAAATGCGGATCCATAGACGAAGCGAACCGCAGGTCTCAGGCATTGTTCAAATGCACCGACTGCGGCCACACCGCCAACGCCGACGTCAACGCGGCGGAAAACATCCGGCGCCAGGGATTAAATCTCCTGGCCAGGGCAGAAAACCGTCCCTCGGGACGGCCTGGACGTGCCGCCGGAAGCCCCACGGGGAAGCAAGCGCATAAGGCAGGGCTGGAAGCGTTAGCTTCCAGACCGTGACCGGCGCTGCACGCAGGACCGCAAAAACCCTCAGGCAAGAGGCCCCAGCCAAAAGCAGAGAGTTTCGCAATTTTCTAATCTTCAGAAGAAGGGCAAAATACGAGGAGTTCTGGAAAAAGCCGGCGCCGGGAGCCGGCGCCAGGAAGGCAGCCAGGACTGACGCGCCCCAGGGCGCTATGCCACGTGCCACTGGCGCGGAGCAAGGTCTCACAACCACAATGAATAGCCGGCCGCCAGAGCGGGCAGAGGAGCAGCAAAAGTGCCCAACCCCTACAACACAAGCAACGCCGAGGACGAGGGAAGCTTCCGTCAGGGCTACCACGCGGCGCTGAAGAGAATCCAAGAGCTGATGGCCTGCAGAGGGGGCATGACCCGGCGGGCTGCGAGTGCGTTTGCCCCATGTGCGAAGCCCACCGCAATCGGGGCGCCGACTGCGCGGGCCCCAGCACGCTGACCATCGAGCTGCTGCGCAGGGAGATAGAAACGGGCCTTGACCTGGAACCGGCCTACCAGCCCAGCGGCGGCTGGCAGAGATACTTCGAGCTGCACTGCAGCCCGGAATTAACGGCTCCGGCCGGATAGAAAGCCGGAGACCCAGAGCCACAGAGCAGGCTTGCCCGAGGGTATAGAGAACAATATTATCCGGCGCCCAGAGTGCGCCGGACGGATTGGAGAAGAGCGACAAAAGCAGGGGGACACAAGCCCCCCGCTGATCTTCAATCAAGGGCGCCGGCGGCGCCACATGAGAGGTAACGACATGGCAACCTACGAACTACACACCGACGGAGCCTGTAAGGGAAACCCGGGACCGGGCGGGTTCGCGGGAATCATCATAAGAGACGGCCGCGACCGGATCTACGCCACCGGCGGCGACCCGAAGACAACGAACAACCGGATGGAGCTGGCCGCAGTGCTTGAAGGCCTGAAGGTCATCGCGGACATCGAAGGCGAGAACCGGCCCAGGGTGGAGGTCTACAGCGATTCCCAATATCTCACCAAAGCCTTCAACGACGGCTGGCTGGCCGGCTGGCAGCGGAACGGGTGGAAGACCGCCCAGAAAAAGGAAGTGCTCAACCGCGACCTGTGGGAGGCGTTGCTCGAAGTCACCAAAAAGGTGGACGCCAGCTTCACCTGGGTCAGAGGCCACGACGGGAATCCGCTCAACGAGGAGGCCGACCGCCTGGCCGTGCGGGAGTCCCAGTTCGCCAGGACCTGCAGCGACTACTGGCTCAGCGTGGGAAACCCCCGCAGCATGGTCGAAGACCCCAGCGGACTGACCGAGGAAGGCGACAACAGGCCGTCCAGCCGGCAGGAAGTTCAGGAACCGGCCGCCAGCCCGGGTATAAGCGCCGAGGCGCTGTTCAGCGCCATACTCGACGAGGCCGAGAACGCCAGCGACTTCCCGGACTTCAAGAGGCGGCTGGCCATGCTCCGAAACGAAATCCGGCCATGAACCAGGAATACACCCGACGCAGCCAGCGTGAAGCATCCGCCCTCTGCCAAAGGACCTTCCGGGCGCGGCCCGACGAAACAATCTGCGGCGACTGCGAACATAAAGGCGGAGGCCCGGAGCTGGCCCCAGGTTACTGGACCTGGAACCGGGCCGAAGGGATCAACAAGATCCAGGCCTACTGGGATTGGAACCGGCCGCTGCCGCAGCCCGGAGAGACGGTCACCGTCCACAGCAAGGACGGCACCGCCTGCCGGGCAACGATAAAGGATGCCCTCGGGCTGCACAACACCCTGGACGGCCGGACCCGGGCCCAATGCACGGTCAAACGCGACTCGCAGTAAGGAGAACTAACCCCAACGATGACAACGAAGACAACGAAGAGTCACCCCTATGACTTCCTGGACGACCGGATCACCCTGAGCGAAGCGCAGGTGAAAGAGCTGGAAGCTAACGCCTCCAGCGTAACCAACCATGAGGGAATAAGCGTCGCCATCTACCGGTTCGACGGCCTGGAATTCAACAGCCAGGACAAGAAAGTCTGGGTTAATCTGCTCGACAACTCCTGGACGATACCGAAAAGTGACGACTGCACCTGCGAGGGAGAACGCAGCGTGCTGAACTGCCACTGCTTCCGCCTGCCCTGCCCGGAGTGCCAGGAGAGCTTCACAGCATGGGAAATCATCTGTGAATTTGACCTCAGCTGCCTGAACGACGGCTGCAACCACTGCCGGCATTACCGGACCGAGTGCGGGCGGGCAACGATCCTGAAGGTGATACAGGAAGCCTACGAAGCCACGGACGCGGTCCGCAACACACAGGCCGAAAGGCTGCATGAAGCGCTGGCCGCCTTCCACAGCGGCGTAGACCCGGCCCGGTTCGAAGTAACCGACAACTACCTGGACAACGCGGGAAAACGGAACACCGACGGACAGCAACCCAGCTGGACAATGCCCGACGGATCCATACTCGCCAGCTCAAGAAACGGGCTGTGGTACGAGCTCTAACGGTAAGCCAGCAGTAACCGGGCCCGAAACCCTGCGGGACCAAGGCGACACCAAAGGAGGAAATGCCGTGTACGAACAGCGACGGGACCAGGAAGAATACACGCCGCCCCCGCTGGAGGCCATGCTCGCCGAGGCCAGAAGAACGCCCGAGACGCGAAGGGACGCGCCCCAGGGGCCCGAAGCGCTGAACCGGTTCGCGGCCATGATAGCCCGCAACATAGCCTGGGAGGGAAAACAGCTGGATAGCTCGGGAGCCAGCCACGGCCAATACCTGAAAGCGCTGGCCCGGCTCTACAACCAGGCCAACGACCTGACCACCGAGCTGGGAGGCCCGGCGGAAGCCCCGAAGACGGACAGCGACGGAATGCCTGGGCCGGGCAGATGCGCGACCTACGGAGAGGCCGTACAGCGCATGATGAACCTCAACAACCACGTGGTTCACGCGGTGGATGCGCTCCACGACCTGGAAATGGACGTGGCCCACGGCCGAAACGACACGGGCGGCCGGAGAAAGGCGGCCAGCCGCCTGGAAAGCCTCAAGCGGGACGCGGAGAACTGGCACCAGGCCGTCACTGCCGGGTGCACCGAACGGGAAACTGAGACCGACTAACAGGAGGCCGCAGATGGCAGTCGAAAAGATAACAATCAACGCGGACGCGACCAGCAGCAGCGCGGCGGCATTGCACCAGGCGATGGAGGAAAGAGGCTACACCAACGTGGAACTGACCTGCCTGACCCTCAGCTGCACCGCGCCCGACGGCAGCCAGAGGCACCTCACCGTCGGCAGCAGCCTCGAGCGCCGGCAGCTGGGACAGCAGGAGCTGGAAAGCCCGTTCACCCTGACCATCGACCACACCCGGATGAGAGCCGACGCAATGGCCCTCGCGGAACAGAGAAGGTAGAGCAGAAACGAGAGGCGCCGCCATGAACTACACGGAGTACCGCAAGCTCAGCAAAAAAGACGTCGTCGGCCGCCGGGTGAGACTCCTGCAGAAAGTGAGGACTGGCCTGTACGAAATACCCGCCGGCACGATATGCCGCATTGAGAACAAGCGCCAGGGTTACTCCCTCATAACCGAGGGGTGCGCCACCTGCCACATCAAAGCGCGCATCGACAAGGTCCCGCCCTACTGCGTGGAACTGATCGAAGAGAAATCTGAAGACCAAGGAGAATAGAAAATTGACGGACTCGAACAGCGAGGCAAACGAACAACCCGAAGCCGCCCACGGGCCGTGGCAAAGAAAGCCGGCCACGGCCTCCAGGCAGGTGAATCAGAGGAGGAACAGCACTTGGAACAGAGGATTCAGGCCATCACCCAGGCCGACGACAACGAGGACTGGCAGAAGGCCCTGAGGTCCGGCCGGAGGATCAGGGACAAAAGCCCGGGGATATACACAGCCTTCGACAACGTCCGGTGCGCCGCAGAGGCAAGCAGCGCCGCCGAACAGGCCGGCGATGTACGACGAGGCGGCCCAAAGGCCAGGAGCTGCCGCAACAAGCTCCTCAACGCGCTGGCGCTGGTATACCTCAACGCCGAAAGTGTCGAACACCACTTTGGATACACCAGCAGCCAGTACCGGAGCACCCACCAGCCCATGCCGCATACCCTGACTCTTGACGAATCCGCTACACAGAAGGGACTGATGGACTGGTCCGCGGTGCTCATGCTGAGGACGGCGGAGGCGGCGCTGGCGCACCGCGCGGCGGTGGAGCGGCCAGGCCCCACCGGACTGCAACTGGCCGCTCAGGCCCACGGCGAGGTCAGGACCACCATCCTGCTGTGGGTGGGGGCCCTGAGCGAAGAACCGGCCTGACTGACACCAGACCTGGAGGAAGGAAACCCCAATGCCAAAACTCATAACCGGCTACCCACCGGGCCACTGGAGCAACGCGGACCGAAACAACCCGCTCACATGCGTCGAAATCGACGCCGACGGCACAATGGCCCAGGACCAGGAAAGTCTCCAATGCGCCAGCTGGCGGGAACATAACACGAAAGAAGAGGAATCGTTCAACCGGCTCGACCCCGACCGGGTCTGGAAAACCCCTGCAGCCGACAATTACGCGCGTTACTACGTAGCCAGCTTCAAACCAATACGGCTGATCCACATCCCGACAGGAGACGGTTACCAGGCGCTGCCAGCAACCATCCGGGGCCTGACGGCCAAGGAGATGAAGGCCGACATCGAGAGGGACAAAACGATCAGCCGTATGTTCGAAGACCACCGGCGCAGGCTGAAGGAAGAAAAGTCCAGAGCCGCCAACGAGGAAGGATAAGGGCCGGCTGGCGCCAGGCCCCACGCCCTTCGGAGTCGACCAAAAACAAAGACACCGAAGGAGGACCAAAGATGAAGATAGAAACTGTCGCAGACATAGAATCGGACCTGGCCCACAGGAACTACCAGTTAACCGGATCAGCCGCCTTCCGGCGCTCCAAGGACGCCTACGGCCAGCTCTCCAACATGACCTGGGGATACCCGCTCAAGGTGAACGGGCTAACCTTCCAGGGGCCGGAGGGCCTGTACCAGGCAATGAAATTCCCCGACCACCCGGAGATCCAGCGAAGCATCGCAGCGGCCAGATCCGGCATGGAAGCCAAGCGGGCCGCCTACGACCAGCCGGTACAGCCCATGGCCGGCTGGGACCAGCTGAGGATCCAGGCCATGGCGCTGACCCTGGCAATCAAGCTGATGCAGCACCCAGCCAAGTTCGAGCGAGCGCTGCGGGAAACAGTACACCGGGACATCGTCGAGAACTCGCACCGGGACCCCTTCTGGGGCGCCAGGCCAGTGCCAGGCGGCTACAGCGGCACAAACGTCCTCGGCCGCCTGCTGACCGCGCTGAAAAACCACCTGGACGAGACCGGCGAGCCCGAGAAAGCAGCCACCCGACTGCTAACCGGCGTGAAAATCGACGGCTTTACCATAAACGGCCGAAGCTGCGTCCAGTAGCCCCCCGCCTGAATTGCCGCAGAAGGCTGCAACGCTAAGCTAACCAATAAACGACAGGGGACGGACCGCCTTGCAAAAAACAAAGACTTACAAAAACGGACTGAGACTCAGCTACAACCCGGCAAGCGAGGAGGACATCACGGCGAGCTGCGTAAACGATTACATCCGGTTCAAGACAGCGATGACACCCGTGGTGACAGCCGAGCAGAGCCAGTGGCAGCTGATGGCCTTCTCCGTCTTGGATCGCAGCCGGGAGAACGTCAAGCTGAAGGAAATCCCGACCCACAATTACCCGGACATTGAGGCGGCCGTAAACCGGCTACACGAGGTCATCGAAGGTTGCACGGCAGAGGCCGCCAGCAACGCCCGCGACCGCGAGAAGGAAAGACTGAAAGGCGAGATCGCCCGAAAGGAAAGCCAGCTGCAGGCCCTGGAATTCTTCAGCTGACGGGCGGCCCAAGCAGAGCAGCCCGCCACCAAAAAGCGAGGACGACACAAGAATGTATCGGGATACGCCGGAACGGGACCAACCATCGATCAACGGCTGGACGCCCCGCGCCGGGCGGCTGACCTGGCAGGAAGAGGAAATGAAACTGGAGGCCCGCGAGGGGACCTGGGGCACCTTCCAGACGTCCTTTCAACAGGACGGCCACAGCAACGGCATGGAAATTCCGGCCGAGGCGGCAACCAGTACCCTGAACCACACCCGGGATAAACCCGACGACGATACCCCGGGAATCATCATCCGCGGGTGGATCGACGGCCAGATCTGCATGACCAACTTCTGCCTCATGGACGAGATAGAACACGGGGCGGCGCAGCCGCTGCAGGCCTTCGCGCTGCGGGTACCGCCCAGCCTGTTCCGGGACGCGCGGCGCCGGACAGAGGGCCAACTGAAGCTGGCCTGGCAGATCGACGATCACCACGCCCACTGCACCGTCGGGGACCTGATCATCAGCGTCAGGGCTGACACCAGCCAGAACGTGGCTGAACAGCAGAGAAGAGTGCACAGCGAAAACGCCGGAGAGCTGAGATCCAGAACGGACCGCACAGGCCCGGGCGGCTCCAAGGAAGGAGAGAACGACGACGCCGTCTTCGCAATTACGATAACCGCCCTCGGACGACCCATCATGCTGGCAGCCAGCACGCGGTTGACCAGGGACGACGGTGAGCAGGAAACGCTGGAAGACTTCACCCTAAGGATAGCGCCGGAGATCATCCTGAGGACCTACATTGCGAACAACGGAGGCCCAGACGCCACTGAACAAGGGCCGGCGCTGGCAGACTGAACAAAAGAAAGGGCCCGGCCCGCCGCCAGGCAAAAGCCCCCTCCTCCAAGCAGGGCCAAGCCAGGGGAGCGGGCCGGGCCCGGAACGCGAGACAAAGGAGCATAAAAGCAAATGCAACTGCCGGAATACATAACCGACGACAACGAGATGGCAGTATGGCCCGGAGTCCCGGAACCAGACCGGATCGAAAGAGCGATCACGCTGCTCCGGCAGATGGACGACTCGCCTGGGACCAGAAAGCAAGGCAACGCCTCCGCCAGCGACGAGGCCGGGCCAACAGCCCTGCGGGACGCCGAATACCTGCGGCAGAGAGTACGGAACGAAAACCTGAGGATGACCCTGCAATCGGACAGCTGGGGCAGCATGACCCCGGCAGCCCTGTTCGACCTGGCCCTGGGCGAGTTGTCAGCAAAGAGCAGCAACGGTTTCAACCCCCGGAAGGAGCTGGTCATCGCCACGCTCGACAGGACGGGTGAAGACTTCACCATGACCGTGACCACGGTACCCGAGAACAAAAGCTGGATGGGCTTCGACCCCGCCTACCGGCGGCTGAACGGGGGAACCGCATTGATCATGCTCCGCCAGAGATCCAAAAAGAGAGCGCAGGGGATGATCATCCTGCCCAACTACGGCTGCAACAACCAGGAGACACCGAGCGGAGGCGACAGCGCAGCGACGATGGCCTCGCTGGTCAAATGGCACGGCGGAGCCGTGCAGGTAGTGCCGCACACCGCAACGAGCTAACGCTCCAGCACCGCCTGACCAGACCGGCGGGAAGGGACAAAAAGGCAATGACGTTCTACAAAAAGTGCGAAACGGCAGGCTGCCACCGGCGCCTGAAGGGCGGCGAGGAGCTACGCCAGCAGCTTGAAAATACCAGGAAGGAAATCGGCGGCCACCGGGCCGGGGTAATCTGTCCGCAGTGCGTTGCAGACCTGCTGCAGGACACCGACAAGGCAGAACGGGACCACTACTTCGATATGTCGGCAGGAGAAATACTGGCCGAAAGCCTGGTGGAGACGCCCCGGTGGCGCATTATTATCCCGGCGCTGCGGGAGAAGGACCCATCGAAGAAGCCGCCCGGGACCGGAACAGACGACGCGAGCCAGGACCCCGCGGCCCCAAATTAAGATTACGGCCGCGAGGAAGGCGGCCGGAGGACAAGAGTAATGAATCCAGGCACGATCAGGCAGATGAAACAGCAACTCCAGCGCATCGAGGGAGAGCTGACCAGGCTGAACTCCCTGGCCAACCACTTCCGGGGCGTTATAAGCTTCTACACCAACACCGACGAGGACAGCGAGCTGCGCCGCAACCCCGGCGACGTCCTGAAGAGCAACATCGAGAACGTGCTCAAGACCGAGGGAAGGGCGATGCACCCCAAGGACATCCTGACCCGGCTGGAGGCCGAGGGAATACTGGTCCCCGGAGAGAATCCCCCGCACAACATCCGCAGTCACATGTCCGGCGACCAGAACAAACGCTTCTACGCCGTTGGCAACGACACCTGGGGCCTCACGGACTGGACACCCAGAATGGACCTGGAACCGGAGGGCGACACCACGGACAACGCCGGCCACGAGGCCGCGCAGGAAAAGGGGAACCACGTCCAGGCAGGCGGCCAAGCCGCGTCAGCAAAGGACGAAGACGTAACCGGCGGGACGAGCGCCGAGAGCTCCTTCCAATGTGACGGCCTGATGGCCAGCCAACTCCTGGAAGAGGGCGAACCGGTCAAGGTACGCTTCACCGCGCCCGACCCCGCGGGAGCGCTGGACCACCAGCGGCTTACCGAGGCCATCGAGACCTGCTGCGGAGAGGAGGACGTGGCCGACGTGATAAACGACGGCGCCACCATCAAGGTCATGGGCGGGACGGCCAGCATCAAGTTCGACGCGGCAAGCCGCCAGCCGGCTGAGCCTCACCGCATACCCGGCATGATCCACTTCACCGAGGACGACGCCGGAGACGACGGCGACGCTGAGACCACGGCGACAACCCTGTTCCTGGACCTGAAGGACTCCGACACCGCCGAGCTGATCCTGCAGCACACGCGCTGAAAATCAGGAAAGCCAGAGGCAAAGAGGAGAAAATTCCGCTACTCTTCAAGCCCCACTGACAGCAGCTAATTGCCAACTGACAGTACCCGACATACAGTCAACCCAGGAGCTTGCGCCCATGCCAGCAACCAGCCTGCAATACAAGCTGACCACCACCAGAACCGGCTACCGACAGCTGGACCAGGCACTGCTGGATATGGGCTACCTCCAGAACGCCCTCATCCGCCACCGGAGATCAGCCACCGGCTGCCACAAGGGGCAATTCTCCCTGAAATTGCAGAATGCCGCCCTCACTGAACTACGCCA
>MKWU01000250.1_pt1 | contig 102495 bp, 109 predicted proteins | sample 809101 | NCBI WGS metagenome assembly MKWU01 (sample SAMN05860141, study PRJNA318959) | sponge metagenome | host: Aplysina aerophoba | place: Slovenia: Piran, Adriatic Sea, Gulf of Piran | collected 2013-05-07
ACAATGTCGGCGTGTTCAGCCGCCACGCCCAGCATCCGCGGACCCCCGCCCCCGATAATGATCGGCGGTCCGGATTCAGTCCACGGTTTGGGGTGACCGTCGTAGCCGGTGATCGTGTAGTGCTCGCTGGCGAAGTCGAACGGTCCCGGCGCCCAGTAGCCCCTGATGATCTCCAGGCTCTCGATCAGCCGGTCGATCCGCAGCCCGGGCCGGTCGTAGGTCATCCCGGCCTGTTCGTAGTCGGTGCGCATCCCCCGTGCTTCGGGGATTTCCAAGTCGGGATGCTGCTCAGCAAAATCGTCCGAGAGATTGTTGAGTGCCTCGCCGATCACCGTGACCCGGTAGCAGGCCGCATCTTGGAGAACCTCGTCAGCTAGGAACTTCTCCTCGCCCACCAACGCGATGTCGCGAAGCCTGCGGCAGTTGTCAAGAATGTCTGCGACTCGTTCGTCGTCGGTGCGGCTCACAACTTGATGGCGTCGTCGTGCATGTTCTGATAGCTCTCGCGGATGCTGGAGGAAGGCACGACATCAACCTCCGATCCGAGCAGGTCCTCCAAGGCCGCCTGGAGTCCGCACTGGTCAAACAGCGTAACGCCCTTCTCGAAATCAGCCAGAAAGTCGTAGTCGCTTTCCTGGCTGTCCTCGCCCCGTGCCACTGAGCCGACCAAGGCGATGGAGCGGCACCTGTGGCGCGCCGCGGCGGCTCGTATCGCCTCTCGGTGTTTGATAAGCACGAGTTCCTTGCGAGTCACGTCTTCAGTCTAGATGCACCGGTTTGAAAGCGGCCAAGGGCGGGCAACCTCCAGCAGCAACACGCTGGGGAGGAAGCTCGACTGTGAGGCTCTGGTTCGTGTAGCGGGTCGCGGACGCGAGTGCTCGGGGGCATTGAGCCGGGTCCGCGCCCGACAAATCCTGGAACATCCCACGCAGTCGGCGTGGTTCCCGCGATAATGCGGAGATGGTATCGTTGACTGAACTGTTCGATGCCGCGACGGTGGCGCGGCTCGCCGGGCCACGCGCGTATCAGCGCGGGGCGGGATACCTGATTGACCGGCGGGTCGAAACGGCCGAGGCCCGGGGCGGGCGGCTGAAGGCGACGGTGCGAGGCACAATGCCGTACGCGGTGGAGCTCTGGGCGGACCGGGGCAAGCCTCAATGGTCCTGCACATGCCCCGCGGCCGATGACGGCTCATTCTGCAAGCACTGTGTGGCGACAGCCCTGTCGCTGGCGCCCGAAGACTACCCGTCCGTCTGGGCGGCTGTCGCCGCGAGCGACCGGCCATCGGGTCCAGTGTCCCATGGCGGGTCCGATGACGACCCGAACGGGGAACTGGCCGAATTCGTCAAGGGGTTGGCCCCCGAACGGCTGTCTGAGATCGTGCTGGACCGGGCACAGACCGACTGGCGCCTTCGCCAACGCCTCCTGGCGGAGGCCCGGGCCGCCCGGGGTGCCGGGCCCGACCTCGCCGACTGGCGCCACCGCATCGACCATGCCTTCGGCGGCCGAGACTACATGACCCGCGGCTTGGTGACCCATCAGGAGGAGAGCGGCTGGGCCATGGCGGTCGACGACGTGATCGACGGCTTGGAGGACCTCTGCGAAGCGGGCCAACACGATGCTGCTGCCCGACTTTGCGAACATGCCCAGCGGCGCGCCGACTCGGCCATCGACTATGTGGACGACTCCGGCGGCCGGCTCACCGACTTCTCTTGCCGGCTGTCGGAGTTGCATCTGCGGGCCTGCGAAGCGGGCAGGCCCGACCCTGTGGAGTTGGCGGGCCGCCTGTTGGAGGTCGAGTTGGACTCTGAACTCGGCGGTTTCCAGCGGAGCGCGGCGAGCTACGCGGACGTACTCGGTGAGCCGGGTCTGGCCGCGTTCCGCAAGGGGCTCGAGCCGCACCTTGAGCAAACCATGCCCGATGACGACGGCTGGTCGTCTGGAGCCTTCGCTGTGGAGCAGGCCCTGGTGGGATGGGCGCTCGGGAGCGGCGACCCCGACGCGCTGATAGAGGCGTACGGCCCCGACTGTGTCCGGTCCGACCATGTGTTGGAGATAGCGCAGGCCCTCGACCGTGCCGGCCGCGGCGAGGAGGCAATGGTGTGGGCGCGCCGCAGTCTGGCCGAGCGGGGAAACCGGTCGTGGCAACTGGACGGGCTGCGCGAGTTCCTGGCTCGCATGCTGCGTGAGCGCGGTGAGGATAACGATGCTGTGCGGCTGTTCTGGGATGCGTTCGTGTCGAGCCCTTCGCTGTCGGCGTATCGGCGGCTGCTCGACGAAGACCCCGGTCAGGACTGGCTGGAGCGCTGCCGCGACGAGTTGCACAGTTCTTTGGAGCGCACCGCCGGCGGGACCGGACCCGGCGTGCTGGCGACGCCCGCACTCGCGTTCGCGCCGCTGCCGCCCGCCGTGCCCGCTGCCGCCGTAGCGCTGGTCGACATCCTGCTGTTCGAGGGCATGGTCAACGATGCCTGGGTCGTGGCCAACGACTACGGCTGCCGGGCGCAGACATGGTTGACACTGGCCCGGACCCGCGGGGAGACCCATGCCTTGGATGCCATCGCCGTGTACGAGCCGGCCGCTTTGGCGATCATCGAACGCAAGAAGGCCAACCAGTACGAGACGGCGGTTGATCTGCTGGTCCGTGTTCGCCGGTTGGCCGACTCGACAGGCGAGCCTGCACGGTTCGCCTCGCTGCTGGAGCGTGTGCGCACCGAGCACAAAACCAAACGCAAACTCAAGGCCCTACTCGAAGCCCAAGGCTGGTAGCAGACACTTCCGATGCCGGTCAGCGCTCGGACCGCCTCCTGGACATGCAGTTCCAACGGACGTGTGCCAGCGGTTGGTCAGTGTGAAAGCGTCGGGGTAGTTGATCTCGGAGTCGCCGGCGCCCAGCACCGACACAGGCGGCGTTCAGTGGGCGATACGTTTCCTGGTGGCTGCGACAGTCCGCAGACAATCAGCCGTTCTCTTGTTGATTCTGCTTTGGAAGGCATCCACAACTTCCGCGCCGGGCAGGGCACTGGGCAGGGAGTTGATCTGCGCGGTCGCAGCCTCGATGATGGTCGAGGCCAATTCCTCTGCCCGCTCCAGCGTTTCGCTCACGGGGAGCGTCAGCCATGCACCACCGGACTTGGTAGGTCTCGATTCGACCGTGATCGGTGGCGCAAAGCGGCAAGTCAGGGATCGCCGCTATTGCCTGAATCTCAAGCGTTCCCGCAGATCGGCACCTAACCGCTAACGCTCTAAGGCTTAAGGTGTTCAGCGGCGAGTTCAAGGACTGTGCCGGCGGGGGAGTTTGGATACCAGTATTGAGCGTTCGCGGCGCCTGCACAGAGACCTGCCACAAGAGGATCACGGAGTTGGTTGAGGAGTCCCGTGCCGGCCGAAACATACCCGGCTAGGAACGCATCACCACTGGCTGTGGCATTTCGGGCATCGACCGTGGGTGCAGAGAGCCAACGGACAGCACCGTCCACCTTCGCGGCTGCACCGTGTCGACCAGCGGTCACGATCACTTCCCGCCTACGTTGCCCGAGCAGATTGCAGACGGCAAGCGCGTGGCCGCGCAGCGTTGTTGTGTCAATGGCGCTTTCTGGGTCAGCGATGTCACGGCGAGCGGTGTCTTGGTCAGGCACGACTAGCTCAGGCGCGACCAACTTAAGAGCGACCAACTCAGGCGCGTCTAGCTCAGGCGCGAGCTGTAACTCCGCGATCAGCGCCCACGCTTCGGCCAAATTGATTTTCAAAGCCGTGTTCGGGTGCTTTTCGAACACTGTGCGAAGAGCGGCACCAGACGTGTCTACCCAGACGCGCGGGTGCGACCCCAGAGCCGCTAGCAGCGTGTCAGCCGGGTTGATGCCTTCAACCTCGGGGTAGCTTCCCGAGACACAAACGACGGACGCATCGCCAGCAAGGCGCACAACGAGGTCGGTGAACTTTGACCAGATTGCAGGGTCAATTGCCACTGCGGGGTCACTTGCGGTAAACGCCGACCAGTCTTCGCTTGATACGACTATCGGGCAGATGCGCACTGTCGCTTCAGGGCATTCAACTGTGATCAAGTTCAGGTTGGCATACCTCGCCAACAAGTCGAGATGGTCGGCACCAACCTCGCCAGCGCAGGTCACTGATTGCGTGGGGACACCGAAACCGGCGGCGAATCGGGCCACGTTAAGACCCTTCCCGCCTGCGGTGGTGACGCTCGCCGAAGCCCTAGTTGTCTCGCCTTTTTCAATGCGCTCTACCACGACAGTGTGGTCCAACGCTGGGTTGGGGCAAACGCAAAGCAGGCGCATTTTTAGAGGTTAGCTAAGCACGAAAAAAAGAATTGTACGAATATGAAGATTTATTCTTGACAACAACTAGATATGTGCATTATACTCTTCTCCAATGAACAAGACCCATACAGAAATCGAGTCTCAGCCGTCAGTCTGGGCAAACCCACAAGTGATGCAGATTGCCAACCAGTTACCTGGTCGCGGTACCCGAGTTGGTGTCGTCGGGTGCGGGACATCTTTGTTTGTTGCGCAGTCGTACGCAGCGTTTCGAGAAGAGAGCGGACATGGGCTCACCGATGCTTTCGCGGCATCGGTAGCACCGGTACGAGATTGGGATTGTCTGATCGCGTTGTCGAGGTCTGGCTGCACGACCGAAGTGCTTGAGGCGCTCCGCTTGTCCAACGCTGGAAAAACAATTGCACTCACCGCGTCAGCACAAAGTCCCATCGCATCCGTAGCCGACCTGGTGTTAGTCGCCTCGTTCGCAGATGAGCAGTCTGTGGTTCAGACTCGCTTCGCCACGACTGCACTCACTGCCTTGTTAGCCAGCGTCGATTATCCGATTGACCGCTCCCTAGCCGATGCCTCAAATGGCACTGCACGTCTGCGGCATTCCGACGCGGACAATCGAAAACACTTCGTGTTCTTAGGCACCGCTTGGACGTATGGAATCGCTAACGAAGCTGCGCTGAAGTTACGAGAAATGGCCCATTGCTGGGCAGAATCGTATCCAGCTAAAGAATACCGTCACGGGCCGATATCTGTGGCCTCGGCCGACACTCTCATATGGGGTTTCGGCGAAAGGGACGAGTCCTTGATTAATGATCTTGCCTTGATTGGCGCGACGGTGCATTGGCCCGAATGCGATCCCTTGGCATCGCTGACAGAGGTCCAACGGCTTGGTCTTAGGTTGGCAGTTCGAGGCGAACATGACCCAGACAACCCCCGGTATCTGTCCAGGTCGGTAATTCTCAAAGATGTTGACGAACGCTCGAATTCACGATCGCAAAAAAGCGACGTATGGGCACCAGCCCGTACGAATCCATAAGGAGGGAAACAATGAGAAACAATAAGCGAAAGGGTATCAGAGGACCGCTCTGGCGGTTCTTGGCCGTATTGCTGGCCGTCGCCATGATGGCCGCAGCATGCGGGGATGACAGCGACACCACAACTGACCCGCCGGAGACTACCGCTCCTGCTACGGACGCATCGACGGGCGACGGTGATACCATGGACGACGGCAGCACCCCGGACGACGGCAGCACCATGGACGATTCGTCGGACGGCGGCACTGAGACACCGGCCCCTGCACCAGAACCTTCAACCATCCGATACTTCTCGATGTGGAATGAAGGCGAACCTCAACAGGAAGTATTGCAGGCCAGCATTGATGCCTTCGAAGCTGATACCGGCCACGAAGTTGATGTGCTCTGGGGAGGCCGCGAGATACTCACCAGCGTCCGCGCAGCATTGACTGCCGGTGAAGCGGTTGACCTCGTGGATTTGGATGCCGAACCGCTAGTCGGAGCGCTGGTCAATACTGGAGAGACGCAGTCGCTGGCAGGGATTTTAGACATGACGATCCCTGGCGAGGACGTAACTGTTGGAGACGTGATTCCGTCTGCCTTCCTTGATGCCTACGCCATCGACGGCGAACCACACCTGATTCCCCACTCGGTGGTCTCATCGGGAATCCATTATGACGGTTCTCGCTTGGCCGAGCTTGGAATTGATCCACCCGGAACTTGGGATGAGTTCATTGCCGCTGCCGTTGCAGCCGGCGAAAACGCAGTCCAAGCTGACGGCCTGATCGACTTCTACAACGCCTATTGGCTGTATTGGTTGATTGTCCGACATGGTGGACCTGGTAGCTTCCACGCTGCCGCTTCAGACACGACTGGCGAACTCTGGCGGTCGGCCCCGATGCGACGGGCCGTAGCCGATCTGGTCAAGTTGGTCGAATCAGGAGCTTTGGCCGACGGTTACGAAGGCAGCAGTTATCCGCTTGCACAGCAGGCATGGGCAGCAGGAGACGGCACCTTCATGGTGAACGGCACCTGGCTGGCCTCTGAAACCTCAAGTTACGCTTCACCTGGCTTTGAATACCGGCTACTGTCATTCCCGACCGTAGACGGCGGTACGGAGTCGGCGGAGTTGTATCAGATTGGTTGGGTTGTGCCCAATGCCGCCGAAGCGCCAGAAGCAGCACAACAGTTCATCGCCTACGCACTCGGTCGGGATCGTTTGGCAGGCATCGCAGATAAGGCCAAGAACATCACGCCTCGAAGCGATATAGGCGTGCCGCCGGAGATTCAGGACGCAGCAGACATATTTGCGTCCGAACCGGAAGTCCATCGCATCTACGATGGAGTGCAAGGTGATCTCCCCGACTATTGGGCGACTGTATTCTTGCCGCTTGACGATCAGCTGTTCTTCGGCCAGATCACCGGTGACGAGTTCATCGAGGAGATTGCGTCCGCTACCGCTGAATACTGGGCCAACCAATAGAGGTAGCTTGGTAAGCAACTAACAAGACCAACAAGACCCTCCAGGGCAAGCAGCCAAGGATGGTGTGAACGAGATCGTGACCACAAGATTGAAACCGGTATCTGCGAATTTGAGCAGACACAAGGGCGTTCGTCGTCACGCCGCGATCTTTATCGCACCAGCCTTGGCTGTGTATCTGCTGATCGTCATAGCCCCCTCAATAGGGACTCTTTGGATCAGTTTCACCAAATGGAAAGGCATCGGAGACGAAGCTAAGTTCGTAGGGATCGACAACTACAAGCAGTTGTGGAACAACGACACCTTCCGAGGGTCGTTCGGGCGGACGCTCACGCTATTGATCGCAGGCGGGTTTGTGGTCTTTCTCTTTGCGTTCATCTTTACGATGCTGATACGGGAGATGCGATCGAAAAAGCTTATTCGCGCCATCGTCTTCTTCCCGAATGTCGTTCCGCCAGTCGCTCTCGCGATTGCTTGGGGGGTATTGCTAGCTCCAAGGAACGGACTCCTCAACGAGTTTCTTGAGCTAGTGGGGCTGACATCCCAGACGAGAACTTGGCTCGGCCCCGATCTACTGTTCCGCTCAATCATTGCGGGTCTCGTGTGGATCTACACCGGGTTTTTCGTCACCATATTGATGGCGGGCGTTGATCGAATCCCCGCGTATTACTACGAGGCAGCCGAACTTGAAGGAGCTTCAGCCCGGCAGAAGTTCACCCGGGTGACACTGCCATTAACGTGGGATGTCTTGAGCGTAGCCGCAGTGCTTTGGGTGATCCTAGCAATCAAGACCTTTGAGTTCATCTATGCGTTCGGAGGTTCGGGAACCGACCCCTCGGCCTCTTCTTGGACGCTCCCGGTGCATGTGTATGTCGTAGCGCTCGGCAACCGAAGTCCTATTCTGGCGTTGGGCCAGGGTAGCGCGATTGCAGTCGTGATGGTGGCGTTGGTCGGTGCGCTCATATTCTTGACTCGTCGTGTAATGCGCCGTGCCGTGGTGGAGTTCTGATCGTGGATCTGACCAACGACCGAACCTCAATCAACTTCGCGCTGCGGCTGCGAAGGCTGTTGATCCGCGCCAGCGGCAGTATATTCGTGTGGTCGTGGGTCATTTTCAGTTTTGCGATCCTCGGCTGGATCATTGTTGCGGCCTTCAAGCGCAACGACACGGTTTTCGCAGACCTCTGGGCCCTGCCCGACAGCGCCGAGGTTGGGAACTTCGGCGATGCTTGGGGGCTACTCAACTTGACACGAACCTCGATCAACAGTTTGTTGACGGTTGGGGGCGGGACGCTGCTGACGATGGCCTTAGCCGCACCGGCTGCCTACGCACTTAGTCGTGTGGGTTTTCGCGGAGCAAGCGGACTGACCGGGTTTTTCGCTCTCGGGATCGGCATTCCCGTGCATTCCATCATTATCCCGCTGTTCCTGGGTCTCTCCGAAGCGGGACTGTCCAACAGCCTCCTCGGTTTGACTATCACCTATGTAGGTGTGTCGATTCCCTTTGCGGTCTTCCTCATGACCGGGTTCTTCAGGTCATTGCCGACTGAACTAGAAGAAGCAGCAACAATGGAAGGAGCTGGGCCAGTTCGTATCTTTTTCTCGGTGATGCTGCCTTTGGCAAGACCAGGCATGGTCGCCACCTCCATTATCGTTGCCGTTGGTTTATGGAACGAGTTTTTGCTCGCGTTGACGCTTACCTTCGATGAAGACAAACGAACCATCGGAGTGGGGCTTTTGAACACATTCGGTGCCATGCGTTACACATCCAACTGGGTCGGCTTGTTCGCAGCCGTGGTCATCATGCTGGCACCGTTAATTGTGCTCTACACATGGATGTCGCGCCGCATAATCGAGGGCCTAACCGTAGGAGCAACAAAGTAGGAGAAACATGGCATCTATCTCATTAAGAGGAATAACCAAACGATTCAACGACGGAGGGCCTGAAGCTCTCTCAACGGTTGATCTTGATATACAAGACGGCGAATTCGTAGTACTAGTCGGCCCGAGTGGATGCGGTAAGACCACACTCTTGCGTATAGTTGCCGGGCTCGAAACCGCCACTGAAGGCCACATGCTCATCGACGGCAAGGACATCTCCAAGGTCCGCCCCGGGGATCGTGACATCGCAATGGTGTTCCAGAACTACGCGCTGTTCCCGCACCTGACAGTGGAGGAAAATATCGGCTTTGGGCTACGAATCCGCAGGACTCCAAAGGTTAATCGGCGGGAAAGGGTACGTGAGACGGCTGCCTTGTTAGGCCTCGAGAGTTACCTAGATCGGCGCCCCGGTGAGTTGTCTGGAGGTCAGCGGCAACGAGTGGCTATGGGTCGAGCGATAGTGCGTCATCCAGTAGCGTTTCTGATGGACGAACCACTCTCCAACCTTGATGCCAAATTACGCGTAGAAATGCGTGCGGAGATCTCGCGTCTCCAGCGAACCTTGGCATCCACAACCATCTACGTCACCCACGATCAGACGGAGGCGATGACTATGGGAGACCGTGTTGTCGTCTTAGACAAGGGTGTCGTGCAACAAGTTGCCAAACCATCCGAACTATACCAGCACCCGGCGAACTCCTTCGTGGCACGCTTCATCGGGGCACCAATGATGAACCTCCTGCGCGGAAGTTGGACGGATGGCCAACTCCAAGTCGGGGGGTCACGCGTCGAAGAGTTCCGCTGCATCTTGGAGCGTGACGACGGCGATGATGTAGGTGATGTGCGTGATCTGCTAGTCGGGATCCGCCCCGAACACGTGCACATAGTCCCAGCCGAAAATGGCCAAGCCGTAGTCACCGGTCGGGTCGCCCTCGTTGAACACCTCGGAAAAGAGGCTCAAGTCCACTTAGATGTTGACAAGGGTTCGGTCGCTTCCGAAACCGGGATACTTGTTGCCACTGTCGATCCTGCTGACGCACCAGAAGAGGGGACGATGATCGGGATCGGGTTCGACCACGACAAGGCACATTTCTTCGACACGGCCTCCGGAAAATCGATCAGAACCCAACCGCTTGGTTAGACATTCAGGGTTTTTAGCGATTACACTGTCGGCATGCGACCGCATGAACGTTATTCGGCAATCGTCTCTTTGCTAGCAGAAGAAGGTATGGTCCAAGTCATTGACCTTGAGGAGTCTCTGGGAGTTTCTGGAGCGACTATTCGTCGGGACCTGCTCGTTTTGGAAGAACAGCACGTTCTGCGAAGAACCCACGGGGGAGCGGTCAGCACCAACTTCGCCTACGAACTGCCGCTGAAATACCGGGAATCTCGCCAGAGAGTAGAAAAAGACGCGATTGCGTTGGAGGCCAATACCCTCATCTCTGAGAACATGCATGTTGGGCTCTCGGGAGGCACCACCCTAACTAGAATCGCTCGTGAATTCGCCCCCGGCTGCGCTCTGACGGTTGTTACCAATTCATTGAGCATTGCATCAGAACTAGCACAATGGCCCCAACATACCCTGATCATGACTGGCGGAGTGGTGCGCGCTAGGAGTTACGAAATGGTGGGGCCCATTGCCGAAAACACGATTGGCGAATTTGGGTTAGACCTCTGCATAATCGGCGCGGATGGTGTCTCCTCAACTGGGGTTACCACACACGACCACGCCGAATCAGTCACCAACCGTGCCTTAGTCGAAATTGCCGACATGTGTGTGGTCGCTGTTGACCACACCAAGTTAGATGAACGCACATTTTCAAGAATTTGTGGACTCGACTCGGTTGATCTACTGTTGACGACGGGTGAACCTCCCTCCGCGTTAGCCGGTGCGTTAGCGAGCAACGGTGTGAATGTACGACTAGCAATTACAGAGGTTGAAGATACTGTTGACTGATAAGTAAGAGGCGGTCAGTTAGTGGCGTTCGGGCAGCGGTCGCGAGTTAGTTGCGGTCGGTCAGAGGATCGGTTCGCCAGCGAGCCATACTGCGGTCACATGCAGGTTATCGTCAAGTGCCACAAGGTCGGCGCGGGTGCCGCATGCGATGCGACCGAGGTCACCGCGTCGCAGCAGGTCAGCCGGCACGGTTGAGGCGGCACGCACAGCATCTGAAACTGCAACCCCGCAATGCTCAACAACGAACCTCACGGCGTCGTCCAAACCGATAGCACTCCCCGCTAGTTGGCCGTCTGATTGGACCGGTGCACCGTCAGCGAGGGTTATCGGCTGTGAGCCCAAAGAACCACTCTCCCAACCAGAAGAATCAGAGATCAAGACCACCTTGTCTGGCCCTTTGGCGCGCACGGCGATGCGGATAACGTCTGGGTGGACATGGTGGCCGTCGGCGATGAGGCTCACGAAAACATCTTCTCGCGCCAGCGCCGCGCCGACGATTCCAGGCGCGCGGTGGTGCATCGGCGGGTTCGCGTTGAAGCAATGCGTCAGCAGCATCGCTCCCCGATCAAACGCTGTGGTGGCGGTTTCGTGGTCGGCATCGGTGTGCCCGAGTGCCGCAACAATGTTACGATCCCGCAACGACTCAATGGCCTCTAAAGCTCCCTGTCGCTCGGGACTCAAGGTGACGACTTTGACAATGTCGGGAAGTTGCGCGATCCAATCCAGATCTATCGCACCGGCCGCGACATCTAAGTGAGCCCCGGGGCGATTTCCTAGCCAAGGCCCTTCAAGGTGTGCACCAACGGCACGGGCAGCACCTGAGACCTCGGCCGACATCAACCCAGCGACCGCTGCCAACCAGGGCGAATACTCGTCAAGGGGGCGAGAGATTAGGGTCGGCAACCATGAAGTCACGCCACGGGTGGCGAGGTTTTGTGCGAGCCTAAACCAGTCGGCGGGTGAGGCGGTAGCCAAGTCCACATCTTGGTATCCGTTGACTTGGATGTCGATGTAGCCTGGCACCAAGTAGGCATGGTCGCCGCTGCTGGCGTTCGAATGCAGTGCGGTAATCAATCCGTCGGTGATTTCGACTGATCCTTTGGCGATCCAACCGTTTGTTCCAAGCACCTGTTGAGCCGAGACCAACGTCATTTGGTTGCGTCCAAGGGGTGGACTCTGGTGGCTATCAGAAAGTCATCAACGTTTTGTAGCAAAGTTGAAGCGATAAGTTTTGTGGTCTGCTCAGCGCTGGTGTTGCCGCTCAGCAGGTTGCGGATCGGTTCCTGCCAGATGCTGCGACCTATAGCGAACCCGCAATAACCCGGCGCACCGGCACTACTAGAGAACCAGCGGTTGATCTGTGAGCGATCGGCCGCCGCTCCGAGAACCACGATGCGAGGGGTTGCGCCGTCCACGGTGGCCGCCTCAGCCACTGCCAAGCATGTGGGCGGCGACTCGACACCTTGAATTTTCCAAAGGTGCGGCGCTCCGAGGTGGCGAGTGAGTTCGTATACGGCTTCTGGTAATCGGTAGCGTAACAGTTCACGCTCGTAAGCGTCTTTGCTGCCTCCCGTCACTTCTAGGTCGGTTGAGGTGGCGGGAACGATCAGTTCCAACAGGAACTCCATTCCTTTCGCATCACACAAGTTTCTCGCTGACTCGAGCGCGCGGAGGTTAGCAGACTTGCGGTTTTCGGAGTCTCTGGGGTTATACCTGACCAAGACCTTACCCCAGCGGATTGATGCAACCCGGTCGAGCGCCGTGGTAAGCAGTTCCCCGTCGAGCAACGACAGTTCCCGCAACCCCGAACGCTCAAGCGCTAGCGCCGCGGGGATGCCTGCTTGGTGAACTGTGTCAAGCGCACCAAGCCCGTACTCAGGATCGACCAAGATTGATACTTCGGACTCAGCACCAATGTGAGCGACAGCGGCGACCGCGCCTTTGGCAATGAGAACCTTGGCCTCGGCGAGACGTGAGGATTCAAGCGGAGAAAGCCTGGCTTTTCCGAAAAGTTGCTTGGCGGCCGATGCCCGATGATCGAACGCCAGCATTGCGATAGCGGGCCGCGGTTGGCAACTCGGCAAAGCAGGTTGAACCGACGGCGAGGAAGTGGTGCGGCGCTGGTGGGTGCCGTGCGTGTGTTGTGAGAGTGCATGCAGCGCGGCACCGCGAGCCCCTGCTTCGCTTCCGAACGTGCAGAGTTGAAGCTTCGGTGGTTTTCTGAGTGGATGCAACTTCTGCGCGAGTGCCGCTTGCAGTGAATCGTAAAGTGCGGCGCGAGCATTGCTCAGTCCACCGCCGACAACGATGGACTCGATATCGGTGGTCAGCACAAGCGCGGCGAGCATTGAGGCGATCCGGTCAACGCACTCTCCCCACGCGGTTTGGGCCGTAGTATCTCCACGTTCGGCCAGACCGGCGATCTCTTCAGCAGTTGTTGTAATGTCTGCACCGAACTTGGCTGCGTAGATCCTCTCAAGTCCTGTGGCGGAAGCGAGTAACTCCGCGCAGCCAGTTCGACCGCAGTTGCATTTGATTGTTAAGGAGTGATCGTTGATATGCCCAATCTCACCCGCGAAGTTGCGTGTACCGCGCCAGACACGGCGGTCAAACATCAGCGTGCATCCAGTACCGGTTCCAAGCGGCACGAAGGCGCTTGAACTGTCGTGACGAGCCGAGCCGACTGTGAACTCGGCAAGTGCCCCCAAATAGATGTCATGCTCCACATAGACAGCCATCGCCAAGCGTTCCGCCACGATCTGACCAATTGGAAAGTCTTGCCAACCAAGGTTGGCCGAGGAAGTACCGATCCCGTTTTGGGAATCAACAGACCCGGGGATTCCGATGCCGATGGCGTTGACTGTCACGTTCGCCTCTGCGGCTCGCGCCTTGAGCGCAGATGCAACTTCAACGACGCTGTTTGCGATCTGGCTGTTGTCGCCGATTTGAAGTCTGCTAGTTCGGCGCCGTGTGGTTCCAAAGGTTGCGAGAGCGTTAGCGACAATGCCCTTAATCTCGGTTCCGCCAACGTCCACGCCGATAGCGGCACAGTTCGGTGCCAGCAGATTGCGGGCCTGCGAGTCGGTGATCGTAAACTGTTCGGTATCCACGATGGTCAAGAGTTTAGCAGAGTCGAAGGGAATGAATGCGTAAATATGTGCAAATCGAGCCAATAATGCACAATATTATCTACGAATAATGCCTGCAAAAAGCGCACCAAACGGTGGATGCTTGAACGGGCTAGCGAATAGGTAAGTAATCGGCAACGTTGCTCACTTTGCTTAGTAAGAAGCGTCCGGCATGGAAGATTTGCGACGCGCGATGAACTCACACAGTTCGGCATCAATGGATTCGTCAAGCGGTGGCGCTTCATACTCAGCGAGCATTCGCTTCCATTGCTTGTTGGCGCGTTGCGCCGCACTAAGGCGACCCTCCGCCTCCCATTGCTCGAAACTGTTGTTGTCGGCCAACAACGAACGGTAAAAAGCGGTCTCAAAATTGGCCAGCGTGTGAGCGTTACCAAGAAAATGATCACCGTGAGGGTTAGTGCGAAACGCCTGCATAGCTTGGCCGTTCTCGCTCATATCTATACCACGGGCATACACACCCATCATCCCCAGTTGGTCGGCATCCATCACCAACTTCTCAAACCCAAGAGCCAACCCACCTTCGAGCCAACCCGCCGCATGCAACACGAAGTTCACGCCAGCTTCAATAGTTGGAAGGATCGTGGAAGCCGACTCGTAAGCCGCTTGAGCATCAGCGGTTTTAGATGAAGTGAACTGCCCACCAGAACGAAACGGAACCCCCACCCGCCGAGCCAAAGCAGCCATAACATTGATCGCTTGGCCAGCCTCGGGTGTGCCAAAAGTGGGCGCGCCCGTGGCCATCGACATAGAAGAAGCAAAAGTGCCGAAGATCACTGGCGCGCCGGGTCGCACAAGCTGGTAATAAGCCATACCCGACAGCGCTTCAGCGAGTGCTTGAGTACACAAACCGGCAACCGTCACCGGCGACATCGCCCCGGCAAGAATAAACGGTGAAATGATCGCTGCCTGATTAGCACGCGCATACTCAGTAGCAGCGCCCAGCATCGTTGCATCCCAACGCAGCGGTGACGAAGCGTTGATCAAAGAAGTCATCACGGTTCGGTCACCCAGATCGCCACCAAACGCGATACGGGAAAGCTCAATCGAATCGGCAGCCCGCTCAGCCGCGGTTACCGAACCCATATAAGGCTTGTCGCTGTATTTGATATGTGCGTAAACCATATCAAGATGCCTTTTGTTGACCGGCACATCCACCGGCTCACAGACAGTCCCACCTGAATGATGCAAATGGGGGAGCATAAACGTCAACTTCACGGCATTTTGGAAATCCTGCAGCGTTGCATAACGCCGCCCCTGGTCTAAATCGCTCACGAAGGGAGACCCGTAACTCGGTGCGAAAACGGTGGTATTAGCACCGATTTTGACGCTGCGCTCAGGGTTGCGAGCGTGTTGGATGTAGACGGCCGGGGCGTGAGCAGAGATGATCTCGCGGCACATACCCCGGGGAAACTTGACTAGGTCGCCATCAACATCGGCACCCGCATCACGCCAAAGGTCAAGCGCGGAAGGGAACTCCTGAAATGCCACCCCGACTTCAGCCAAGATCGTGTCGGCATTCTCTTCGATCTGCGCCAGGGCCGCTTCGTCCAACATCTCCACAGGAGGAAGCTTGCGTTCAAGGTAAGCAACAGTTTCAGCGGTCGCGGCGGCTCGCGCGGCTTGACGGCTGGCTCGGCCTCCAGCACGGCGGGCGCGCCGCGCAGTGGGTTCAGCGTTTGCATCAGAGTTGCGCTTTGTGGCAGTCATAAGTACTCCTCGGGTGTCACCGGGTAGGGGCTGGGGCGTTGGTGGTGCGACCGCGCCGCTTACGCGCTGCGCTGGTCGTTTGCGGCTGGCGCAAAGGAAGGTCAACCACCTGAGACAATTCAGGGGAAGCTGCGGTTTGGTGAGGAAACGCCATCGCGTTCACAAAAAGTTCTTGGAAACGTGGTTCGGTGGCAGTCTCAATTTTGACGATGTGGTTCACGTCTTCAGCAATCTCTTTGCGTTGCGCCGCCGACACCAGCATGCGCACCGCACCGGCGCCCGACGCGTTGCCAACAGCGCGCACCGCATGCACCGGACAATCAGGCACTAACCCCAACACCAACGCATAAAGCGGATCAATGTGGGTGCCAAACGCGCCAGCCAAGCGAATGTCAGACACCGTGTCAAGCCCAGCATGTTCCATTAGCAAATCTATACCCGCCCGTAAAGCCGCGCTAGCGAGTTGAATTTGGCGCACATCGTTCTGGGTGACGTAAAGCGGAGCGGGGCCCGCACGAACCACGTAACGAAACGTGCGCCCCTCGGGTTCCACAAAAGCTGAACGCTGCGCGCAGGACCCCTGAATAACCCCGTTGTGATCACACACACCCGCCAAAAACATTTCCCCGATCGCCTCAATGATCGCTGAACCACACAACCCGGTTATGTCAAGATGCGCGGTGTCGGCAGCAAAGTTGGGATCGTCGCTCCAAAGCTCCGAACCAATCACCTTGAAGCGCGCCGCCAGCGTTGCACGGTCGATGCGCACCCGTTCGATAGCGCCAGCGGTAGCCCTCATCCCACTCGAGGTTTGCGCCCCTTCAAACGCCGGACCGGTCGGAGAAGAAGCAGCAAAAGTAGCAGTTGGTGTGCCCAGCACGATCTCCGCATTGGTACCGATGTCAACTAGCAATTGCGGCACCTCAGCTAAGTGGGTGCTCTCATTAAGCACCGCCGCCGCGGCATCCGCGCCCACATGCCCAGCTATACAAGGGCCAACAAGGGCTCGGGCGAAACGCAGCGAAAGGTCAAGTTCAGTTGCTCTCAAATCGACCGGGGAGCTAACCGCTAAAGTAAACGGTGCAGCACCCAAAGGAGTCGGATCAATCCCCAACAACAGATGATGCATGATTGGATTGCCGACCAGAACCAAATCATGGATGCGCCCGCGCAAATCCCCGCTAGGAAACGGCACCTCGGCGTTAGCCCCAAGATCATCAATAAGCGCGTCTAGGGCCTTGCGAACAGCCTTGGTGAGTTCTTTGTCGCCCCCCGGGTTCATCATCACATAACTGACCCGGCTCATCAAATCTTCACCAAAACGAATCTGCGGGTTCATCGCACCACTGTGGGCGACCACCTCTCCCGAAGCCAGATCCACCAAATACGCGGCGATAGTTGTACTGCCAACATCAACCGCTAACCCATAAGTCGCCTCATCGAAACCAGGTCTGACTGCCAACACGGTACCGTCGGTATGCACAATCGCGGTGACCCGCCGGTTGCCTTCGCTAATCGCCGGACCGAGTTCGGGGAGCACCCGAGCATCAACCTTGGCAGCACCGACACCCCAATCAGTTTCAAGTGCTTGTGCTAGCAACTCACTTTGTGAAGTCTCGTCGCCAAGTACCTGCTCAGGCAACTCCACGTAACGGGCAAAAACCAAAGGGTCGACAGTGAGCCCCGCTAGATTGATTTTCTTGCGAACAACCGGACGGTGAACCGCGCTGTCAACAGGCACATCAATGACCGCTGCGGCACACACAACTGCTTGACACCCCAAGCGATTACCGGGCTGGATGGGACGGCGACCCCGGTAGTTTTCTTCGCTTGCAGTCCAAGGACTCAACGCCGCCGAGGTGGACGAAATACGCCATTTGGCGAACTCCCCGATAGAAGGTGTTACTTGGCAACGACCGCACAACCCCCGCCCACCACATGTCGAATCCAGATCAATGCCCCCAAGCCGTGCCGCGTCAAGCAGGCTCGTTCCGACCGCGACGGTCGCCTTCACCCCAGAGGGCGTGAAAACCACCGTTACCGTATCCTCGGCATTCAACGGTGTAGCCATCGCAAGATTCAAGCGATCCTGCGACGGTTACCACGCCGCCGAGCGCGGCCTTCGCCTTCGCCTAAAGGTACTCGGTATTCACGAATCCAGGCTGCACAATCGCGGTCTTGGCCGGCCAACACATCGGCTGCCATGACCGCGGTTTTCACCTCCGGGTGCATCGGGTTCATGATCGCTGAACTCATCCCCGCGCCAATAGCCATCGCCAAAAACGTGCCAGTAATCGCTTGGCGGTTCGGCAAACCGAAACTCACGTTGGATGCACCGCAGGTAGTATTGACCCCCAACTCATCACGGAGGCGGCGCACCAGCGCAAAAACCTGTTTGCCAGCAGTACCCATAGCGCCAATCGGCATAACCAGCGGATCAACTATCACATCAGCGGCGGGAATACCGTAATCGGCGGCAGCGTGAACAATCTTGCGGGCAACCTCAAAACGCACATTAGGGTCTTCGCTGATTCCGGTTTCGTCGTTGGAGATCGCAACCACCGCCGCCTCCGCCTTAGCAACCAACGGCAAAACCCGTTCCAAGACCTCGTTTTCACCAGTGACGGAATTGATTAACGGCTTCCCCTCATAAACAGCTATGCCAGCCTCAAGCGCCTCAATGATCGACGAATCTATCGAAAGCGGCACGTCGGTCACTGATTGCACCAGCTTGATAGCTTGGCTCAAAAGAGCCGGCTCATCGGCCAAAGGAATACCAGCGTTGACATCGAGCATATGTGCGCCCGCTTCCACTTGCGCGATGGCATCGGCTTCCACACGACTAAAATCGCCGCTCTTCATCTCCTCGGCGAGCATCTTGCGACCAGTCGGGTTGATGCGCTCACCGATCATCACGAACGGTCGATCAAAACCAATAACCACTTCCTTTGTGGCCGAACTGATAACGGTCTTAGTCATAGTGCAGGTCTTCTTTCTCGTCTTGGGGTTCGAGGCCACCATTTTTGACTATGGCTTCGAGCCGGGTCTTGTGGAATTGCTGTTCGAGTTGTTGAGCGGCAGCACGCGCGGCGGTCGCGGCATCGTCTAATACTGTTGTCGTTTCACGGCGCCATTGCTCAACGTATAGCTGAGTTTCGGTTAGCCCCGCAACATGAGCCGCGCGGTCAATGGCGTGTTGAAAACGCGGCTCTAACATAATCTTCTCACCGCGGCCCGAAGGTGTAGTGGCGGTTATCTGCGCGGGGATGTCACGCCAGTAAATAACTTCGTAGCCGCGCTTGCGGTTGCGTCTCCCGCTCATGCGAGTGCGGGCTCCTTACGGGAAATTTGCAGGACCTCCTGCTCAAGTTCACCGTAACCGGTGCCGAGTCGTTCGAAAGCCAAACCGAGCCGTGCGGCTGCGGCGCGGGCTTTGTCGTCAAGGGCGGGATCGTTAGTCTGCGCCAGATAGATCATCTTGGTGTAGTTGCCAAAATACATCTCACGCAGTTCAGGGTGAGCAGCAATTCCCAACCCTTCAATAATGATCCGTTGAAAATGTTTCACCAGGAAATCAGTGAGATAAAAAACCGTTGGGTCGTCATCATGCATTGCAGTGAAACGCTGCTGGCCTGCGAAGAACTGATAGCAGTGAGCGCCAGGCAGCATCTCAATAGTTGTGCCAAGTTGTTGGAACTCAGCACAGACATCTTTGATTTCACCAGCGGTTCCACAGTCGGCATAGCCAATAAGAATGCGTTGGTACCTATGGTGGCAACGATGCAACCGCTGACGTAACGCAGCAGCGATCTTTTCTGGGCGGTTATGAAACGAAGCCGGCAGGCAATCAAGGGTGACGTTGCTGAGATTGTTCAACATCGCGATGTCACGGATTTCTCTGGCTAAGGCACCACAGGCGAGTATCAACACGGCCGGCGTTTTTGCGCCGACTTTCGCTGGTTCAAATTCCAAGGCGGTACCCACCTGTATCATGCGGCGGCGCGGCGTTCTTGCACTAACTGTGAGGCAACTTCGGAAGCGACTGCGGCATCGCGGCAATAAGCATCCGCACCGATAGCCTCACCGAACTCTTCGTTGAGGGGTGCGCCACCCACAATGATGATGAAGTCGTCGCGCATACCCTTTTCGATGAGCGTGTCTATCACTACTTTCATATAAGGCATGGTGGTGGTAAGCAGAGCCGACATCCCCAAAATATCTGGTTTGTGTTCTTCAAGAGCAGCTAGAAACTCATCAACATCAGTGTTGATACCGAGGTCGAACACTTCGAAACCGGCACCTTCAAGCATCATCCCAACAAGGTTCTTACCAATGTCGTGGATGTCACCCTTGACCGTACCGATCACGATGCTACCAATAGGTTCAGCACCAGTTTCAGCTAGCAACGGACGCAGAATCGTCATCCCCGCTTTCATAGCCTTAGCGGCAAGCAGCACTTCAGGCACGAACAAGATGCCGTCACGGAAGTCGATGCCCACGATGCGCATACCCTCAACTAGCGCATCGTTGAGGACCTTGTCGGCGGGCCAACCCCGTTTCAATAAAATACGGGTGCCTTCATCGATCTCGTCATCTAATCCGTCATAAAGATCGTCATGCATCTGCGCGGTTAGGTCTTCATCATCTAGCGCGTTCAGATCAATATCGTCTAAGTCTTCGTCAACGGCAAGATCGTTATCGGGTTGGTTGGTCATAGGACGGCTCCAAGAATTGTGGTGGTCTGGAACATCCGCGGAACTGCTGTCCCGCATTGTGGAACCGTACCGTATCATGAAACACGCAACCCCAAATCGATTTTTTGCAAATCTTTTTGAAGGAATTTTTGCGAAAGTGTTGGCGAGGCTTGGCTTGGCCACCAACGTTAGCCTTTGGCTATGACAAACCCTGAAAAACTGCCGCCAGCGAAGGGCATTTGATGGCACACATTGGCCAAAAACAGGCAAGTCTGTCGAGCACTCAAGCAAGACGGATTTGTCTAGCTGCCCAAGGCTTTAAAGGGCTCCGCCCAAACGGACGAGTTGACCGCCGCCACCTGCGTGCGGTCATGTCGAAGATCGGTTTGTTGCAGCTTGATTCGGTGCCGGTGGTGACGCGCACGCAATACATGTCATTGTTCTCACGCCTCGGCCCATACAGACCCGAACTGCTAGATGAGATTGCTTACCGTGACGACGAATGGTTCGAAGCTTGGAGCCATGAAGCGTCACTACTAGCGGTTCGTGACGAACCGTTGTTGCGTTGGCAAAAGCAACGGGCGCGCCGCGGGGAAACGTGGAGTCACCTCGCAGCGCTGGCCCGAAAAGACCCAAACTTCGTTGACGAAGTACTTGCACAGGTGCGTCACAAACCACTCACCGCAAAGGAGTTAGTTGACCCCCGCCAGCAAAGCGGCCAATGGTGGGGTGGCCGCTCGGAGGGATCGATTGCTTTGGACTGGCTCTTCCGAATCGGTGAGTTGGGTGTGCGTCGCCGTGCCGGTTTTCAAAAAGAATTCGACCTGTTAGAACGGATCGTCCCCAAAGACATATTGGCCATGCCGACACATTCTGAACCAGACGCGCAGCGCAGGTTGCTAATGCGTGCGGCAGCAAGCTTCGGAGTTGCCACAGCTTCTGACTTGATCGACTATTACCGCTTACCGAAAGTGCCCTGCAAAACTCGAATCGCTGAACTCGTGGAAGACGGTCGGCTTATTGAGGTTAACGTGCAGGGTTGGAACCGACCCGGGTTGCTTCACCCGCAAGCAGTTGCGGCTCGCTCAATCGATGTATGCACATTGTTGTCTCCGTTCGACCCGGTGGTGTGGTGCCGCCCGAGAGGATTGCGCCTCTTCGATTTCGATTACAAAATTGAGATCTACACGCCGGCTGCCAAACGGGTTTACGGCTACTATGTTTTGCCTTTCTTGTTGGGCGATTCGATCGTTGCACGGGTTGATCTCAAGACCGACCGGCGTGCCGGTGTGTTGCTCGTACAGGGAGCCTTCAAAGAACCAGGCCACCCCCAAACCCAAGTGGCTGCAGGGTTACGTCACGCGCTCAACGACTTGACTCGGTTCGTCGGTTGCGAAACTTGGAAGGTCACCGGCACCGCAGGCGACCTAATCAACGCACTCTAAAGCCGTTCGGTTTGCGCGCAGGCTCCAATACTATTGAGGTGCCAGTAACCGATTCGGGTAGTTTGCTTGATGTGAATAACCAATCAATCGGGTACCACTGGCAACCGATCACCGACCTGTCTGAAGCCGACCTCGAAGCTGCGAGCACGGAACTGCCGGCATTGCAGAGCACTTGGGAAGATGTCCGTGGACAGTTCGACAGCAGGCAACTTGACCGTTTCAATGAACGCTTGAAAAGGGAATGGGCCATCGAAACAGGGATAATCGAGCGCATCTACACACTCGACCATGGCACCACGCAACTATTGATAAAGCAAGGTATTGATGCGTCACTAATCGCCACGAATGCATCGGACCAACCCCCCGAGTTAGTGGCCGCAATGATCCAAGATCACGCCGCCACGGTGGACTGGCTATTCGATACCGTCACCGAGCAACGTCCCCTTAGCACTTCGTTTGTGAAACAACTGCACGCGTTGATGACACGTCAACAAAAGACTGCTAGCGGATTCGATTCACTTGGTCAACAACAAGGCATCAAGTTGCTGCATGGCACCTACAAAGAGTGGCCCAACAACCCCGTGCGCACCGACGGGAAGTTGCACCAATACTGTCCGCCTGAGCAGGTGACCGCCGAGATGGACCGCCTAATCGAATTGCACCAGAAGCACCAGGCCACCAATGTAGCAACAGATGTGAGTGCTGCTTGGTTGCACCACCGTTTCACGCAGATTCATCCGTTCCAAGACGGTAACGGCAGGGTCGCCCGTGCCATCGCCTCAATTGTACTCATCCGCGCTCGATGGTTTCCGCTTGTTGTCACCCGAGACGACCGAGTGCGATACATAGAGGCACTTGTGCAGGCCGACGAAGGCAACTTGGCATCGCTCACACGCCTTGTAGCCAAACTCCAACGGAAACAACTTGTTCGTGCCCTGAGCATCGCCGAAGAGGTACAGACCCAAGATCAACAACTCGAACAGATGCTAGAAATCATTGGCGACATGTTCAACGGCGAACCCAACCCAGCGCACACCGATCGCTTGGCGGCCCTAGATACCGCCAAACATCTAAGAGAAATCTGCGGCACCTACTTTGAAGAAACTGCCACGAAACTCCAGTCGAGGCTTGGAGATTCGACCTCTCGTAAGGCTTGGAGCGAATTCGGTGTGGATGCCGATATCGAACGCCGTAGATGGAACCGTTACCAGATTGTACATACCGCCCAAGCGCTGGATTACTTTGCCAACACTCGAGACCATCACGAGTGGGTGCGACTCGCGATTATTACCGAGAACGGCCGTTCCGAAATCCTCACATCATTTCACGTCATAGGCACGCAATACCGTGGGTTGGTAGGAGCGTCAATGTGTTTCTACCGTCGCCAACAAGCCGACAACTTCGAACAACAAGTCATCGAATTGCAACCCGTGAGCAACGAACTCTTCCAAATCAACTACCGCGAATCTGCTGATTCCGTTAAACGCCGATTCATGGACTGGTTGGAGCAAAACCTAGTGTTAGGTCTCGATCAATGGCGCCGCGGCGAGTGATCAAGCCCACTGCGCGTACGATGCTGGCGGAGGCGGGTTGTTGGGGCATTCGAGCACGGCCTACGGTAGCGGTTCGCCACCAACAATCTCAACGATGCCGGTAGTGTTGTCGCGTAGTAACCCTTCAATCTCAGCAATGGCGACGAAGTGTGTACGGGTGGTGCCGAGCCCGTGGCGAGTCGCGTCTGCCAACAACGCGTCGGACATGCGTTGCGGGACTGTGCGGATGTCGTCGGGTCTGCGGTTGGGTTGCGTCTAACTTCGCGCGACAGATCTTGAGTTTTTTCAAGCAGCATCTGGCAGGGTGTGCGGTACTAGTTCAGGAGGGGAAACTCTATTCGTGGTTGCGACAGAGTGTGGTGTAGATGTGTTGTGCTGGTTTCCAGTTGTGGAGTTTGCGGGGCATTTGGTTGAGGGCATCTTGGATGAGCGCGAGGTGTGTGGAGTTTATGTTGAGGTTGGTGTCTTTGGGTAGTCAGCGTAGTCGCAGCCCGTTGGTTTGTTCGTTGATGGGTCGCAGGGCCCGCCTCAGAAATCGACTGGGCGACGCTCCGTATTCGAAGCGGCCCGCTACTCCGCGGGGTCGCGGAGCGCGATCAGGCGTGTCCGTGACGCCCAGTCTTGGATCGCGCCGTCGAAGGTCGCCAGTTTCATTCCAGTCCGCATGGCCGTGGCGACGATCAGTTGCTCCGCGGGGTCGCGATGAAACCCCGAATTCATCAGGAGGACCGACTCGACGGCAAGCTCACCGTCGATGGGTATCTCCAGCAGTCCAGACATCAGGCGTTCAACACGCCAGGTTGCTGGGTGGCAGCCGAGATCGATCCGTCTTTGGTGATGCAGCCGGGTCGTCTCCATGAATGTCACGGCTGAGACGGCGACCTCGCCGTTAACTAGGCCGGTCTCGATAGCCTGTTTGAACGACTCACCGATGTGTGGGTTGTCGGTCACCAACCGCAGCAGAACGTTGGTGTCCAAGAGAATGCTCACTGATATCGCTCTGGGTTGAGCAGGTTGTCAGGGCGTTCGATCACGTCCCAGTCCTCCATTGGTATGGCGGGGTCGCTGTCGATGTCTGCCAGTATCTGAAGCTGGTCGACGCACGAACCGACGAGATTGGGACGTTCCGTTCGTACTGGGCTGATTCGCACCACCGGGCGGCGGTGCTTCGTCACGATGATCTCGGTGCCGGTCTCATGCACCTCGTCCATCAGGCGCAGACAGTGCGTCTTGAACTCGCCCGCCGCCAAGACCCGCCCGTCAGGCCGGGAGTGTGTACTTTTTTTCGGTTCAGTGTCCATCTCCGAATTATAGTCATATTTTTGTTGCCATAGTAATTTTTCACAAGGCCGTCAATCCTGATGCCTGCAGCGATGTCGCGGGTAGTGTTGGCGAGCTTGGGGTCATACTCGGGGTAGAGCCGATTCTGCCGCGCTAGAGGTCGGGAACTGTGACAAACACACGCGTGAGTCTCATGATTCCTGTGGGCCTGTTCACGTTCGCGACCTCGATCGGGATGGTGTTCGCGCTGCTGCATGAACTGCGTGAGTACCCTAACGCCCGTATACTCCAAGCCATGCCAACAACAACAGACCATGCAATAGCGGGCGTGACCGGTGACATCCCCGCAATCCTGTGCACACCCGAGGGCGGCAGCGGCCCCGGTGTCGTGCTGATCCAAGAGATCTTCGGAATCAACGACTACATCCTCAGCGTTGCCGAGCGACTGGCCCACGAGGGCTATGTCGTGCTGGCGCCCCACATGTATTGGCGGATCCAGCACCCGTTCCGTGTCGACGCACGGGGCCCCGAAGACTTGGGGCCGGCTTTCGAGATCGCCAACCAGCACCCGCCCGAAGACGGTGTCGCCGACATCGGCACCGCGCTCGACCACCTCCGAGGCCGTTCCGATGTGCAGGGCGGCGTTGCTGTGATGGGGTTCTGCTTCGGCGGCTCGATGACCTATCTCGCAGCGGCTGCCCATGAGCCGACCTGCGCGGTGTCGTACTACGGTTCGATGATCGGTGAGAACCTCGACAAGGCGCCCGCAGTCACCTGCCCGATCCTGTTCCACTTCGGCGACGATGACCCGTTCCTGCCCAACGAACACGTCGACGGCCTGCGGGCAGCCACCGAGGGTATGTCAAACGTCGAGATCCTGGTGCAGCCGGGGGCGGGTCACGCTTTCGACAACGACAAGAACCCGATGTTCGCGAACCCCCCTGCCGCCGCTGCCTCTTGGGCGCGCACCTCAGAGTTCCTCAGAACCCACCTGAATGCCTGAGCTGAACCACCGAGGTCCGTTACTGGCCTAATATGTTAGTCACCTAATATGTTAGTTAGCTAGTATAGTAGTCACCTAGTATAGTAGGTGACTAGCTGCAAGGATCATTCGAGGGGGCTCATGGCGCGCAGACAACTGATCGACCGAGAGACGGAAGCGGCCAAGTTGAGGAGCCTGCTCGACAGCGGTAAACCCTCAATGGCCCTCGTCCACGGACGCCGACGAGTGGGCAAGACCTTCCTGCTGTCTCAACTCTGGCCCCCGAACCAGGTTCTGTTCTACTCAGCTTCGTCCACCACCCCGGCCATCAACCGGCGGGCGATTGTCGAAGAAGCCGCCCGATGGTCAGGCCAAGAACTCCGCTCACAGGACCATCCCACATGGCGCACGGTGTTTCGCACTCTGCTCGGCCTCCACCCCGACAAGCCGATCGTGATCGTGTTGGACGAGTTCCAATATCTTGCCGAAGGCGAGCGCGGGTTGCGAGAGGTCGCCTCGGAACTGAACGCGGTATGGGAATCGCCGCCGCCTCGCTCGGCGGGCCTTGTGTTGGTGCTCTGCGGATCGGCAGTGCGCACGATGGAGGCTCTGGCCAAGGGAGGTTCGCCGCTCTACGGTCGGCTGGACGCACAACTTCAGCTCAACCCATTCGACTATTTCGATGCCGGCCAGATGGTTGCCCGCTATTCGCTGACCGACCGGGTACGCGCCTACGCCGCGTTCGGAGGGCTCCCTGCCAACCTCGCAGCAGTCGACGACACCCGGAGTCTCGGAGACAACATCGCCGAACTGCTGTTGTCTCCACACGGCGTGGTGCGCGCCCGCATGCTGACCGAGATCGACCAGGAGGAGGGGCTGCGCCAGACCTCCCTGTACCGGGCTGTCTTGGCCGGCATCGGACTCGGCGCCCGATCCACCGGTGAGATCGCCGCAAGGATGGGCAGGAAATCCGACAGCTCCCTCAAGCGGCTCATAGACCAACTCGAAGACATGGCCTATCTGGAACGCGAGGTGAACTTCGGTGCTTCCCCGCAGCGGGGAACGCGCTACCGGCTGGCCGACCCGGCGGCGCGCTTCCACTACGGGATCGGGCTGCAAGCCGAGTCCGTGGTGGCCACCCTGGGCCCGAAAGCCGCTTGGGAAACCTGGATCGAGCCTGAGGCGTTTCCTGCCTATGCAGGACGTCAGGTCTTCGAGGACGTGGCCCGACAGGCCTGCCGTCGCTGGGGTCCGGGGCAAGGGCTTCCAATGGTCGCCCAATGGGGCAGGTGGGCTGGCGCCGACCGAGCTCGAAACGAGGTGGAGATCGATCTGGTCGGACGAACCCTCGCCGGCGAAATGGTCACCGGTTCGGTCAAGTTCCGCAGCCGCCAAGCCAATGCCAAGACCTACCTCGACCATGTCGGCGCACTGCAGCGACTCGCCGACAGCGGCCTCGGCTGGGCCAAAGAAGCACTGGCACCGCATTCACCGTTCTGGTTCGTCTCCGCGGCAGGCTACGCGCCGTCATTCTACGAAGTGATGCAGCGGGGCCGCCCCACCATCACCTGGACCATCGAAGACCTGTTCCCAACCGAAGCCGCCAGCACCGACTAGCTCCACCTACGCAGCAACCCGGACCCACCAAAGCACCCCAATACCCACACACCAACACAATCTAACATCAGCTACCTCGGCGGGCGGAGAGTCAATCGTCGAAGCTCTCATCCAGACTCCTCCGACTCGGCTCGTAACGGGAAACGGTCACGGCCCCAGTGTTGCCAAGTATACGAAACCACAAGCGTACACGGGAACATTAGCGCAAGAAAAACCAACTGCCATATCAGGGACACACCAAAAAAGATTATGGGTGCTGTAATGGCAGCACAATAGGTAACGGTGATACACGCAATCGAGATCATCTCTCGTTTGCTTCGGTACCCCTTCATTATATTCGGTATAAGTTTCATATCAGCCTCTTATCCTGCTGGGTCAGTGGTTTCGGTGAGCACTGTGTAGACCGCGCTGCAAAATGTCGCGGCCGTCGGCGCGGCTAAAGTCCCGCCCGACTGGCTCGAGCTGTTGATACCGACGGCTCTAGCGCCTGAAACCGTTCGGTTTACGTTTCTTGGGTGTTGGGTTCGTAAACGTAAACCTTGTGTGGGTTTTGGCCTGTGTGGTTTACGTTTCTTGGGTATGGCTTCTAGAACAATGTAAGGTACTGGTCGATTTCGGATTGGGTGACTTGGTGATGGTGATCCAAAAACTCAGCTTTTTTGGTCTTCACGAAATAGTCCCTATAGGGGCCGTCTGGGGTCATCCCGAGACCCTTCTCAAGCACGTCGCAGTGAGCAAGGTGTTCCACTGCGTGCAGCAACGTCGGAGGCAGAGTGACGATTCCCCGGTCTGCGATTTCTTCAGCGGAGAGTCTGAACAAATTGTCTACGTTTGGTTGACCCGGGTCGATGCCCCTGTCGATGCCATCAAGTCCACAAGCAAGCATCGCCGCGAACATCAGGTACGGATTCGCTGCTCCATCAGCGAGGCGGAGTTCCAATCGGTCTGGCTCGGGTACCCGAATCATCTGGGTGCGGTTGTTGCCCCCGTAGGCCGCGTATGCCGGTGCCCAAGTCGCCCCCGAGGTTGGGGCACCCACCCCCATGCGCTTATAAGAGTTGACGATCGGGCAAAGAATCGCCACCAGCGACGGCGCATGCTCAATCAACCCGGCCGCGAACTGGTAGGCCATCGCGGAAAGACCCAAGCCCTTGGGGTCATCATTTCTTCCAACAAAGAGCGGTTCGTTGTCAAGAGACCAGAGGCTTGAATGGGCATGCAGTCCGTTGCCGGTCTTATCAGCGAAGGGCTTGGGCATAAACGTTGCGTAACGTCCGTCGCGGGCGGCCATGGTGTGGATCATCAACCGGAACAGCACTAGCCGGTCTGCGGTGGTGAGGGCATCGGAGTACACCCAGTTCTGTTCGAATTGACCGTTGGCATCCTCGTGGTCGTTGGCGTAGTTGCCCCAACCCATGAAGTTGAGATTGCGCGAAACTTCAGTGAGGTGGGCCAGCATGCGGGTTAGCCCCTTGGCATCATAACAGGGTTGGTTGTCCACATCACGTTCGTCCGCGACCTCTATCGTGCCGTCGGGGTTCCTGTTGACCAATGAATACTCGGCTTCGACACCGGTGTTGAACACCAAGCCCCGTGACTTTAGGCCTTCAAGCGCTCGCCGCAGGATCACTCGAGGGGCATACGGCCACAGCTCACCTTCCACGGTCGGGTCGCATTGCATTGCGGCCACATTGGGCTGCCAAGGTAATTGTGTGTAGGAGGCGGGATCGGGTATGGCTAAAATGTCTGGGCTTGATGGGTCTTGACCGATGGGGCCCGCCGCAAAACCAGCGAAACCGGCACCGCTGTTCATCAAAGTTTCGAGGGCGTTGACCGGCACTAGTTTGGCGCACGGCTTGCCATGCATCTCCACAAACATGGCATAGATGAACTCAACACCGTCAGCTTCGACTCGTACTTGGATATCTTCGTAAGCGCCCATTGGCCACTCCTTTCACCTGGACAGGATCTCAAGCGACCCCTGTGCGGAATCTATACTGTATGCGATTTTTTCTGTATTCGGTATTTCTTCACCAACCATCGTGGGTGTTGCGCGTTGAAGGGGAGTGAGACGGTCCAGTGGGTCTGATCGGGTTTGTCGACCCACCAAGAAGTGATGTGGCAACCCCGAGTTGCGACCCAGAAATATCCATAAAATCCTATCCTGCAACGCGACATTGAAGGATTGTATTCCTGTAACGCTCCAAGGAAGGGTAACCCGCTGATCTCCTACAGCGTCATCGGAATTGTTCTGGCCATCTGGAGTTGGCCCCCAGCACAACACCGTTATATACGAACCCGCCAAGCATCACCAGAGTTCTTCTGGCAACCTAACCTGGTTCTTCGGTTGGTTGGGGTGGGTATGGGAGCGGGTTGGTGTTGGCTTGTTTTAGTTTTATGGCTTGTTGGCATTGGTTTTGGTGTCTTGGTGGTGTGTTGTTCGTGCAATAATGTTCAACGGTTTGGATATCGACAACTTGAACTTTCGCGTTCGCACCGCAACCGCCGATCAATTTTTCATAATATTCTTTGTGGTCACCGTAGGAACGGGCAGCGTAATAGTTGGGTTGGCTTATCGGGTCGATGATTACACGGTCACCGGCTTTTATCGGGCCGATTTCACCATTCCAAAGCGTTTTGGTGGTTTGGTCGTAGCGAACTTGGGGGAACGGCAAGCGAAGCATCACCGAGAGTGGATAACCGTTAGGTTCGGTTGCTTGCCAGGTGTCTCCCCAGAGCGCAGTTTGTTGCGTTGACGATGCTGTGGGAAACACCGTTACGCAAGGTTGTCTGCCGTCGTCGGCAGGATGAAACTCTCGAAAATGTATTACGCCTATCAGTCGTGTCAATTCTAACTCCAAGTCGGGATGGTAGGGAAACATGTCGTGCAACTCAGGAAGCGGAAGCGAATCTGTCGGTGGCGGCACTCCACGATCCTGGATTCGGGTAGCGTCCTCGATCTGTTGACACAACCCACTTAGTTCATCAGAAGCCGGGTACTCGCAATCCGAAAAGCTGAGACCCTCGAAAAACTCTTCATGGAATTCACAATAGCTTCTCTCCCATTTCGTACCCGGTTGTTCGCAATTTAACGGAGTCAAACCATTCACATAGTTCCAATTCTGGGCGGTGCAACGATTCCAAAACAAATAATCGTCATTTGCTGGTGAGGGCCCGTTGGTGATTACGCGGTCTCCAGTAACCAGAGCGATGTCGTTGTACCAAAGCGTTTCAGTCAAATGATCAAGACGAAACTCTGGATAAGTCAGTTCCAAAGCCGCACGTTCTACCTCGCCGTCACCAGCAACTTCCACCACATACACACAAGGCGGTTCTATCACCACAACCCCAGGCACCGCATCCGCATTCCAATCCGTATTCGGATGGCCTATCCACATACCTGGCATCGAAGGCACCAACCAACTTTGGTTATCTGAGGTGTCAGGCAACGAAGGCTCCGTTACCTCGACTGGTGCAGGTGCAACCACATCCTGCGTGTCATACTCACAACCCACAGCAACCAAACCTAAACACACAAGAACCGCAACACCGAAAACAACTTGACGGTGCCGCATACAGTTCGAGACGGGATACTCGACCATGCTAGTTTGGCCTCAAAGCGACCGAAGAGCCACGACAATCAACGAAGCCAACGCCACTAGTTGTTTCGGTTTCTTGATCATTCTAGATGCTCCTAGCACTCGGGGACAGTTACCAAACCAAGCATTACCGAACAATCCGACGATTGTCAAGACAAAATCAGGATTCTCGAAAGTTTGTTCTAATCTGCCAATCGGGGCTGTGGTGTTTTTGTGCGCGAGCGCGAAAAAGACGAGCCTGAGCGGTCGGGTTACCATCCACCTGTCGGCGGGTGTGCCGCGTGGACTTCGGGATGCATCAAACAACGACGACCAGTGATCACGCGTTGGTCTTGTCGCTGCTACATGGTTGGATGATGGGTCAACTGCCCACCAATAGAGCTTGCCGTGGATACTCTTGGTGTGCGGCTTCGGTTCGGTTGCTGACTATTCGGCGGCCATTGTGGCCGATTTCTTAGAGCGCCGACGGAGCCCGCCGACCCTTGCCATCGGTGTCGGTCTCAATTTGCGACTATCTACGCAGATGAGACGGCGTAGCGTCGGCGGGTTCGGTGAAGGTGCAGGGCTGAGGGAATGGTGGCTGCGGCGCTGAGCGCAGCCGCCGTTGCAGCCCACGCGTAGCCTTCGCTCAACGCGTTCAGCAACCCGCGTGGAACGCCTGATGGGTCGTTGCTGAGCAAACCACGCACCGCCTCAACGTCACCCACCTGCCGATCAACGACCGCGAACGTGATTGCCGCCACCACGGCTATCCCGATGGTGAGCGAGATCGTCCTCAGGAATTGGTGAGCGCCGTTGAGTCGTCCCATCTCCGTTAGGGCGGTACGGTTTTGGAGAAGTGCAGCACCAGTGGAGGTGATAGTCCCAACACCAACCCCAAGCCAGACAAACGTCAAGTACACGATCGGCAGAACCGCGTTGAGGTGAATGACCAACGCGACCGCCGTTGCGGCCGGAAAAGCGATCAGCGAACCCAGCAAGTTGACCGTCTCCCCCCGCCAACGATCCTGAAGCCGACTTGAGAACCACGCCCCTGCGGTCCAGCCGACCGTCAAGTACAGCACCGAAAAGGCCGCGACCGTGGTGCTTTGCTGGCGTACCGCACGCACATACAACGGCAACAACGAGTTGACCCCGACCCCAGCGGCGAGGACCGCCATAGACGTGAGGTGGACACTGCGATACTTCGCATCGCTCAAGTGTGGTAGCCGCAGGATGGGTTCAGGGGCACGCCGCGCCCAGAAACGATAGAGTAGCACGCCCAGCGGTGTTGTCACCGCGCCAACAATAATGATCCAAGGTGCTGAGGCGGTCAGGCTTAGAACGGCTGCCGTAATAACCGCGACGAGCACGAGACCCACTCCATCGATCCGGATCTTGCCTACTCGATGGTTGCCAATGAAGGTATCGGCTGCGGTGCTTTGACTGTCGGGCAAGACGTTCCAGCCAATCCACAGAGCAACAGCGGTAACGGGTATGTTGACCACGAAAATTGCACGCCAGTTGGCGACCGCCACCAGCGCAGCAGCCACAGCAGGCCCAGCCACACCCATCAATCCCCACACAGTTGAAATAGCAGCGAACGCTCGGGGACGAAGTTCGGTCGGCAGTGCGACACCGATCCCTGCGGTAGCCGCCGTCAATACTCCACCCGCGAACACTCCTTGAGCGGCTCGGGCCACTATCAGAGCGGGCATAGACGGAGCCGCGGCAACGACAACTGACGTAATCATGAACGCAACCGCAGCGAAACGGAACGTCTTGCGAACCCCGACACTGTCGACCATCGGCCCGGAGCCAAGCACAGCAACCGCGGCTGTCAATAACTCAATCGTGATGACCCAAGGGAGCAAGTTGATGCGGCCGAGGTCGCCGCCTATGTCGGGGAGGACCGCGGTCGCGGCGAGATTGTTGTAGGAGACGATGGCGATGATCGCAAGCAGCGCCAACATAATTGGGCGATGGCGAGACCCCCAAAGTTTCGGTGGCTCGTTCATTGATGATCTAACAAAACATCGACGAGTGGTTTGATAACGGCAGGAGGGGGTGGCTTCCACATCATTGGCGCACGCTATCGGCAAAATCGGCGCACGCTATCGGCAAAATCTACGAGCCCTACGGCCGCTACGGACCGCAGAGGTTCCGCTAACGGGTTTGTGAGATCGCTTGCTGGTATGCCGCGATGGTTTGCTTTCGGGCCTCGGCATGGTCAACTATCGGTGACGGGTATTCGCAATCTAAAGTAACGCCGGCTGCTGCCAAATCCAAAGGTGTTGCTTGCCAAGGAGCGTGAATATCGTGATCAGTCAATCTTGTCAACTCAGGTAACCAACGACGCAAGTGGTTGCCTTGCGGGTCGAACCGCCGACTCTGCACAACTGGATTGAAGATGCGAAAATATGGCGCTGCATCTGGCCCAGTGCCTGCCACCCACTGCCAGTTACCAGCGTTTTGGGCTAGGTCACCATCGGCCAGCATGCGCCGAAACCAACGTTCTCCCCAGCGCCAATCAACAAGCAGATCTTTGACAAGAAATGAAGCTGCAATCATTCTCAAGCGGTTGTGCATCCACCCGGTTGCTGCTAGCTCGCGCATTGCACAATCAACAATCGGATAACCAGTCATCCCGTCACGCCAAGCACAGAAACGCGCTTCGGCTTCAGGCCCCGAAGTCCATTCAATGCGTTCAAATTGGGGGCGTAGGCTCACTCGGTCAATGTCGGGGTGTTCTGCGGTGAGATGTGTGTACCAATCGCGCCACGCTAGTTGCCGAACGAAACTCGCGCCACCGTCGTTTTCGGTGTCTAAAACCTCGGCGAGGTAACGGGGTGAGACAAGACCAAAATGTAGCGCAACTGAGAGTCGGGAAGTGCCGGCTTCAGCGAATTGGTCACGGCGGTCATGGTAGGTGTTCACACGGTTCAACCAACCTGTCACTTGATCGAGCGCCTGGCGTTCATTCCAAGAATCTGATGTTAGATCCTTAAGGGTTGCTGCGATTGTGAACTCCTGCGGGGGGTCAAGAATTTTTGCGGAACCCGAGTAGGCAGCAGGAGGCAAAGTGGCCTGGACCCAGCGTTTGTAGAACGGAGTGAACACTCGCGACAACGTTTTGGCGGTTGTGAGCACGCTACCAGGGGGATGCACCACAGTTCCCCAATGACCGACCATTGGCACCGCGAGAGCTTGGCTTACCTTTCGATCTCGAGCCGTCGACCAACGGGTGACATCCGCGTTGACAACGACCCTTGCGGCACCGATTTGTTCAGCAACCCGGGGGACCACCTCGGCTGGGTCTCCCACCGCAACCCAAAGCGCCGCTCCTGATTCCCGAAGTGACTGATCCAACCCGTCCAACGCCGCTAGGTAAGCCTGTCTACGCCAACGGCCAGCCGCTGCCAACAAGGGTGGTTCAACAACCACCAACGCAGCTACAGCGTCAGCCGAGGAGGTGGCATCTGCCCAGGCGGGGTTGTCACCCAACCGCAAGTCTCGCCGAAACCACGCCAAAACCGCAGACCGCATAGCACCCAACGATAACGCTCGCTGTTCTCAACTTTCGGCGGTACGCAGGTTATATCTAACTGTGTGGCTGGTTCAGAGGTTGCTGAGGTTCCCCGCTCCCGTCCGCTGACCAAAACCCAAAACGCGGTTCAATGGAGAGAAATCCAATACCAGTTAGAGCTAGTTTTCGTGGTTGCGGTGCTGTAGGTAACCGCTGATAAACGCTTGGACGGTGGCTGCGAAGGGCAGAGCCAACAAGGCCCCAATCACGCCAAGCAACGCAGCACCTACCACCACGGCACCGAACGCTACAGCAACATGAATCTCCATTGTGTGTGCGGTTATCCGAGGCGACAACAAATAATTCTCAACTTGTTGGTACAGCGCCACCATTATCAAGACCCACAAGGCTTTACGAGGATCGTCAAGCAACGCAACGAGCACCGGCAACGCACCAGCAAAATACGTACCGATCACCGGAATGAACTGTGAAACTACGCCCACCCAAAGAGCCAACGGGATTGGAAAAGGAACTCTAATGATCTCAAACAACACCCCGTGAGCCAAAGCCGATATCAGCGCGAGAATACTCCGCGAAAACACATAACCACCCGTTTTTTCAATCGCCAAATCCCAAATTGTCAGCAACATTTCTTGACGTTTCGGTGCTAACACACCACCAATCGCACGCCTCAACTTCGGCCCCTCCGCCACCAAGTAAAACGTAAACAACAAAACTGTAAAGGCATAAAAGATCGCATTAAGTAAAGCAGTGCCGAAGTTGACCAGATCAGCCGCGAAGCGTTCAGCCAAATTATTGATCCCGCCACCTTCAAGGAATTGCTGTTGGATAGTTTGCAAGTCGATAGTGGAATTGACATTGCGCTGCAGCCAAGCCTCAATGTCGTCGAGGTACCTTGGAGCTTCGTTGACTAAACTGTTTATCTGGTCTGCGAGTGCCGCGCCAATAGCTGTGGAAAACCCTCCCAAAGCTAGAAAAGAGCACAGATAGACGATCCATACACCCACCCCGCGAGGTATTTTCCATGCCTCCATCCGATTCACGGCTGGTTCGATAGCGAAACTAATGAAAACCGAAATCAACACCACCAACAAAAAGGAGCGCAGTGATCGCAGCGCGCCGGTGCCAATGTAAACCACCACCCACCCCAACCAGAAAAGTGCTATCGCTTTGATTACCCAGCGCGGCACTGTGGAAGAGCGCTCCGCTGAGGCTAACGTTTCGTCGGAAGTCATCGCTGCGAAGAATACCCCGAATTATGAGACAATTAATTTTCAGGTTGGTTAAACGAAAACTGTTGCTAAGCTACGACACCTTGTTCGGCTAAGGTTCCGCTAAGGCACCTAGCCTAAACAACCGATGTCGATGCAGGCCCACGGGAACCGCATCGCAAAACCGATCCAAGCTCCGCCGGGCTCGCCCGAGCGGAGCCTTCGCGTGAGCGCTAGCTCACACCGAGCACACAACCACACAGGAAACAACTATGGCCAGCAAGGCGATCGTCGGCGAGAAAGTCGGCATGACCCAGATTTGGGATGACCAAAATCGGGTGATCCCAGTCACCGTTTTGCGCGTTTCGTCTTGCCGTGTTGTGCAGGTCAAAACTCCCGAAAACGACGGCTACTCCGCTATTCAAGTAACTCTCGGCCAAAAAAATGAAGCCAAACTCTCCAAACCCGAAGCAGGCCATTTCTCCTCAGCCGGCGTTGAACCAGGTCGCAAACTTCTCGAATTGCGCCTAGACGATGTTTCGCAATACTCAGTCGGCCAACAAATCGCCGCTGATGTCCTTGAACAAGGCGAACGTGTGGATGTGACCGCGATATCTCGCGGCAAAGGATTCTCTGGAGTGATGAAACGCCACGGCTTCAAAGGCGCGCCGGCTTCACACGGGGCTCACAAAGTGCATCGAAAGCCCGGCGCAATCGGGCAATGCGCTACCCCATCACGAGTCTTCAGGGGACGAAAAATGCCCGGCCGGGCAGGCAACGAAAAGGTCACTACCTTAAACCTCGAAGTCGTCAAAAGTGACGCCGCTGCTGAAGTGATACTGGTGCGAGGCTCCGTTCCCGGCCCCGCTGGTGGCACAGTGATCGTCCGCAACGCGGTAAAAGGTGCTTGAGATGGCAACAACAGTCACACTCAAGACCCAAGACGGCACCGACGCAGGCGAACTGACACTAGCCTCTTCGCTCTTCGACACCGAACCCAACATCGCCGTGATGCACCAAGTGGTGACCGCCCAACTAGCCGCCAAACGAGCCGGCACACACAGCACGAAACGCCGCTCGGAAGTGCGCGGAGGTGGTGCCAAACCGTGGCGACAAAAAGGCACCGGCCGAGCACGCGCAGGGTCAAGGAACTCCCCGATATGGCGAGGCGGAGGTGTCGCCCACGGCCCCAAACCCCGCGATTACAGCCAACGCACACCAAAAAAGATGATCAAATTAGCGTTGGCGGGAGCACTCTCAGACCGAGCCAACGAAGGCAACATCATCGTGGTAGACGAATGGAACTTTGAGACACCGAAAACCAAAGATGCTGTGGCCGCCCTCGACGCAATCGGTGCGTCAGGCAAGGTTCTTGTAGTGCTTGACGAAACCGACATCAACGTCGCCAAAAGTTTTCGCAACCTAACCCACGTATCCTGTTTGCATTTCGCAGAACTCAACACTCACGATGTTTTGGACAGCGAATTTGTGGTGTTCACCGAAGCAACCCTCAACAAAGTCACCAAACAACGCGGAGAGCAACAATGAAAGACCATCGCGATGTGATCTTGCGCCCGGTTGTCTCCGAAAAGTCTTACCAAGAACTTGAGGAAGGTGTCTACACGTTTGTGGTCGCGCCAAGCGCCTCCAAACCTGAAATTCGCGATGCCATAGAGAGAATATTTGATGTGGCGGTTGTGAGCGTCAACACTTTGAACCGCAAAGGCAAACGTAAACGCGATAGGCGGACTAGACGCTGGGTTCAAGCCAGCAACGAAAAACGTGCCCGCGTTGCCCTCGCTGAGGGCGACTCGATAGATCTGTTCGAGGCATAAGATGGCCATACGCAAACGCAAACCAACTAGCCCCGGGCGCCGCTTCCAAACATCATCAGACTTCACCGAGATCACCACCACCAAACCCGAACGAAGCCTCGTTAGCGGTGCAAGCGCCAGCGGTGGACGCAACAACTACGGACGCAAAACCTCACGGCATCGCGGCGGCGGACACAAACGCCGCTACCGCTTGATCGACTTCAACCGCAGCAAAGACGGAGTCCCGGCCACCGTCGCGTCAATCGAATACGACCCAAACCGCACCTGCAACATTGCACTACTGCATTACCACGACGGAGAGAAACGCTACATTCTGGCACCTCGCGGCATGCAAGTAGGCGACAAACTGCAATCTGGCAAGGGGGCCGACATCGGTATAGGCAACGCGCTACCGTTGCGCTATATCCCAGTCGGCACCGTGATACACAACGTGGAACTAAAAGCCGGTGCCGGCGCCCAACTAGGCCGTTCAGCCGGTGCTGCGATCAACTTAGTCGCCAAAGAAGGCGAGTTCGCTACCTTACGCTTACCGAGCAGCGAGATGCGCCGCGTGCCCATCGACTGCCGTGCCACGGTAGGAGAAGTCGGCAATGCCAGCCATGAACTCTTGAAGATTGGCAAAGCGGGACGCAACCGCTGGAAAGGCAAACGCCCACAAACTAGAGGCGTGGCTATGAACCCGGTCGATCACCCACACGGCGGCGGCGAAGGCAAGACATCTGGTGGCCGCCATCCAGTATCGCCTTGGGGTAAACCAGAAGGTCGTACCCGTCACAAGAACCAACCATCCGACAAACTAATCGTGCGCCGCCGCAGAACGCGCGGATCGCGGAGGTAATCCTTATGCCACGCAGTCTCAAAAAGGGCCCTTTTGTTGATGAGCATCTTCTTAAGAAAGTGGATGCCTTAAACGAAAGTGGAACCAAGAAGGTCATCAAGACTTGGTCGCGGCGCTCAACCATCATCCCCGATATGGTGGGGCACACAATCGCCGTGCATGACGGACGCAAACACGTGCCGGTGTATCTAACCGAATCTATGGTCGGTCATAAACTCGGGGAGTTCGCCCCAACTCGCACTTTCAAGTTCCATGCCGGTCAAGAACGAGGAGCACGCCGCTAATGACCGGCCCCAAGACCAACGAACGTGCTGGTACCCGAGCGACAGTCAAACACGTACGAGCCTCGGCTTCCAAAGCCCGAGAAGTACTAAACCTAATCCGCAACCAACCCTTCAGGCAAGCCGAGGAAATATTAGACTTTTCTGAGCGCGGTGTGAGCCAAGAAATCACCAAAGTACTCAATTCGGCTGTCGCCAACGCATTCCACAACGACCGGTTAGACCCCGAAGAACTATTTGTTTCAGCCTGCTACGCCGATGAAGGAATCACCTTGAAACGTTCTCGGCCGCGCGCCCGTGGCCGTGCAACGCCAATACTCAAGAGAACCTGCCACATCACGGTGATCTTAGACCGCTATGACGAAGACACACTTGAAGCGATGCAAAACCGCGCCGCGGCTGGGGGTGGCGCTTCAAGCAACGCGGCACAACAAAGGCGGCGCCGAGTGCAAAGAAGTCGCCAACGCCAACATGCGAGCGAGCCTGAGGTTGAAACTGCCGCCTCGCCTGAACCTGAGCCCGAGGCTACAGAGCAATCTGTGAACACGACCGAGGCTGCGCTAGACAAAACAGCTGAGCCCGAAACGGCAACTGAGTCTGAAATGCCAACAGAGTCTGAAATGCCAACAGAGTCTGAAATGCCAACTGAGGCGCAGATGCCCACTGAGGCTGAAATGTCACCTGCGGCCGCAACATCCACTGATGCCGAGATGCCAACTGAGTCGGTGGGCGCAACAGCCACAGCCACAGATAGCACTGCAACCGAAGACCAACACAAGCCCGCCAAAAGCAGCGGAGAGGAAACCTGATGGGACAAAAAGTCAACCCCAACGGCTTCCGCCTAGGTGTCACCACGGAATGGAAAAGCCGCTGGTTCGCCGACCGCCAAGAATACGCCGACAATGTCATTGAAGATTGGCAGATCCGAGACTTCCTGTTTACCGAACTACCGCACGCAGCCATCAGCAGAGTAGAAGTTGAACGCACCCGTGACCGTCTGCGAGTGGATGTGCATACGGCTCGCCCAGGTATCGTCATCGGGCGGCGAGGCACTGAAGCAGACCGACTCCGCAACGGACTCGCGGCTATCACCGGCAATGCCAAAGTCCAACTCAACATCCAAGAAATCAAACAACCAGAATTCGACGCGGCGTTAATCGCCCAAGGTATAGCAGACCAACTAGCTGGACGAGTGGCGTTTCGGCGAGCCATGAAACGGGCCGTGCAAAACGCACAGAAGGCGGGCGCGCTAGGTATCCGAGTGCAATGTTCGGGTCGTCTAGGTGGCTCCGAAATGGCTCGCAGCGAATGGTACCTCGAAGGCCGAGTTCCACTACACACACTCCGCGCCGATGTTGATTACGGCTTTCGCGAGGCCCCCACCACATATGGGCGAATCGGTGTGAAAGTCTGGCTTTACAAAGGCGACATCTTGCCCTATAAGACCCAAACCGAAGATAAAGCCACGCTTGAAGCTGCCATGGCCGCAGGCGAAACGTCAGGCCAGTCACGCACCCGTAAAATATTTTCTTCGGCCGCCGCACCCCGCCGCGAAGTGCTTGAACGCGAACCCGAGTTAGACGAAGAACCAGCACCGCTGATCAAAGAAGCTGATCCCGAATTTGAAAAGCTACTAGACGAAGAGGATGCCATTGAAGCGTCCACTCGCGAACACCGCGAGACACCCCACTTCCGCACGAACGATTAAAAGTTGAAGGTTGCCGTAATGTTGATGCCAAAGAAAATCAAACATCGCAAACAACACCGAGGTCGCACCAAAGGCATTGCCAAAGGAGCAACCGAGGTGACCTATGGTGATTACGGCATCCAAGCCCTAGAACCTGGTTGGATCACAGCCCGCCAAATTGAAGCTGGTCGTATCGCCATGACCCGCCATATCAAACGCGGTGGCAAGGTCTGGATCAACATTTTCCCCGATAAACCAGTTACCGCTAAACCCGCCGAGACTCGCATGGGTTCAGGTAAAGGCAACCCCGAACATTGGGTAGCGGTAGTCAAACCCGGTCGTATCCTCTATGAACTCACTTACCACGACGAAACCGTGGCCCGGGCCGCCATTGAACGTGCCATTCAAAAGATGCCGATCAAGGCTCGCTTTGTAACCCGTGAGGAAAGTTTCTGATGGCCAAAAAAACTGCCTTGGTTGACTTGGCCGACACAGATCTACTTGAGCGACTAGCTGATTACAAGGAAGAACTGTTTAACTTGCGCTTTCAATTCGCCACCAACCAACTAGACAACTCGGCTCGTTTAACAGCTGTCAAGAAAGACATTGCTCGGGTGTTAACCGAGTTGCGCATGCGTGAGATTGCCGATGCTGAAGCGCTCGAAGCGGCTAGGGAGGCCTGAAATGACCGAAGACACGCAAACCCGCAAGGCTCGAAAAGCCCGCAAAGTCCGTGAGGGGTTAGTCGTCTCCAACAAGATGGACAAGACGGTGGTGGTCAAAGCAGTCGACCGTGTGCAGCACCGCCGCTACGCAAAAACTATCCAACGCACCAAACGCCTAATGGTACACGACGAGGAAAACACTCTAAATGTTGGCGACCGTGTGCGTGTGCAAGAAACTCGTCCGCTGTCGAAAAGTAAGCGTTGGCGGCTCGTTGAAATCTTGGAGCGTGCTAAGTGATCCAGCAAGAATCACGGCTCCGTATCGCTGACAACTCGGGTGCCAAGGAAGTCTTGTGTATCAAGGTTCTTGGTGGCTCTAAGCGCCGTTACGCTTCGATCGGCGATGTTTTTGTGGCTACTGTGAAAGATGCGATCCCTGGCGCGCAAGTCAAAAAAGGTGACGTTGTGCGCTGCGTGGTGGTGCGTGTCAAAAAAGAAAAACGCCGTGCAGACGGCAGCTATATCCGTTTCGATGAAAATGCCGCGGTGCTGATCAACGACCAACGGCAACCTCGTGGTACCCGCATATTTGGTCCAGTTGGGCGCGAGTTGCGAGACAAACAATTTATGCGGATTGTGTCTTTGGCTCCGGAGGTACTCTGATGAGCGCAAAAAATAAACCCAAAAAACAAAACCTCAAAAAATATACGTTAACAAAACATAAATCAATGAAAATTCATAAAGGCGACCGCGTTGTGGTCTTGTCCGGTAAAGACAAAGGCGCTGAAGGCGTGGTGGAACGTGCCATACCCGCACGCAGGAAAGTCATCGTGGAAGGCATCAACGTTGCACGCAAACATCAAGCCCCAACCCGCGGCGACTCACAAGGTGGCATTATCGACAAGGCGATGCCAATTGATGTCTCTAATGTGGCGGTTATCAGCCCTGGTGACGGCAAAGCCACGCGAGTTGCTTACCTAATCACTAAAGAAGGTCGCAAAGTTCGGGTCTGCCGCAGAACTGGAGTGGAACTCTAATGGCCAACGCCACCCACACACCGAACTACACACCACGCTTTCGAACCCGTTACGACAACGAAATCCGTGCCGCTTTGAAAGCAGAACTCGCTTTGCCAAACCTGATGATGGTTCCCAGACTAGAAAAGATCGTACTGAATATGGGTGTCGGCGAAGCAGTCGGCTCAGCCAAAATGCTTGAAGCCGCTATTGGCGATATGGCCACGATAGCTGGACAAAAACCGGTAATCACGAGAGCAAAAAAATCATTAGCGAGTTTCAAACTTCGTGAAGGCCAAGCTATCGGTTGCAAAGTCACCCTGCGTGGCAACCGAATGTACGAGTTTTTCGACCGACTAATCTCGCTAGCGATCCCTCGCATACGAGACTTCCGCGGGTTGCCCAACAAGTCTTTTGACGGCAACGGCAACTACACATTCGGAGTGACCGAACAACTCATCTTCCCAGAAATCGATTATGACAAAGTCAGTGCCACAAGAGGCATGGACATCACAATTGTTACCACCGCGAAAACCGACGAAGCAGGCAAAGCACTGCTCGCTTCATTCGGTTTTCCGTTCCGACGCGAAGGGCAATGACCCATGGCAAAACACGCACTCAAACAAAAGCAAAAACGCACCCCGAAGTTCAAAGTGCGTGCCTACACACGCTGTCGTCGCTGCGGACGACCCCGCGCCGTGTATCGCCGTTTCGGATTGTGCCGCGTTTGTTTACGAAATATGGCTCACGCAGGCGAACTGCCTGGTGTCAAGAAAGCAAGTTGGTGAGGAGGTGACACTGCAATGACCATGACCGACCCGATTTCAGACATGCTCACACGCATCCGCAACGCCAACGTTGCGATGCATGATGAGGTGGCGATGCCTTCCTCCAAACAAAAACTAGCCTTAGCTGGTTTGCTCAAAAAAGAGGGTTACATCAGTTCTTTCAACGAGATCGACAACACGCAAGGTCCCGGCCGCACACTAACCATAGAGATGAAATACTCACCGCAAAGAGACCGAGTGATCTCCGGGCTCAAACGCGTTTCGAAACCCGGCCTGCGCATTTATCGTCGCCGTGACGAGATCCCTCGCGTGCAAGGTGGCCTCGGCGTTGCCGTAGTCTCCACCAACAAAGGTCTAATGTCCGACCGAGAAGCAAGGAAGAACCGCATGGGCGGCGAGATCCTCTGCTTTGTGTGGTAAGGAGCGCATATGAGCCGCGTGGGTAAAACGCCAATCACCGTTCCCTCAGGGGTGGAAATTGATATCAGCAGAAGTGCAGTAACCGTCACCGGCAGCAAAGGCACTCTCACCCAGCACCTCCCTGGCGGCATCACGGTCAACCAAACCGACGGTGCGTTAATCGTTGCACGCCCCGACGACAGCAGCGAATCGAAATCATTTCATGGTCTCGTGCGTTCCCTGATCAACAACATGATTGTCGGTGTGACCGAAGGTTTTCGCAAAGAACTAAAAATTCAAGGTATCGGCTACCGTGCTGTTGCCAAAGGGACGAACCACCTCAGTTTGGCGCTTGGTTTCAGCCACAGCGTCGAAATCGAAGCCCCAGCAGGCATTGAGTTTGAAGTGCCGCAACAAACCCAAATAGTCGTCAAAGGAATCGACAAACAACTAGTCGGCCAAGTAGCAGCCGATATCCGAAAATGGCGCAAACCCGAACCCTACAAAGGAAAAGGCATTCGTTACGCCAATGAACGAGTGATCCGCAAGGCCGGAAAGGCAGCCAAGTAATGACCGATAATGCAAAGAAGCGCCGCCTAGACCGCACCAAGCGCCATTACCGGATTCGCAAGACCCTGCACGGCACCGCGCAGCGGCCGCGCTTAGCGGTCTACCGCTCCAACCGTCACATAACCGCTCAACTCATCGACGACAGCGCTGGTCACACACTCGCCGCAGTCGCCTCAACCGAACAGCCACTACGCCCCCAAAGCAACAGCACCATCGCCACTGCCACTAAGGTCGGGTACACACTCGCCGAGCGAGCCAATGCCTTAGGTATTGAAACCGCGGTGTTCGACCGTGGGGGTTTCCGCTATCACGGCCAAGTTGCTGCATTGGCAGATGCAGCCCGCGAGGGAGGACTGAAGTTCTGATGGCCAACCAACGAAGCGATAGAGACCGCAACCCCGACAACCCACGAGACGGAGGCGATGGCCTGCGCGAATCTCGCGTGATTCACATCAATCGGGTAGCCAAAGTAGTTAAAGGTGGGCGCAGGTTCTCCTTCACCGCCCTAGTGGTGATAGGTGACGGGGCGGGCCGGGTTGGCCTCGGCTACGGCAAAGCTAAAGAAGTTCCCTTAGCCATCCAAAAAGGAACCGAAGAAGCCCGCCGTAACCTGTTTAGTGTGGCTATGGCTGGTTCAACTATAGTTCATGAAACCACTGGAGAGATGGGCGCTGGCCGTGTCATGCTCAAACCGGCCGCTCCCGGTACTGGGGTGATCGCTGGGGGTGCAGCCCGCGCCATTTTGGAAGAAGCCGGCATCAACGATGTGCTCTGCAAATCTTTGGGGTCGTCCAACAACATCAACATCGCGCGCGCCACCATCAACGCGCTCAAGAGCTTGCGTCGTCCAGATGAGATCGCTCGCCTGCGTGGCCTTGACCCAGAAACCTTTTTGCCCGCGGGTCTTTGGGCGGCCTACCAAGAAACTCAACGATCAACCGCAGAGGCTGCTTCAGCCCCTCCTTTGAGTAACCAAACCGAGGTATCGTGATGCTCAAAATCACCCAAGTTCGTTCCTCAATCGGTACTAAACCTAAGCAAAGAGGCACTTTACGTGCGCTCGGCTTACGCAAACTAGGTGCCAGCAAACTACATCGCGATTGCCCTGAGATTCGTGGCATGATAGCTCGGGTGCCACACCTAGTAGAAGTCACTGAGGTAGACCAATGATTCGATTACATGACCTGAAACCCGCAGCAGGCAGCAACCGCCGTGCCAAACGCAAAGCCAGAGGTATCGGCGGCAAAGCCGGTAAGACCGCGGGGCGGGGCCACAAAGGGCAACGCGCCCGCAACAAAGTTCCTGTATGGTTTGAAGGCGGTCAAATGCCGCTCATGCAACGCGTCCCCAAACTGCGTGGCTTTACCAACCCTTTCCGGGTTGAATACCAAGCAATCAATCTAGACACCCTTGACGCTTCGGGCCTTACCGAAATAACCCCACAGTCCCTGCTTGATAACGGCCTAGTCCACAAAGGGGCTTTGGTCAAAGTTCTCGGACGCGGAGAGATTACCCGCCAAATCAATGTGCAAGCCCACGCCTTTTCAGCTTCAGCCGAAACGGCAATAATCGCTGCCGGTGGTAGCGTTGAAAGACTAGCCTTGCCTTGGGGTGACCGCCGCCCCGCACACGGCAGCTACAATCAACACACCAATCGCTAAGGGAGTATCGCAGTGCTTTCACGGGTTCTGAACGTGTTTCGGGTCGCTGACCTACGAATGAAGATTCTTTTTTCGCTGTCCATGATTGCGCTGTATCGTCTCGGGTCGTTTATCCCCGCACCTGGTGTCGACATTGAAGCAGTGCAATCACTTCGCGCTACCGCTAACCAAGGCGGAATCTTGGCGTATATACAACTCTTTTCGGGTGGCGCGCTTACGCAGTTCGCCATCTTTGCGTTGGGCATCATGCCCTATATCACCTCGTCGATCATTATGCAGATCCTCGGAGTGGTCATACCCAAAGTGGAACAATGGCAACAACAAGGTGCGGTTGGGCAACGCAAAATCACCCAATGGACTCGCTATTTGACCATCGCCATTGCTGTGGTTCAATCCACAAGTTTTGCTTTCCTGTTCCACAATGGCGGGTTGGGGGTGACGGTAGACCTGTTGCCGAGGTTCAACGCTTGGACTGTGTTTGTGGTGGTGCTAACACTCACTAGCGGCACTGCTTTGTTGATGTGGATGGGTGAGTTGATCACTCAACGAGGGGTTGGCAACGGTATGTCGCTGTTGATCTTCACTAGTGTAGTGTCAACGCTACCGGCTCAAGGCGGGGCGGTCAAAGCCGAAAACGGCAACCTGGCGTTGGCTGGCCTGATTATTGTTGCGATTGCGTTGCTTGTTTGCATCGTGTTCGTTGAGCAGGGGCAAAGACGTATTCCCGTGCAGTTCGCGAAACGGGTTGTGGGACGGCGTATGTATGGCGGTGAGTCCACCTACATACCCTTGAAAGTCAACCAATCAGGCGTGATACCTATCATCTTTGCTAGTTCGGTACTGTATGTTCCCACGCTTATCGCCGTGGCGCTTCCAAGCACCGGGTTCGGTGGGAGCATTCAAAACTGGGTCAACAACAACCTCGCGCAACCCACGGCGATTACCTATCTAGCGTTCTTTGGTTTGCTGATCGTGGGCTTCGCATATTTTTATACGGCGATCACCTTCGATCCGGCGAAACAAGCCGACACCATTCGTAAACAGGGTGGATTCATCCCAGGTATCCGCCCCGGCCCACAAACCGAACGTTACCTAGCCCGCATTTTGAGCCGCATCACCTTTCCCGGTGCCCTTTTTATTGCTGCCGTGGCGCTGATCCCCTCAATTCTCATTCGTATCACGCTCAATAGCGACCCAACCTCCACTGGCACAGCCGCGGGCGCTGGGGGCTTCGCGTTCGGAGGCATCTCTTTGTTGATCGCTTCGGGTGTGGCGCTTGAAACCATGAAGCAAATCGACAGCCAGTTGACGATGCGAAACTACGAAGGGTTCCTTCGCTAAATGTCAACCCTAAAGATGGTGATCCTCGGTCGCCAAGGATCAGGCAAGGGCACCCAATCGCTACTAATATGCGAAGCTTACGGTGCGATACACGTTAGCACTGGTGAAATGTTGCGTTCGGCTGTGGCGCAAGCCAGCACCTTAGGTCTTCAAGCTCAACAAATCATGGAATCGGGCAGTCTGGTTTCGGACGAGATAATGAATGGCCTAGTAGCTGAACGCTTCAATCATCGTGACATTACCGAACACGGCGTTTTGCTAGATGGATTTCCGCGCACGGTAGCACAAGCTAACGCCCTAGAGAGCATTCTTGAGGGTCGTGGCCAAGACCTAGACATTGCTATCAACCTTGATGTCCCGCTGGACATTGTGACCGACCGAATGTTGGCCCGCAGTCGTAAAGACGACACGCCCGAGGCGATAAAGCGCCGCCTTGACTTGTACGAAAAAGAAACCGAGCCGCTACTTGACTGGTTCACCTCACGGAACTTACTGCACAGCGTTGACGGTGTGGGTAGCGAAACAGAGGTGTTTGCCCGCATCAGCGCCAGCATTGCTGACAACACCGAGGCCTCAAGACTGTCGGCGAGTGTCGATACGCGAGAGGCGCAACGATGAGTTCGGTAATTGTGAGCAGAACTAAACAGATTTTAGGTTGGTCAACAGCATTAATCCCGCTACCGTTATCGTCTGACCTGGGCAACCGGGTCTTTCCGCGTGCGAGCAACCGGGCTTGAGCGCGTTTAGGAGGTTGCACCCTGCCGAAGTCTAAAGAAGATGCGATCGTTCTTGAGGGCACTGTTATCGAGTCGCTTCCAAACGCCATGTTTCGGGTTGATTTGGAGAATGGCCACAAAGTGCTCGCCCACATAAGCGGGAAGATGCGCATGCACTACATCCGTATCCTTCCTGGCGATCGTGTCCAAGTGGAGCTAACCCCTTACGACCTCAAAAGAGGTCGTATCACCTACCGTTACAAGTAACAGCCGACTAACTCGGCTAGAGGCCGCAGTAGCCGGTCTGGAGAGAAATGAAAGTTCGAACAAGCGTCAAGAAAATCTGTGACAAATGCAAGGTGATCAAACGTCACCGCCGCGTCATGGTGATCTGCGACAATCCCCGTCACAAGCAGAGGCAGGGCTGAGATGGCACGAATCAACGGAGTAGACATCCCTCGCGAGAAACAGGTGAGCACTTCGCTCACATACATTTATGGGATCGGCCGTTCCAAAGCGTTAAGGGTGTGTCAAGCAACGGGAATTGATGCGGCAACCAGAGTGCGTGATCTAACAGAAGACGAAGTTGCTAAGATTCGCAGCCATATAGACTCCGAACTTCGGGTTGAAGGCGACCTGCGCCGTGAAGTTAGCCAAGACATCAAGCGCAAGATGGAGATCGGCTGTTATCAGGGTCTGCGCCATCGCCGAGGCTTACCAGTGCGGGGGCAACGCACCCACACTAACGCCCGCACCCGCAAGGGCCCCAAAAAGACTATCGCCGGCAAGAAGAAGGTCAAAAAGTAATGGCAAACAAAGGAGCGCGAGGTCGCAAACCTCGCAAAAGCGAACGCAAAAATATTCCTCACGCGGTGGCGCATATCAAAAGTTCTTTCAACAACACGATCATCACTATTAGCGATCAAGCAGGTGATGTGATTGCTTGGGCTTCTGCTGGTAATGTCGGTTTTAGTGGTTCTCGTAAGTCCACCCCGTTTGCTGCCCAACTCGCCGCCGAACAGGTCGCCCAAAAGGCTATGGAGCACGGCGTTCGTAAGGTTGATGTGCAGGTAAAAGGCCCTGGTTCGGGGCGTGAAACTGCCATCCGTTCGATCCAAAACACTGGAATAGAAGTCACTGGCATCACTGATGTCACACCGATTCCCCATAATGGTTGCCGCCTTGTCAAGCGGCGGAGGGCTTAACCTATGTCTCGATATACCGGCCCGAAATCGCGCGTCTCAAGGCGTTTGGGCACCAATATTTGGGGAACCAAAGGCGAAACGGTCGCTCTAGATCGGCGGCCCTACCCACCCGGTGAACATGGTCGTTCGCGGCGACGGGGCAGTGTTTCTGAGTATCTCTTACAGTTGCAAGAGAAGCAGAAAGCTCGCCATACATACGGTTTGACGGAACGCCAGTTCCGCAACATTTTCAACGAGGCATCTCGGCGCCAAGGTGTAACTGGTGAAAATATGCTGCGGTTCTTGGAGCTGCGGCTCGACAACGTGATTTATCGTGCCGGTTGGGGTGCGACCCGCCCGCAATCCCGCCAGTTTGTTAATCATGGGCATGTCAATGTCAACGGTCGCCGGGTCACGATCCCTAGCTACCGTTTACGTAGAGGCGATGTTGTCGAGTTGCGTGACAAAGCGCGTGGCTTTACCGTTGTGCAATGGAACTCTGATGTTTTAGACCGCACTCCTCCAGCGTGGCTGGAATCAAGCGGTGAGTTCCAGACCACCGTTCGTGAACTCCCGATCAGGGAGCAAATAGATGTCCCCGTCCGTGAACAGCTCATCGTTGAGCTTTATTCCAAGTAGCCGAGGTAAACGATGCTCCTTATTCAGCGCCCAACAGTAGAACCTATAGACGAAGTCCAAGGCAACCTGCAACGGTTTGCCATTGGTCCGCTTGAACCAGGGTTTGGCCACACGATTGGCAATTCGATTCGCCGCACTCTGCTTTCTTCGATACCTGGGGCTGCAGTCACCCAAGTTCGTTTCGATGATGCCCGCCATGAGTTCGACACCATTTCTGGCGTGGCCGAAGATGTCACCGACATCATCTTGAACCTAAAAGATTTGGTGCTTGCGGTTCACAGTGAGGAGCCGGTTACTTTGCGCCTTGATGCGCGTGGCCCGGCTTTGATAACCGCTGCCGATATAACTCCGCACCCCGATGTTGATGTGCTCAACGGTGAACTACCTTTGGCGAACGTCAATGAGAAAGGTCGTTTAGCGCTTGATATGACGGTGCAACGGGGACGTGGTTATGTGTCCGCCGAACGCAATACCACGGCCACCACGATTGGGGTTATCCCAGTCGACTCGATCTATTCACCGGTGCGGCGGGTGGCGTTCACGGTTGAACCAACGAGGGTTGAACAGTCCACCGATTTCGACCGGCTCATTCTGGAGATCGAAACTGACGGTTCTATCTCCCCACGTGAAGCTTTGGCTTCAGCGGGTGCCACCTTGCTTGCTTTGGTGCAACTCATTGCGGAGATGAGCGACGAACCGCAAGGCTTGCAACTCGACGAATCGATTCAAGTAGCCGCTTCGGGGCCAGACATGGACCTACCGATTGATCACCTTGAGTTGTCTGAGCGCCCCCGCAACTGTTTGAAACGGGCGCAAATTCACACCGTTCGTGAACTACTTGAAAAGTCTGAAATGGACCTGTTAGCAATCACCAACTTTGGCCAAAAAAGTTTGGATGAAGTGATAACACGGCTTGACGAGCGGGGCCTGTCGCTCCTGAACTTTGGATGAGTCATGCCTGCTAGACCACGCAAGGGCCGCCGTTTCGGTGGCAGTTCACAACATCAGAAACTAATGATGGCCAATCTGGTGTCGTCGCTGATCGCGGCTGAAGCCATCACCACTACTCAAGCCAAGGCGAAGGCCATGCGCCCCATAGCTGAAAAGCTGATAACCAAAGCGAAGGCCGGCGGGGTCCACAATCATCGCCATGTGGTCAAGTTTTTGGGCGATCGTGAAATGGCTTCTAAGCTATTTGATGAAATCGGGCCTCGTTACGAGAGCCGCCCTGGTGGTTACACACGAATCATTAAGCTAGATAATCGCTCGGGCGACAACGCGCCGATGGCCCGTATTGAACTGGTTTGATTGCTGTGCGCGGTTAACGTCCGACCGTGAGGGTGGTGCCGCCGCCGCCGGGTTTTGTGCGAGCCCGGATGAATGTTGCTTATGACGGTGCCCCTTATCGCGGTTTCGCTAGCAATCCGAACGTGGCATCAGTGCAAGAATGCCTTGAGAGGTCGTTAGGTCAAGTTCTGCGGCACCCGATTGCCGTAACCGGCGCGGGACGCACGGATGCCGGCGTTCATGCCCGTGCTCAGGTTGTTTCCTTTGATGCCGATGAGGCACGCTTTGATCCGGATGCCTTGCGGCGAGCACTCAATCGTTTGTTGGCACCGACAATTTCCGTTGACAATATTGAAGCAACGGCGGTGGACTTTGACGCACGACTCAGTTGCACAGGACGCAGTTATCGCTACCGCATTTTCAATCGCACGGTGCCAGACCCGTTGCAGCGCCATTTTGCTTGGCACGTTCGTGACCCTCTTGATCTTGAGGCGATGTCTCAAGCCACCACGCAGATCCTCGGTACCCACGACTTCAGGTCGTTCTCGAAAATTAACAAGAGCCGTCCACAGCAAAATTTTGAGCGCACTGTGCGTCGTGCCTGCTGGTATCGCTGCGGCGATCTGGTCTTGTTTGACATTACCGCGAGTGCTTTCACGCATCAGATGGTGCGCTCACTAGTTGGTATGTACGTGGCGATTGGGCGGGGACGGCGCGCCGTTTCGGCAATGGGTGAGGTGTTGGGTGAGTTGAGTCGTGCCAATGCACCTAGCCCTGCTCCTAGCCACGGTTTGGTTTTGTGGTGCGCGCATTATGATTGATGGCGCTGCGGCTCGGCGCTGAAATTTGGAGAAGTCAGATTTTGTTGTGTCGTTTTGTTCAAAGTGCCGTAGCCTAATGTGTTCAACTTGTTGTTTCGCCGGTCGCTAGATGACCGGTCATTATTCGAAAGAGTTCTGTGACTACCACCGCTATACGAGCGAGCGAAATCCAGCGTAAATGGCATGTCGTTGATGCCGACGGCTTGGTTCTCGGACGGCTCGCTACTGAAGTTGCCAACATTTTGCGTGGCAAACACAAGCCCAGTTTCACTCCCCACCTCGACACTGGCGACCATGTGATTATTGTCAATGCAGACAAAATAGTCCTAACCAGCGGTAAAGCCGACAAGAAGATCGCATACCGGCACTCTGGTTACCCCGGCGGTATCAAATCCGAAACCTACCGCCACAAGCTAACCCGTAAACCAGAACAAACCCTGCTCGACAGCATCGCCGGCATGATCCCCAAAACTCGCCTTGGTCGAGCACAAATCAAGAAACTCAAAGTCTACGCCGGTCCAACCCATCCACATCAAGCACAGCAGCCACAACCGCTAACCATTGCTCACGCTGTGGCGCGTCAACCCGCCAATACTGAACACAACTAAGGAACCGAGAAATACCCAATGCCCGCTCCAATCATGCAGTCCACAGGTCGCCGCAAGCGTTCCGTAGCACGTGTCCGATTCCGTCTTGGCGACGGCCAAGTAACTGTGAATGGAAGAACGCTCGACGATTACTTCCCGTCACGCACCCACCGTATGCTCTCCACCGATCCATTGCGAGTTACCGACACCAAAACAACGTACGATATTGATGCCAAGATCCACGGTGGCGGGAATAGCGGGCAGGCTGGAGCGTTGCGTCTTGGGATCGCCCGAGGTCTGGTGAAAATTGATCTTGAACACCGCGACGCTTTGAAAAAAGCTGGTTTTCTTACCCGTGACCCACGCAAGAAAGAATCCAAGAAATACGGCCTCAAGAAGGCCCGCAAAGCTCCGCAGTACAGCAAGCGCTGATCCGCTGCTGCTCCGGTGAGGTTGCGCTTCGGAACCGACGGAGTGCGTGGTGACACACGCACTGTGCTGTCTGCACAAGCAGTGGCGGCCTTGGGGCGTGCCGCAGCCGAAATCCTTGGCGACAACGCTTTTGCGATCGGTCGAGACACTCGCGTTTCGGGTGCTGCGCTTGTTGGGGCCATGCACGCCGGCGTGGCCGCCGCTGGTGGCAGTTCGGTCGACTTAGGAATTATCACGACCCCAGGGGTTGCGCGTTGGTGCTGCGACCACCAAGTTGGCGGAGCGGTGGTTTCTGCTTCGCACAATCCTTGGCACGACAACGGTGTGAAGTTTTTTGCCGCTGGTGGTTCGAAACTCACAGAAACATCGCAACAGGAAATCCAACGGCGCTTCGACCGCTACCTTACGGCAGGTGATACCTCTCGGGGGTTGGCTGAAGAGTGCCAAAAGTCCGTTATTGACCGACACTCCCAAGCGCTAAGCAACCATTGTCAGGCGCTAATTGGCAGTATCGATGGTCGCACCTTTGCTGGGTTGAAGATCGTTATCGACTTAGCTAACGGCGCGGCCACAACGATAGCCAAACGCGTGTTCGCGGCTCTTGATGCAGACCTAACAGTAATCCACGATTCGCCCGATGGGTACAACATCAACGCTGGCTGCGGATCAACCGACTTGAAGTCATTGCAGGTCGCCGTAGTCGAAAATTCAGCCGACGTTGGGTTGGCTTTCGATGGTGATGCCGACCGGGTGCTAGCCGTTGATGCCAACGGCAAACTTGTGGACGGTGACGGAATAATCGCGATTTGTGCCCTCGACCGACACCAACGCGCCATGCTTAGGGCCAACACGGTAGTAGTTACCACCATGACCAACCTCGGTTTCCGGTTGGCGATGGACGCGGCCGGGATTAAGGTCGTTGAAACCGAAGTCGGTGACCGTTACGTGCTCGAAACGCTGAACGCCAACGGCTTGGAGCTTGGCGGCGAACAGTCCGGTCATGTAATCTTTCGTGATTTAGCTACGACTGGTGACGGTTTGCTCACCGCCGTCCAACTAATCGGTGTGATGGTTCGGCGTTCTAGCAGCCTCGCCGCGCTAGCCAGCAACGCCATGACCGCTTTGCCGCAAGTGTTGACCAATGTTGCCGTACCCAAGTTGCTGTCCCAAAATGAAACTGTGGCGTTGCGTCAACTTTGTGCGCCGCTTGTTGATGCGGCGGGCGCACGCTTAGCCGGCAAGGGCCGTGTGCTGATAAGGCCCTCTGGCACTGAACCACTGATCCGCGTGATGGTTGAAGCGGAGACCATGACCGAAGCGCAAATGGAAGCAGACGCTTTGGCGGAGGCGGTTAAACTGTTCGCAGAAGGTTCATTAGCTGCAAGCAACCAACGATCCGAACTGGCAGACTGACGGTCTATGTGCGGAATCATCGCAGTTGTGCGGCAACCCACAAAGCGGTCAGTTCCCTGTCGCTCCGCAATCACGCGGTCACTTGCGGCGGCAGCGGAATCCTTTGCTCGCTATGCCGCTAACGCGGACTTGCACGGTTTGCGGGTGGCTGCCGATGAACTAACTCAAATTGATGCGCAGTTGCGGGGAGTTGCCGGGCTGCGTTTAATGTTGGAAGACCCTTCGCTACTTGAAGTGTTGGCTCAAGGTTGCAACCAATTTTTGGCTCAAATTCAGTTAATTGAGGCATCACTAGAAGCAAACCCGCCGCTCAAATCCGTCGAACTGCAACACGCCAATTTCGAACTCAACCGCATCCGTGATGCGCTTTGGGCGATCGCGCGGGATCGTTTGCGGGCCGCTCGCAGTGTTAGTCAACTCAGTAATCAGGCTCGCCATCCCGCTGCGCTTGAGGCGTATTTGTCAGTTCATCAGGCGCTTAGTGCGCTTGACCGCCTTGAAGTTCGAGGGCGTGATTCCGCGGGGTTGCATCTGCTAGTTTACGGCCACGCTCTTGACCTGAACGCTGCCTGGGTTGGCGCGGCCATCGCTCAACGTAGTCAAGACGCAACTTTCGCTTCGCGTAGTGTCCGCATCGTCGATGGTCATCTGAGCGTGGTTTACAAGGTTGCCAACGAGATCGGCGAGTTGGGCGACAATACTGCGGCGCTCCGCAATGCACTCCGCGAAGACGAACTTCTGGCCGCAGCGTTGGCCAACGACAGCGCCCAAGCAATGGTTTTGGCGCACACTAGGTGGGCTTCAGTCGGCATCATTTCTGAACCTAACGCGCACCCACTCAACAGTGAACTCGCAAGCGCAGATGGTCCCTATGTTGTGGCCGCCTTGAACGGCGATGTAGACAATTACGCCGACCTGATAACCGAAGAAGGTTTGCGAATAGCGAAAGGCATTAGCACCGACGCCAAAGTCATTCCCTCGATCATGAGCCGCCGCTTAGCTGAGGGCTACAGCAACGCTGAGGCATTTCGGCGCACGGTGGCAGCTTTCGAAGGTTCAGTCGCAATCGCCGCCAATACCGCGAACGCCCCCGGGCAGCTGGCATTAGCCTCGCGTGGCAGCGGTCAAGCCCTCTATGTTGGTTTGGCTGAAGATGCCTACATCGTGGCGAGCGAACCGTACGGCCTCGTTGAAGAAACCGCTCAATATCTACGCATGGATGGCGAAACTCCCGCAAACCTAGAGAACGCCAACGCTAGCCGAGGCCAGATCATTGAACTCGACAACGAATTCGCAGGCACACTAGCGGGCATAACCCGGCGAGCCTACGACGGCACCGATTTGGCGGTTGCTGCGAGTGAAGTGATAACCACTGAGATCACAACTCGTGATATCGACCGTGGCGATAATCCTCACTACTTGCTGAAGGAACTCAAAGAAGCTCCTCAGTCGTTTCGCAAAACTCTGCGCGGGAAGATAATTTACGGCAGCGACGGACCTCGCGTGTCGCTCGGGCCTGAGACCTTCCCCCCGAAGGTTCGTCAGGATTTTCAGAACGGCACAGTCAACAGGATCGTGATCATTGGGCAGGGTACCGCGGCGATTGCCGCGCAATGCATCACAGTCACACTCGGGGGACTGTTGCCGGCGGGCACGATTGTGGTCGAAACGATGCTAGCCACCGAGTTGTCGGGCTTTGGCTTGCGCCCCGATATGTCCGACACGTTGGTTGTGGCGATTAGTCAGTCGGGCACTACCACCGACACCAACCGTACGGTCGATATTGTGCGTAGTCGCGGCGCTTGCGTGATCGCCATCGTCAACCGTCGTGGCAGCGACCTCACCGACCGCGCCGATGGCGTGTTTTACACCTCCGATGGGCGCGATGTGGAGATGAGCGTGGCATCAACCAAAGCGTTTTATGCCCAGATCGCTGCTTCTTTGCTGCTCGCGGTGTGTATCGCCGATGAACTGTCGCCCACGGAGGGTTGCCAAAACCGCCGCAAGTTGTTGGAGGCAATCGAGGATGTGGCACCTGCTCTTGAGACGGTATTGAGCAACCGCGAGACTATCGCTAGTGCCGCGCAGCAGTTCGCTCCAAGCCGCCGCTATTGGGCGATGGTAGGCAACGGCGCTAACCGTATCGCCGCGGCTGAGTTGCGCATCAAGCTTTCTGAGCTTTGCTACAAGTCAATGTCGGTTGACGCCACCGAAGACAAAAAACACATAGACCTCTCTGCGGAGCCTTTAATTGTTGTTTGCGCCGCGGGCTTGTCGGGCTCAACTGCGGACGATGTGGCCAAAGAGGTGGCGATTTTTCGTGCTCATAAGGCCGCCCCGATTGTGATAGCTGATCAAGGTGAGGGGCGTTTTGACGCTGCGCTCGCGGTGCTCTACGTGCCAGCAATCGATAGTCGTTTGGCGTTCATCTTGTCGACCATGGCCGGTCATTTGTTTGGCTATGAAGCGGCTTTGGCGATAGATGCCCAAGCTCAGCCGCTGCGTGAAGCGCACAGTGCCATTGAGGGCGCAGCGGCTCAACCGAACCTTAGCGGCGAAGCTGCCCTCAAGTGTGTTGCTCCGGTTTTGCAGCGAGCAGCCGCGAGTTTCTTTGATGGTTTACGTGCGGGGGATTACAACGGCCATCTCGAAGCCTCAAACGCAGTTAAGCTGGCTTCGTTGTTTCGTTTCGCTGCGGGTTCCACACGTCTTGAGGCGTATCAACTTGAGTACGGCAAAGTTGGCACCCCAGCAGTGATCCTCGATGACCTTGCCGCGGCCCTGCGGGTTGGCATTGACCAGTTGACCCGACCGATTGACGCGATCAAGCATCAAGCCAAAACAGTGACCGTAGGGATTTCTCGTTCCGATGAGACTTTGTTGCAGGTGCCTCTGGCTTTCGCAGCGTTGGCTGCGGGTGCTCCCCGCGATCGGTTGAGTTACGCGTCTTTACGCACCTTGGCCGACCTTGACCCAGCGGTTGAGAAGGTGCTGGGCCATACCCGATACCGCGTCGAGGGCTTGACCGTTGACGCAGGCGGCGTTACGCCGGGCGCTAAGGTAAGTCCTACAGCGGTTGTGGTAGACCGCGCCGGGATCTCCTGTCAGATCGCTTCTCGCACCGATCGGTATCCGAGGTTGCGCGGCACCAAACACCAAGTTGCCCTCGAACGGCGGGTTTTTGTGGCTCGTGGTCGAGCCGATGGCCGTTGCGTAATCATCATTCCCGAACTGAAGGACAATCTCACTACGGGGCTCACTTTGCTTCATGTGCGGTTTGTGTCGGCTCTTTCGGTGGCGGCGGCCCGTGGGGTGTTGCGTGGCTACCGTAACCGTTATTCGGCTTTGTATGACGCGGTTGTGGAGACCGAGGAGGTGTTTCGTGAGGATCGTTTGGCCACGGAGGATGTGGCCGACTTGTTGACAATGCCGATTAATCTGTTGGCCGATCGGTGGCGCACCTAAACTGTGCAGGTGCTTGGCATCGGGGTTGACCTTGTTGATATCAATCGATTTCGTTTGGTTTTGCAACGCACCCCCACGCTTGTTGAGCGTTTGTTTCGACCTGATGAAGTTGCTTACGCTCATCAGGCTGCCGATCCATTACCGCGTTTAGCGGCGCGTTTTGCTGCTAAGGAGGCCACGTTAAAGTCGATGAATTGCGGATTAGGGGCCATGAAGATGCGTGACATTGAGGTCTTGCATCTTGCTGACGGCCGCCCTGAATTGTGTTTACACCATGGCGCTGCCGAAAAAGCTCTAGCGTTCGGCGCGGGTCGTTTCTTGGTCACGCTGAGCCATACTAAAGATCTGGCTCAAGCTGCGGTCGTGGCTCTGGTTTGACGATGCTGCCAATTGTTACGCCTGTGGAGATGGCGGCAATTGATGCTGCGGCGTCGGAAAGCCTGGAGACTTTGATTGATCGTGCCGCCCGCGCCGTGGCGCGTGAAGCTGTCGACTTGCTTGGGGGCACTTATGGACGGCGCGTGATTGTGCTTTGCGGTCCGGGCAATAATGGTGCTGATGGGCGGGTGGCGGCTAAGCATTTGGCGCGCCGTGGGGTTCGTGTCTCGGTGCTGTCGGTAGCGGCGGCTCCAGATTTGTTGCCCCCCGTGGATTTGCTAATTGACGCGGCGTTCGGTACGGGTTTGACACGCCCATATCATGCTCCGGAGGTAGCGCAAACCCAGCGCGTGTTGGCGGTAGATATTTGTTCTGGCATCAATGGTTTGACAGGGCAACGCCTCGGGGTTCCGCTGCGCGCCCAACGCACGGTGACTTTCGCAGCGCTCAAACCGGGCCACGTGTTGGAGCCCGGGCGCGGGTGGGCCGGTGAGGTACGGCTCGCGGACATCGGTTTGGATCTGGGCATTTGCAACACTCACGCGGTGGAGGATCGCGACATCGCGCCTTTGCTGCCGCGGCGATCAGCGGATGCTCACAAATGGCGCTCGGGTTTGCGCGTCATTGGTGGGTCTGTGGGAATGACTGGTGCGGCAACATTGGCTGCTGCTGCCGCGCAGCGTGCCGGGGCCGGGATTGTTCAGCTAGCGATGCCTAACGCACGCGGTAACGAAGGCCCCATTGAAGCGGTCGTGTTACCTTTACCCACCGCTGATTGGGCTGACACAGCCTTAGCTGGGCTTGACGACCGAGTGCGTGCGGTGTTGGTGGGGCCAGGCTTGGGACGCAACGATCCGCACAGCGTGAAAACCATGCTTAGCGTGCCACTACCGCTAGTCCTAGATGGTGACGCGCTAACCGCTGATCTGCTTGACGTGCTGTTTGGTCGTAGCGCGCCAACGGTGCTAACGCCTCACGATGGGGAATGGCAACGTTTGGGTGGCGATTGCGGCCCCGATCGGATTGGGGCGGCCCGAGATTTTGCCACGAAGCATCGGGTGACAGTGATTCGCAAAGGTCCGTCAACGGTGATAGCGGCAGCCGGCGGCCAAGTTCGGGTGGTCACTTCGGGCACTTCGGCGTTGGCTACTGCGGGTACCGGTGATGTCTTGGCCGGTCTGGTGGTGGCGTTTCTCGCTCAAGGTGTTGCTGCGTTTGATGCTGCAACCGTCGCCGCGCAGGTGCATGGCGCTGTCGGTGCCGAGTTGGGTACACATTTGATTGCGAGTGACCTTCCCGCGGCTATCGGGCAGCGCCTGAACAACTTCCGCTAGTTGGCATCCTCAACGGATTGCCGATTGGAGTTGGGTGACAGGCACGGAGATCGATGCAGAGCGCCTAATCGGCCCCCACAAATGCCAACTTTGGTTGCTGTTGGTGCGTTGCCAAATGTCCCAATGAACGGTTGCTCTGAGCTTGTATGGTGCTCCCCGATTGTGTGTGTAGGTGTAAGTGCAGTTGCTTGATTGGGGTTGATTGGTTGTCCGGTCCCAAACCTTGTTGAAGTCACCGAAGCAGCGCAGCGCAGGTGAACCGTCACCCAGATCCCAAGTGACACTGCGAAATTGCGCCTTAACGGAAGCCCAAACTGGCCCAGCATTCGCAGACACTGTTGGGTATTGAACACGGCTTGTGATTGCTAACCAAGTTGGTACCCCCACAATTTGTTGACTCGGTGGAGAGAGAACTATTTTCGGGACTTCTAAGTTGAGATGCTCAACCGCATACTGCGCGGCTTCGCTCTCCACAACCGCCGCTCCCGGAACGCTGAACCTTTGACCCGTTACTACAGTTATTGGGTACCCCGCATATGGTTCGTCCTGGCGGTCTGTCCAGCAGTTCACCAAATAGAGTGTGTTTGGTTGTATATGGACCGGCCCCCCAGTGTATAAGGGTTCGACTCCTTCGGGTGTTACCTGGAAGTTGTAAAAGGCACAGTACAGGGTAGGTCCTCTGCCGGGACGACCCGGTGTGGTAGTCAGCCCTAGCGATCCCTGCGTTCCAGCAGTGACTTGGATGCCTTGCGCAACCTCGGTAACTTCGGTGCCGTCAGATCCTTGTCCGTGCGTGGTGGCTTGTGGCCACAACAACGCAGCCGCAAGCACACACGCAAGAATGATTATTGTGCGGTTGCGCATGCTTGTAGCGTTTCGTATCCGTCGGTCACTGGGTCAACATCAAAGGTGCCTTGAGCGAAGGAATCCTGGATCACCCGCCATCGTCCCGAAGCATTGCTTAGGGTCAGTTGTTGGCTGCGATATGACGCGCTGTCGTCGAGCACCTCGTTGGTTGCGAGGTCGTAATGGACAACATTGTCGAACAGACAGAAGTTCACGATGAAGACCGGGCCCTCGCCATATAGCACCCAAGGCAAACGTACCATCGCTTGCCGATCTTCTGGCCAACGAACGCCTCGCTTGGCATCAAGGTTGGCTTGGATTTCAGCACTCAATTGCGCTGCGAGCTTTGAACCGACAACATTATCCCAAAGTGGACTATTGGGATTCGGGGGATTGTTAGCTGCTAACCAAACATCGTAATACTCGACGATCGTTGCGAAAATCTGTTGCTCAACGCTCGCAGAGGCGTAATTCTGGTTTGCAGACGGCGCTGAACCCGGCGGCGAACTCGTAGTCGGTGTCGCCTCGGTGCTGGCCGGCACGGTTGAAGTTGAAACCTTGCTGCTGGTCGTTGTGGTGGTGCTGGTGGGGTCCGCGCTCATTGTGGTGGTGCTCACGGCGCTAGTGCTCGGCGCGGTGGGGCGCGTTGTCGCTTCACTGGTGGTTGCTGGCGCGCTAGTTGATGGGGGAGTGGTCGGGGTTGTCGGTGCTACGGTGGTTGTAGGAACAGTGCCCCCAACTGACTGCGTGATGCCGTTTTCACCGCAGCCAGAAGTCACGAGCACTATGCTCAGCATTCCTACAACACACCGCAACACCAAACCGCCGAAGTTTCCGCTGACACGATGCCTTGAACTACTTGAGGTATCGCTGCCGCGAGGTGAGACATTGCAGCGTGCTAGTCCGCCACTAGACCGCCTTCGCAACTCTTGCAACGCTGCTCCAATTCGGCAGAGGGAGTGCCCGCCGGTTCGCCTTTGTGGTATTCGCAACATTGTAATCCGCCTTTGAGTTGATGTCTCAAGAACGAAGATACATGAAATATTTATGAATGCAACCAAAAGTTCCAAAAAATCTTTAAATCTTTTTTCGTCACGAATCCAGCGTCGTTTTGCATAGAGAAATCATAGAGAAAAGGCTCTATGCGCCTAACCTGTGATGGGTATGGATGCAACGAATATGGCTACTCTCAGGTGCCGAACCTCAAACGTGGAAGGCACCGTCGGTCTAGCTGCAGCGCTCGCTCAGCTTGTCGAGGAAGGCGATTTGTTGGTGTTGACTGGCGACCTCGGCGCTGGCAAAACTGCTTTCACGCAGGGCTTTGCTAAGGCTCTAGGTGTGGCCGCGCCGGTCACGAGCCCCACATTCACACTCGCTAACCGTTACGAAGGCGACCTAGTTGTCAACCATCTTGATGTCTACCGTCTTGAAGACACCCAAGAAGCTCGTGACTTGGCGATTCCCGAGTTGCTTGAAGACGGGGTTACCCTCATTGAATGGGGTGAGCGGATCGCCGCGGCGCTCCCAAACGACCACTTGGCGGTGTGCATCAGCTTTGGTGACCGCGATGACGACCGGCTGATTGCGCTCCAACCCACTGGTGAGCGTTGGCGGAGCCGTCTCAGCGCGCTAGGCGATGCTTTAGAAGATTGGACAAGTCTCTAATGTCAACGCAACCGAAGCAACCGAAGCAACCAACGCAACTAATGCAACCAACGCCACCAACGTACTCGAGCCCGATAATCTTGGGCATTGAAAGTGCTACCTCAAGGGTGGGATGTGCCATTGGCACGCCGCTGGGAATATTGGCAGCACGTGAGTCGAACAAACCACGCCAGCACGCCGAATCGCTGGTACCCCAAATAGCCGAAATCCTCGACGAGGCGGCGTTGTCGTTCACCGATATTGATGCGCTAGCAGTCGATGTTGGCCCTGGTTTGTACACCGGTCTGCGGGTCGGCATCACCACGGCAATAACCATGGCGTACGCTTTGGATAAATCACTGGTTGCGCTGACTTCGCTTGAGTTGGTGGCACACGCAATCCGTTCCCCCGAGCACAGTTACGAACAGATTGACGTAGTCATTGATGCGCGCCGTGGTGAAGTGTTCCACGCCGCTTTCACATCGGCTCTCAAACCAATCAGCGAAGCAACGGTAGCGAAACCCGAGGATTTGGCCAAGAAACTCGCTCAAGAAGTACCCAACACTTGCCTCGTGGGAGATGGAGTTGAGGCGTACCAAGCCATCTTTGCACAAGCCGGGCTCAGCACCAACAATGCAACGATTTATCCCAGCGCGGAAACCAGCGTTGAGTTGGCGGTAGCCGCAGTGCTGGCCAACAAAACCACCGAACCCGCCAAAGTCAGGCCACTGTATTTGCGTGGCCCCGATGCACAACCAATTGTCGTGCCCACAAGAAGTTAGGGCAGCATAGTGGCGCGCCACGAACTCTACCCGATGCTTCAGACCAAGCCCACTAATCTGCACATTGCACCGATGGCTGCCCAACACCTCAGCGCGGTTGTTGCTATAGATGAGCTGGGTCACGGTCATAGTTGGTGCCTTAACACTTGGTGTCAGGAGCTAGCCGACCCGAAGCGCCTGCATTTGGTGGCCATCGCCAGCACCGAGCGAAGTGACGAAGCGGGTAACGGTGAGTTTGTTGTTGGACATGCTGGGCTGATTTTTTACGCCGATGTTGCACATATCAGTAATGTTGGTGTCGCCGCTGAGTATCAGGGGCAAGGTATCGCTACTCGACTGCTGATTGAGCTCTTGAAACGCGCCCGAAATCTTGGTGCTGGCAGTGCTAGCCTTGAAGTTCGTGTGGCCAACAAGCGTGCTCATCGTGTCTATTCTCGGGTTGGTTTCCAACCGTTGGGGGTTAGCGAGAGTTTCTATAGCAAGCCGCGAGAGGATGCTTTGGTGATGTCGATCCGTTATCTTGACCAACCCGAGGTTGCGGAACGGTTCGCTAAGGTTCTAGCTACGTTGCCATGACAGTCACCGCTAGCGCGCCGACCGATGCCCCGAAAGCAACGCAGGTCTTGGGGATTGAGACGAGTTGCGACGAGACCGCCGCTGCGGTTGTGGAATCTGGGTCGGTGTTGCGTTCCTCTGTTGTTTCTAGTCAGGTGGAGTTGCATGCGCTTTATGGTGGCGTTGTCCCGGAAGTGGCGAGCCGAGCACACCTAGATTTGATTATCCCGGTAGTGTCAGCGGCGTTGGCCGAGGCCGGACAGCAACTCACAGATATTGATGCGATAGCTGCTACGCACGGCCCTGGGTTGGTTGGCGCGTTGCTGGTGGGGGTGTCGGCGGCCAAGTCGTTGGCGTTAGTTTGTGATGTGCCTTTCGTTGCGGTGAACCATCTAGAAGCTCATTTGTATGCGGCGTTCTTAGAGGACGCGGATTTGCAGTTGCCGATGCTGGTTTTGCTTGTGTCTGGGGGGCACACGATGCTCGTTTTGATGCAGGGGCAGCTGCGTTATCGGGTGCTTGGCGCCACGCTTGATGATGCGGCTGGTGAGGCGTTTGATAAGGTCGCTCGGGTTATTGGCCTTGGCTATCCGGGTGGGCCGGCCATTGATCGGTTGAGTACGCAAGGCGACCCGTGCGCGGTTGCTTTTCCTCGGGCGTTAGCCAAACAAGGTTGGGATTTCTCCTTTAGCGGTTTGAAGACGGCGGTAGCTAACCATGTGCGCAAGAACCCGAATGTTGCGAGAGCTGATGTTGCTGCGTCTTTTCAGGAGGCCGTGGTGGAGGTGTTGGTGGAGAAGGCGCGCCGTGCGGCGCGTGAATTTGGTGTGGGTGCGATTTGTTTGGCGGGTGGTGTTGCTGCGAACTCGCGTTTGCGTGCACGTACGGCTGAGGTGTGCGCTGCTGATGGGTTGCGTGCGGTTATTCCTAGCCGAGCGATGTGTACTGACAATGCCGCGATGGTTGCTGCTGTTGGCTGGCATCGTCTGCAAGCGTGTGGGTCTGCTTCGCTTAGCACCGGCGCATCCCCGTCGTTATCTTTGCTAAATTGAAAAAGTTTTTGAGTTGAGGTTGTGGTAGCGCCACGACGCATCTAGCGTTAGCACTCTCTGGGTTAGAGTGCTAACGCACTATACGTAATCCAGAGACCTAACCATTAGCAAATCAAGACCGATCTCGGAGGATTGAATGAACTTGCAGCCCCTTGAGGACCGCATCGTGGTGCGTTCCAACGAAGCGGAATCCACCACGGCCAGCGGCCTGGTAATTCCCGATACAGCACAAGAAAAGCCCCAGCAGGGTGAAGTAATTGCCGTCGGCCCGGGCCGACGCTCAGACCACAACGGCGAGATAATCCCGGTTGATGTTGCTGTTGGCGACACAGTTGTCTACAGCAAATATGGCGGAACCGAAATTACTGTCAAAGGCGAAGACCTGCTCATTCTCAACGCTCGCGATGTGCTCGCGAAAATGAGCTGAGGTTGTTTCGATGCCAAAAATTCTAAAGTTTGATGAGGCCGCTCGGCGTGGCCTTGAAGTCGGTGTCAACAAACTCGCCGACACGGTCAAAGTGACGCTTGGTCCGAAGGGTCGTAACGTCGTGCTAGACAAAAAGTTTGGTGCGCCCACGATCACTAATGACGGCGTTTCGATTGCCCGTGAAGTTGAGTTGGAAGACCAATTCGAGAACATGGGCGCGCAACTCGTTAAAGAGGTAGCGACCAAGACCAACGACATTGCTGGTGACGGCACAACCACCGCCACAGTTTTGGCTCAAGCGTTGGTGCGTGAGGGTCTTCGCAATGTGGCCGCTGGTGCCAACCCGATGGGTCTCAAGCGGGGCATGGAGAAAGCGGTGGCTGCCGCTGTTGAAGCTCTGGCCAACCAGTCGGTCCAGGTTGACGACAGTAAAGGCAAGGTTGCTCAGGTCGCTTCGATCTCTGCCGCCGATGCCGCTGTTGGCAAGGTGATCGCCGATGCTATAGACGAGGTTGGCAAGGACGGGGTTGTCACCGTTGAAGAATCCAATACTTTCGGCATGGAACTCGATTTTGTTGAGGGTATGCAGTTTGATAAGGGTTACCTGTCGCCATACTTCGTGACCGACCCAGAGCGTCAGGAAGCGGTGCTTGACAATCCCTACATACTGTTCAACCAAGGCAAAATCTCCAATGTTGCGGATTTGTTGCCGATCTTGGAAAAAGTGATGCAGTCGGGCAAAACGTTGCTGATCGTGGCTGAAGACATTGAAGGCGAAGCGCTCGCAACGCTTGTAGTCAACAAGATTCGTGGCACTTTCAACTCCGTAGCAGTGAAAGCTCCAGGGTTCGGTGAGCGCCGTAAAGCGATGCTCGCTGATATGGCGATACTCACCGGTGGCCAAGTTGTTGCTGAGGAAGTCGGCTTGAAGCTAGAGACCATTGATATGGCGTTGCTTGGTCAAGCACGCAAGGTTGTGGTCACTAAAGACGAAACCACCATTGTGGAAGGCGCTGGTGCGCGTTCTGACGTGGAGGGTCGTGTGCAGCAGATCAAAGCCGAAATCGACAACACCGATTCCGACTGGGACCGTGAGAAACTCCAAGAGCGTTTAGCAAAATTGGCTGGTGGCGTGGCTGTGGTGCAGGTTGGTGCTGCTACCGAAGTGGAACTCAAGGAGAAGAAGCACCGTATTGAGGATGCTCTTTCTGCGACCCGCGCGGCTATTGAGGAAGGCATCGTTGCTGGTGGCGGCACCGCTCTGCTTCGTTGCCGGTCTGCGGTTGATGCTGTGGCTCAAGACCTTAATGGTGACGAAGCTACTGGTGCTCGCATTATTGGCGCGGCGCTTGATGCGCCTACCAAATTGATTGCTGCCAATGCTGGCCATGAGGGCGCGGTTGTGGTGCAACGTGTGGAAGCCGAGTCGGGGCCGGTTGGTTTTGACGCGGCTACCGGTGAGATGGTCGACCTGATTGAAGCTGGTGTGATCGATCCTGTGAAGGTAACTCGTGCGGCGTTGCAAAATGCTGCTTCGATTGCTGGCTTGCTGCTCACCACGGAAGTGCTCGTTGCCGACAAACCTGAGGAAAACCCGCCTGCACCAATGGGCGGTGGTGACCCGATGGGTGGCATGGGCGGAATGATGTAAAGCCCTAACGGCTTGTGTTGAGAGGCTCGGGTCACCAACCCGGGCCTCTTGCGCGTCTACCCACAATTTTTATTTTCAGAGTCGTTGGCGTTCGCCGCCGATATAGTTAGAAAGGTTAACAAACAAAAGGAGTGCCCTTTGTTCGTGCGTCATTTCAAAAAGTTAGGAGACTTACTTATGCCTAGTCCAACCGCACTTTCGGTCCACAAACTGCGGGCAGAAACGACACAGACATGTCGGTTCGGGTTGTCTCGAGTCGTTGGTTCTGTGACGCTCGTTCTGGCATTGTTCGCATTCCTTTTGTCACCGGCGAAGGTGGGCAAGCTCTAGCGGTGGTAACGTCAGAGTGTAGTCTAGATGTGTTGTGCTGGTTTCCAGTTGTGGAGTTTGCGGGGCACATGGTTGAGGGTGTTTTGGATGAGCGCGAGGTGGATAGGGTTGAGGTTGGTGCCTTTGGGTAGCCAGCGTCGTATCAGCCCGATGGTTTGTTCGTTGCTGGGTCGCTGCCACGGCGATAGCGGTTCGCAGAAGAACACTTCAAATTCGCAGTTGTGTTCGATGTGTGTCCGCAAGCCATTTCTGATCCTTGGTCCCAGGTGAGGGTTTTGACTAGTTCAGCGGGTCGTTATCGCAGCGCTGCGTTGACCGCGGCGGCTACATTGTTGGCGCTGTATCCGGCGGGTAACGCCACGATCAAGGTGTGGCGGCTGACGCGTTCAACGCGTCTCGCGACGGCACTAGCGTTTTTGGTGCCGATCACCAAGTCGCCTTCCCAGTAGCCAGCTTCGCTGCGGTAGTCTGCTTTTCGGGGGCGCAGCGTCAAAGGCTTGTAATCCCCCAGTACGCTGCGTTTAGCGGTATCGCAGCGGCTGCGATGTTTACGGCAGCGGTGACCGCGCCGCACGTTACACGCCACATTGAGATACGATTAAAGGGTGATTCGCGTGTGTGCGCTTGTTCGGGTATTGAACGAGGTCAAGCGGGCAGTGGTCGGTGGTTCGCGTGGTTTGCTGGTGGCGTTGCTGGGCTTGGTGGTGGCGTTGGTGACGGCTCAGTCTGTTGGTGCCGAGGGCGGTTTCGTTGACGTTGAACAAGACCGGTACTACGCCGATGCGGTTGCGTGGTCGGCGGACAACAACATTACGGGGATTATCGGCGACCGTTTCGAGCCCGAGCGTCCCACAACCCGCGGAGAAGCTGCCTTGTGGTTGTGGCGGATGAACGGCCAGCCAAGGGGAGCACCTCATAGCTTCACTGATGTGGGCGTGATTCACGCGGATGCGGTGGCGTGGCTGTTCAACGGGGGTATCACGACAGGCACTTCGACCACCACGTTCTCACCCCGAAAGGTATTGACGCGTGGCGAGATCGCTGCCCTCTTGTGGCGGATTGCCGGGAAGCCAAGCGCGCAATCCGGGAGTTTCACCGATGTATTTGCGGAGTGGCAGCAGACTCCTGTGGCTTGGCTGGCGGACACGGGCATTTCTACCGGCACATCGCCGACGACATTCTCGCCAGATCAAGACTTGACACGAGCTCAGCTGATCACGTTCCTTTATCGATACGACAAGCGACACCCGATAACAACGGCGATTCCCGAGCAGACTGCGACGACCGACGAAGAGCCTCCGCCTCCGCCTCCGCCTCCGCCTCCGCCTCCGCCGCCTCCGCCGCCTCCGCCTCCGCCGCCTCCGCCTCCGCCTCCGCCTCCGCCTCCGCCTCCGCCTCCGCCTCCGCCGTTGCCGTCGGCCGCCGACATCGCCGCTGAAACCGATCGCGCCGCGAGTGCCGCCGAGGCGAGCGCAGCGGCAGCCGCGGATGCTGCCCGTGCTGCTAGGACGATCGCGGACACACACCCGGCCGCTGTGGCCGATGCAGCCGATGCAGAGGCTGCAGCGGACGAGTCCAATATCAGCAGCCAGCTCTCTCGCTACCACTCCGACATAGCGGCGGATCATAAGACAGTCGGTTCCGATCGGCATTGTCATCCTCGAGCGAACAATCTGTGTCACGCCCACTCGAACTCCGAGCCCTATGCACGTTCTGCCGTCGGTGCGCAGAGCGCTGCCGAAGCCCACGCGCACGCTGCGGATGCACATGCCGCGCATGCGCGTGCCGCACTGAAGGCGGGAACAATCGACGCAGAGACCACGGATCGCGTTGTGAAGGCAGCGGCATCGGTTCGGACTCATGCCGAGGCCGCAAAAGCGGCGGCCGAGGCTGCGTGGGATGCGGTCCACCAACTCGACACGCGGGCCAGCGCAGGACACTCTGTCGACGCGCACGCTGCGGCCGCGATGGCCGCGGCGGCGCGCGCCGCGGCCGTGTTCTAGGCGAGTCCCCGAAATGCGGCCGTGGTCGAGAGGTTGAGCGACACCGTCGGCTGCGACACGCCACATTGTTCAGAGTTGTCACCGAGTCATTATTGCCCACATTTCGCCGAAGAGGCTGAACCGGAGGGTTCCAGCGGTTTGATGTGGACGGCCACGATATCGAGGTCGTTGTACTACCGATGGAAGACCTCCGAAGTGTGATGTTGCAGCATCCGCAGAGAAATGTCTCGTTCAAGGGGCAGACCGACGGCCTAGGCGGAGATCTGCCCACAAAGGATCCGTACCCAGAAATCGTACTTCTGCTCCTCAGTCAAAAACTTCTTGTAGCTTCTTTGCTGAGAACCCATCGGGTGCAGCCTCCTTTTCTAAGACCACCAATCCCGCCCGATATAGCGTAGAAAAACTCAGAATCTGTCGCGCGAAGTCAGACGCAACCCACTCCTTGGCTGTTTCGGCCTGAGACCTGCCCTCTAAAACAACTGACAAAATAACTGCGCGACGTTTCGACATGACACCACAATCGTCGCTCCCGAACCTTGCACATGTCCTGACACCCAACACAAACTAATCACCGACCATTATGGCAGGCATGTCACAACCACCGATGGCGGCCGCCGACCTTGGGAATGTAGTCAAGTTAATTTCTTGCAGTGGGGTTGTCTTTGTTGCTTATTTAATGGATAGTGTTACTTCACGCTTCGGCGTAGCCCCTCCCCCCAGAAAACAAAACTGCATTTCAAAGGACAACGCTCGGTGGGCATGGGCAGGGCGGAACCAATTACACGATGGATCGATTCGGTTGCGGACCGACTCGGGGTTACTATCTGGGGCCTTGTCGCGGGCGTAGCCGCGGTTGCTGCTGCGGCGTTCGGCGGATGGTGGGCTTTAGCTTCCCCGCAAACCCCGCAAGTTGAAGAACTATTGCCGAGCGTAGCAACCGCCGAAGGCGTGCCAGCGCAACCCACAATAACCTCCCTCGCGGCACAGCGGATTATTGTTCATGTTGATGGGGCCGTGTTGTTCCCCGGCGTTCACGAACTCGCCCCAGGCGCTCGGGTACACGATGCGATTGACGCTGCCGCAGGTCTGGCTGCCGATGCCGACCGCTCACGGCTGAATTTGGCAGCACCGCTAAATGACGGGCAGCGTGTTTGGGTTCCGAGCATTGGTGAGGCAGAACCGGTACCGCTGAATCCCGGTGACTTCGGCGGCTCAAAAGTTGACGCGTTAGTGAACCTCAACACGGCTGACCTCGCTGCGTTAGAAACTCTGCCTGGGGTTGGGCCAAGTATTGCTGCGGCGATTATTGGTTACCGCGGCGAACACGGTGCCTTCAGTCGTGTCGAGTCCCTGCTTGAGGTGCCGGGTATTGGTGAAGCCAAATTGGAGCAGTTAGCTCCCTTGGTGACTGTGTGAACGCGCATCTAGTGGCTTTGGCTGCGGCTTTGGGGGCTTGGTGGATGGTGGCGGTACCGCTGCCGGGTTTGGTTGCGTTGGCTTTGCTGGCTGCTTGGCGCAGACACATGGCTATTGTGCTGTTGTTGGTTTTCGTCGTTGTGGGTAGCCGCGGGGATGCGTCATTGCGGGCGCTTGACCCACCGGTCGACGAAATGTTTTCTGGTTGGGTGACTTTGCTTGACGACCCTCGGCCAGTGGGTTTGGTGGGCGCGGTCGTCACCGTGCGTGATGGCTCGCGGCGGCTCACCGCGATAGCACACGGCGCCGTTGCGGCACGACTTGATGATGCGCTGGCCGGAGAACGGTTGTTTTTGCTCGGTCGATTGAAACCTCTTAGCGCTGACGACACCTATTCGCGTTGGCGTCATGTGGTCGGCAGGTTGACAGTCACGGCTGTTGATGGTCAACAAAGCGGGTCACCAGTCAACCGATTCGCAAACACGGTTCGCCGCACTTTAGTCAATGGCGCGGATTCGTTGAATCGTGCTGACAAAGCGATCTTTTTGGGCATGGTCATCGGCGATGATCGAGGTCAAACTGCTGTTGTTGCCGATAATTTTCGTGCTGCTGGTTTGGGGCATTTGCTGGTGGTCTCGGGTCAAAACGTGGCCTTTGTGCTTGCGGTTGTGGCACCTCTCGCAGGTCGTTTCCGTCCGGCTTTTAGGGCCTTGTGGCTCTTTGCTACTTTGTTGATTTTTGCTGTCATAACTAGGTTTGAGCCTTCGGTGTTGCGTGCCGTAGCCATGGCTGGTGCTGGTGTTGGTAGCTCTGTTATGGGTTCCCCGATTGATGGCAAACGTGCCTTGTCTTGTGCTGTGGCGGCGTTACTGTTGATCGACCCGTTTCTGGTTCGGTTAGTGGCTTTTCAACTTTCGGTGGCCGCAACTGCGGGGATCGTCTGGTGGTCGGCACCTTTGGGAGAGCGTTTAGTGGGGCCCGCTTGGTTGCGGGTGCCGTTTGCGACTACGGCGGCTGCACAACTAGCGGTGTCGCCATTGTTGTTGGGTTTATTTGGGGCGTTGCCGTTGGCCTCGCTGCCAGCCAATTTGTTGGCCGGGCCGGTATCGGGGGCGGTGATGGTTTGGGGTTGCACGGGTGGTTTATTCGCTGGGGTGATGGGTGGTGTTGTGGCTGAGATTGCACATTTCCCTTCCCGAGCGATGCTCTGGTGGATTGGTGGGGTGGCTTCACGGGCCGCTTTAGGCCCTCAAGCAACGTTGGGTCTAGTTTCTTTGTTGTTGCTTGGTAGCGCGGCGTTGTTGGCGATGGTAAGGGTGCGTCCGCTGGCTATTCTGGCCGGGGCGGTTGCCTCACTCGTGGCAGTCGCGGCGCTGCTTGCGGCACCGACGCTGACTGTGGGGGAACACCGTTTAGTTGGTAAATCGCGGGCGATCGTTGCCCAAAACGGCGATCTTTTGCTGGTGCTTGACAACCCACCTAAACGGGCGCTGATCGAGTCTTTACGGGTGAGTGGTGCCAAAAAACCGAAGCTAGTTGTGGCACTTGACGGCGACCGGTTTGATGCTGAAGCTGTTCTGTCTCTCGTTGAGCGCTACGGGCCTCTGGCGATTGCGGCACCGCCGATGCATCGGGTGCCGGGCGCACGAACGGTGCGGGTTGGGCAGGTGGTTGAGGTGGACGACTTAGTGTTGCGTTTTGAGAAGGTGCAGCCCCGGTTGCGTTTGAGCGTGGAACGCGAACCGCCATGACCTGACGGTTCGGTATATAGTCGCGTCGGTGGGCTAGATGGTTAACGTTAGATTTCGGATGCGCGAGGGCGCGCTGTAGCGAGTGCCACGATTACGACTAAGCCGAGGAACGAGGCCGAGATCAACGACTCTGAGGCGGTAATCGTGTTGTTGGAATATTGTTCAACGGTGCCGTCTTGCCATTCGATCGGGTCACGGAAATATAAAAGAGCGACCATCGCCATGACGATCCCTGCCGTCACGACAGCACCAGCAAAAAAGTCGCGTATCAATACCCGCGTTGTTGAGAGTTGATACCAACCGAAGAACAGCAAGGCAACTGCCGGAATCCACAACGGCCAAGCAACCACAGAAATCATGGCCGCGGGGATAATGCCCGCACCAGCGGCCATCACGAAATGTCCTCGGTTAGCCGATTGGGCTATCAGGGCAACCACCGCAGCAACCGCGAACGGCGCAGCCAGAGATAAAGAAATACGCAGACTCCCCGGCTCCCCCTCGGACGCGGTGTACCTGATAATCACGATCACCAGCGAATAAACAATCGTGACCCCGCAAGCCACCCGCACCCAACGCCTCAAAAACGCCTCGTCTCGCATCAGAACCTCCTATCGACGAAACAACATAACTCAATATTAGTGGCGTTTAGTGCCACCATACTTCATGCGAGTATCGTCCATTGAGGCGGAGCGTTTGGTGTCATCCACAATCGCCGCGTCCACCAACTCGCCGATAAACAAGGTGTGGGTACCTAAATCAAGCGCTTGGCGAACCTCGCAATCCATCCAAGCAATAGCCTCAGTGAAAATGGGGGCGCCGCTAAGCCCAGCCCGCACTGGACGGCCGTTGAGCGTGTCGCCGTCATCACGAGCGGGCTTTGAAAACTTCACAAAAACTCGCGTGTCTTGACTGTCCCACAAGTTGACCGTGAACGAACCCCCATCACTAATCAAACGATGGGTAACCGCAGAATTGTCCACCCCGATGCCGATCAACACGGGCTCCATCGACAACTGCGTGATCCAACTCGTGGTCATAGCATTGCGTTCATCGCCGGCGCGCGACCCCACCAAAGCCAAAGCATTAGGGATTTTCCAGGTGACGCGGTTGATGATTTCATTTTCAAGGGACTCATTGACAGGCATTCCCTTAGTGTAGGCGCAACTCGCTCAATGCGCTTGCGGTGGCCCGATACCAGTGGCTTTGGCGATTCCCTCCACAAACAACTTGCGGTCGCCAATATCAACCGATTTCTCTTCCCAATGCGTTTCGAGTTCGTATTCGGGCGCGCCGGCAGCAACCATCGCCTCAGCAATTGCCGAACGAGCCGAAGCCATTGCGGCTTCTTTAGCAGTTTCCAGATCCACGAAAGGTTCAGGTTCGCGTCCCCCATGCACCCGAAAAAGCCCTCGCCTCGGCGACGAAACCGTCACCCGCCGACTTAACCGCACCCTGCCGACAGCGGCTCCGATCGCGTTTGCCACATCAGCGTGTTCGGGTATCACAACCTCAGCGTCAAGCAAGCGGCCAATCGCTGGGTAATAGGTAGCGGCGGGCGCACCAAGGCCCACCAAAGGTACGCCCAAACCAGCCAGCAATCTAGTGGTGCGCGATTTGGCGGTGTGCGATTTGGCGGTGTGCGATTTGGCGGTGTGCGGATTGGCGGTGCGCATCTGGGCGGTTCGCGACTGGGCATCAAGCGCGGCGTTCACGATCTCGCTAGACGCAGCACGAGCGGGTAGTCCGTCACTTACCAAGGCCATTGCGAGCAGGTGCTCCGCCGATAACCGAACCAACTTGGCGACCACCACCTCAGCAAATTCTTTCGGAGTGGCCGCAATCGGTTTGCCGCGATGGTCGCAACGCCGAGCCCAAACCTTCGCAGCAGCGTGAGCAACGGCGGGGTCATGCGTGGTTTGAGTGCCGAGCACATGGGCAGCATCAGTGGGCGTGAATGCCGACAACCGAACCAGCCCACGAGCAGCTAAGCGTCGCATCGCCAACGCTTCTCGACTGCCGTTGACGACCGTGTCCGCGGCAACGAACCGACGTTCCCCGGCAGACATACTCGCGTCCCCGTGAGCAACATCGGTTGCGGGTTGCGAGTCGGTGATTTTCGCCAACAACCGCTCCTCGATGGGGTCGACCGGTGCAGGAGCGGCTCGCGTTGTTGGTTGCACGAACACTGCACTCCACTCTTGGGGCAAGGTGTAAGCATCAAGTTGGCGCTTCAACGCTGCCATCAACGGTTCTTGATGATGCTGCACTGCTACCACCAGCGGAACCACCCGCCTCGGACCGACCAGCAGATCAGCCCCACGAGCGCGATCCGCTAGCAACACTTCACTGTCGCCACCCAACCCATGAGTGGCCATCGCCACGGCTTCGACCATAGTTTGATGTCCACCAACCGTTGCGCCCTTAGCATCGAAATCGAAACTCCCGTCGCGCAGCACGGCGATATCGGTGGTGGTGCCGCCAATATCCGCGATCAGCGCATTTTGGGTGCCCACGAGATGTGCCGCTCCGATAAGGCTTGCAGCCGGGCCAGACAAGATCGTCTCCACCGGGCGTTCGGTCACAAAGTCTGCCGATACCAGCGAGCCGTTACCACGCACCACCATTATCGGTGCGGTAATCCCTTGCTTTGCCAACACGTCAGCGGTGGTGGTCACTAACTCATTGATGAGAGCGATCATGCGGGCGTTCAGCAGGGCCGTGACCGACCGTTTCGGGCCGTTTAATGCGTCTGCGAGTTCGTGGCTGCAAGTGACCGGCAAACCGGTTAGCTCACGAATTATTTCTCGGGCGGCAAGTTCATGGTCGGCATTGCGCACACTGAACTGAGAGGTTACTGCGAACCCGTCAACGCCGGGAGCTACCTCGGCCACTGCTGCGGCAAGCGCCTCCCGATCAAGGGGCTCGGCTTCGCTGCCATGGGATGTGTGGCCACCGTTGACCATCACCAAAGAGTTGCCCAGTAAGGCTTCTTGCAAACCGCCTCGGTCAAGCACTGCCGTCTCGAAACCGATCATCACTAGAGCTGCGGGCCGGCCTTTACCTTCCACTAGGGCGTTGGTTGCCAGGGTCGTCGACAGCGACACGAAACGGATCTCTTGCGGGTCGATTGAGGCAGCGGCGAGAACGCTCTTGATTGCCTCGGTGATGCCGACCGCTAGGTCATCGTGGGTTGTTGGTGCTTTGGCTTTGGTCAACAACATGTTTGGGTGTTCGCTATAGAGAACCGCGTCGGTGTAAGTTCCGCCAGTATCAACACCGAGAACCCACCGCCTATTTGAAGCAGACATCGACCGTTATTGTGCCTTATCGCGGCTGCCAACGCGCCTAAAATTTGTGCGAGATTAGCGTTTCGGCAATTTGGATGGTGTTTAGGGCTGCGCCTTTGCGGAGGTTGTCGCCGGAGACGAACAAAGCTAAACCGTTGCTCACTGTTGGGTCACGGCGGATACGGCCCACGTATGAGGAGTCTTTGCCAGCCGATTTCAGCGGCGTTGGGACTTCTTCGACCACCACACCGGGTGCTGAACTTAGCAACTTATAGGCGCGTTCGGGGGTTATCGGGGAACTGAAGCCGGCGTTGATCGAGAGGCTATGCCCGGTGAAAACGGGCACCCGCACGCAAGTTCCCGACACCGCCAAGTTGGGGAGTTCGAGGATCTTGCGGCTTTCGTCTCTGAGCTTTTGTTCTTCGTTGGTTTCGTTGCTGCCGTCTTCCACAAGCGCACCGGCGAGGGGCAACACGTTGAACGCAATCGGTTCAGAGAAGTTCTGCCCTGCGGTTAGGGGAGCGGCAGCGCCGTCGTAGGTGAGGTCGGGCGCGGCGTTGCCTGCTTGTTGATTTTGACTGTCGAGTTCATGTACTCCCGACAAGCCCGCCCCAGAAACCGCTTGGTAGGTTGATATTACCATCGCTTTGAGGCCGGCTTCAGCGGCGAGCGGTTTCATTACTGGCATTGCGGCCATCGTGGTGCAGTTGGGGTTGGCGATAATACCTTTGGGGATTGAGTGCAGGGCGTGGGCGTTTACTTCAGGCACCACCAAGGGAACTTCGGGGTGCGTGCGCCAGGCAGACGAGTTGTCGATAACGACCGCGCCTTGAGCCGACACTTTCGGGGCGAGTTCACGGCTTAGCGCAGCACCAGCGGAGAAGATGACAATATCAAGGCCGTTGTAGTCTGCTGAGGTGGCGTCTTCCACAATCAGCGGTTCACCGTTGAAGGTGATAATCGTGCCCGCAGAACGCTCCGACGCAAAGAGTCTGAGCGTGTCAACTGGAAAGTCTCGTTCGTGTAGGAGAGTGCGAACAACCCCACCGACCTGCCCCGTGGCACCAACGATTCCAATATTCATACCCAAAGTTTAGCCGTTTCAGGAGCGTCTAGGAATTTGTGTTTGACATTTTTGTTTTAGTAAGGTAACGTTACTAACAATATGAATGAAGCGTCTGGTTCTGGTGTTTTGAGGTTGCTTAGCGGCCAACGGATTGTAGACGCGCTATTCGCAGCCCATCCCCAACAAATGTCACGAGCGGGGATCGCTCGAACCACTGGTCTTTCCAAACCGACCGTGTCGGCACTGATGTCTGACATGGAGAACGCAGGTTTGGTGCGGGTCGCTACCGAAAGCCCCAAGTTGGGGTCGCTTGGCCGCCCGGCGGCTCTCTACGAACTAGTCCCCACAGTACGCCACACCCTAGTTGCCGACGTTGGTGCCACCAAAATGCTGATTGGCATCTCCGACTTGTTCGGCAACCTCGTCACTGAACGCGAGATAGAAACCGGTGCCGATGCCCGGTCTGCGTTTACCCGGCTCATTGACACATCTACCGAAATGTTGCGGAGCTTTGATAGTCCGCCTAGTTGCGCTTGCATCGGTGTACCTGGTATCTACCGGCGAGCCCAAGACCGAGTTGAGCAAGCACTCAACCTTCCCGGATTTGACGAGCTAGCACCGCACGCCTTCCTCACTGACCGTATGGAGGGTCGTGTCCACATCGAAAATGACGTTAATCTTGCCGCTTTAGGCGAACTCACGCAAATCAGCGCCGACCAAACCGACCGAGACTTCGCTGCAATCTCGGTGGGTACTGGTATCGGCCTCGGCATGGTGGTTGGCGGTGACCTCTATAGGGGCGGAACTGGATCAGCAGGTGAGGTCGGATCATTGTTGTTGTCGTTACCTGCCCCCAACGCGGTGCCGGTGACGCTTGAAGACGTAGCTTCTGCGCCGTCCATCCGCAAGTTGTTTGGGCAAGCGATAGAAGACGGACAGCGCTCAAACCTCGACCCTAGTGCAGATGTACCGGCGATCTTTCAAGCCGCCAAAACAGGTGACCAGGCAGCACAAACGGTTCTCCACAAAACTGCTGGCGCAATGGCGTTAGCAGTATCGCATCTGTGTCTTATCGCAGACCCCGAGCGGGTGGTCTTCGGCGGTGGCGTGGGCAGCAATCCAGTCTTCGTGGACGCAGTCCGCCAACACCTCGAAGAACTAATCGACTCACCCCCCGAACTCACCCCTTCCACACTAGGCCGCCGCGCCGCTCTGGTGGGTGCGGTGTCGGTATCGCTGCGGTCCATGCATGAAACGCTGGTGCCAGAAATACTCGGAGACCAGCGCAGATGAACGCTTCCGCGAAGGTCGCCAACGCCGTTGACAGCGATGCCCTCGTGGAACTGGTGCGTGACGCGGTACGAATACCGAGCGTCACCCCAAACGAAGAAGCCTTCGCTCGCTGGGCGTTAAAGCAACTCAGTCAAACCGCCGTGATCGTGAAATCCGAACTCGTGGAATGTGCCCCGAAGCGGCCAAATGTGCATGGCGAAACGGCAAGCAGAAACGAAAGTTCCGATCCAAACGCCAACCCAAACGCCAACGAAAACGCCAACCCAAACCGTAACCCAAGCGCTGCACCGGCGGGGCGGTCTCTGCTACTCGCCGGGCACCTCGACACCGTAGCTACCGAAGACTGGACCGAACACTGGCAAGGAACCAAGCGAGCCGACCCATTCGCCGCACCGATAATCGACGGAGCTATCTGGGGTCGCGGCGTGGCGGATCAAAAGGCTGGGATTTGTGCCATCATCGAAGCACTCCGAGCATTCGGGCGAGCCGGCTTGGCACCCGCTGGAACCGTGTCGACACTATTTGTGTGTGACGAAGAATCGGGGCAACCGGGAAGCGGAATATCGGCCGGAATGCGTGCCGCTGTCAACCGCACCGACAATCCACCCAAAGCGGATTTCGCGATATATACCGAACCCACAACATCGGCGATTTACACCGCTCAAATGGGTTTCTTGATAGCGGACATTAGCTTGATTGGTGTCTCCGCGTACTTCGGGCGGCCCGAACTCGGTATAGACGCACTAAAAGCCGGTCACAACCTGCTTGAGAATTTGTGGACATATTCTGAGCAGTTGAGGACCGAAATACCCGCACACGATCTGTTAGGGGAAGCATTTCTGTTAGTGACCTCGGTTGCTTCAGGGGGGAATATTGCAGTGCCGGGCCGTTTCGAACTGTCGCTAATCCGCAAGGTGCTCGCCACAGAAAACCTTGACATCGCAGCCGAACAGATCGCCGCTATCGCCCACGAAGTCGCTCAACAACACAGTGTTGAGTGCAACGTGGAGTTCAGCGCGCCGCGAGACCATCGTTTCGGTGGCACACCCGACGAGTTAGACGTTGCCCACCCGGGAGTAGCAACGCTCGCCCGTTCCATCACGGAGGTTTCTGGTGCGCCGGCCCGCATTGAAGGTGCTCCTTACTGGTCGGAGAAACCGTTTCTGCGGGGGCTGGGGATTCCGAGCGTTTATTTCGCTCCCGGTGACATTTCTCATTGTCACACACCTTTCGAACGGCTCAACATTGATGAGCTGGTGACCGCAACACGCACACTCGCCCATTTCATAGCGGAATGGTGCGGGGTTACCGATCCATAACTGGACCCAAAGGAGGGGACCATGACAACCAAAAACCATAAAAATCCAAGGTGGCTACTCTTCGTGGCGCTGTTGGCGGTGTTCGCCGTCTTCGCTGTTTCATGCGGTGACGACAGCAGCACTTCGTCGACACCTACGACCACGGCAGCGCCAGCGCCCACAACCACATCGGCCGCCGCCGATGAAATGCCGGAGACGCCTGCGACCACGGCAGCGCCAGCGCCCACAACCACAACGGCCACCACCGATGAAATGGTTGAGACACCTGCTCCCGAACCGGCACCTGAGGCACCGATTACTCAAGGTCCGGCCGGGGAAGCGGCTGTAGCGGCGAGCGAGATTTCCCTCACCGACAGCGAAATAGCCGAGGTGCAGGCAGGCGGATACACCGCAGCATTATTGTGGCACACCACTGGGGCTTTCGTTAACGCGGTGACCGCAGGTGCTCGCGCGGCTTTTGCGGAACTCGGCATTGATGTCATCGCCGAAACGAGCGCCAATTTTGATGCTGCCCAGCAAGCCAACGATGTGGAAACCGTGCTGGCACAAGATCCAGACATTATTATCAGTTTGGCGATTGGCCCAGATTCGGGGGCTGCGGCGTTCCAGCCCGCGGTTGACAAGGGCGTTTCGCTGGTGTTTCTGTCGAACGTTCCTCAGGGCTATGTTCATGGCGAAGACTACGTTGGCATCGTGACCGATGACCTCGCAGCAATGGGTATCACCGCTGCCGACCTGCTCGCCGATGCCCTCGGTGGCACAGGTAACGTGGGTTACATCTTCCATGATGCTGCCTACTATGTAACGAACCAGCGAGACCAAGCATTCAAGTCTTGGCTTCAGGCCAAATATCCAGACATTGAGATTGTCGCTGAGCAGGGAATATCCGACCAAAGCGCCGAAGAAATCGCTTCAGCTATGCTGATCCGCAACCCCGATATCGACGGTATTTATACTCCATGGGCGGCGGGTCCGGCTGACGGTGTTCTTGCTGCGTTACGTGCCGCTGGTGCGTCCGATGTGGCAGTGGTGACGATGGATCTTGACACCAATGTGGCATTAGACATGGTTGAAGGTGGCAACATGGTTGGTATCGCCGCCGACGAGGCATACAACCTTGGGCGCACTATGGCCCTTGAGGGTGCCTACGGTGTGCTCGGTAAACCTGCGCCCGCTTTCGTGGTTGTGCCAGCTATCGGTGTCACCGCTGAGAACATTGTGGAGGGTTATCGTCAGTCTTTGAATGACGAACCGCCTGAAGAAGTTCTTGAGGCCATCGGCGGTTGAGTTGGTCTAATCTAGCCTGACCAACCTGAACCAGTTTGACTTGGGGAACCCATCGTGAATCAAGACTCGCGCGCCGTGCTTCTCGTCCCTTCTGGGGCACGCGCGCGGCTTGAAGAGTGGAAACAAAATGTGGAGCCACGCCAGTTTGTGGTGTATGCAGCTGCGCTACTAATCTTTTTGCTATTCGCAGTGTTACTGCATGACGATGGGTTTCTCAGGTCATCGAATCTGATCAATATTGGTCGCCAATCAGCACCGATAGCAGTGATGGCAGTGGGCATGTCTTTTGCGTTGGCATCCTCGGAGATTGATTTGTCGATTGGATCTGTGGCAGCGTTATCTTCGTTGGTGGCGGCGTCGGTAGTTGGCGATCACGGGTTCCTTATCGGTGCTCTCGCGGCGATTGCCGCTGGTGCATTCATCGGCTTGGTCAACGGAATGATTGCGGTTAAGGTGCGTATCCCTTCGTTCCTGGTGACGTTGGGGACCTTCGGGATTGTCAGCGGTATCGCCCGCAACTGGAACGACCTGAGTTCAATACCTATTCGTAACGACACGTTCTTGTCGGTTTTCGGGGCGGGTTCTTTTGGTCCCGTGTCTTCGTTGCTTTTTTGGGCTGTTGCGGTGGGGATTTTGGGGCATTTCGCTTTGCACTATTTACGTTGGGGGCGTCACGTGCTGTCGGTGGGTTCTGACCGTTTTGCCGCGAAAGCGGTTGGGATCAAAACCGACCGCATACGCATTACCGCTTTGATGGTGAGCGCTATGGCAGCGTCTTTCGCGGGGGTTTTGTTGGCTAGCAGAATTGCAGTCGGGCGCCACGACCTTGGTGAGGACTTGTTGCTTACGGTGATAGCTGCGGTCGTGATTGGTGGTACCAACCTTTTCGGCGGGCGAGCTTCGGTTGCTGGGGCTGTGGCCGGGTCGGTGGTGATGGCGATGTTGAATAACGGTTTGATTCTGATGGGTTTGCGGGTTTCAGATCAACTGATTGCGCGAGGCGTGATCATCATTTTGGCGGTGTCGCTGAGTATGCGAGAACAGAAAGAGAGTTGAGATGTTTTTGCGTTCACTTCTTGAACAAAATCGTCGATTCGTTGCGGCGGCGGTTGAGTTGCATCAAGCCGGTTTGATACCGGCGAACAGTTGCGTACTAGACCTTGATGCGATTGAAGCCAATACAGCTTTGTTTTGTGAACGAGCGCATGGTTTGGGGTTGACGGTATACCCGATGACCAAACAGATTGGTCGTTCGCCAAGCGCGCTCGCGGCTATGCAGCGCGGCGGCGCAGATGGTTTTGTTGCTGTTGATATGGCTTGCGCCCGGCCTATCGCGAGCAACGGCTACCGCGTCGGTCATCTCGGTCATTTGGTTCAGGTGCCTCGGGGTGAGGCTGCTGAAGCGGCGATTATGGAACCCGACTTTTGGACTGTTTTCTCGGCGAACAAAGCTGCTGAAACGGCCGCGGCCGCGGCGGCTCGCGGCCGTGTGCAACCGTTGTTGGTGCGGGTGTTCGATCCAGAAGACGAGTTTTATGACGGCCATGAGGGTGGCGTTTCGTTGGCAGACCTGCCGGCGATGCTCGACCATATCGTTTCCTTGCCGGGCGTGGAGTTTGCTGGGCTTACTACTTTCCCAGCGCTGCTTTTTTCTTCTGAGACGGGTGCGGTTCGCACAACACACAACGTCAAGACTCTGGCTCAAGCTGCTGAGATCGTCGCTCAACATCCGGCGAACCCAGAGTGTCTGCAGTTGAACCTGCCTGGAACCACTTCTTGTGAGGTGCTCGGGTTGTTGGCTGATGCGGGGGCTACGCAGGTGGAACCGGGCCACGGCTTGACCGGCACCACGCCGTTGCATGCGGTGCGTAACCTGCCAGAAAAACCCGCGGTCTTGTATTTGAGCGAGGTCGCCCATATTCATCAAGGAACTCCGTTTTGTTTCGGTGGCGGGCTTTATGTAGACCCGGTTTTTGGCGAGTATCAAGTGCGCGCTATCGTGGCTAATGACCCTTCTGAGGTTGCTACCGACCCAGTGGATGTGGACATGCCCGCTGCCGCGGCCATCGACTATTACGCAAAGTTGCGTCTTGGCGGGCAACGCCTGGTGCCTGAGGGGGCTACGGTGGTTTTCGGGTTTCGGGTGCAGGCTTTCGTGACGAGAACGTTCGTTGTTGGAATTGAGAACGTGTCGAAGGGGCAGCCTCAGGTTGCGGGTGTTTGGAACTGTTTTGGTGATCCCGTTTCCTTCAACGGAACCCAACAATGAACGCTGCACAACGATGAACGCTGAGGTAGGTGCGCTTGAAGTATCGAACTTGTGCAAGTCGTTTCGGGCTGTGCAAGCACTTGACGGCGTGAGTTTGTCTTTACGATACGGGCAGGTCACGGCGTTACTCGGGGATAACGGCGCAGGTAAATCGACTTTAGTCAAGTGCATTTCTGGCGTGCATTTGCCTGACAGTGGAACGATCAACATTGACGGTGTTGAACAAACTGTTTCCTCCCCGAAAGCTGCACGAAGACTGGGCATCGAAACCGTCCATCAAACGCTGGCCGTGATCGACCCTCTTGATGTGGTGGAGAATTTGTTTCTAAACCGTGAACACACCCGTGGCGGAATCTTCGGCCGGCTATTCGGGGTGCTCGACAAGAAACGCATGCGCCGAGAAGCTTCAGAAATCCTTAGCCGTCTCGATATCCGTATCCCCTCCTTGCGAAGACCCTTAGCAGCACTTTCCGGCGGCCAACGCCAAGCAGTTGCAATCGGTAGGGCGGTAGCTTGGGGACAGCAAATCGTTTTGCTCGACGAGCCAGCCGCGGCGCTTGGTGTTGAACAAGCGGCACGCGTCCTTGATTTGATCCGAGGTTTGCGAGACTCAGGTGTGGCGGTGCTCCTGATCACACACAATATGGACCGGGTAACGGCAGTGTGTGACCGCGCTGTTGTGCTGCGGCAAGGTCGCAAAACCGCAGACGTAGACGTTGGTTTAGTCAGCAAAGACGACCTTGTTGCTTTCATTACCGGCTCCCGTACTGACGGTCTCGCTCAATGATCGGCGGCCTTAACCAGCAAAACAATCCGCAACAGCGGCGAGCTGAAGGCGTTGCTTTGTGGCTTGGGATCGATGTTGGAGGCACCAACATAAAAGGTGCCATCGTGGATATTGAAGCGGGCAAGTTGAATGGTCAAGTCTTGGTTGAGCCAACCCCGCCCACGGCCAACCCCGGTGATGTGGCTGCGGCAACACGGCGTATCGCGGTTGCGATGAACTGGAATGGGCCAGTCGGAATTGCTTTGCCCGGTGTAATCAGCGGATCGAGTTTGCGTCACGCTCCAAACCTTTGCGCTTCGTGGGAACAAACAGACGCCCTGAGCGGGTTGCGCGCCGCCAATGGCGGTAACGCCGTGCTGATTAACGATGCCGATGCGGTCGGGTTAGCCGAACTGGCTTATAACCAAACCGACCTCGCTACCTCTGGCCTTATCATTGTGTTGACGTTTGGCACTGGGATTGGTAGCGCGTTGTTGTATAACGGCACGTTAGTCGCCGACACCGAACTAGGTGGGCTCAGCGGTTCGCGCGGGCGTTTCGAGGAAGTCGCCTCAGGTCGTGTCATCTCAAACGAATCGCTTACGCCTATTGAGTGGGCTATCCGAGCGCAACCCTTTTTTGACGAACTTCAAGCGATTCTGAACCCTTCGCGATGGATTGTTGGAGGAGGGCTCAGCGACAACTTCAATCGCTATTCTTCAAAACTCAAACTCTCGAAACCAATTTCTGTGGCCCGTAGTGGGATTCACTCCGGCATCATCGGCGCTGCCGTGGCTTGCGGAACCAGCGCAGGAACAGGCGACTTGCGGTGAACTTTCATTGCTTTGCGCGGTTATGAGAATTGTTGTTTGTGAAGATCCTGCGATTCTTGCCCAGCAAGCAGCAGACCTCGTTACCCGATTCGTTTCTGGTTCTGGTTCTGGCTCAGGTTCACGGGCGTTGGGTTTGGCCACTGGCAAAACTACCGAAGATCTTTACCGCGAGTTAGTGAGCCGTTATCAGCGAGGGAAGGTGAGCTTTCGTGGTGTTACTGCGTTTCTTCTTGATGAATACATCGGTTTAAAAACCGGAGACCCCAACAACTTTCGTTCTGTTGTGTGCCACTCATTCACAACGCATGTGGACATTGGTAGCGATTCGTTGTCTAGCCCCAACCCGCAAGCCTCGGATCTCTGCTCGGAATGCGTGCGTTATGAACGGAAAGTGCGAACCGCTTCCATCGGTTTGCAGATTTTGGGGATCGGCTCGAATGGCCATGTCGCTTTCAATGAACCGGGTTCTTCGTTCGATAGCGTCACCCGGGTTGTTGATTTGAGCGACCAAACACAGGCGGATAACGCCCACTTCTTCCCTCCTAACCAAATAATTCCAACTCAAGCAATTACTCAAGGTATTGCCACAATCCTCGCCGCTGAGGAGTTGTTGTTGCTGGCCTGCGGAGCGGCGAAAGCCGATGCCATAGCACAAACGATTGAGGGGCCGGTAACAGCCAATGTGCCCGCCTCGGCGCTCCAACTCCACCCAAAAGTCACCGTACTGCTCAACAAAGAAGCAGCCAAAAACCTAAACCGAAACTAATCGCACTGTTAACACTTTGATACTTGAAGAACTAGCCAACTAGCGGTTGTCGTTGAGTGGCGGTATGGTCTGGAAAGTGTTTCTTCAGTTGGGTGATCAGCGTTTTGATGTGACCACGCGTGCGTTGGTTATGGGCATCCTCAATCGGACTCCAGATTCTTTTTTCGATGGTGGCCGTTACTGGGATTTTGATCGCTTCTTGCGTCAAGCCGAGTTGTTGGTGAGCCAAGGTGCCGATTTCTTGGATGTGGGGGGAGTAAGGGCGGGGCCAGGTCCTGAAGTCACTCCTCACGAGGAATGCGACCGTGTGGTGGGCGCGATTGAGGAGTTGCGGGAACGTTTCGATTTGCCCATCTCGGTAGACACCTTTCGCGCTTCGGTGCTCCGTGAAGCAATCAAGGCTGGCGCTTCGGTAGCAAACGACATTAGTGGGTTTGCCGACCCTGAATACCTGCCGGTGGTGGCGCAATATGGTGCGTCGGTGGTTGCCACGCATGTGCGCCTCGGTCCGCGCATCGCCGACCCGCAACCTCGTTATAACAACATACGCGCCGAAGTCGTTGCCTACTTGCGGGACTGCGCTCAAGCCGCGCTTGCAGCGGGCATCAACCGTGAACGCATTATGCTTGATGCGGGGCTTGATCTGGGCAAGACTGCGGCGATGTCTCTTGAGTTGTTTCAACACAGCAGCGACTTAGTTGATCTAGGTTTTACAGTTTTTTTGTCGGCTTCGAACAAAGGATTTCTCGGGGAACTAACTAACACTGCAGTGGATGAACGCAGTTTTGCCACGCTAGGTGCACATGCGTTGGGGATCGCGCTTGGTTGCCGTGTTTTACGTGCCCATGATGTGGCAGCGAGCCGTAGGGTCGCAGACACCATGAGCGCGATGTTGCAAAACCGCCGAAACTTAGCCGTTGAACAACGTTTCGTTGAGCGATCAACCCAAGTAGTGAGCTAATGGCGCTACATCTCATTGACGGTGACGATGCGGTACTCATCAGCGAAGCGCTGCATAAGCTAGTTGACGAGTTGGTCGGTGACGGCGACCGTTCGTTGATGCTTGAAACCCTCAGCGAAGTCGATTACCGCACCGAACAAGGCGACCACAACGCAGCCCGATTAATTGATGCGGCGCAAACGCCTCCCCTTTTCACAGAAAAGCGTGTTGTTGTTGGTCGTCATCTGAGCCGTTTAGCAGTCAAGGATCAGCTTGATGCAATCACGACTTTGCTCGAGAAACTGCCCGATTCGACCGATCTGGTGATGGTTTGGGAGCGTGGCATCGACCCGAAAGTGTCGAAAATGCCAGCGTTGCCGCGGGCGCTCAAGAAAGCTGTGGAGGTGGCCGGCGGCACGCTAAATAGCACTGCGGCTCCAAGAGGCAAAGCGGGTTCGGCCTGGTTGCAAGAGCATTTGGAAACAGCCAATCTCAACTTTGATCGTGCCGCGGTGCGAGCGATCGAAACCCTCATTGGCGAAGACCGCAGCCGCGTGGTGGGTTTGTTGCGAACCCTTGAGGGAGCATTGGGGTCGGGCAGCAAAGTTAGCGCAGACGATGTAGCGAGTTACGCTGGAGACAAAGTTGGACGGGCAGTTCCTTGGGCTTTAGATGACGCTGTGGACAGCGGCGACACCCGAACCGCTTTGCGTCTGTTGCCGCGTTTCATTCCCTACGATGGGAACCTGAGCGAACGAACCGATGCCTCGTTTCGTTTGTTGGCGATACTGCACAAGCGTTACGCCAACCTGTTGCGACTTGATGGTGTGGGCGCGATCAGCGATGTTGAAGCTGCCGAACTAGTAGGAATGAAAAGTTCTCGGTCGGCGTTCCCTGCCAAGAAACTACTGCAACAGAGCCGCAGGCTTGGTTTCGCTTCCCTGGCGCGAGCTATCGAGTTGTTGGCTAAGGCAGACCTGCAGTTGCGCGGCACCGTTGACTGGCCACCAGAGTTAGTGATTGAGGTTCTTGTGGCGCGGCTAGCGGCTCTTAGTCGTCGTGCCGGGCGTTGAGCCTTTGCATAAGGCGGCGTTTTTTTCTTGCTGCGGCGTTTTTGTGGAGCACACCTTTTTGTGCAGCTTTGTCGATGCGTTTGATGGCAAGCCTGACTGATTCCTGAGCAGTGTCGGTCTCTTGGTCTGTTTCGATAGCGTCAATTGCTACTCGGGTACGGGTGTTGATCTCGGAACGGACTTGCCGATTGCGGTGATTGCGTGTGCGGTTCTGTCGGTTGCGTTTGATTTGCGACTTGATGTTGGCCACTGTTACCTGCTAGTTGTTGGGTTGATCGAGGGGTTAGTTTAGCGGGCAATATTACCTAGTCCCACCCGATGTTCAGATATCGTCGGCTAAGCATGGAACTTGAGCGGATACGCAACACATCAATTATTGCCCATATTGACCACGGCAAGTCAACCCTTGCGGATCGTTTGTTGGAACTAACCGGCGCGGTGGACATGCGAGATATGCGTGCTCAATATCTCGATTCGATGGACCTTGAACGAGAGCGCGGGATCACCATCAAACTCCAGTCGGTTCGTTTACGGTGGAAAGATCACATCATCAATCTCATTGATACACCTGGCCATGTTGATTTTGGCTACGAAGTCAGCCGTTCGCTTGCCGCTTGTGAGAGTGTGATATTGGTAGTAGATGCAGCACAAGGTATCGAAGCGCAGACTCTAGCGAACTGTTACTTGGCGATGGAGAACGATATGGAAATAGTCGCCTGTCTCAACAAGATTGACCTTCCCGCGGCCGAACCCGACACCTACGCAGCGGAGATTGAGCAAGTGTTAGGTATTCCTGCTGAAGACATCTTGCGTATCTCCGCCAAAACCGGTGAGGGGATCGGCCAACTCCTTGATGCGCTAGTGGCAACCACGCCATGTCCGCAAGGCAACGCAGACGAGCCTTTGCAGGCGCTCATTTTCGATTCGCATTTCGACCAGTATCGCGGCGTAGTTTCCTCTGTGCGGGTGTTCAACGGAGTGATGTCCAACAAGTCCAAGCTGCGTTTCATGCAGGCAGGCACGACCCACCAAATAGATGAGATTGGCGTACGTACACCCGAGAATCAAGTCGTTGAAAGATTGGGCCCAGGCGAGACTGGTTACCTCATTGCTGGAATCAAAGATGTCGGTGAAGCTCGTTCAGGCGAGACGGTCACCACCGAGAAGGACCCTGCTAGTGCGCCCCTCGACGGTTACGCCGAGCCGAAACCGATGGTTTTTTCGGGATTGTATCCGATTGAGGGTGACGAGTTCAGCGACCTGCGCGAAGCGCTTGAGAAGTTACGTCTCAACGATTCGAGTTTCACCTACGAGCCAGAAACCTCGGGTGCTCTAGGGTTCGGTTTTCGTTGCGGATTTCTGGGTTTGTTGCACATGGAGATCGTGCGTGAACGGCTTGAACGCGAGTTCGGGCTTTCCTTGATTTCAACTGCGCCTTCTGTGGAATACCACATTACCCGTAGCGACCAAAGCACTTTGGTGGTAGCCAACCCTGCGGATTTGCCTTCCGCAGGAGAAATATTGAGTATCGCCGAGCCCTACCTGTCGGTAAGTATCTTGACCCCGTCGCAGTACACCGGCACGGTTATGGAATTATGTCAAGGGCGCCGAGGCTCAATTGTGAGGATAGAATATTTGTCACCCGAACGAATGGAGATCGTTTACCGGTTGCCACTGGGCGAAGTAGTCATCGACTTTTTCGATCAACTCAAGAGCCGCACGCAAGGCTACGCCAGCCTCGACTACGAACCAGATGGTTACGAGGTGAACCCGTTAGTACGTGTTGACGTGTTGCTGCACGGTGAACCCGTTGATGCGTTCAGCACCATCGTCCACAAAGATAACGCTTATGGTTACGGCAAAAAAATGGCCGAGAAACTCAAGGAACTAATCCCTCGTCAGCAATTTGAGGTGCCCATCCAGGCTGCCATTGGTGGCAAGATCATTGCGCGCACCACCGTGCGTGCGTTCCGCAAAGACGTAACTGCCAAACTGTATGGTGGCGATGTCACCCGAAAGAACAAACTGCTTCAAAAGCAAAAACGTGGCAAGAAACGCATGAAGTCGATTGGGCGGGTGGATATTCCCCAAGAGGCCTTTATCTCTGCGTTGCAACTCCAAGATTGAAAACCCTGCTGCGGGCGATTGCCAAACGGTACAATTCAATAATGATTGGGGAACAACAAACACTGTTTGACAATCGCAAAGCAGCGATCCTGTCTGCGGTTGTGCAGCAGTATATTGAGACGGCTCAGCCTGTGGGTTCTAACCATATTGCCAAAGCGCCTAGCGTGGCTGTGTCGTCGGCAACTGTTCGTCACGATATGGCCTTGCTCGAAAATCAGGGTTATCTAACTCAACCGCATACCAGCGCCGGGCGTGTTCCGACTGATAAGGGGTATCGCTTTTTTGTTGATGCTTTGCGTCAGCGTACACCTTCGTTGGTGGCCGCAGATCGTGGTATTGTGCGAGATTTTTTTACGAACGCCAACGGCGAACTTGAAGCGGTTTTGGCGCGCACTTCCGAACTGCTAATTTCTTTGACGGATTGCGCGGCCGTGGTAGTTGGGCCTGAAGCCGCGGTTGTTCAGATCCGTGCTGCACAGTTGGTCGACTTGTCTACACACGTGGTCTTAGTTGTGGCGGTTATGTCCAACGGGGTAGTTGAGAAACGAACGGTTGAGGTGGATACCGAACTGACCGGAGCGATCGTGGCTGATGCCAGTAGGCGTTTAGCGGAGTCGGTGGTGGGCAAGACCCTAGCGGAACTAGAACCGCAGGTGTTCGGGAATGACCCGCTGTTGGGTGCCGCGGTTGAGGCATTGCGCGCTGCGAGCCACAGCGCCGAGATCGTTGTTGGCGGTGCCTCTAGGGTAGCCGCAGCTTTTGAAGGTGTTGAACAAATCCGTGATGTGCTCGCTATCCTTGAACAGCAGATCGTGGTTGTTTCGCTAATTCGTGACGTGTTGGATCGTGGTATGCGGGTAGCTATTGGAGGAGAAACTGGAGTTGAGCCTTTGGCAGAATGTTCACTTGTTGTCGCTCCCTACGCGGGGCCGGGAGAAGCGCGTGGTATGATCGGAGTGTTGGGGCCGACACGTATGGATTATGTGCAGGCGTTGGCAGCTGTGGCGGTGGTTAGTCGGCGGCTTGGTTCAGTGTTGAGCGAGAATTGATGGCCGACTATTACGAAACTTTAGGTGTTGAAAAAAGCGCAACGGATGAACAAATCAAGCGCGCCTACAAAAAACTTGCACGTCAGCATCACCCAGATTTGAACCCCGGCGACCCGGCGGCCGAGAAACGGTTCAAGGATGTTGCCGCGGCCTATGAAGTGCTTTCGGATCGTGAACGGCGGGCGCGCTACGACCGCTTTGGAACGGACACGCCCAATGTTGGCGATCCATTTGGTGGCGGTTTAGGAGATATCTTCGAAGCGTTTTTCGGTTCTGGTAACGGATTTGGCGACCACGGGCAGCAACGCGCGGCTCAGCGCCGAGGTGAAGATATTGAAGCACACATAGACCTTGATCTTACCGATGTGGTGTTTGGCGGTGAACGTGATGTGGATGTGCGCACTGCGGTACGTTGCGAACCTTGCGATGGGAGTGGTGCGCAAGCTGGCACTAGCCCGACTACCTGCAGTGAGTGTGGCGGCTCTGGGCAGGTGCGCCGCGTGCGTCAGTCAGTGTTGGGGCAAATGGTGACCGCTTCGCCGTGCCGCGATTGCGGGGGTGCTGGTGAACGGATCGAAAATGTGTGTGATGAATGCGGCGGTCTGGGTCGAACCATTCAGCAAAGGACTTATAAAGTCGAAGTACCCGTGGGTGTTGATGATGGTACCACGCTGCGCCTTGGTGGTCGTGGTGCGGTGGGTATGCGTGGGGGAGCGCACGGTGACTTGTTTGTGCATGTGCGAGTGCGTCCGCATCCGTTGTTCCAGCGTGACGGCGACGACTTGGTGCATGGGTTGTATGTACCTTTTACTCAGGTTGCTTTGGGTGCCGAAGTTGAGTATCAAACCCTTGATGGGGTTGAGACTTTGGTGATCCCGAGAGGCACTGAGAGTGGCACTACCTTTACGTTCCGTAACCGTGGTGTGCCGCATGTTCGTGGTAGAGGTCGTGGCGATCTGCGAGTTGAAATCGTGGTTGATGTGCCTGATGACTTGGACGAGGAACAGGAGAGTCTATTGCGCCAGTTCGCTGAGGCGCGTGGTGAGGCCGTTGCTGAGCCGCCGCATGGTTTGTTTTCGCGGATCAAGTCTGCGTTTTCGTGATCAGGTTTGTGGCTGCACTTGCGGGAGTGCTAGCACTAAACCTGGGTGAATCAAATCGGGGTTGTTGTCAAGTAGGTTGACGTTAGCGGCGATTAGTTGTCGCCAGTATTGCGCTACTTGCGCTGGTTTGGCATCGATCCCTTGGTCTCGCAACGCACTTCTAGCGATTTGCCACAGATGGTCTCCGGGGGCGACGGTCCATTCTTGTGATTTGGCGGGCGTGCTGACTTCAAGGTTAGCCGTTGGCGTTGGTGTTGCTGAAGGTGGGCCGAAAGCGCTGCCCGACACTGCTGGCGGGCCGCGCAGCGCGTCATTGTTGGCCGGGCCGAGGTCTGTCAAGACTGGAGTGAACGTGTGGGCGATAGCGCTGTGCGGGGTGGTTCGGGAAGCAGTTGATGTGGCACCGAGATCTTCCATTACGAACTCTGCGCTAGTGCTTATTGGGCTAGCAGACGCGGCTAGCGGCGCGGCGAGAGTAGCACTGAGTACGGTCACCGCGAGGATCTGGCGGAATGACTTCGGTGTCACTCGTCGCCACACTCCGGTCAGCAGATTGCTCGGACGAATTCCGGCTGCAAAGCCGGCCGCACCAATTAGCATTCCCCAACCAGCGATAGCTGTCCCGAGCGCTCGCAACAAAGTAATCGCGGCGACGGCCGTGCCTTGCTGTTCCCACCATTGAGGGAACTCACTCAGGTTTAGTGTCGGCCAAGGTATCTGCTTGTCGACTTCAATTAAAAATGTGGCGCAGGCGAGAGCCAATAGCAACAATAACAAGCAGCGCATTGGGTGTGGTCGTTGGGTGTTCATGAAAACTCCGTTTCTATTAGGGTTGATCCAGTTTGATGGGTGACTCGAAGTTGATCGCAACCTTGAGTCGGGTCGTTGCGAAGGCCGGTGGCCCCCTCAACTACGGTTACGTAGCCGGCCGCGAGTTGTTCGTTAGGCGCAGGCCAAGTCGCAAACACGGCAACCGTTCCCGTTGTTCGTTGCAGCAGAGCCAAGGTGACCTCACCGTCACACGACCAGTCTCCCAAAATCGCCACATCTCCTTTTTGGCCGACCCCGTAGCGCCGACCTTGATGTTGGACAATGAGGCGATCTGCTTCTGCTGCGGCGCTCTGGCCCTTAGGTGTAAGCGCCGGAACTGAGACCCTGACCGAAGAGGTTGTGCTATTTGTGGACGGTGCCGCGCTGCTGAGAGAAATGGTAGTTGAACTAGGAACGGTACCCGCAGGGAGTGAGGTGCTGAACTCCGGACCACTCGGGCTACCGCTAGGACGCAACCACAACAGACCCAGCACACCCAACACCAACACCACAGCAACGACCGCGGTCAGACGTTTCGGCGATGTCAGCAAAGTTGCGGGCAGCAAGGAAGTTGCTTGCGGTAGTCGGCCTGTTTGTTGCTGTGTGCCGCCGTGCAGTCGATTGAGTTCCACGGTTATTTCACGGGCAGTTGCTATGCCTTGCTCAGCGTTGCGAGCAATCGAGGCGAGTCGCTTCCGTTCCTTGTCGGTGCAGTTTGTAGCTAGGTGTTCAATGAGCTTCGCGATCCCCTCAAGATCGCTTGCACAGCTAGCGTCGGTGGCGGCAGTGGCATCGCCTAATCCACATAGGATGGGGCGCTTGTCTGGTGCTACGAGCACATGTTCGGGCCGCAGCGCACCATGTGCCGTCCCCAAATTGTGCAGATCAGCAACCGTGGAAGTGAGCGAGGCCAGCGATTCGATAATTTCAGCCGAGTTTGTTGGTGGAGTAGTGGACCAAGAATCGGGGCTGACAAACGCCAAGTACAACTCCACATTCTCGCCCTCAACGAGCTCCACAAACTGCACGATGCCGGGATGTTCAAGGCGTTGCAGTAACTGTGCTTCGTGGCGCAGACGGTCGGCATCTTCTACCTGCATAGACTTGCAAGCAAGAAGGATGCCGTCTCTTCGAGTGACTGTTATACCTGTCATAGCATTGACAATACATGAAAAATATCTGATTGCAAACAAAAATATTTAATAATCTGCTTTTTCTTTCTTTCTGGTGAGAAGCACCGAGTGAGATACCACGGAGAGAAGCGAGGGAGTTGCTAACCTTATGTCGGTGTCAACTCCGCGTGTGGTCGCTTTGGAAACGGGTTCTCCCGCGCAAAAAGCCGGGTTGAAAGTCGGCGATGAGATCTTGACGATCAACGGAGAGATGCCTCGTGATGTAATCGCCTGGCAAGTCCTTACCGACGAAGCGCAGGTGCCGTTGCGGGTGCAGCGCGAAGAGCGTTACCTTGATGTCCTCGTGTCGAAACGTTACGGCGAACCGCTTGGCGCGCAGGTGCATGCAGCGATTTTCGACCGTGTGCAAACTTGCGATAACCACTGCGAGTTTTGCTTTATCCACCAACTGCCTAAGGGCATGCGTGGATCGTTGTATCTCAAGGATGACGACTATCGACTTTCTTTCCTGTACGGAAACTTCACCACGCTCACACGGTTCACAGAGTTGGACATGGAACGCGTGATCACCGAGCGTTTGTCGCCGCTCTACGTTTCGATTCATGCCACAGACCCAGAGGTTCGAGCCGACATATTGCGTAATCGGCGTGGGGCTGTTTCTTTGCGTTGGTTACAGATGTTGCTAGATCATGGAATTGAAGTTCACGGTCAGGTAGTGGTTTGTCCCGGTGTGAACGACGGCGATATTCTTGAAGACACGTTAGTCGGCGTGCTCGAGCGTTTCGCTGCATTGGCTACAGTTTGTGTGGTGCCGCTAGGGGTTTCACGGTTCAACAAGCAACCTCGGATGCGCCCGCACACGCGTTTCGAAGCTGAGCGGGTGGTGGACACTGTGAGTGAATGGCAGCAAATATTTCTGGACGTTCTGGGCCGCCGGATGGTGTTTGCAGCCGATGAATATTATCTGCTCGCGCAAAGGCCGTTCCCCCCAGCCGATTGTTACGAGGGTTTTGTGATGCATGAGGATGGGGTCGGCATGGTGCGCACGCTTGAGTCGGAGTTTCATAAACCAACGCCTCAACCAACGCTCCCTAAATCTGGCTTTTTTGCGTGGGTTGATGGCGCTCCGGCTGACGGTTATCGTGCTCCCACCGAGGCTACCGAACCCGTAGCCGCCGCTCCGGCCGCTACGACCACTACGGCCCCTGAGCCCACTGCGCCCCAAGCGACCGCTTGGAGCCGCACAACCCAAGTCACGCTCGGTGCAAAACGAAGCGCTCCTATCGGAATTCTTAGCGGTGCATTGGCGGCACCAGTCATCGAATCTCTAGTTGCCACCATCGGGCGTGATGATGTGCGGGTGATTGCCGTTCCAAACGAGTATTTTGGTGGCAACATCGGGGTCAGTGGGCTGATGGTAGGGGAAGACATCGCTAAGGTGTTGGCTCTTGAACCGCCAGGCCATCGTTATCTTCTGCCGGACGTTTGCCTAAGCAGAGGTTTGTTTCTTGATGGCATGTCGCCTAGTGAGTTGCCCCAGCCCGTTGAGGTCGTTTCAACCGATGGTGCGGCATTGCGCCGGGCTTTAACTGTCGGCGATTAGATACTGGTTTTGCGATGGTGAAACTACCAGTAGTCGCTGTGGTGGGTCGTCCTAATGTTGGCAAGTCGACTTTGGTCAACCGCATTATTGGGCGGCGTGAAGCGATTGTTGAACCGCGCTCGGGTGTCACTAGAGATCGCAAGGTTTTGGAAGCGGAATGGCGCGGGAAGCGGTTCTCGCTGCTTGATACGGGCGGTTGGATTGCTTCAGGGGATGCGCTTGATGCGAAGGTTTCGCGGCAGTCCGAGTTGGCTATGGCAGATAGTGATGTGCTGTTGATGGTGGTTGATACGACTGTCGGGGTTACGGCAGATGATCATCAGGTGGCCAAATTGCTACAGCGCTGCCAAACGCCCGTTTTGGTAGTTGCCAACAAGGTTGATGATGCATCCCATGAGCATGCTATTTGGGGTTTGCTGAGCTTGGGTTTAGGAACTCCGTATCCACTGAGTGCGCTGCATGGTCGAGGTACCGGAGACCTGTTAGATGAGGTGGTCAGGTTGTTGGCGGCAGGGTCGAACGAAACGCCCGATGATGCCTCGCCCGATGATACCACGCTTGATGACGGCTCGCCCGATGCCGCGTTAGCCGACTCCAAGATGTTTGCGGTTGCTGTGGTCGGTCGTCCTAATGTTGGCAAGTCAACGCTTTTCAATCGTTTAATCGGCGAGGAACGCGCTATTGTGCATGATCAAGCCGGCACGACCCGTGATGCCATCGACACCATCATCAAGACCGAGCACGGGCCAATCCGATTTATCGACACGGCAGGAATGCGCCGCAAAGCACGGATATCGGAAGACACCGAATATTATTCTTTGGTACGTGCGCTGAAAGCGGTCGATAATTCCGATGTGGCCTTGTTGGTGATTGATGCCACCGTTGGAGTGACTCATCAAGATCAACGCCTCGCGGAACGGGTAGATGGTGCGGGTTGCCCGATCGTGATCTTGTTGAACAAATGGGAGTTGCTCGATACTGCGGCGCGCAGCAAGGTCTCTGCTGCCGTGGAACGCAAACTGGGATTTCTCGGCGATTCACCGGTATTGCGGATCAGCGCCTTGTCTGGGAAGGGAGTGCAACGGTTGTGGCCCACCATCGCGGGTTCGGTTGAGGAATACCGCAAACGGATACCAACCCGAGATGTCAACAAAGCTATCCGTTCCGCTCAAGTTGCCCAAGCGGCACCGCACGGAGCCCGGGTTCTTTATGCCACTCAGGGAGCGACCGACCCACCAACTTTTGTTTTGTTTGTCAACAGGGAACTGCCGAAGACGTATTTGCGTTTTCTGGAGCGGAGGTTGCGTGATGCGTTCGGGTTGGGTTCAACACCGATTAAACTGCGGGTACGTAAACGCAGCGACTAATCTTGGCGGTTTGCGGCTTGGGGCGGGTATAGTGTTTCGTGAGCGAAGCCTGCTCGGCCGTTTAGGCGAGTGCGGTGTGGGAACCGGCTCAACGCGACGGGGGTCACGATGACAACAATCATTCTTGCTACTCTCGCAGTTGTAAGCATTGCGACTTCAGTAGAGTATGCCCGTTCGGCACGGCGCCGTTTTCGTTTGGCTCGTTTGATTGAAGACGACAGTGCCAATGATCGTGAGGGGCATGCGCTGGCGTTTGCGGCGTTTCGTAAGGAACTCCACACTGCGGCGATTTATGCGTTGATTGCTCCTGCGGCTGGGTTTGTGGCCTTGTTTGCTGGCGTTGGCGCTGCCCCGGCGGTGTTCGGGGTGTTGCTCGTGCCGGCGTTTGCGTCTTTGTGGTGGTCACGCACGCTCGCTCGTGAGGCTCGTATGGCTCGCAATCGCTACGACATTGAGCGGCGTGCGAGTGAAGCTTTGGAGCAGGAGCAGTTGGCACCTAAGGCTTGGGCGGCTCGGCTTGCTCCTGAGCAGGTTCCCGATTTCGCTGGTTTTGAGATTGGTCGGGTGTATCAAGCTGGTTCGGGGTTGATGGCGGGCGACTTCTTTGATGTGCATCGGGTGGGGCCTAGCCGTGTGGCTGCGGTGATCGGCGATGTTGCTGGGCATGGTATCGAGTCGTCTATTACTGCGTTTCAGGCTAAGTATCTACTGCGGGTTTTTTTGCGGCAGTTCCGTGACCCGGCTCAGGCTTTTGAGGAACTCAACAAACAGTTGGCTTCGGGTGACCGTCACGAGGAGTTTATTTCCGCGGCGGTTGTTGTGTTTGATACTGAGGCTGGCACTTTGCGTTGCGCTTCGGCGGGGCACCCGGCGGTGTTTTTCTTCCAAGAGGATGGCGTGAAGTCGTTGCGTTCTACGGGGCCGTTGTTGATGTTGGATGCGAACGCTACCTATTTTTCGCGGGAGATGCCTATGGAGAGCGGTGACATGGTGGTGATGTATACCGATGGTTTGGCTGAGGCTCGTGCCGGGGGTGCTTTGTTTGGTGAAGACCGCATTATTAGGGCTGCTGAACGTGATTTGAACGCGGCACCTGACGTGTTGTGTAAGGCCTTGCTTGATGCTGCCAAAGATCACGCAGGCGGGATTATAGACGACGACACGGCTGTGATGGCAATACGCCGCGACTAAAACCAACTCGGGCTAGCCCCGGCGCATGCGACCCCGGCGACGAGGTTCGAAACGCGTGTGCATGTATGGGGGCCGGTCAGTTGGTTTAGGAGGGGGTGGTTTTGGGTAAATCCAGTTTGCAACCACCGACGGAGGGCGTTGTGCTACCCTTGGCGGTGCTCGGTCGGCGTTGAGCTGGAACTGTGAAGTTGCACTTTAGAATATCATGATAATCTAAAGTTTATGTTTCAACGGTTGCTATCGTTGCCCGAGCCCGGGGCGGAGACATTCTTTCTTTGGGGACCGCGGCAGGCGGGGAAGAGCACCCTGCTCAAACACCGGTACCCCGATGCCGTGTGGGTTGATCTGCTCAAGGCAGACGAGTTCCGTCGCTACATCAGCCGGCCCGAGCAACTGCGCGAGGAGTTGGAGGCAACGGGTCCGGATCCATCGCGTCAGGTGGTCATCGACGAGATCCAGAAGGTTCCCGCTCTGCTCGACGAGGTCCACTGGCTGATCGAGAACCGTGGGCTGCGGTTCGCGTTGTGCGGGTCGAGCGCCCGCAAGGTACGGCGCGGCGCGGCGAACCTGCTCGGTGGGCGCGCCCTGCGCTACGAATTGCGAGGTCTGACTGCTGGTGAACTCGGGGAGTCGTTCGATCTCGACCGGATTCTCAACCACGGCTGCTTGCCCTCTATCTACGAGTCGAACAGGCACAGCCGTCGGCTCGAGGCTTACATCTCCGACTATCTGCGTGAGGAGGTCGCCGCCGAGGGACTGGTGCGGAACCTGCCCGCCTTCTCAGACTTCCTCGACGCAGCCGCGCTGAGCGACACCACCCCCGTCAACTATTCGAACGTGGCCCGCGACTGCGGCGTGTCGGCACCCACGGTCAAATCGTACTTCGGCATCCTCGAGGACACGCTGCTGGCTCGCTGGTTGCCCCGCTGGAGAAGGCGGGCCAAGCGCCGCCTGGCCGGCGCTCCGAAACTCTATTTCGAGGATGTGGGGGTCGTGAACCGCCTGGCGCGGCGAGGTGAACTTCACCGGGGTTCCGACTCCTACGGCAAGGCATTTGAGAACTGGCTGTTCCACGAGCTGTCGGCTTTCCTCGCATACCAGGAGCGCGACGAGCAACTGACCTATTGGCGACTCCCAAGCGGAATCGAGGTCGACTTCGTTATGGGCGACATGCGGCTTGCAATCGAGGCAAAGGCGACCGCGCGAGTCAACAACAACCATCTCAAGGGCCTCCGCACCCTCGCCGAGGAACATCCCAGTGTCGGCCGCCGAGTCGTGGTCTGCCTCGAACCGAAGCCGCGTCGCACCGGCGACAGCATCGACTTGATCGGCGCCGAAGACTTCGCCCGAGAACTCTGGCAAGGTAAACTCGTCTGAACAACCCCGACCCGTCCAACCTCCTCAGAAGCAGCCCTGTAAGCCACCGACGAATAAATCGAAGCCTGCACGAAAACGTGGGATGGGGGGGTAGTTGGGGGTTCTTGAGATTGGGACAAGGGCATAGCCCACATCGCCGGAAACGTCAACGGCGAGACGATAAGGCGCTTCCCGGTCGTGACGGAGGTGTGCGTGTTTTACCGGCGCCGTCTGGAGTTCCCTACCCCCGACGGTGTGATGTCGGCCAAGCAGTGGCTGCGCTACGAGTGGCAGCGCGCCGGGTTGCGCTTGCAGGCCGCCAACGAAGCTTGTGGGGTGGCGAACGCGGCCACGCGCAAGTACCTGACACAGGATTGGCTCTGGTACTTCCCTCCACCTGAAATGATGCACCGGCTCGTTAGCTACGCCAACCAGCACGGCCTACGCGGCGGCACCCCGTACTTTTCACTGGACGGCAAGGCTCCGGTCAGCGCGGAGGAATGGGGTTCGCTGCGGGATGTCTGGAGCCACACGCACGGGATCACCAATGTGTGGGCGGCGCCACCTCTCAATGGCAGTGAGCGCTACAAGGGCAACCGGGTACGGTCGGCGCCGCGGGTGCATCGTCCGGGCCGCAACGCCGCCGTTCATCTCAACCAGAAGCCACTGGAGTTCATGCGTCGTATCGTCACAGCATCCACACGTCCCGGCGACGTCGTGTGGGAGCCGTTCGGCGGACTGTGCAGCGGTGTCGTCGCGGCTACGGAGTCAGGGCGCGATGGATACGCAGCGGAACTAGTCGAGCACTTCGCTGACTTGGCAGTCGAAAGACTCCAGTCCACAGCCCGTTCTCGGCTGGTCGATACCCCAGCATGACCGCTCCAGTTACGGAGCCAATCGCTCCCAAACCTGATCCAGACGGCGGCGGCCTCCATCGGTGGCCAGGGAGTGGATCGATTTTCTCAAGAGTTCCACCACTTGATGCTGGAAGGTCAAGACCACGGCTTGAACGCGCCGAACAACCGGTGGGCACGGTGCGCGATCCGTTCAACCCCATCGCAACAATTTTGCAGTTTTGAACGAGAAAGTGTAGGGCAATCGTCGTTTTGATGCTTGGTGAAGAGTTTATTGACGTGGCTAGACGGCATGGGCAGAGTTGACGCTTCGGTTCGCTCAGAACTATAAGAGACGGGAGGTTTCGGTGTGAATGTTGTTAGGCAAGCCTTACAATCATTCTGTGATGTTCAGTTCTCCAAGGTTCCGTGCCCAATCGATGCGACAACATGCGTTGGGTTTGCCCATCGTATTTTCCCTCTTGGTGGTAGTGATCCTGTTGAGCTTGCGCTTCGGTGCGCTGCGTATAGACACGGGTACTGTCGCTAACGCCATCTGGGATTACGACCGAAGTGACCACCGCCAGATCGTGGTGCGGGAACTGCGTCTCCCCAGAACGGCCATGGGCATTCTCGCTGGAGCCTGTTTCGCCGTAGCCGGAGCGCTCACGCAGGGCGTAACCCGTAATCCTTTGGGCGCGCCAGGGATTCTAGGTATCAACGCTGGAGCCGCATTCGCTGTGGTGACGGCGATATACTCAGGCGGGATCACCAACCCCGCCGGCTACGTGTGGTTCGCGTTCATCGGCGCTTTGGGAGCGACCGTGCTGGTTTATGTTGTGGCTAGCGCCGGTTCTGGGGGAGCCACACCCATCAAGTTGGCGTTGGCTGGTGCTGTTATTAGCGCGTTGCTCGGTTCGTGGACTGCGGCGCTGTTGCTGCTTGATTTGGAGACACTTGATCAAGCTCGGTTTTGGTTGGCTGGGTCAATCTCAGGGCGAGGCACCGAAGAGGCCGTGCTGTTGTTCCCGATCATTGCTGCGGCGTTGCTGCTGGCGTTGTTTATGGGTCGCCAAGTGAATGCGTTGAGTTTGGGAGACGAAGTGGCTAAAGGGCTCGGCCAGAGGATTTCGATTACGAGAACTGTAGCCGGTGTGTGCGTGATCGCCTTGGCTGGCGCAGCGGTAGCCTTAGCCGGCCCAGCGGCGTTTATCGGCCTAGCCGTGCCACACATTGTGCGTTCCGTTGTGGGCCCCGACTATCGCTGGATCATACTCTATTCGGCTCTGCTGGGCCCGTGCTTGCTCCTTGGTGCCGACATCATCGGCAGAGTGATCGTCAGCCCTGAGGAACTACAAGTCGGTATTGTCAGTGCCGCATTGGGGGCACCGTTTCTCGTCTACCTGGTGCGCAACACGAAAATGACCGAGTTGTGAACCGCACCGCACGCCTATGTGCAACAGCCGCAATCGCAATATTGGGTCTAGCAATCGTCGGTTTGACAGTTGGAGACTATCCCGTTGCTGCCCGCACGGCCATTGCTACCGCTATCTGGGATCGGGGCGGAGAGTTCGATTTCGTGATCAACTCGTTGCGGTTTCCTAGAGTGGTGGTGGCGGTATTGGCTGGAATCTGTTTGGCCGCATCGGGTTTGTTGTTCCAAACGTTGATCGATAATCCTTTGGTGTCGCCCGACATTATCGGTATCGACACTGGAGCCGCAACTGCAGCCGTGGCTAATCTCGCCATCGGTTTGGATGTCCGCTTGCTGCCTTTCGCGGCTTTCGCGGGGGCGCTTACTGCTGCTCTGCTGATTTTCGCTTTGTCTTGGCGCGGTGGTTTCAGCGGAGGTCGACTAGTGCTTGTGGGCATCGGAATAAACGCGCTGTTGAGCGCGGTGATCACTTATATGCTCGTGCGTTTTCCGGTGGAGCGGGTCAGTGCGGCGGCGCGCTGGCAAGCGGGTACCCTCTCGGCATCTTCTTGGGACGATGCCCGCACGATGGCTTTGGTTTTGGTTGTGCTGCTACCGGTGGCGTTGCTGCTGGTGCGTCGTTTGCGGATCATGCAATTGGGCGGCGAGACCGCAGTTGCTTTGGGTATGCGTTTGGAGCGGAACCGAGTTGCTGTGATCACTACCGGCTGTGGTTTGGCTGCTGTTGTGGTGGCGGCGGTCGGGCCGTTGGGTTTCGTGGCTTTGTTGGTTCCGCATGTGGCACGGTCACTGGCCGGGCCGATAACGGTCGGTGTGTTGTTCCTCACTGCTCTGCTCGGAGCGTTTATGCTGCTGTCGGCTGACTTGGTTGCCCAGCGGCTTTTTGCCCCGACAGTGCTTCCCGCTGGAGTTGTTACCGCGGCGATGGGCGGCCCTTATTTGTTGTTGGTGTTGCGGAGGTTTAACCGTGCGGTCTGAGCGCAAGGTTCATCCGTTCGTGAGCGTAAATCGTGCGGTTCACGTCTCTGGTGATGCGTCCGCACCTTCGAGACCTGTTTTGAACACTGTACAGCTTGACGTGAGTTACGGCGGCCCCCTGGTGCTGGCCGACCTCACTACCTCAATACCTGTCGGCGAGGTTACTGCGATAGTTGGGGCTAACGCTTCGGGGAAGTCGACGCTGTTGAGGGCGTTGGCGCGCTTGTTGAAACCCGCTGGTGGTGTGGTCTGTCTTGATGGTGCAGACATCCACCGCCAGTCGACCCGTTCGGTGGCGGTGCAGCTTGGCCTTCTGCCTCAGTCACCCCGCGCCCCAGAGGGAGTAACGGTGGGTGATCTGGTGCGGCGGGGTCGATATCCGCATCAGCGCTTGTTTGATCCGTGGTCTAAAGCCGATGAACGGGCGGTGGCACGGGCACTTGAGTTGACCGGGCTTAGTGCTCTAGTTGGCCGACCCCTTGATGAACTTTCGGGGGGTCAGCGTCAACGGGCTTGGATCGCCATGGCTTTAGCTCAGGACACAGCGGTGATGTTGTTGGACGAACCTACGACATTTTTGGATATCGCTCATCAAGTGGAGATGCTTGATCTGCTTGTTCGCTTGAACCGTTCAGAAAATCGAACCATTGTGATGGTGTTGCATGACCTGAATCAGGCATGTCGGTACGCCTCGCATCTGATTGCTGTGGCCGAGGGTCGTGTTGAGGCTGTGGGGCATCCCTCAGAGGTGGTTACCACCGAGTTGATTGAGCGTGTTTTCGGTTTGCGGGTGAGTGTCATTACCTGCCCGGTGAGTGGCACGCCTCTTTGTGTGCCGCACACGCATTGCGATCAGCCGTAGTGGCCGTTCAAAAAATATTTTCTGAAGGGTTGCAAAATCCAAATTGTTAGGTATACCTAACAGATGCTGATTACGAAACGAAGTCACGACAAACGCACCATGAAGACGCTGACGACTAGCACACCGCGGTTGGCGGTTCTGCTGACGGCGGTTCTGCTTCTCTGCGGATTCTTCGTGGCCGGTTGCGGAACAACCACCGTTTCCGAACAGGACACAGTCAACGATGCCCCCACATCTACCACGTCTACCGCTAGCACCGCTACCGCTAGCACCGCTACCGAAACCGAAACCGTTCCAGCCTTACCCGTAACTGTGACAGACGAAACCGGTGCCATCGTGACCGTACACTCCATTGAGAGGATCATCCCCCTTGACGGCGATGTGGCAGAGGTCGTATTTGCACTTGGTTTGGGCGACAATGTGGTTGCCACAGACCTGTCTGCCACATACCCGCCTGAAGCTGACGCTCTGCCAGAGATCGGCTATCAGCGGGCTCTGTCGGCCGAGACCGTAGCCTCATTCGCACCCACCGTATTGCTCGCCACCGACATCGCCGGGCCGCCCGAAG
>MKWU01000252.1_pt1 | contig 101789 bp, 81 predicted proteins | sample 809101 | NCBI WGS metagenome assembly MKWU01 (sample SAMN05860141, study PRJNA318959) | sponge metagenome | host: Aplysina aerophoba | place: Slovenia: Piran, Adriatic Sea, Gulf of Piran | collected 2013-05-07
AGGCGCGCCTGGCCGACCCGGCCACGGTCTGGACCGACCTGCGCCAGCGCTGGCCCAACGGCACCCGGAAGCGCCTCCAGGCCGCCACCGGCACGGCCCTCTGGTACCACCCGGGCCAGCCCACCGTCGCCCTGCGCTGGCTGCTCCTGCGCGACCCGACCGGGCACCGGGACCCCGAGGCCCTGCTCTGCACCGACCCCGACTGGCAACCGGCCGCCATGCTCACCACCTACCTGCAGCGCTGGCAGGTGGAGGTCACCTTCCAGGAGGTCCGCACCCACTTGGGCGTCGAAACCCAGCGCCAGTGGTCGGAGGCGGCCATTGCCCGCACCACTCCGGCCCTGCTCGGCCTTTTCAGCTGGCTCATCCTGGTCGCCCACCGCCTGCGACGACGACATCCTCTCCGTCCCCGCCAGGCTGCCTGGTATGCCAAGACTGCCCCCACATTCTCCGATGTCCTGGCTTGCGTCCGCCACGTCCTCTGGATGCAGGTCCTGCCTTTTTCCTTGTCCCCGGCCACCCCCGACATCCAAAAACGCCCCCAGCCGCCACCTGCGCCGCTCCTGGCCGCCCTCTGCTACTCGGCCTGAAACACACCCAACCTCGCATCGCCCGCACTGCCAACTTTGTACAAAGTCCAGCTGAGAGTCCCGATATCCGGTCGGGTCGCGCAGGGCCGGTCCCCGACGACCACCAGCTCCCGGTCGGGTAGCCAGCGGCGCAGCACACACAGCATCAGGTAGGCCCGGCAACAGGGCGTGCGCCGCACCCCCCGTCAGCAGGATCTGTGCCTTGCGCCAAGTGCGTGCGTCCAAGAGCGACGCAAAGGGGGACGGCAGCGGTACCATCGCGGCCGGCGGGGCATGATGAACCTCTTGTGATGATTTGGTTCATTGTGTCAGCCTGTTTGGCCTGCCGGATACCAATGCCAAGTTGTACAAAGTCCAGCTAAGTGAAGGCAACCGTCAGTGTGGCCACGGCCGGCCCCCGCAGGTCGGGCTCTTCCGGCAGGTGCCGGGTTCACATGCTCCGTCCCCGTCTGGTACCCTGCACGGAACCGTGCCCGCTGCTCGACCGAACAGGCAATATCTGGAGTTCTCCTGTGAATCTGTTCCTTAAGCCGTTGTATCCGTTGGTCTTGGCTCTGATGGCCTGGAATCTTGTTGCCTGTACCGTGGCAATGCCGCCGCCAGCCCGGCCGCCAGCCTGCACGAACGGCGACACGGTTCTCAACGTGGGTTTCTATGCCTACTTCGAACCGGTGAGCTACAGCGCCAACGGCGATCCTGCAGCTTCCGACTTCAATACCCACCGGGGTTATGAGGCGGATCTGCTCTCGGCGCTCGAGGCAATGGAGTACACAGGGCTTGCCTTCACCCGGAGCGGCATCGCGCCTTGGGAGCAGATCTGGCTGCTGCCCGTCCAACCGCAATTCGACATGGTTGGAGGCGGCATCACCAACCTTGATTCCCGCACCCTGAACGCCGATGGCGAAAAAGTGGTGGCCTTTACCACCGGGCATATCGCCTTTCGGCAGTCCCTGCTGGTGCGGGAGGCAGACGCCGACCGCTTGGTCAGCTACGACAGCTTGACCAGCGACGTGCGCGTGGGCGTGTTGGCGGGTACCACAGGAGAAGCCCGGTTGCTGCAGTTGACAGGCGTGGCCAATGAAGAGGGGGTTTTGATCGCGGACACGCACATCGACACGCCACGGGGCACAGCGGTGTCGGACGGCAGCGCGGACTACGCGATCACCGCCGCCGGCGTCTCGGCCGTCCTTGAGGGACGCACACGCATGCATCCGCCCAGCGACAACATGCCGCAGATCATCTATCTGGGCGACGCGCAGGGCGAGGTGGAACTCCTGGATGCATTGAGTTCGGGGCAGATCGATGCCGTGGCCCGAGGCGAGATTGGCAATCGCGATGCAGCGCACGTGCTGGGACCTGGGTTTGCGGTCTCCGTTCTTGACAGTCATGTTGAATACGGCGGCTTCACACTGGAGGCGGAAAACACGGACTTGATTGCCTGCATCAATGAACGGATTGATTGGCTGACCGACAACCAAGCCATCGGCTATGCGGAGTGGCGAAAAGATCCGGGGATTTTCCGGCAACGGGCCGATCTGTGGAACGCGGCCAGGGCGGAATAGCGATCCAGCCGGCACGCGGCTGGCCGTTGCCGTTCCCTTATGCTCCGTGGCTGCGAACCCGGTACAGCAGGCGCTGCATCCCTGCGACCGTGTTGGGTTCCGGAACTCGTTACGCGCCAAGAAGTTCGTTGACCCTGTGCGAGAACTTGGCCACCAGGGCCGTGATCACGGCAGGGATGGTGCCTTTGGTCTTGTTCAGATTGACATAAGCGATGGTGATTCCAAACCCCTCGATCGGCGAATCGTCAATCGTTCCCATTTGGACTACCTGATGAGCTTCCAAGCGCCATGTGAGTTTCAGTTCAATGGAGAACCGCTGAGTGCCGTCTTCCCGATGCGACACAAACTTGCTTGTTCTGCCCAGAATCAGGACCTCATCCTGGAGGTTGAGGTTGGGGAGCAGGAACTGCGACCTGGTCTGCGGCCAGGTGGACGGCTTCATCATGCCTTCCCATTCGATTCGGGAAGAGCCTCGCAGGATCAGGTCCGCGTGCCGGGCATTCCCAAACACAAGCCGTTCCAGCGACTGCAAGGTGTCGTCAACCGACTCGAGGACAGGTGCCACCAGGCTGTGGAAAACGCGGTCAAGCAGGTCGGGTTCATTGTTGGGGATGGCGCTATCAACGGTGTGCCTTGTGGGGGCCGTATCTTGCTGCAACTCCCGCAGCACTTCATCCAACCGCAGGAATGGAACCACTTCGCAGTCGGATCGGGTCTGACGGCCCGTACCGCCATGGACAACGAACTTCCTGGATACGGCCGGAATCTCATCCGCCACCCTGTTGATGGCCTTGAAGTGGGAAGGATTGACGGTTGTGCCCGATTTCATTTCAAAGGCATGCATCTCGTTGGCGGACTGCCACAGCAGATCACATTCCAACCCCTTCATGTCCCGGTAGTACGCCAGATTGGGACGTATCCCCCGATTGTGATGGTGCTTGAGAACTTCGGTCACGACCGCGTTCTCGAACAAGGCCCCCTTGAGCGGATGGGTTGCAATCTGGTCGGGCTCGTTGATGCCCAGCAAAAAAGATGCCAGCCCCGCATCAAAAAAGTAGAGCTTCGGCGACTTGGTCAAACGTTTCCTGGTATTGGTGGAGTATGGTCGCAACCTGAAGGTGATGTAGCTTGCCTCCAGCACCGACAGCCATTCACGGGCTGTCGTGTGGGAGACTCCGGCGTCGGCGCCCAGCTTGGAGAGGTTGAGTGTCTGACCAATCCTGCCGGCTGCCAAACTCGTGAAGGTCTCAAACCCCGACAGGTTCCTGACGCCTCCCATCCTGCGGACATCCCGTTCAACATAAGTCGCGAAGTAGTCGCCCATGATCCTCGTTGGATCCAGGTCCTGATCCAGGAGCCGCGGATAGAACCCCGCAAACAGAACCTCGTCAACGTTCGCATTTGGTTGAGCCTGACGCCGTTCCCACAGCGAACAGGGAAGCAGGTGCAGAACCGCAGTTCTGCCGGCCAGTGACTGGCTGATCGCCCTGGACAGGGCGAAGTTCTCGCTGCCGGTCAAAACAAACTGGCTGTTCGTGCCTCGTTCATCACCGAGCACCTGCAGGTAGGACAGCAGCTCGGGCACACGCTGAACCTCATCGATAACGGCTCCCTGGTCGAACTGGTCCAGGAACCCGCGGGGATCGACGCGGGCAAACTCCCGTTGGTCAAGGGCTTCCAGGTTGGCATACGGCAGTTCGGGAAATGCAGTGCGGCACAGGGTAGTCTTGCCGGCCTGCCGTGGACCGGTTATGGTGACAAAGGGGTACTGGCGGAACAGCGACATTAGGAGCGGCTTCATCTCCCTGTGGATCACGGCTCGGAATCTCCAAAGTTGAATGCCACGAAAGCATAGAGCAGGGGATGGCTGAATTGCAAGTGCCACTTTCAATTTGAACGCATTAGTCCAAGGAATTGTGTTTGCTACTTGCAGATTGCATCAAGCGGTCCCACCTCGGGAGCTGCTCGGTGTTGAGTAGATGGTCCCGGAGGTGAGAGGCAGGTCCTGCCGGCACGATACGGTCTGCTCCGGACACCTTGAGGTGTCCGTCCGGTTACCGCCCGGTTGCGCGGAATTTCAGATTGTGGCAGCCGCCAACGTCCTGAGACAGGGAAGCAGTTGCGGATCAGTCCACCCAGTTCAGGGTCCTGTCCACCGCCTTGAGCCAGTTGGCATGCAGCGCGTCACGCTCCACCGCGGCAGTGGCAGGTTCCCAAACCCGATCCACCTTGAACCCGGATCGGATTTCATTCTCGGATTCCCAGTAGCCGGTAGCGAGGCCGGCGGCATAGGCCGCACCCAGGCTGGTGGTTTCCGTAATTACGGGCCGGGCCACCGGAATGCCCAGGATGTCGGCCTGCAGTTGCATCAGGAAGTCGTTGGCTGTGGCCCCGCCGTCCACATTGAGGCGCGGCATGGCAACGCCGCCTTCCTCGATCATCACGTCGAGCACGTCCCGCGACTGGAAGCAAATGGCTTCCAACGCGGCGCGCACCACGTGCGCCTTCGTTACATAACGGGTCAAGCCGGCCAGCACGCCGCGGGCGTCGCTGCGCCACCAGGGGGAAAACAGACCGCTGAAGGCCGGCACCAGGTAGCAGCCACCATTGTCGGGCACGCTGGCGGCCAGGGCCTCGCTGTCGGCGGCATTGTCAATCATTTGCATCTCGTCGCGGAGCCACTGCACCGTGGCGCCGCCCATGGCCACCGACCCTTCCAGCGCATAGACGGCCGGTCGGTCGCCGAACCGGTAGGCCACCGTGGAAATCAACCCCTTGGTGCTCCGCCGGATTTCCCGTCCCGTGTTGAGCAGGAGGAAGCAGCCGGTGCCGTAGGTGTTCTTGGCCTCTCCTGGTGTTAGGCAGGCCTGGCCGACGGTGGCGGCCTGTTGGTCGCCCAGAATGCCGCAAATGGGGACCCGGGCGTCGAGCGGCCCGTCGGCCGCGGTTGTACCCAGGGCATCGGCACTGCTGCTGGGTGCGATCGTCGGGAGAATGGCAGCCGGAATGTCCAGGGCCGCGAGCAGACTTTCGTCCCAGTCCAACGTTTCCAGGTTCATGCACATGGTGCGGCTGGCATTGGTCACGTCCGTGACGTGTCGCTGGTCGGCGCTGAGCTGGAGCAGCAGCCAGGAGTCGATGGTTCCGAAGCAGAGTTCTCCGCGCCGGGCCCTGACCGTGCCATTGTCGATGTGGTCCAGGATCCAGCGGATTTTGGACGAGGCGAAGTAGGGGGAGATTGGCAGGCCGCTACGATGGGCTATCTCCGGTTCCAATCCGTCCGCCAGCCATTGGTTGCATAGTCGGTCGGTGCGTGTGTCCTGCCAAACCAGAGCGTTGTGGACCGGACGCCCCGTCGCGCGTTCCCAGATGACAGTGGTCTCCCGCTGGTTGGTGATGCCCAAAGCCCCGATGTCGTTGCCGGTCAGTTCGACGGAGGACAGGGCCGTGCGTATCACTTCGGCGCAGTTGGCCCAGATTTCCAGGGGGTCGTGCTCAACCCATCCCTGCTGCGGGAAGATTTGGCGGTGTTCCTTTTGGGCCTGTGCCACCACCTTGGCTTCGTGGTCGAATACCATGAAGCGCACACTGGTGGTACCGGCGTCCAAGGCACCGATGTAACGTGTCGACATGGGGCTTCAGAGAGGGAATCGGACAGGCATGTTCAAGGTTGCTGGTCGCGCTGTCCACGCCGCGAACCGCGTCGTCCGCGGGTATGTTCCGCTTCGCTATCCGCTTGCTTTGTCTTGGGACTTATATACATTGGTTGACACCATGCATATCCGGTTCACGGGTCGCGGGAGTCCCTGTGGTCGGCCGCAAGGCCGACCAGGGAGGGAGCGCTCCTCGCCGTGCAGCAGCCCCAGTCCCGCGGGCCGGAACGGGTACGGGCAGAAGTCCCGCCCGCACCAGGATGTTGAGCGCCGCATTGTGGTCGGCGTTCGCCCGGAACCCGCAGGCTCCGCAGCGGAACACCGCCTGCGACGGTCGGTTTGACTTGGCGGCGTGCCCGCACTGGCTGCAGGCTTGCAAAGTGTAGGCCGGGTCCACATACACCACCTCGCCGGCCTTGTACGCCAGCTTGCGCTCCAGCTGTCCCCAGCCGGATGCCAGGATGGATCGGTTGAGGCCGGACTTCTGCTTCACGTTCCGGCCGGGGTTCTCGACCGTGCCCTTCGCACTCTTCGTCATGCCCTTGGTGTTCAGGTCCTCGATCACGACGTTGTGGGCCGTGTCCGCCATCTTGCGGCTGATTTGGTGTGTGGCCGTGTCCCGGCGCCGGGCGCGCTTGCGATGCAGTTTGCGGAGTTTGCCGGCCGTGCCGCGGCGTCGGTTCGATCCCTTCTGCTGCCGGGCCATCCTGCGCTGGTACCGCTTGATCTTCGCGTCCTCAACGGTCGTGTCGGGAAGGGCGTGCAGGGTTCCAGTGCTGTCCGTGGCCTGCCCCACGTTGCGGTCCACGCCCACCGCTCCGGACTCCGCGGGCCGGCGCACATCGGGGTGGTCGACCGGCACCTTGAACACGATGTAGGCGTACCACTTTGGCTGCTTGCCCTCCGACTCCTGCTTGACCCGCACCGTCAGAGGCTTGCCGTCAGCATACCTGCGGATGGGAGCCAGACGCACCCAGCCCAACTTCGGGATGCGCAGGCAACCATCCTTGATATGGACTTCGGACGGGATCGTGAAGGCGGGCTGTGTGTAGTGCTTGGCCTTGTACTGCGGACGCCCGTGGTCCGGACGGTCCGGGTCGAAGAATGCGGCATAGGCGTCGCCCATGTACTTGCAGGCGTACCGGACGATTTCGTAGCTGTAGTCCTGCAGCCATTCGTTGCCGGGTGCGTTTCGCAACTGCGTAAACCGCTGGCCTAGCGTAAAGAAGGTCGGACGGCCCGGACCCTCCCCCAGCTTGCCGGACGCCTTCCACGTGCGGTAGTCCGTCTCGTGCCCGGACAGCACATGGTTCCAGGCGAACCGGCAGGCTCCGGCCAGTTGTTCGAGGTACTGGCCGTTCGCAGCCGTGCCGGGATACAGACGCACGCGCAGCGTCCGTATGACGGCCCGGGGCTCTGGCGTTGTAGACTTCGGGGTGCTGGCCACGGTGTCCCTATCACTGTGTCCGGTCGAGGGCCCGGTTCGCCATCGGGTCCTCTCTTTCACAGGAATTGTAGCACAAGAGTTCGACTGTCAACTATTGGATATAAGCCCCTTTGTCTTCGGACAGCATGAACCATCTGTTGTAGAGGCCGGCCAGGGCTGCACCGCCAAACGTGGCAACCATGTAGAGCCAGATGTCCGCATAATTGCCCGTGGCCACCGCGGGACCCAGGGTGCGGGCCCGGATTGAGGGAAGCGCCGGTCAACGGACCGAAGACTACAATGCAGGCACCCACGGGAGCCGGATTGCCGGCCTTGCCCTTGACGGCGCAGTGCAGGATGCAGGGCAATCGCATTCTAATTTGACAGGACCTTGAGTAGGTGTACCCGTCGTTCCAGCCGGCCTGCTTGCGCCTGGCGGCGATGCCGCCAAGGGCGGCCGTCTCCCGGCGCAACAGGTTGAGGGCCATGCGCCGCAGGATCGCCAGGTTGTGGGCGGCGTGGCCGGTGCGGATGCGGCTCTCGTCCTCGTTTGTCAGGCGGTGACGCAGAGCGTCCCAAGAGTGCTTAGGGTCTATTCAGCTTGGTTACCCTGCCCCCAATGAGCCATTCGGCTACATACAGGTTACCGTTGGCGTCCGCAGCCAAACCGTGAGGACTGTTGAACTTGCCCGCCTCCAGGAGGCTCGTGCGTACTGACTGCCCCGATTCGTTGACATTGTTGGGCCAGCCCTCAACGTCGCACACCTGCTGGTTTTCGCCGATGTACGTGAGAAGTTCATCGTTCAAATCAACGACCGCGAGGCGCGCGTGAAGCTCGGCGATGATCATCAGATCGCCATGTGTAGCGAAACCGCTCGGGGTGGTCAGAAAATCTTTACCGAATGACCGCCTGAATCCACCCTCCATGTCGTAGACCTGTACGCGGGAGTTGGCCCTGTCAGCCACGTAGAGCTCCGGCTCGGACTTGCGATAATCTATGAAGATACCGTGCGGGCAATTGTAGGCCCCGGCCCCTTCCTCGCCGTTGACGCTGCCGACATGCACGCCGCCCTTCGTGAACCTGTGGACTTGGTACGCGCCGTACCCATCGCCCACCCAGATGTCGCCATTGCCACCGAATCGCTCCTCGTTCACCGCGACGGTTGTGGGGGAGTAGCGAGTGTCTTTGTACACGGGAAGGGGAGGTGTCTCCAGCCTCATGACCACTTCACCGTCCAATGTCGTCTTGAACACCTTGCCTGGCGCATCGCCCACGCCCGGAGGGTTTTGGTAGCCGTGAAGGTAGTGATTTTTGGAGCCGTGGTCCGCAATCCACAGGTACTCGACTCCGCCTTCGTCAACGAGGGCGATCCCATGCGCCTCGGCAAAGTCGCCGCGCCACGAGGAAATCAGGTTGCCATCCCCGTCGAAAGTCAACACTTCCGGGTCGCCAGGGTGGCTGGTCACAACGTTTCCCGATCCCGTGACCACGACGCCCGGATGCGCCCACCCCTTGCGTGAGCTTTCACTCTCGGGAAGCTTGGCCCAGTTGTCGATCCAGTTGTATGAATGCTCTTCGCTGCCTACCCGCATGACACAACCTCCTGTACTTGCCATTCCCTTGGTTGAAACCCAGGGGCGGCTATCTTAGCCCCTGCCTGCGCTTGAAGCGCGCCTACCGTTCCCGACCATGAAGGGAGAAGCTTCGCGGCACGAGTGATCACACGCGGGCCGGGGGGATGCCGTGGGTGTGATGCCGTACCACATCCCCTGCTTCTTTGCGTACGTGCTGACCGGGAACGAACCAGCGCGATCCAACTATGGTTTCAGGATGACCTTGGTGTACCCGTCGATGCGCTTGTCGAACTTGTGATAGGCGTCGACGGCGTCGTCCAGCGGCACCTCGTGGGACACTACGAAGCTGGGAGTGGCCTTGCCGGATATGATGAGGTCGCGCAAGTAGGCGTTGTACTGCTTCACGTTGCACTGACCCGTCCCCAGCTTCAGGCCCTTCTCAAAGAGCTTCCCGAAATTGATGGACAGAGCGCCCCTCTTGGCACCCTCGTCCACTCCACCGGGATCCGATGGCACGTACAGGCCTGGGATGCCCATGATCCCCGTGGGATTGATCAGGTCGATCATCTGATTCAGGACCACGTTGGGAACCTCGACCTGCTCGCCTCCGGCGGCGGACGATCCTTGCGCAGCGGCCTGATAGCCCACGGCGTCGACCGTCTTGTCCACACCGTCGCCCCCGCGCATGTCCCTGATCTGCTCTACCGGATCGCCGTCATCGAAATTGATGGGAATAGCGCCAATCTCGCTGGCCTTGTCCAGCCGTTCCTGCACGTGATCGATGGAATAGATCTCCGCCGCTCCTCTGATGACGCAGCTATAGATGGCCATCAGGCCGACCGGTCCCGCGCCCCACACGGCGACGCTCTCGCCGGGACTCACGTCGGCAAGCTCAGTGCCGTGATAGCCCGTGGGGAATATGTCCGCCAGAAGGGAGAAATCCCACTCGAACGCATCCCCGGCCGGAAGAGGCAGACAGTTGAAGTCCGCGTAAGGCACCTGGATATACTCGGCTTGTCCGCCGCGCCACGGTCCCATTGCCACGTATCCATACGCGCCGCCGGCAAATCCAGGGTTAACCGTGACGCAGAATCCCGTAAACCCCCGCTGGCAGTTCTTGCAGAAGCCGCAGCCGACGTTGAACGGCATCACGACCCTGTCGCCTACGGACAATGTTTTCACAGCGGACCCGACATCTTCGATTACACCCATATTCTCGTGTCCGAAGACGATGCCCGGTTCGGCCGCAGTTCGACCCTCATACATGTGCAGGTCGGAGCCACAGATGCAACTCGAAGTGATCTTGACGATTACGTCATTCGGATGCATTAACTCGGGATCGGGAACTTCCTCTACGGCAACGCTGAACGGACCCTGGTACACGACAGCTTTCATGGTGACCTCCCCTTTACCCTCTTCGACTGCTAATCCTATGCGGCCAATCCCTTAGGAGCGCTGAGTGTATCAGGCTATGGCAGTTTTGTCTAAGCCCGAATCCACCGAAGGAGTGGGGGATTAGAGGTCCGGTCAGGGCAATCGCATTCTAATTTGGGTTGCGCCGATCCTGGGCCGGATGGGAGACTTTGTTCCGCCCTGGATTCCCGCTCATGGCCGGATCTGCGGGGGCGATGGCCCTCGCGTCCACCTAGCGGTGCCTGGTCCGCGCTGTCTTCTCCGTCATTGTCGGACAGCATAAAGAATCTGTTGAAAATGCCGGCCAGGGCCGCGCCGCCAAACGTGGCCGCCATGTAGAGCCAGAAGTCCGCGTAGTTGCCCGTGGCTACGGCGGGTCCCAGGGTGCGGGCGGGATTGAAGGAGGCGCCGGTCAGGGGACCGAATGCCACGATCAGGGCACCCACGGTGAAGGCGATGGCGATGGGCGCCAGATTGCCGGCCTTGCCCTTGACGGCGCAGTGCAGGATGGCGTTGACCACCAGGAACGTCCCGAGCACCTCAAGCGCGAACGCGGCCGGAACGGAAACACCGTCGGCAATGACCGTGGCGCCGTAGGCAGATGGCGCGCCGGACAAGTCCACCATGCCGCTGAAGGCAAATTGCACGAACAGGCCCCCCGCAACGCCGCCGGCCAACTGGACCACGATGAACGGCAGGACCCGGATCCGATCGATGGCGCCGGCCACGAACAGGCCGATGGTGGCCGCGGGGTTGATGATGCTGCCGTGGGTATAGGCCATGGCCATGATGACCAGGGCATGGGCGAACATGATCGAGACTAGGGAACCGAGCCCCAGATCGTCCAACACCACGGCACCGGTACCGGCAAAGATGAGCAAAAACGTACCGAGGAACTCGGCCAGCAAACGGCGAGCAGTGTCCTTGCGCATGGTGTCGCCGTTCGGATGCGGCAGTCTGGAGGCAACGGTCCGGAAAGTCGTCATTCTTGGCCTGTGAGGCAGCAACGAGGGCCACGCGACCCGCGTTTCCACTGTTGCAGCACGCATAGAAATGATTTCAGGCCCGGGTTATGCCTGTCAAGCTAGGTTTATATGCAATCCTTTGCAATGGGACGGCAGCAAGTTGACGTCAACCCGTGACGGCCCCAACTGAACCGGGCCCTACCACAGGGTGATAATTCGTTCATCCTGCTGTCGCAGCTTTTCCCGGTTGGACCGGAGCGAGACGATGATGGCCAGGCAGGCGGGGATGGCGAAGGCCAGGTAGGACCAGGACACGATTCGGTTGCTGGCCAGCGCCAGAAACCCGGCCAGCGAGACCACCCCCGTGGACAGGGTTGCAATCGCGGCAATGCGTGCCCACCACATCATGGCGGCACCGACCACCACCACAATGAGGCCGACGATCGGGTTGAGGGCCAGACAGGTCAGCGCGCAGGTAATACCGCCGGCTCCGCCCTTGAAGCCCAGGAAGACCGACCAGTTGTGGCCCAGGACGGCGGCCCCCCCGGCCGCCGCGGCGGCCAGGATGTTCAGATCTGCCGGCGCCAACTGTGCCAGCAGCCACCGAACCAGGGCCACAGCCGCGACGCCCTTCAGGGCATCGCCCAGAGCCGTCGGCAGAGCCGCCTTGAGCCCGGCTGCGCGCCAGGCGTTGGTGGCACCGGTCCGTCCGGACCCGACGGTCCGGATGTCCACGCCCCCGACCCGGCCGGCAACGAACCCGACCCGAACGGGCCCCCCCCGGGGGGCCCCTTGACGAACGGGCGGGCGCCACAAGGACCGGCAGGCAACGAACCCGACCGGAACGGCCCCCAGCAGGTAGCCGATTAGCAGAGCGGCCGGGACATACAGGTACGGGCTGTCCATCGCCGGAGCCGTGGCGCCCTGCGGGTCGCCGGCCGGTTACAGCAGGGCCTTGACCGCCTCCAGGGCTGCCGCGTAGTCGGGTTCGTCGGTCAGTTCGTCGAGGTACTCGACGTAGGTGACCTTGTCCTTCTTGTCAATCACGAACACGGAACGGTGGTTCAGGCGCAATTCCTTGACCTCGGTGCCGTAGGCCTGGCCGAACGCCATGACCTTGTGATCGGACAGCATCTTCAGGTTCTCGATGCCGTCGGCCGCACACCAGCGATCCTGGGCCACCGGCAGGTCGGCGCTGACGGTCAGTACGACCACCTGGGCGTCGTCCAGGGCCGCGGCCTCTTCGTTGAAATGCCTGGTTTGCGTCTGGCAAACAGGGGTGTCGATGCTGGGTACGACACTGACGAGGCGAATCTTGCCCACGCTGTCGCCGAGCAGGCTGTAGGTCTCGGTCAGGCTGGCGGCGAGCTCCACGTCGGGAGCCTCGTCGCCCACGGATACCTGCCTGCCCTCCAGGTGCAGCTCGTTGTCCCTCAGGAAGGTTACGGTTCTCCAGCTCATGATTGAACGTCCTCGTGATGACAAATCTGGGAAAGTGTAAGGGGTTGCGCACGCCGGGCCGGCTGTCAGGCGCCGATTTCGGGTGGCGGCCGCGTTTGGACATCCGTGGTCCGGGTGATGACGTCCGACGTGATCTCGGTGGGCGATGCCTGGGGCCGGTGGTCGGCCGAACCCAACAGGAACATCTCCGCCTTCATGACCGCATTCTCGTCGATGTAGATGGTGTTGACATGAACGTGGCCGTGGACTTCGGCACCCTGCAGGATCTCGGCCCGATCAGCGGTCACGGTACCGCTGTACACGCCGCGGATCGAGACAATTTGGGCCGACAGGTCGGAACCCACGCGGGCATCCTCGGCAATGATTATATTGGCGGATGTTTCGATGAGCGCATTTTCGACCGTGCCTTCGATGATCACGGTGTTCCGGCAGCGCAGTTGGCCGCTGAACCAGGTGTCGGGTCCCAGGATCAGTTCCGTTCCGGGTTGTTCCCGAGGTGCTCCGGCTCCGTTGATCCAACTGCCCATCGCGCGCACGATGCGCTGGATGCCGGTGGTTTGGTGTTCGCTGGTCATGGCTGTCATGCGCCTGGAGGTGCCGCGCGGCAGGTGCGGCCCGATGGCAAGGTCATTGTAGCCATTTTTGGAACGGCGCGGTTGGAATGTCGGCCCGGCAAGGTTGTCCCGAGCGTTGCCCCGTCACCCCCCCAGGTACGCCTCGATGACTGCGGGATCGTTGGCCAAGTCGGCGGCGGAGCCCTCTAGCGTCAAGCGGCCCGTCTCCATCACGTAGGCGCGGTTGGCCAGGGCCAGGGCCCGCCGCGCGTTCTGTTCCACCAGCAGGATGGTGGTGCCCTGGCGGCTGATGTTCGCCACCTTCTCGAAGATCTGATCCACCAGGACCGGAGCCAGCCCCATGGACGGTTCGTCCATCAACAGCAGGCGCGGCCGGGTCATCAGGGCGCGCCCCATGGCCAGCATCTGCTGTTCGCCGCCGCTGAGCAGCCCCGCAGGTTGTTTCATGCGCTCGCCCAGGCGCGGAAACAGGCCCGTCACCATGTCCATGTCGGTGCGCACGCCGTCCTTGTCATTGCGCTGGTAGGCGCCCATCAACAGATTTTCGTACACCGACATCCGGGCGAAGACGCCGCGGTTTTCCGGCACCATCACCATGCCGTGCCCGACCAGTTCGTGCACTTCGACACCGCGGGTGTCCCTCCCGTCGAACAGCACCGCGCCGGTGGTGGGGGACATCAGGTTGCAGATGGTGCGCAGGGTGGTGGTCTTGCCGGCGCCGTTGGCCCCGATCAGCGAGACGATCTCGCCTTCGTCCACGAACAGGGAGATGCCGTGCAGGGCCTCCAGGTTGCCGTAGGCGGCGCGGACGTCCCGCAACTCAAGCAGATGCATGGCAATGCAACCGGGGGCGGCTAGTCCTGGGCCGAACTGCCCAGATAGGCTTCGATGACCTCGGGATTGGTCCGGATTTCCTGCGGCGTGCCGGAGGCAATCGTGCGCCCGTAGTTGAGGACCATGATGTGATCCGAAATGCCCATCACGAAACGCATGTCGTGCTCGATCAGCAGCAGCGAAACGTTGCGTTCGTCCCGCAGGCGCTGCAGCAGCCGTTCCGTGTCCGCGGTCTCGCTGGGATTCATGCCCGCGGTCGGCTCGTCCAGCATCATCAGCCGCGGTTCGCTGGCCAGGGCCCGGGCGATTTCCAGGCGCCGCTGGTCCCCGTAGGGCAGTTCGTCGGCCTGGCGGTCGGCGGTCGCGTCGAGATCCACGAAGGCCAGGATGGCATGGGACCGTTCCACAACCTCCTCGGTTTCCCGCCGCGCGGCGCGCGTGCCGAAGATGGATCCGAGCCAGGTCGTGCGCAACAGGCGTTCCTGGCCCAGCATCACGTTCTCCAGGACGGTCATGTTCCGGAAGAGCCGAATGTTCTGGTAGGTGCGCGCGATGCCGGCCCGCGCGATTTTGTTGGGCGGCAGTCCGGTGATGCGCCGTTCTTCCAGGTGGATTTCGCCCTCGGTGGGTTCGTAGAAGCCGCTGATGCAGTTGAACAGGGTGGTCTTGCCGGCGCCGTTGGGGCCGATGATGGACACAATCGTGCCGGTGTCCTGGCGGAAGTCCACGTTGTCGACCGCGCGCAGGCCGCCAAACTGCATGGTCAGCCCGGACACGGACAGCAGGGATTCGGACATGGCCGTGTCAGCCGGAGGCTGCGGAGGAACTGGTTGCCGGAGTCCCGCCGGCCGGCTGCGGGGCCGGTTCGGTGCGGTAGTGGCGCGCCCGGGCCGGCATCAGGCCGCCGGGCCGGTAGATGGCCACCGCCATGAGAAGGATCCCGTACAGGAGGAAGCGAAACTCGGCGAATTCGCGCAGGAGTTCCGGCACGCCGATTAGCACCAGGGTGCCAAGCACCATGCCGCGTATGCTGCCCATGCCGCCCACGATGATGATGCACAGGACATTCATCGAAATCAGGAGCGAGAAGGAGTGGGGGAAGATGGTGCCCAGCTTCGAGGCGAAGATGGCGCCGGCCAGCCCGCCGCTGGCGGCGCTGAGCGTGAAGGCCAGGGTCTTGATCCAAGTGGTGTCGATGCCAATGGCGTTGGCCACGGTTTCGTCGTCGCGGATGGCCATCCAGCGACGACCGGTCAGCGAAAGGTCCAGACGGTTGATCACCACCAGCATCACGAGGCTGGCCGCCAGGATGATGTAGAAGAGATGCTGGGGTGTCTGGAAGGTGAACGCACCGATGTTCGGCTTGGGAATGAACAGGATGCCCTGTGATCCGCCGATCAGCGGCGACAGCCAGTCGGACAGGGCCAACAGGCGGATGATTTCGCCGAAGCCCATGGTGGCAATGGCTAGGTAGTCCCCGCGCATGCGGATCACCGGCAGCGCGAGCAGGAGGCCGGTGAACATGGCCGCCAGGATGCTCACGGGCAGGACGAGCCAGAAATTGAATTCCCCGGTGGCCTGCGGTCCCGAATTGGTGAGTACGCCCATCAGGTATGCGCCCACCGCAAAGTTGGTCACGTAGCCGAGGTCGAACAGGCCGGCCAGGCCCACGGCAATGTTCAGGCCCAGGGCCATCAGCAGGTAGAGGCCGACGTTGGCCAGCACTTCGCTGAGGTAGCTGCCCACCAGCCAGGGTAGTACCAGCAACAGCAGAACGCCGGCGCCGCGAACGGCCAGCGACACCTGCCGCTGACGTTCCGGTTCGAGTTGCGGCAGGCGGTCCCGCACCCGCAGCCGGATGCGCGGCACCAGGCCGCGCCAGGCAAACACGGCCGCGGCCGCGATGGCCGCTACCGCGGGTCGGAGCGCTCCCTGGCTGAACAGCAGCCGATCGGGCCGTCCGTTCAGGATTTGCCGCAGAACCTGGCTGATGAGCTCGCTCAGCAGGGCCATGCCGACCACCAGCAGGACGGCCATGAAGATCGTGTTGCGCCAGTAGGCCGGCATCAAGGCCAGGCCGGCACCGACGGCGCCGGCGGCCAGGGCGGCCACCGCAAACAGTCCCAGGCCGGCCGCCGGTGCCTCCTGTCCCATGGTCATGTACGCAACCAGGGCCGGCGAGGCATGCGTAAACATGTGTCGGATGGATACGGCATCGATGAAAAGGATGAAGAGGCCCGTCGCGGCAATGCCCGCGAGACAGGCCGCGAGCACCCGCATCCAGCCGACCCTCCTGTTCGGCGCCTGTTGCAGCAGCAGCAGGCCCAGGCCCGCAAAGGGGCCGAGCAGCACCACCTTGCCCAGGTCCAGGACGCCCGTGACAATCTCGCGCTCGCCGAAGGCCTCCATCATGCCCGTCAGCGCGATGTAGATGCACAGGATGCCGGCCACGGCTCCCTGCGAGAGGGATTTGGCCAACCGTTTGCGCAGGAGCTGCATCAGGCCTTCTCCTCCTTGATGGCCTCGCCCATGATGCCCTGCGGCCGGAAAATCAGGATCAGGACCAGCATCAGGAAAGCGATGACGTCCTTGAGTTGATTGGAGCCGGGAATGCCCAGACCGGTCAGCACCAGGTTGGGGCCCAGCGCCTCGAAGATGCCGAGCAGGAGGCCGCCGATCAAGGCGCCCGGCACACTGCCGATGCCTCCCAGCACGGCGGCCGTGAAGGCCTTGACGCCGGGGAAGAAGCCCATGATGAAGCTGACGCCCTGCGGCTTGTAGAGACCGTTGATGACACCCGCGGCACCGGCCAGCGCGCCGCCGATGCCGAATGTGAACATGATGACCCGTTCGATGTTCACCCCCATCAGGCGGGCGGTTTCCATGTTCTCGGATACGGCCCGCATGGCCCGTCCAATCCGGGTTTTCTCCACCAGGATGTACAGGCCCGCCATCAGTGCCAGGGCCACCGCGAAAACGGTGATTTGCACATGCGGTACGGCGATTTGTCCCAGTTCCAGGCGCCCGTCGAGGCCCGGAACCGTCGGATAGGAGCGGAAGGCGGTGCTGAAGAAGCCGCGGGCCGTGTACTGGAGGAAAAACGACGCGCCGATCGCGGAAATCAGCATCACCAGCCGCGGTTTGTTGCGCAGGGGTTTGTAGGCCAGCCGTTCCACCAGTACGGCGATCGACATCGAAATCAAGGCCGCGAACAGAATCCAGCTCAGGACCGTGATCGCGGGGGCGCGTTCCAGAATGCCCTGCTGGGACGTCCATATGGCCAGGAACACCGTGCAGAACGCCCCGAACATGAAGACATCGCCGTGCGCGAAATTGATCAGGCGCAGGATGCCGTATACCAGCGTGTAGCCCAGTGCAATCAGGGAGTAGATGCTGCCTTGGGCCACGCCGGCGGCAATCAGCGTGCCCCACTGCGCCGCCGAGAACCGCCCTTCCATGAAGGTTCGCGTCGACCCGATCACCACCGCGCTGATGAATCCGATGCGAATCAGCAACAGGACGACGTCAACCCACGACATCCTGTCGAGGGCCAAGCGGTGTACCAGAGTGGCGACCCGGGAGGGGTTCGCGGCGGTCACGGGGCCCGGTTTGTCGTCGATGGGGAAACGGCTCCGGTCCGGCATCCTCGCAACACGATCGGCTGCGGCCAAGGCGTGCGCACGGACATGCTGTCCCGGTGCCGGCGGATGCTGGTCATGGTCGGTCGGCCAACACCATTTGGCTGATTTCAACCCCGGCCTGGCTCAGCATCTCGAGGGACGTGGAGACATCGCCATGCACGCGGTTGTAGACCACGCGCCGGATCCCTGCGTTGATGATCATTTTCGCGCAGGTCAGGCAGGGAGCATGCGTGACGTAGGCCGTGGCGCCGTTGGTCGAGACGCCGTGCAGAGCAGCCTGAATCAGCGCGTTCTGCTCGGCATGCAGGGTGCGGAGGCAGTGGTCGGGACGGTTGGGGTCCGCAAAGAGGTGGCCGGCCTCGTCGCAATGGGGCAGGCCGCTGGGGGCGCCGTTGTAACCGGTCACCAGCACCCGGTGATGCCGCACGATCAGGCACCCGACCGACGCCCGGTCGCAGGTGCTGCGCGTGGCCGCCACGCGCGCGAGCTGCATGAAGTATTGATCCCAGGTTGGGCGGTGGGCCGGGTCGGCCTGGCCGGGAGGGGTCTGGTTCAAGGATGGTTCGGTTCGATGGCGGCAGATTGCGTGTCCAGGTCGGCGGCCAGCCGCCGCCGGTCCTGTTCGCTGTCACAGGCCAGATAGGTGGTGCCCATTATCCGCCTGACTCGCCGCCTGCGCAACCGGCCGGGCCGTTCCTGACGGTGCGCCAGGCGCACACAGGGCTTCCTGAACGAACCAAAGCACAACTCGCCGACGGCTATGTCTGCGATGTCTCCGGGCTGGCAGAAGATATACCACATGCCTTCCAACTGCTCGCGGCTGCGTCCGATGCCGCAATACCGGGTTGGTTCAAGCCTTGTGATGACCGCGTGTTCCCGGGTGGGAAAGGTCCGGTACTCGCCCGACAGCCAGACATGGTGGTGGTAGCGCTCCTCCACCGCGAACCATCCCGTGACCGATACCTGAATCGCCCGTCCCGGCGGCAACGGAACAGGATCCGGAGGGGTGCCGCGCTCGGGCCGGAACATCACATAGTCGTGGGTGCGCGCGGTCCACCAGGCATAGGCCAGGAGTGCCAGGCCGGCAACCGGAAGGGCTGCGGACCAGTTCGGCAGGGCAGTGGCGTTGAGGGCCAGCAGGACGGCCAATGCCAACAACAGCATGCAGAGCCACTGCAACAGGCTGGGGGAGCCCACATGGTGGTGGGCCAACCCGTGCATGACGCGCATGATGGCGGGCGAGCGCATGAACCTGGTTGGCAGGTCTGACGTTGCGGACCCGGACCGGCGGGACGCGGCGGTGCCGGCCACCGCCCCTAAATCGGATTGGGCACTGTCCCGCCGATGTTGGCTCCCTTGTCCTTGGCGTCGCCGCTTTCCGCCGCGTGTGCCTGGTCCGGCGGGGTTTCGGGTTCCGCCTGACCCACTGTGGCCGGTTCGTCCCTGACCATGCCGGCCGTGAGCTCGCCGCTCAGGATGGCTTCCAGGTCGGCCGACTCGACGGTCTCTCTGGCAAGCAGGAATACCGCCAGCCGATCGAGTTCCTCGGCGTGTTCGGCCAGCAGGGCCTGGGCCCTGTCCGACGCTTCGGTCACCACTTTCCGGACGGCGTTGTCGATTTCCTCGGCCGTCTTCTCGCCGTAGTTGCGGTACTCGGTGATTTCCGAACCGAGGAAGACCATCTCTTCCCTTTGGCCGAACTGGATCGGACCCAGTTCCGGACTCATGCCCCATTGGGTGATCATCGTGCGGGCGAGGCGCGTAACCCGATCCAGGTCGTCGGTGGCTTCGGTGGTCACTTCGCCGAAGTGCTGCTGTTCGGCCAGCCGGCCGGCGAGCGTGGCGGACAGCATGGCGTTGATGCGCTCCGTGTTGTAGAGGTGCAACTCGTTCTCCGGCAGGCTGTGTGAATAGCCGCCCTTGCGCCCGCGCGGCACAATGGTGATGCGGTGCACCGGATCGTGTTCGGGCAGGTAGTGCATGACCAGGGCGTGGCCGGCATGGTGGTAGGCCAGGATTTCCCGTTCCCGGTCGCTGACCTGCCGGGACTTGCGCTCCGGTCCCACCCGAACCCGTTCAATCGCCTCCTCGAAGTCCTCCATCACAATCGTGCGCCGGTTGTGGCGGGCCGCGTAAATCGCGGCTTCGTTGACCAGGTTTTCGATGTCGGCGCCCACGAATCCGGCACTGTGGCGGGCCACCGTGTCCAACTCCACGTCCTCGTCCAGGGGTTTGCCCTTTACATGCACGTCCAGGATGGCGCGCCGGCCCTTCATGTCGGGCATGTCCATGGTCACCCGGCGATCGAAGCGGCCCGGCCGGAGCAGGGCGGGATCCAGGATGTCGGGCCGGTTGGTGGCCGCCATCACGATCACTTCCGTGCTCGTGTCGAACCCGTCCATTTCCACCAGGATTTGATTCAGGGTCTGTTCCCGTTCGTCGTGGGAGCCGCCCATGCCGGCGCCGCGGCGCCGGCCGACGGCATCGATTTCGTCCACGAAAATAATGCATGGCGCGTTCTTCACAGCCTGCGAAAACAGGTCGCGCACCCGCCGGGCGCCAACCCCCACGAACATCTCCACGAACTCCGATCCGGAGATGTTGAAGAACGGGACCTCGGCCTCGCCGGCGACCGCCTTGGCCATCAGGGTCTTGCCCGTGCCCGGAGGGCCGACCAGGAGCACGCCCTTGGGAATGCGGGCGCCGAGTGCCAGGAAACGTTCGGGAGTCTGGAGAAACTCGACCACTTCCTCCAGTTCGAACTTGGCCTCCTCGTTGCCGGCCACGTCGGAAAAGGCGACGGACACGTTTTCGCCTTCTAGCATGCGGGCCTTGTTGCGCCCGAAATTGAACGTTTGGCTGCCGAACGCCTGGGCCTGGCGCAACATGAAGAAGAAGAAGGCGCCGATCAACAACAGCGGCAGCAGGCCGAGCAGGACCGGGCCGGTCCGCGACCAGAAGCCGGGCTGCGCAATGCGGATGTCCACGCCGGCCAGCGTCTCGGCCGCCAGGCCCAGATCGGCCAGCGTCTCCAGGAAACTGATGCGCGTCTCCTTGAGCGCGGTGGTGGATGTTCCGTCCTTGAGCTGCACTGCAACCCGATCCGCGCCCACCAGCATGCTGGTCACGTCGCCGGCCTGCAGCGCGGCGGCAATTGTGTCCAGGGACACGAATTCCGGACCGGGACGGAACTGACGCACGACCACGTAGATCAGGATGCTGGCAACAACAAGACCCGCGGCCGCCAATGCCAACGTGCGCGGCGTCAGGACGATGATTTTCTTCACAGGGGGGTGCGCTCGCCTTGAGGCGTTACTTATGGATGCATTTTACCCCAGAAAGGTGCGCGGCTCTCCGGCCTCCGGCCTGAATCACCACGGATATCCGCAGGCTTGGTGGACGGTCAATCCGGTTCGGACAGGTCGCGGCGCAGCAGCTCGTACAGCACAACCGCGACGCTGACGGACAGATTCAGGCTGTCCACGCCCGGGGTCATGGGGATGGCGGCCACTGCGTGGGCGACATCGCTCCAGATCGGGGACAGGCCGGTTGCTTCACTGCCGAAGACGCAGGCGATCGGTCCCGGCAAGTCGCTTGTGTGGTACAGGTTGCGTCCCTCGGGGGACACGGCCAGGACGGTGCACTGCTGTCGGTTGAGCCAGCCGACAACGTCCGCCACCGGAGCCTCCACGCACCTTAGGTCGAAGCACAGGCCGACACTGGCGCGAATCACATTCGGGTTCATCAGGTCGGTACCGCCCCCGCCGTGCGTGGCCAGGATCAGGGTGCCGCTCCCGGCGGCCCGCATGGTTCGGAGGACGGCGCCGATGTTGCCGGGTTTGTCCACATCCTCCAATACCACCAGCCGCTCGTTCGGGTGGGGAACCAGGCCGCGCAGGGAGTGGACCGGAGGTTTGATTTCGACCAGCAGGCCGCCCACGGTAGCGCGCACGGCCAGGCGTCCGTAAACATGGCGCGACACGGTATGGAAGCGGCCGCCATCGGTTTGCGCCCGGGACCGCAGGCGCGCCGCGAGTTCCGTTCCCTCCGGGCTGAGCAGGAGTTCTTCGCACGCGAACACGGTTTGAATGGGAACGTCGTTGCGCAGAACCGCTTCGATTTCCCGGTAGCCTTCGGCCAACGTCTGCCGATGGGCGCGGCGATAGGTGCTCTGGCGCAGGCGCAGGGCATGGCGGATCCGAGGATTGCGGGTGCTGGAGATGTGGCCGTGTTCGGTGTCCGACATTGTTGGAGAGTTGCCTGCGGGGTGCCGCGATGCTTGGGACGGCCACTGCCAAACGGTGTGCAGCCGCCTTTTTGGTCGAGTTCCGATCCCTACTCTATACTGCGCGCTGCGGTCAGGATTAGCCCCAAGTTCGTTGCCGGTTGCGGAAGCCGGCCCAAGCCGGTGTCCGGCAGTATTCCATGCGTTCCAATCCCTTGTCCCTGCTGTTGACCGTCCTGCTGGCGGCGGCGGCTCTGTACGTGGCCCTGCCGCTCGATCACCTGCCGGGCTTGGAGTCGGTTCTGGGCACCCCGGAGGCACCCCGGGACCTGCGCGATCTGGTCAGGGGCCTGGATCTGCAGGGCGGCACCCAAATCCTGTTGGAGGCGGATTTGCCCGCCGACACGGAGATCCCCGAAGGCTCGATGGCCACGGCCCGCATCATCGTCGAGAACCGGGTCAACAGCCTCGGCGTAACGGAACCCGCGGTCCAGGGCCAGGGTACGCGCCGGATTATCGTGGAGCTGCCCGGCATCGACAATCCGGAACAGGCCATCGAGACGCTGCGGTCCACCGGGCAGCTGGAGTTCGTTGATCCCGGCGACGCGCAACTCCTGTCCGGGTACATCATCAATACCACCAACCGCCCCACGGCCTCGGCGGACGCCATGGCGGCGATGGCGGCCGGCGTCATGGACCCGGCCCCGGTGCCGTTCCCGGACAGGGTGTTCGAAACGGCCATGACCGGTGATGTGCTGAACGACGCCGTGCCGGGCCTGGACGACACCACCGGACTTTGGCAAATCAACTTCGAGCTCGCGGGTGACGGATCGGACCAGTTCTTCAACTACACCCAGGCCAACGTGGGCCGGCCCATGCCGATTGTCCTGGACGGGGTGGTCCTGTCGACGCCGATCATCAACGCCGCCATCCGGGATATCGGAGTGATCTCGGGCGACTTCACCGAGGAGGAGGCGCGCAGCCTGGCCATCCAGATGCGCTACGGCGCCCTGCCGGTGCCGCTCCAGGTGGTCGATGTCCGCACCATCGGCGCGACGCTGGGACAGGAATCGGTCTCCCGCAGCCTGATTGCCGGGCAGGTCGGCCTGCTGATGGTCCTGCTGTTCATGCTGGTCATCTACCGTCTGCCGGGCCTGCTGGCCTGCCTGGCCCTGGGCATCTACGTTGCCCTGAACGTGGCCGTGTTCAAGCTGGTGCCGGTAACCCTGACACTGCCGGGCATCGCGGGGTTCCTCCTGTCCATTGGGATGGCGGTGGATGCCAACATCCTCATTTTCGAGCGTCTGCGCGAGGAACTGCGCGCCGGCCGCTCCCTGCGCCTGGCGATCCGCACCGGCTTCAACCGGGCCTGGCCCGCCATCCGCGACGGCAACCTCTCAACCTTGATCTCGTGTGCCGTCCTGTTCTGGTTCGGCAGCAATTTCGGCGCCAGCGTGGTCAAGGGCTTTGCTCTGACGCTGGCCATCGGCGTGGTGCTGTCGATGTTTACGGCGGTCCTGGTGACGCGCACCTTCCTCCAGACCTTCCTGGGTCTGACCTCCGGCGTGGGAAGCGATGCACGCCGGCTGCTTGTCGGCCACTAGCCCTCGCGTCCGCATTCCGGGAGATTGGTTCATGGGCCTGCTGACCAGTCGCATGGGAAATGCCGCCATCGTGGAGCGGCGCAACCTGTGGTTCCTCCTGTCACTCGTGCTGATTATGCCCGGCATCCTGATCATGGCCTGGCGCGGTGTCACGGGCAATTCGCTGCTGCCCCTGAGCATCGACTACACGGGTGGCGTTCAGTGGGAGATCCGGTTCAACGAACCGGCCAGCCCGGAGGCGGTGCGCGCCATCCTGCTGCGGGCCGGTCTGGCCGACACAACCGCCTTCCAGGTGCAGGACGACCGGACCGTGCAGCTGAAGCTGAAGGCGATTGACAATCAGGTCAAGCAGCGGCTGGAGGGCGAGATCGAAGCCGAGATTGGGCCATTCGACGAACAGTTCTTCCGCAACATCGGGCCGGCAATCGGCTCCGAGGTGAGCCGGGCGGCCGGCCTGGCCATCTTGGTGGCGGTCGTCGGCATCCTGATTTACATCACGGCCGCGTTCCGCCATCTCAATCACGCCACCCGTTACGGTGCCTGCGCCGTGTTTGCACTCGCACACGATGTCCTGGTGACACTGTCCTTCATTTCCATCATGAGCCTGGTGGCGGCCTGGGAGGTGGATGCCCTTTTCCTGACGGCCGTGCTCACCGTGATCGGCTTCAGTGTCAACGACACGATTGTTGTGTTCGACCGCATCCGCGAGAACCAGCGGCGCTACCAGGGGGAATCCTTTGCCCGTATCGCCAACCGCAGCCTGGTGGAAACCCTGCAGCGTTCGCTCGCGACGCAGGTGACCGCGCTGTTGGTGCTGGTGGCCATCCTGGTTCTGGGCGGTGCCACGCTGCAACAGTTCATGGGCACGTTGATCGTCGGCCTGGTTTCCGGAACCTACAGTTCGCTCTGCAACGCAACCCCCATTCTGGTCGCTTGGGAAGAACGCCGTTTCCTGGTCAAGGCGGGCGTGGCCGATCCGGCTCCGGTTCCGGCCGCCTAAGGCGGGGTTCACATTCGTTCCCGGTCGGGAATCAGCCTGGGTTTGGCGTCGCGTGCAGACGGCGTCGATCATAATGTTGACACTGCCGCCCCCCGGCAACCGGGCATGTTCCCTGCCGCCGGGGACTTAACCGAGGTTTCCGACCACTTTCAGTGCAAGTCACCAAGACCCGTTTGGTAGCCATAGACGGCGTGGCCGGTGCCGGCAAGTCCACGGCTGGCGCCCTGTTGGCGCAAAGGCTGGGATGGACGTTTTTCGATACCGGTATATTGTTCCGGGTTGTGTGCCACTTGGCACTGTCCCATGGTCGGCCACCCTACGGCGAGGACCTGCTGGCAACCTTGTTGGTGCAAACGGAAAGGGACCTGGACATCAGGAGCGAATCCCGCGCCGACCGGGATGACGTCCTTGAGACGCAGGTGCTGCTGGCAGGATGCGATGTCACCGCCGCGCTGCGCCGGGAGGCGGTGGATCGGCTGTTGCCGGTTCTGTCCGGCCTGGACCCGGTGAGACGGTCCCTGACCCGGACGATGCGCAGCATGGGCCGTCGCCTGGCCGAGCAGGCCGGCGCGGTCGTGGTGGGCAGGGACATCGGCACGACCGTGTTTCCGGAGGCGCGCGTGAAGTTCTACCTTGATGCCGCCTCCAACGTCAGGGCCCATCGCAGGTGGCGGGATCTGCAAGCTCGGGGGCTTGCGATTCCGCTGGCCCAGGTGCACCGGGATCTCGTGGAGCGGGATCGACTGGACAGCAGTCGCACCAATTCGCCGGCGGCCCGGGCCGCCGATGCCGTCCTGATAGACACAACCAGTACCGGCGTTGACGAAGTGTTGGCCCAACTGGAGGCGGTCTGTCGGCAAACCCTGGGCCAGGGAGCAGGGGCTTCATGACCAGCCTGTCCGCCGGCGAGCGCCTGGACATCTACCGCTGGATGTACCGTACCCGTCGCTTCGACGAGGTGATGGTCTCCATGTTCAAGCAGGGGCGCGGCGTGGGCACCTGCTTCAGCGCCCGCGGCCACGAAGCCGTCAGCATCGGTGCCGGTTGGGGGCTCCAGCCCGAGGATTTTGCGGCCCCCATGCACCGCAATGTCGGCATGTTCATGCTGCGCGGCCTGCCGCCGGACCAGCTGTATTCCAACTACCTTGGCCGGGCCAACGGCACGACCCGGGGCCGCGACGCCAACCTGCACGGCAACGGGGATCTTTCGCGCAATTTGATTGGGTTCATCAGCCATATTCCCCAATCCCTGCCGGTGGCGCTGGGTACGGCCATGAGTTTCCGCTATCGCCGGCAGCCGCAGGCCGCCCTCACGGTCTGCGGCGACGGGGGATCAACGGCCGGGGTCTTCCACGAAACCCTGAACATGGCGGTGCTTTACAAGGCGCCGTTGGTGGTGGTGCTTGAGAACAACCAGTACGCCTATTCCACACCGGTCGCGGAGCACACGGCCGTCTCCGAACTGCATCTCAAGGCCCGCGCCTACGACATGCCCAGCCAGGTGGTCGACGGCAACGATGTCCTGGAGGTGTTCGAGGCCGTGTCCGCGGCCCTGGCGCGGGCCCGTGCCGACAAAGGGCCGTTCCTGGTCGAAGCGCGCACCATGCGCATGCTGGGCCATGCCATCCATGACGGTGCCGAGTACGTTCCGGACGAACTGCTGGCCCACTGGGAGGCCAAGGATCCGGTGGTCCGGTTCCGACGGTGGCTGCAGGACAACGACGGGGTTCGGCCGGACGCGTTGCAGGAACTGGAACGCGCCGAGTCCGAGCTTATCGATCAGGCCTTTGCCGCGGCCGAGGCCAGTCCCTTCCCGGATCCGGATACCGTCGAGGCAGGCGTGTATGCCGACTGACAGCCACGCCGGCAACAGCCGGCGGATCACCTACCTGGAGGCGTTGGCCGAAGCACTGGACCAGGAAATGGCCAGGGACCCGGACGTGCTGGTCCTGGGCGAGGACATCGGCGGCGAATTCGGGGGAGCCTTCAAGGCCACCAAGGGGTTGTGGCAGAAGTACGGGGAACACCGGGTGATCAACACCCCCATGGCCGAACTGGGCTTCACCGGCATGGCGACGGGCATGGCCCTGGCCGGCCTGCGGCCGGTGATCGAGATGCAGTTCGCCGATTTCATCTCGACGGCTTTCGACGCCATTGTCCAGTACGCGGCCTCCGCCCACTACATCTGGCAGGGGGCGGTGCCCTGGACCATACGGGCCCCGGCGGACGGAGGCACCAGTTCCGGGCCGTTCCACAGCCAGAACCCGGAGGCGTGGTTCGCCCACGTCCCCGGGCTGAAAGTCATCTGTCCCGGGACGCCGGCCGACGTCAAGGGCCTGCTGACCTCCGCGATCCGCGACAACAATCCGGTCATCTTCTTTGAAAGCAAGACCCTGTACCGCTCCCTGCGCGGTCCGGTGCCCCCCGGCGAGCATCTGGTGCCCATCGGCAAGGCCCGGCAGGCGCGATCGGGTGCCGACCTGACCATCATCACCTACGGGGCGATGCTGCAGTCGGCGCTGGCGGCAGCCGAGGAGTTGGCCGGGGATGGCATCGAGGCCGCGGTTCTGGATCTGCGCACGGTAAAGCCGCTGGATACGGACCAAATCCTGGAGTCCGTCAAGGCCACCGGCAAGGCGCTGATTGTGCATGCCGCCAACCGCATGATGGGATGCGGTGCCGAAGTGGCGGCGCTCATTGCGGAGGAATGTTTCGAATATCTGGACGCACCCGTCAGGCGTCTGGGCGGTTTGGACACGCCCGTGCCCTTCAGTCCGCCGCTGGAACAGGCCTACCGGCCCGATGCCGACCGGATTGCGGCCGCCGCGCGGGACTTGGACGCCTGGTAGGGACGACCGGCAACGCGAATGGCCACCATCCTTGGTACCCTCTGCTACCTGAAGCGGGATGGCAAGACGCTGATGCTGTTCCGGAACCGCAAGGCCAACGACTTTCACGAAGGCAAGTGGAACGGCCTGGGCGGCAAGTTCGAGCCCGGCGAATCCCCGGAGGCCTGCGCCATCCGGGAGGTCAGGGAAGAAAGCGGTCTGGAGGTGGAGGCACCCCGCCTGCACGGCATGCTCACGTTTCCGGGCTTCGACGGCGAAAACGACTGGTACGTGTTCGTATTCACGGCCGAGCGCTTCTCCGGCAGCCTCATCGAATCCCCGGAAGGGGAGCTCCATTGGATCGAGAATGCAAGGCTGCCGGATCTCAATCTGTGGGAGGGCGACCGGATCTTTTTGCCGTGGCTGGCACAGGACCGGTTCTTCTCGGGCACCTTTGTCTATGTCGACGGGGTTCTGAAGAATCACCGCGTGGTGTTTTACCCTAGCGGAGCTTGACGGGGATCCGGCCGGATCCGGAAGCGGCATCGGTCCTGCTCTTGCCAAGCCGCCCAACCTTCCACCTGTTTGACATGATTCGCATCTTTACCGCAGCCGAAGCCGCAGACTCCATTCTTGAGCGCAAGGCACTGGCGGACGCGCAGGTCCCCGACAGCTGGGTGGCGACCTGGAAGCGAATGTTCGGCCGCACCCTGGGGGTGGAACAGGCGGTGGCGGCCATCATCGACGACGTACGCACCCGGGGCGATGCCGCGCTGTACGAATTCGGAAGCCACCTCGACGGCATTGCCCCTGCGAGCCTGTGTCTGGAACAGGACCGGTTGGAAGCCGCCTGGATGGCCTTGGACCACGAAACGTCCGCCGCCATGCAGTTGGCGGCCGATCGCATTCGCGCCTTCCATGAACGGCAGCCGGTGGCCGACTGGGTGCACGAATCGGCGGACGGCACTCTGGGACAGATTGTGCGACCCATTGAAAGGGTGGGGATTTACGTGCCGGGAGGCAGTGCTCCGTTGCCGAGCACGCTGTTGATGAGTGCAATACCGGCGCAGGTGGCCGGAGTGCCCGAGCTTTCCATCATCACACCGCCGGCGCAGCCGGCCGGGGAACCCGAACCCATCCTGTTGGCCGCGGCCTGGCTGGCCGGGGTGCCGCGGCTGTACGTCAGCGGAGGCGCCCAAGCCATTGCCGCCTTGGCCTACGGTACGGAAACCGTGCCGGGCGTGGACAAGATCGCCGGTCCCGGGGGGCTGATGACCACCGAAGCGAAGCGGCAGGTGTACGGGCAGGTCGGACTTGACGGTCTCTATGGGCCCACTGAAACCATGATCGTGGCGGACGAAACCGCGGATCCCGACGTGGTGGCCGCGGATCTGCTGGCCCAGGCGGAACACGACGTGTTGGCCAGTGCCATTCTGGTTACGCCCAGCACGCGCTTGGCCGAAGCGGTTCAGGCTGCCGTGGGACACGCCCTGGAGGACCTGCCGCGGGCGGAGATCGTCGCGGAATCCCTGGACCGCGGCAGCGGCATCGTGCTGGTGGACTCGCTGGAGGAAGGGTTCGGTGTGGCCAATCGGTACGCCGCCGAGCACCTGTGCCTGCTGGTGGAGGACCCCGACCAGTGGGTGGACCGCGTCCAGCACGCGGGCGGGGTGTTCATGGGACACCACAGTTCCGAGGTCCTGGGGGATTACGTGGCCGGGCCCAGCCATGTCATGCCCACCAACGGCAGCGCCCGGTTCAGCAGTCCGCTCAATGTCCTGGATTTCGTGCGCGTGGTTTCCCTGTTCGGACTGAACGAAGCCGGGGCCCGGCGCATCGGCCCGGCCGCGGCCCGGCTGGCGGAGGCCGAGGGTTTGCAGGCGCACGCCAGGGCCGTTACCGCACGGAGCAGGTTATGACGTCGTTTGATCCCTCCACGCTGCTCAATCCCATTATCAAGTCCCTTTCGGCCTACAAGCCGGTGGAACCGCTGGATGCACTGAGTGCCGAACTCGGCCTGCGGATCGAGGATCTGGTGAAGCTGGACGCCAATGAGAATCCCTTCGGACCGCCGCGCTCCGTCGTGGAAGCCCTGGCAGCCTTCGACTGGTACCACGTCTATCCGGATTCGGCCCAGACCCGTCTGCGGGAACGGCTGGCGGCGTTGCACGGCGTGCCGGAGAGCATGATCGCAGTTGGCAGTGGTTCCGACGAGTTGTTGAACAACCTGAGCCAGATGTTCCTGTTGCCCGGCGACCGGATCCTGGACATGCCGCCCACTTTCCTCATGTATGCCAGCGACGCCCGCCTGTACGGGGCGGAGGTGCTGGAGGTTCCGCGCTTGCCGGACTACAGCCTGGACGTGGAAGCCGTTGAGGCGGCGGTGCTGGATGGCCGGGCGGGAGCCGGGGGGCCGGTCAAGATTGTGTATGCCGCCACGCCCAACAATCCGACTGGCACCTGGTTGACGGACGACGAATGCGAAAGGCTGCTGGCCTTGCCCGCCCTGGTGGTCCTGGACGAAGCCTACGTCGAGTTTGCGGACGAGTCGTCCCGCATCGCGCGTGTCGCCGAACATGACAACCTGGTGGTGTTGCGCACCTTCAGCATGGCCGGTCTGCGGTGGGGCTGGGGAGTGTTTCCGGAGTGGCTGATGGAGCAGTTCTGGAAGTTCAAGCAGCCCTACAACGTGAACCAGGCCGCCCTGGTGGCCGGACTGACCGGGTTGGAGCACTGGTCCGAAGTGCGGATGGTGGTGGATCGCATCCGCGCCGGGCAAAGACGGCTGTGGACGGGATTGGCGGGAATATCCTTCCTGGACCCCGTGCCGTCCGCGGCCAACTTTGTTCTGTGCAGGGTCCAGGGCCGCGCCGCCCTGGACATCAGGGACGGCTTGCGTCGGCAGGGCATACTGGTTCGCTACTACGACACACCGCTGCTGTCCGACTGCATACGGATTTCAGTCGGTCGCGAAGACCAGATCGAGCGGGTGCTGACGGCCCTGAAGGAAATGGAGTAGAGCCATGGGAGTCGAATTACGGCGGGCATCCATCCAGCGACACACCTCCGAGACCCGCGTTGAACTGTCCCTGGATCTTGACGGGGCCGGTGTCTCCGATGTGGCGACGGGCATCGGGATGCTCGATCACATGTTGACCCTGTTTGCACACCATGGCCTGTTCGATCTGTCCGCCAAGTGCGACGGGGACCTCGAAATCGACGAGCATCACTCCGCCGAGGATGTCATGATTTGCCTGGGGCAGGCTCTGGCACAGGCCTTGGGCGACAAGGCGGGAATTGTGCGCACGGCCCACAGCTACGTGCCCATGGACGAAACCCTGGCTCGCGTGGCGGTGGACCTGTCGGGACGGCCCTACGCCGTGTTCCGGGGCGAGTTCACTGGTTCCCGGGTGGGGGTCCTGAGCACGGACCTGGTGCCGCACCTTCTCGAATCGCTGGCATTCCATGCCGGCATGAACCTGCATGCCGAAATCCTGTACGGCCACAACGACCACCATCGGGTGGAGGCGGTGTTCAAGGCCCTGGCCCGGGCCTTGGATCAGGCAACGCGCAAGGACGACAGGCGATCAGGCGTGCCCAGCACCAAGGGCACTCTCAACAACTGAACCGATCCCAAACCAACGAGGATAGACACATGGCTGAGGTCAACGGACAACCCGTCATCGACATGCGGTCCGACACGGTGACCATGCCGACCGCCGCCATGCGGGAGGCGATGGCCGACGCCGCGCTGGGCGACGATGTCTACGGCGAGGATCCGACCGTCAACCGCCTGGAGGCGATGGCGGCCCAAATCCTGGGCAAGGAAGCAGCCGTCTTCGTGTCCAGCGGCACCATGGGCAACCTGATCAGCGTCTTGGCCCACTGCGGCCGCGGCGACGAGCTGATCGTCGGCAGCATGAACCACATCTTCCTGTACGAGCAGGGTGGTTCGGCGGCGTTGGGCGGCATTCACCCGCACTCCCTGCCGAGCCAGCCGGACGGCACGCTGGACCTGGCCGACATCGAAGGCGCCATCCGCGGCGACGACTCGCACTTTCCGGTCACGCGCCTGATTTGCGTGGAGAACACCCACAATCGCTGCAACGGCCGGCCGCTGCCGGTGGCCTGGCTGGACGAGGTGAACGACCTTGCGCAGAGCAGGGGTTTGGCCGTGCACATGGACGGTGCCCGCCTGTGGAATGCCGCGGTGGCCCTGAACCTGGCGCCGGCGGACCTGGCGGCCAAGGCCGACAGTGTCAGCTGCTGTTTGAGCAAGGGGCTGGCTGCGCCGGTCGGTTCCGTGGTGGCCGGATCGTCCGAATTCATCCAACGGGCCCGGCGCATGCGCAAGGTGGTGGGCGGCGGGATGCGCCAGGCCGGAATCATTGCGGCGGCCGGCGTGGTGAGCCTGTCGGAGATGGTGGAGCGGTTGGCGGACGACCACGCCAACGCCCAGCGGCTGGCCCGGGGCCTTCAGGCCACGGACGGCATCGGCATTGATCCCGCGGATGTGGCCACCAACATCGTGTATTTCAAGGTCACGGCTTCCGACATGAATCCGGTGCAGTTAGCAGCCAGCCTGCAGGAGAGGGAGATTTTGATGAACCCCATCAACCAGACCACCATGCGCGCCGTGCTGCACTGCGACGTGGACGCAGGGGATGTCGAACGGGTTGTCTCCGAGATTGGGGCGTCCCTGCAGGCCGGTCCCGCCGGCGACCCGGCGGCGGTCAAGGTGTACGGCTAGCCGGGAAGGAGGCTCCCAAGTCCCGCCCAGGCCTCCTCGAATGGCCCGGCGGCTACTCCCGGTTGGGGGAATCCTGCTCGTTGTCGCCGGCGTCCTGCGTAATGTTGCAGAGGCAGTCATTGCCGCCGGACAGTGTGGTTTGCTCGCCGGCAGTGCCCGTCGGCACGTTTTCCTCCGCGCTCACCTGATTTATATTGGTGGAGACCACCATCACGGCCATTAGGACCGCCAGAATCAGAAGGCTTCCGCCAAGCACGATGCCCTTCTTGCGCGTCATGGATCTCACCTGGTGGTTCGGCAATTCGCCGGTTGTTTGTTTGAAACAAAAAATCTACAATAACAGTACTTTCCGCCAGACCCGGGATGTGGGCCGGAGCCTGCATCGCATTCAGGACTGAAGGCAACCGCAGTGGCAGAGGCATTGTATCGCAAGTGGCGGAGCAAGAGTTTCGCCGAACTCGTGGGCCAGCCGCACATCGTGCGGACGCTGGAGAACGCGCTCGAGACCGGGCGCGTCGCCCACGCCTACCTGTTCAACGGGCCCCGGGGCACTGGCAAGACCAGCACCGCGCGTCTGTTGGCCAAGGCCCTCTGCTGTCGGGGCCAGGAGGACGCGCGGCCCTGCGGCGAGTGCCGGGCCTGCCGCGCGATTGACAACTCCAGCTATCTCGACCTCAACGAAATCGATGCCGCCAGCAACAACGGTGTCGAGGATGTGCGCGAACTGCGGCACCAGGTGCAGTCCGCACCGACCGAGGAGGCCGAGGTCAAAATCTTCATCATCGACGAAGTTCACATGCTGAGCGCGAGCGCGTTCAACGCACTGCTCAAGACACTGGAGGAACCTCCGCCCCACGTGTATTTCATGTTGGCCACGACCGAGGCGCACAGGGTTCCGGCGACCGTGATCAGCCGGTGCCAGCGCTTCGACTTCAGACGGATTGGATCCGCCGAGATCGAGGCCCATCTGGCGACCATTGCCAAGGAAGAGGGCTGTGACGTCGAGGAGGCGGCCCTGGCGATGATTGCCGAGAGTGCCCAGGGCGGCATGCGGGATGCCATCGGCCTGCTGGATCAGGTCGTGAGCTTCGGCCACGACACCGTGTCCCTGGAACTGGTGCAGTCCATGCTGGGACTGTCGGACATCCAGGCCATCAATTCCTTCATTGACAGCCTGGTGGCGGGAGACAAGCAGCAGGGATTGGAGGTGCTCGAATCCGTGGTCGAGCAGGGCCGCAGCCTGCCCGAGTTCCTCAAGCAACTGGTGACGCAGCTGCGCTGGGTCTTCCGGATGCAGATGGATCGGACGGGTTCCGCGCTCGAGGAAGTGTCGCGGGACCAGGCGAAGGTGATTCGGGAGTGGGCGGAACGCTGGCCGGAGGCGCACACGCTGCACGCACTGTCCTTGTTTCTGGACACGTTGTCCCGCATGGGAGCGTCGCAACTGCCGCTGGCCCAAACCCAGCATCCGCAAATCCTGATCGAAATCGCCCTGGTGCAGGCCATCGACGGTCCGGCCAGACCCGTGCCGCCACCCGCGCGCGAGGTGGTTCCGGCACAGGCACCGGTATCGCAACCGAAGAGGACGGCACCAGCCCCAGCCCCGGCCCCGCGGGCGAACGGTGCCCGAACCCAGGCCGCGCCGGCCAGAACGGACCCGGATCGGACACGGTCCGGCAGCCGCGTGCCCGAGACGGAGCGCGAGCGCAAGGCACTGGCCAGGATGCGCAAGCGTTGGGCGGAAGAAAGGATCTGGGAGCTTGCCAAGAAGCACGGGAGCGATCGACTGCGCAACGCCCTGCGCCACATCAAGGGATTGCGCGTAGTCGACAACTGCGTCTATGTCCTGTTTGCCTCGGAAGCGGACAGCAATCTGGCGCGTGGCAGTGACTGGTTTCATGAGAAGATGCGCGACTATGCCGGCGACGACACCACTTTGGAGTGTCAACACGGCGACGATGTCATGATCCGCAGACCGCGTGCCGGTTGGGACGGATCGGAAGCGCCGACCGCATCCGACACCGGCGCTCTGTCAAAAACCATGATTGAGGAAATAGGCGTATTCATGAAGGACAAAATCGGCGCAACCGAACTGGACCGGCAGGAGGTCGTTGCCTTGCTGGCCCGCATGCAACAACCACACAACTCGGAGTAAGTAACTATGCCGCGCAAGACCAAGCGAAGTCGCAGCCAGCGCCGACAGGGCATTCCCGGAGGCGGCGTGGGCGGCAACTTCGGAGGCGTCAGCCAGCAGAATCTGATGCGTCAAATGCAGCAATACCAGGAGGAGATGGCCGAGAATGACATCTCGGACCAGGAGTTCACGGCCACGTCCGGGGGCGGCATGGTGACCGTGGTGGCCAACGGCGACTTCCAACTGAAGTCCATTGAGATCAAGCCGGAGATCCTGGATCCGGACGATCCGGAATTTGTGCAGGACCTGATCATGGCCGCCTTCAACGACCTGTACAACCAGCTTGAGGCGGCGCGGAGTGCCATGGTCGACAAGATGTCCAAGGGCCTCAACCTGCCGCCCGGCCTCTTGGGCTAGTTCTGCATTCGGCCATGTCCTCGGACCTTCTGCCCGGAATCGTCACGGACACCATTGCCAGCCTGTCCCGGCTTCCGGGGATCGGCCCCCGGAGTGCACAACGGCTGACCTATTTCCTGCTTCAGGCGCCGGAGCACCTGCCGCGGGAGCTGGGGGATCTCCTGCTGCGGCTCCAGGCGGAGACCGAACTGTGCCGCATCTGCTGCAACATCTGCGACACCCAGCCGTGCGGCTTGTGTTCGTCCCGGGATCGGGATCGCAGTGTCATCTGCGTGGTCGAAGAGCCCCAGATTGTGTCGGTGATTGACCGGATGGGGCAGTTCAACGGCCTCTATCACGTGCTGCACGGAACGCTGTCCCCCCTTGACGGGCGCGGGCCCGACGATATTCGGCTCAAGGAACTGTGGCGGCGCCTGGATGTGGGCGGGGAGGCCGAGGTCCGGGAAGTGATTGTGGCCACCAGCCCGGATTTGCCGGGCCAGGCGACGGCCCAGTGGATTGCGGACGAACTCCGGCACTATCCGATCAAGGTTTCCCAGCTCGCCCGCGGCCTGGCCGCGGGCAGTGACTTGGAGTATGCCGACGACGTGTCGTTTCGGTTTGCGCTGGAAGGGCGTCGCATACTGTGATCGGCAGGCCGACACCGTTGGCGACGGAAACCCGTGCCGTGCCACAGAGGCAGTGCCCATGAGCGCCAATCCCGGTCCCGGCAACCCGGCGCAGAAATCGAAGCGCGAGCCCACGACGTCGGACCAGCGCCCTGTTGCGCGTCTGTACGGTCCTCCCGACGCCAAGCAGATGCAGGAGCCGTATGCAGGCAGGCTGGGCCAGCCCGGCGCATATCCCTTTACCCGCGGCATTCACCCGGACATGTACCGGGGACGCCTTTGGACCATGCGCCAATATGCCGGTTTCGGCACGGCCGAGGACAGCAACCGGCGCTTCCGGGACCTGCTGGACCAGGGGCAGTCGGGCCTGTCCACCGCCTTCGACCTGCCCACGCAGATGGGCTTCGACGCCGACAGTGAATGGGCCGAAGGCGAAGTCGGCAAGTCGGGTGTGTCAATTTGTTCGTGGCGGGACATGGATGTTCTGTTGAGGGACATCCCGCTGGACCGGATCAGTCTCAGCATGACCATCAATGCGCCGGCGGCGATCCTGTTGGCCATGCTGGCGGCGGTCGCCCTGGATCGGAACCTTCCCCTCGCCAGCCTGACCGGGACGGTCCAAAACGACATTCTCAAGGAGTACGTGGCGCGCGGCACCTACATTTTCCCGCCGGCTCCGTCCCTGCGCCTGGCCACGGACCTGATTCGGTGGTGCCAGGGCGAAATGCCGCGCTTCAACCCGATTTCCATCAGCGGCTATCACATCCGGGAGGCCGGCAGCACGGCGGCCCAGGAGGTTGCGTTCACATTTGCCCACGCCAAGGCCTACGTGGATGCCGTCCTCCGGGCAGGCCTGCCCGTGGATGCCTTTGCCGGCCGTCTGAGCTTCTTCTTCAATGCCCACAACAACCTGTTGGAGGAGGTGGCCAAGTTCCGGGCGGCGCGCCGGTTGTGGGCCCGCATCATGCGGTACGGTTACGGGGCCGAGAATCCCCGCAGCTGGCGGTTGCGCTTCCACACCCAGACCGGGGGCAGTACCCTGACGGCTCAGCAGCCGGCCAACAACATCGTGCGGGTGACTGTCCAGGCACTGGCGGCAGTCCTGGGGGGCACGCAGAGTCTGCATACCAATTCCAAGGATGAAGCACTGGCCCTGCCCAATGCCGAAAGTGCCTCCACTGCGCTGCGCACACAACAAATCCTGGCTCACGAAAGCGGTGTCGCGGACACCGTGGATCCGCTGGGAGGGTCGTGGTACGTGGAGCACCTGACCGACGAGATCGAGCAGACGGCATCCGCCTACCTGGACCGCATCGACGAACTCGGCGGAACGCTGGCGGCCGTGGAGAGCGGTTTCATGCAACTTGAAATTCAAGAGGCTGCCGTCAGAACGCAACGGGCCGTGGATGCCGGCGAGGAAGTAATTGTGGGCGTCAACGCGTTTCGCGACGGCCAGGGAGACGAGAGCGCCGACTTGAACCTGCTGCGCGTGAATGAGAAGGTGCAGGCCGACCGGCGCTCACAGGTCCGGACCCATCGGTCGCGTCGCGACCGGTCCGCTGTCATTGAGGCCCTGAAGCAAGTCCGGGCGGTAGCCGAGTCTCCGGATGGGAACCTGATGCCCTCGATCCTGTCGGCCGTGCAGGTCGGAGGGACCGTGGGCGAAATTTGTGACGAACTGCGTTCGGTCTGGGGCGAATACCAGGCCCAAAGCTGGATTTAGGGTGCCCCATGGCTGAAGCTTCCGTGTTCAAAACGGTGTCCGGACTGGGTGCCTTGCACCATGTCGGCCTGGCGGCCAGCGACAGGCCGGCGGTGGTGTCCCTGTACCGGGATCTGCTCGGTTACGAGCTGGCCCATGTTGACGACGTGCCGTCCCAGCAATTGGAGGCACTCGTCTTCGGCAAGGGAAACGAACTGATCGAGGTGTTGATCCCCCGATCCGCGGACAGTGCGGTCGGCCGGTTCCTGGCGAAGCGGGGACCCGGCATGCATCATCTTTGCTATGTGGTCACGGACCTAGATGCTGCGATTGCCGAATTGGTCGAATGCGGCGTGCAACTGACTGATGCACAACCGGCTCAGGGCCTGTTCGGGCCGGTGGTGTTCATCCACCCGAAGACCGCCCACGGCGTGATGATTGAATTACTGCAACCGGATTGATTCTTGGAGCAGCCGAATCGTTGCGATGGAGAAGTTGGCAATAGCTGGATCCGACCAAGACGCGAACGGGTTGCCGCAGGTTGTCTTCGCAATCCTGTTGGCAACCCGATTCGACACCATCTCAGGCAAGCTGTTGGCGATATGCAGTGAACAGCCGGGAGTGGGATCGATGTGGACACCCATCGATGCCCGAAGCCTTCCCTTGCCTTTGGCTCAGGCACTTTGCGCCTGGTTCAACAGCACGTTGGGAACACTTGGCTTTCTTGCCAGAAGATCGACCAAGCTTAGGGGGTTATATACCGGTGTACTACGCCGGAATCTATTAGGGTCCGGGCGGTGACGTTGGCATATCCGGTTCGCGTATCATCGGGGTTGGCTTGATGCCAAACGCCCCTCGCCGCGCAGAAGCCCCTTCCCCTCGGGCCTGTCGGATCAGGGGTCGGCCCCGGTCCAGAATGTTGATGGCGGCGTTGCGGTCTGCATTCGCAGTGTGTCCGCAGGCCGTGCATTTGAATGTAGCTTGGGTCTTGCGATTCGCCTGGCCAACATGTCCGCAGACCGCGCAGGTCTGCGAGGTGTAGGCCGGATCCACCTTCACCACCAAGCCGGCCTTGTAGTCCAGGTGGCGTTCCAAACGGCCCCAGCCGGAAGCCAATATCTCCCGGTTGAGTCCGGACTTGGCCTTCACGTTCGTGCCGGGCTTCTCGACGGTGCCCTTCGCACTCTGTGTCATGGCCTGGACGTTCAAATCCTCGACCACCACGGCGTGCGCCGTGTCCGCCATCTGCCGGCTGTGCTGGTGGGCGGCGTTCTCCCGCCGTCGCCTCTTCTTGCGGTGCAGCTTGCGCAGTTGGCCGCAGATGCGTCGGCCGCGGTTGGACATGGGTTGCCCTGACTGCCTTGATCGCTCCCGGGCCTTGGCCGCCTTGCGCTGCTTGCGCTTGATGTTGGCGTCCAGATTGGTTGTGTCCGGCTGTTCATACACCACACCCTCACTGTCCGTGGCCTGCCGGACATTTCGGTCCACACCCAACTCGCCGTCCCCGGCGGTCGGTTTCAAACGCGCTGTCGGCACCGCGTAGGCAACGGTTGCATACCACTTCGGATGCCGGTCCGTGCCTTCCTTCAACAGCCGCACGGTCTTGGGCGCGCACCCCCTGTACGGAAAATTGCGGCCGCGATCCAGCCGGACCCACCCCATCCGGGGCAGGTACAACCAATCTCCGTCCATCCTCACATGGTCCGGAATGGTGAAGCCGTCGGGCTTGCGTCCCTGCCGGCCCTTCCGGCGCGGGAAATACTGGGGCTTGCCGTCGGACTTCCGCCGGGGCAGGAACCTGCCCTCCGCCTTGGCCTCGGCGTGCGCCCTGTGGAAACGCTGGTAGGCCGCGTCCAAATACTTCAGCACATGACGGACGGGACCGCTGGGCAGATCGCGCAGCCATGATAGATCCTGATCCGCGTACACGGCGCCTTCGGGCGATGCCAGGAAAGCCTGGAACTCGCGGTCGTACCTCCCGCTGCGGATCATCGCGAACCGCTTGTACATGGTCTGCCAGGTTCGGCCGGGATCCACCAGCAGCGGCCGCTGCGCCTCCGGGAAGTCGGTCCACCGGCCGTAGCCCCGGGCCTTGCGGGCCACGCGGTAGCGCCAGTCGTTGTAGGCCAGGAACAGATTCCAGACGAAACGGTTGGCGCCCGCTGTCTGGGCACAAAGCTCCGCCTGCCGACGGCTGTCAAACCGCACCCGGTACCGCTCGCTGCGGATTGCGGTCGGGATCGGATGTGTAGAATGGGAGTCGGACATCCTGGTTGCTGATTTCAACCGGCGTTGTCGGGAGGTCGTGCAGTGCTGATAACACTCATGACCTCCACCATGATGGCACGTCCGTGGTACACAGGTATATATAATCTCCCAAGCTTACGAATCCTTCGTTCTCCCAAGCCGACCTGCGTACCTTGCCCGTGCCGGACTTCGCACATTGCAGCATGAGTGAGCTCCGCTCCGCTTACATGGAAATGAAACACGAGCAGGTCCGACCATGGAAGGAATCGATGCAGGATCCGGTGCGAAGCCGCTTGGACGTGGCCGCCGCCGCGACGATCGGCCTCGATTTGACAACCGTGGCGGATTGGCGTCGGCGCATTAGCCTTGAACCGACTATTTCCAACCAACCGATTCTTCCGGGCAACCCTCAATGAAGTTGCTGTGTGGTTGGCAAATCCGGCCGGAGGAAGCTGTCTTGCCATTCCGTGTCCAGATCCTTGTCTGTCAGCCGGTACCAGTGGATGGTACCGATGGCCACCAGCCGTTGTACTTCTCGATCGTTATTCACACTGGCGATGACTGCGTGTGCCGGACAGCCTGTGCAACGTTGCAGGTATTCCGCGTTGCGCAGGGCGCGGTTGGTGTTCCGCCGATCGGCTGTGTACGAAGCCTCGGCTGTGACGTAGTGGGTGATCCCGTCGGTATCCACGGCCTCCAGCACCAGGTCGGCCCGGTAGAAGCTTGGCCGGTGACCTGTGTCAATGTCGGAGATCCGGCGCAACAGGGCGATCAGGTCGCTCCTGATGAGGATGTTGACGTATTCCAGCTTCAACTGGCTCAGGATGCTCTCGAAGTGGATACGCGTAGCGCGTCGGACCAACATGCCCTTGAGATCCAGGGTGCCGGTGTAGTCCTTCAGGTTTGAGGCCATGTGCTTGTGAACGTTCTGCGGCTCGGCGATGCATTCTTTGACACGGCCGATGGGTTCCGCTGCTCGACTTTGAACTGGTCCTGCCGGACAATGCATTCATGGACGCGACTGGTAAAGGCGGAAATCTATTTCGGCAATTCGATCCGTCGCGGGGGCTGAGCCTGATACCGCCCACCCGTTATTCCGGATTCAAGTCCTCGCGTGTCAGCTGGAACCAGTGGACGGTGCCGTCTTCCACGAGCAACTGCACCTCATGGTCGTTTTTGATGCTGGCAATGACGGCATGCGTCGGACAGTCGGTGCAACGTTGCAGGTATTCCGCGTTGCGCAGGGCGCGGTTGGTATCCCGCTGATCGGCCGTGTACGAAGCCTCGACTGCGACATAGTGGGTGGCCCCGTCGGCATCCACGGCCTGAAGCATCAGGTCGGCCCGGTAGAAGCCCAGCCGGTGACCTTTGTCAATGTCGGAGATCCGGCGCAACAGGGCGATCAGGTCGCTCCTGATGAGGATGTTGACGTATTCCAGATCCAGCAGCAGCAGGCTGGGGATGGTCTCGGCGTGGTCTCGCGTGGCACGGCTGACGACATTGTCCTTGAGAACTCCGATGTCATCGGCGAGTGCTTTCAGGCGTATGTCCGCGCGGGTGTTGGTTTCCCGCTGCTCGGTGATGAATTCGTCTACGCGACTGGCAAAGGAAGCAAACATCTCCGGCAGCTCCAGTAGTTCGGCACTCAGGATGTATCGGCGTACCTGCTGCCGAAACACCGCATTCTGGTCCAGCAACCGTAGAAACTCTTCCTGCGTGGTAGTACTCGGTGCCATGGCTCAAGTCCCCAGTCAATCGTTCGTATTTATCTTAGCCCATGAATGTGGCTTGCGGCGGTCTGGGTGGTCGGGCGAACCCTTGCAATGAGCATCGGAAGTGGTTTGGCGGCGCATAGGAGGTCGAGCAATAGCAGGACTGAAGAATAGTTTGGGACGTCATCGGCACCTTCAGATGTGCGCGGAAGCGGTGTGCAGGCGGTCCGAGGGATCCTGAAACCCCCGGCGCGGCCCCTACGCGCGGGATCCGTGGGCCCCGCAGGTCTGACAGCAACTGTGTTGAAAATCAAGTCCCTGGCATAACCCGAGGGGGTGTCCGCCAGGGGGTCTTGTCTCGCATGACCGCGTTGAGGAGGGTCAGCAACTTGTGCATGGCAGCGACCAGGGCGACTTTCTTGGGTTTGTCCCGGGCGACCATGCTTCTTCCGTCCGCATTCCATCCCCATGCGGAGTGCATCGCCAAGCACCTGTCGCATCTGCGTCCCAGCCAGGTCCGGGGCCTGGCCCTGTGGTGGGGGCCACCATCCTGGCCCGCAGCAGCTGCCGGAATGCCGTGCTGGGGCCCTGCAGACTCTGGGTCTGGGCTGGCACACGACGCGCCCGTACCTGCGGGAATGGCTGCGCGACGGGGGCGACCGGGCCGCGCCCTGCCGGGTGCCGCGGGACGTGCAGGCCTGTTTCGCGCCGCTCCTGCGCTGGGTCCTGGCCTGGTGGCAGGGAACGGAACTGACGCTGGCCGTCGACCCGACCTCCAAGGGCGGGGAGCTGGTGGCCCTGGTCGTCAGCGCGGTCTACCGTGGCCTGGCGCATCAAGACCGGGGGCCAAGCCGGTCCCTGGATGCCGGACCTCTGCGACCTGCTGGACCGTCTGGGTCCGGTCGTGCCCCCGCACATGACCGTGCGCGTGCTCTGTGACCGGGGCCTGCAGAGCCCCGACCTGTGGGCCGCCATCCGCCGCCAGGGCTGGCACCCCTACCTGCGCTACGACCGCCACATGACCTTCCAGGCGACCACCGGACCCCGGTGGCCGGCCTGGCGCTTCGTGGCCCGCGAGGGCCAGTACACCGTGACGGCCGGGAAGGCCTTCCGGGAACGGAAGCGGCGCTGCGCCCTGATCGTGCTCTGGGTCCCCGGCCAGGACCACCCCTGGGTCATGCCCGCGGACGAGGCCCCCGACGACGTGGACCTCGGCGCCTACGGCCTGCGGGTCTGGATCGAACAGGGCTTCCGCACCCTGAAGCGCATGGGCTGGCCGTGGCGCCGCACCCGTCGCGTGGACCCGGCGCGTGGACCCGGCGCGCGTGGACCGGCACTGGCTGGTCCTGGCCGTGGCCACCCTCTGGGTGCCAGCTGCGGCACGCGCGTGGAGGAGGCCCCCTGGCGGACACCCCCTCGGGTTATGCCAGGGACTTGATTTTCAACACAGTTGCTGTCAGCCTTCTTCCCTGCCACGAACAGGCCCTCCGTTCACAGTCGCCAAACCACGATCCCTCCGTTCACGGATCGTACCCCGGCCGGGATCGGCAGCGCCCCGCGTCGGATTACCCGCCCAACCCCCGCAAACGGCCCCCTGAGGGGGGTGCGGGACCCGGCCCTTTTTTCCTTCCCTTGGGCCCAAGGCCGCCCCAGGGCCGGGAATCGGCCTTCATCGGGCAAGGGAGCCTACCCGCCGCCGAAGGGCGGCGGGCGGTCGCGCAGCGGTGGCAACCGATCGGTGCGCGCATCGCGGTTGCGTGCCTGGACGAAGAGACTGCGCCAGGCATCGGGATTCGTCCGCACGGCTGCGACGAGTTCCATCGCATTGGCCGGGGTACCGCGCCGCAGCCAATTCGTTTCAATGTCGTCCAGGTGTGCGTTCGTCAGGCTCCCGGTCAACAACAGGCGCATGGCTGCAATTTGCGGATAGCGGTCAAGCGGCAACGTGGCCCAGCCGCCGAGCGCATCGTTGTTGTTCAACCACTGTTCGTAGCCCACCTCGTGGGCCTGTTTGTCCATCACCGACAGAATCCGGTCGCCACAGACACCGCAGCCGCGCTGTACGCATCCGATCAGCTCCGCCGCACCGGTGGCCGGCCAGGGCGGATTGCTGCCCGCATACGGACCGTACATGCGGAATCTGGTCAATTCGTCCCGCAGGCACTGGGGGATCTCCCGCTCCAATGAAACTCCCATCGCAGCGGACAGCCTTGCGATGTTGGCCTCCAAAGGATGTCCGTGGACGAAATCACCTTGTTCGGCGAACAGCAGGGCCTTCACCGCCTTCTCCAGGGCACCGTGCGCGTAGTGCAGCGGTGCGCGCGCCTGCCCCAGGGTCTTGATCGCTTCGGCCAGATCCGCACCGCTGCTCTGCAGCAGTTTCTGGACACCCGGCCAAGGGTTTGTCTGTGCCATGCGTGATAGTGGTTCTCCTGCAGGTGTGAGTCCATGCCGCTGCACCTGCCCGGCGATGTGCGGCAGCGAAGTGCGGCACTCGTCGAACTCCGCGCGCGTGAAGTGGAACAGCTGCGTGTAGGGCAATTCCCCCTCCTGCCGCACCTGGGCGCAGAGTTGCGCCAACCGCTCTTCGGCCGCATCGGCGTCGCCGCCGATCACCGCCAGATCGATGTCGGACTCCGGTCGCCAGTCGCCCATCGCCCGCGAGCCGAAGAGCAGCACCTGCGCGTCGGGCAAACCTTCCTGCAGTTCCCCGGCCAGCGCCAGGGCGCGGGGATCGGGCGCACGCCGATCCGGACCTGCGGTCCGTTGTCCCGACACCAACCGCTCCGGGAGGGTGGCCATGATCGATGTCTCCGCTTTGCGTTCACACAGGGCGCATGCAACCGGGCGCATTGTATGCCAGACGGTGCGGTCGGTGCGGCCTGCCTGGACGAGTGCCGCGTGCCCGACCCGCGGGGCCGCGCCTGGACGGCCATCGCTACTCCACCGACGCGGACCTTCCGGAAGGCTGGTCGACGGCGCGAGCCACCGGCCCGCCCGTGCTCATTCCCCGCAAACAGCCCTCTGTGGAAGGGGGGGGCCAACGGACAATGGGCCCTACCAGCCGCCCTTCGGCGGTGGGCGGTCGCGCAGAGGCGCCACCCGCTTGTGCCGCGCGTTCCTTTCGCGCGGCGGCGCAATGCGATCCGTGTCGTCCGCGCGCGGGACGCGCGGGGGGCCCGTGCGCCGCGGGCAGCCGGGGTGCGGGTGCGTTCGGGGGGGCGGCGAAGTGCGATCGGTGTCGGCCGGGCGCGGCACGAGCGGGTGCCCCGTGCGCAGCGTGCAGCCGGTGTGCATGTCCAGCCACTCGACCTCGCCCCGATCGCGGGTGGTGAACCACGCCCCGTTTTCGATGCGCACGCGGTAGCGGCGGTCGGGTTCCTCCCGCGTCCAATCCAGGCGGCAGCCGTCGTCCTCGACGCTGTGCCAGCGCCAGCCGACCCCGGGCAGCTTGCGCCCGCTCTTGGGCAGGCAGGTGCTGTCCCCGGCCCAGGCCAGCTCGTGGGCATGGGGCACCACTGCGCACAGGCCGGCCAAGTTGAGGGCCGCAAAGTCGCAGGCGCGGGCCGCCTGGCGCCCGTGCGTGTGGCGACAGCGGTCGCCGAAGCGGGTCGGGTTGCGGTGCGTGGGTCGGACCGGCAGGCCGGCCGGCAGCGGCAGCAGGAAGCCGAGATGGTCCCTTTGCGGTTTGCCGCAGGGCAGGTCGGCCAGTATAGTGGGCAGCAGGGGCATGGAACACCTCCCGGGATGGCGTGTGTTGTAACACCAACACCATAACAGGAGCCGTGCCCCCTTCCGCGACCGCCGACCGCCGCCCCAGGCCTCCGCACAAGCCAAAATATGGTGATTAATCCCTGCCCGAGCCGAGGGATTCCTTATCTCGAAAACTGTTCACACCATTGTCAGGAACTGACACAGGGCCAAAACATTCATCCATCTGGGTTCGATGATGTATTGCTCTCTGCGTTCATCGGAAACCGCGATGTTTGATCCTTCCAATTTGATGCTCCCTATGGTTTGGACAGTTAGAGGATCGGATTGAAATGTCGTTGTTGGGTCATGCAGGCGCGCCTGGCAAAGCCATCCTCACAGGTGAGCATTCGGTGGTCTATGGCTATGGAGCGATTGCGGTGCCGGTTGCACAGCGCAGGCTAAATGCTTACATTCATGCGGCATCGCCGGGGTACGGAACGGTAATTGCGTCGGAACAGATGCAGGCGGTGACGCGCCTGGGCCGCTCGTCGAATTCGTTGCCGGCCCTGACCCGGGCCTTGCAGGCCGTACTGGACTTGGCCGGGTATGTGGGGATCCCGGACTGGATGATTTATTTGAGGGGCAACATCCCCGTTGCCGGCGGGATGGGCAGCAGCGCGGCTGCCGCCTGTGCCCTGGTGCGGGCTGTCGGTGAGGCGTTGTCGATGCCAGTGTCGCATGAGGAAGTCAATCGAATCGTCCTGGACAGCGAAGTGGTGCAACACGGCAATCCCAGCGGCGTGGACAACGCGGTGGTGGTCTGGGAACAACCGGTCTGGTTTGAACGAACGGCAGGCCCAAGCCGAGTGCAAACCAAGGCGGCGGCGACCTTTCTGCTCGCCGATACCGGGGTCCGAGCCTCCACCGCCGAAGCCGTGGCCGGAGTGGCTGCCCGTCGGCGTGCCAATATGGCCGACTACGACCGATGGCTACGGGAAATGGGCTCCGTCAGCCTGGCCGTGAAGGATGCCCTGGTGGCGGGCAACATGGATGTTTTGCCTGACTTGCTTAATCGCAACCAGGAGTGCCTGCGCAGGATTGGGGTCAGCCATCCGGCCTGTGAACGCCTCATTGATGCCGCCCTGGCCGGGGGTGCTTCCGCGGCCAAGGTGTCGGGCGCCGGTCTGGGGGGACTGGTGTTGGTTCTGTGCGGACGCGACCGGCAGGCCGAACTTGCCTCCCGCCTTGAACGCGCGGGAGCCGTGGACACGGCGGGCATGGAACTTCCCTGACCTCAACCATCGGCGCCATCAAGGGCGTTGGGTTCCCGAAATCCGGTCCGCGTAGACCGAAGCCAGGTATTGGACCCGGCCGCCAACGATCGTGGCCGCCACGTTGATGTCGTTGTCCACGATTGCGATGTCCGCCATGCACCCAGTTGCGAAGTGGCCGATGGCGTGGTCGAGCTTCAGTGAACCGGCGGGAACCAGGCTGGAGGCCTGCCACACCTCCGCCAAGTCCAGGCCCGTCGCATCCATCAGGTTGCGCAGGCAAGCGTTCATGGTGGCAATGCTGCCGGCCAGCGTGCCGTCGGGCAGCCGGCACGCCCCGTCCTTCACGGTTACCGGCAGCCTGCCAAAGTCGTACTGGCCCTCCGGCAGGCCCACAGCCCGAATCGCATCGGTGATCAGCATGACCCCCAGGGGACCCTTGCAGCGCCACAGGAGGTCCATGGCTCCGGGATGGACGTGGACGTTGTCTGCAATCAACTGACCCTGGATGCGGTCGTCCAGCAGGATGCGGCCCAACGCGCCCGGTTCCCGGTGATGAAGCCCCAGCATGGCGTTGTAGGTGTGGGTGGCCTGGACAACGCCCATGTTGGCGGCTGCGACCGTTTGTGCCCAGGTGGCGCCGGTGTGCCCCATGACCGGCACGATGCCAAGGCGGAGCAGCTCCTTGGTGAGTTTGCCTCCCCCCGGAAGTTCCGGTGCGAACGTCATCAACTTCACGGCGTCCGTGGCCGCCAGCTGCTGAACGAAGCGCATGTCGATGTCGACAATATGGGCAGGATTTTGGGCGCCTGCCCAGGCCGGATTGATGAACGGCCCTTCAATGTGGGCACCCACAATGCGCGCACCCCTGGCCGGTCGGGTCATTGCCTCCCCAATGGCCCGGGTGGCATTCAAGATTGTGTCCTTGGGGGCCGTGCCGGTGGTGGGTGTCAGGGCGGTGGTGCCATGCCGTGCGTGGAACCGTCCCATGCCCTGAATGTCGTCCGGATTGCCCGACATGGCATCGTGGCCGCCGCCACCGTGAACGTGGACGTCGACGAACCCGGGCAGCACGTGCAGCTCGTCTGCTTCGAACTGGACCCATTCCCCTCTATGCGACCGCGTGTCCCCTTCGGTGGCGATGTGGTCCCCGACAATGAAAATCGGGTCGCGGCTTACGGTTGTCGGATCGTCCGGGATTGCCGTCCCGTAGACGGAGCCGCCGGCAACGGCGTGGAGTTGGACACCGTCCCAGGCATTGGATTCAGTCATGTCTCGTACCTGTTGATTGACTGGATGGGGGCGCGGGTTTCAGGGCCAGCACCATGCCGCCCAGCGGCGGCAGGGACAGGGCCAGGGACTGGGGAAAGTCGTGCCAGATCCCCGGTTCGGTTCCGCGCGGCTCGGTGTTGAGAATGCCGCTGCCGCCGTAGTCGGCCCGGTCCGTGTTCATGATTTCGTGCCACGGTCCGGGTTCCGGCACCCCGATGCGATACCCATGGCGGACCACCGGCGTCATGTTCAGGACCACAACCAGGGTGTCGTCCTTGTTTTCGCCGCGCCGTACAAAGCACACCGTGGTGTTTTCAATGTCGCGGAATTCAATCCACTGGAAGCCGTCCGGCTCGGAGTCCCTTTCCCAAAGGGCCGGCAGGCGCTGGTAGAGGCGGCCCATGTCCCTGCAGAACTGTTGCAGCTGACGGTGCGGTTCGAACGCCAGCAGGTCCCATTCGATGGAACGGGCTTCGTCCCACTCGTTCCACTGACCGATTTCGCTGCCCATGAAGCTGTGAAGCTTGCCGGGATGGCAGTACTGGTACAGGGTCAGCAGGCGCAGGTTGGCGAACTGCCGCCAGGCGTCTCCCGGCATCTTGGACAGCATCGATTTCTTCAGGTGGACCACTTCGTCGTGGCTGAAGGCCAGGATGTAGTTTTCCGAATGGGCATAGGTGATGCCGAATGTGATGAGGTTCTGGTTGAACTTGCGGTAGATCGGATCCAGTTCGAAGTAGTCAAGCGTGTCGTGCATCCAGCCCATGTTCCACTTGAAGTCGAAACCCAGGCCGCCGAGATAGTCCGGATAGGTCACCAGGGGCCAGGCCGTGCTCTCCTCCGCGATGGTGATGCAGCCCGGATGCTGTGTGTGGACGGCCCGGTTGAACTCCTTGAGGAAGGCGATGGCCTCCAGGTTCTCGCGGCCGCCGAACTCGTTGGGCAGCCAGTCCCCGTCCTCCCGCTCGAAGTCGAGGTAGAGCATCGCGGCCACGGCATCCACCCGGAATCCGTCGACGTGGTATTCCTCCAGCCAGAACAGGGCGTTGCTGATCAGGAAGTTGCGCACCTGCGGCCGGCCGAAGTTGAAGATGCGCGTGGTCCAGACCCGATGTTCCCCCTGGCGCGGATCCTCGTGCTCGAACAGGTGGGTACCGTCGAAGAACGCAAGACCGTGCCCGTCCTTGGGGAAATGGGCCGGCACCCAGTCGAGGATGACGCCGATTCCCGCCCGATGGCAGTGGTCGACCATGGCTCGGAAGTCGTCGGGTGTGCCGAACCGGCTGGTGGGCGCAAAATAACCCGTGGCCTGATAGCCCCAGGAGCGGTCCAGCGGATGCTCCATGACCGGCAGCAACTGGACATGCGTGTAGCCCATCTCCAGGCAGTAGTCCGCCAGCCGCCGGCCCAGTTCCCGGTAGTTGAGCATGGCGCCGGTGTCCGCATCGCGGGTCCAGCTGCCCAGGTGGACCTCGTAGACGTTCAGGGGTTGCTCCCGGAAGTTCCGTTCGGTCCGTTGGTCCAGCCACTCCCGGTCGTTCCAGGCGAACCGGTCGAGCGACCAGACCCTGGACGAGGTGCCCGGGCGCAATTCGGCGTGGAAGCCGAACGGATCCATTTTGTCGATGGCATAGGCCTGCTGTTTGGAGAGGACTGCGTACTTGTACTGCTCGCCCTCGACGAGATGGGGAATGAACAATTCCCACAGGCCACTCTGTGTCTGCTGCATCGCGTGGGTGCGTGCGTCCCAGCCGTTGAAGGGACCCATCACGCTCATGCGCTGGGCGTTGGGGGCCCAGACTGCGAACCTAACTCCGGGCACGCCGAACTGGACTGTCGGGTGGGCGCCCAGCGCGCGCCAGGCGCGATACAGCCGACCCTCGCCCCAAAGATGGAAGTCGTGGTCGGAAATGCAGGTCGGAAAGCGGTAGGGATCCTCAATGGTGCTGGCGGTTCCGTCGCGACCCAGGAGGTCGAGTCGATAGGTGCCGGCTGTCTCCCCGTCACCGGGCAACAGGCATTCGAAGAACCCGGCCGGATCCAGACAGACCGCCTGGTGCTTCCGGCCATTGACGTTGACCCGGACTTCCAGGTCGAGCGGGCGAAAGGCGCGCACCGCCAGCCATGGCTGGCCATCGACGGTCCGGTCGTGTGGCCCGAGGACATCGGCGGGACGGCTGTGGGCACCGGCCACGATGGCGTCGATATCGGCCTTGGCAAGCCAACTCCGGGGTGTGGGCCGAACGGAGGCCGGTGTGCCGGTCACGCTACGTCTGTGTCCTCAGGCGGTGCAGGGCAGGCAGCAGGAGGTCCCGCGCGACCGTATCCCAGCCCATGGCCGCGCTGGCTGCCTGGCCCCACGCCAGGTTGCGGCTTCGTTCGGCATCGTTTCGGGCAAGCACCTTCAGAATCTCCCGGGCCGCCTGCTCGCTTTGGTATTCCTCGAGCCGGTCCCGTTGCCACCGGGAGATGCGGAGCGCGTCCCAGGGAGAGTGGATCCAGCTGTCGTCGGGCAGCGAAATGTAGTCTGCTTCGATTACCAGTGCGGTGGGCGTGTCGTTGGCGGCCACCCGTGCGACGAATCCCCGGCACCCGCACGCCGAACTGATGCAGCAGACTGCACCGTGCGTCAAGGCCTCGAGTTGGGCAATGCCAAACGGTTCGTAAATGCTAAGGCCAAACTCCAGGTCCGAGCCGCGGCGGATGTCGGTGAAGGACATGTCGTCGGGCATGCGTTGTCCGCAGTGTACCCGGTCCCAGCCAAACTGGTTGACGAACACGATTTTGGCATTGGCATGGCCGCGGTTGAAAGGCTCCACCACATCGAAGAAATAGGCAGCCTCCATCCCGACGAGATCACCGTTGTCCGCCCTGTGGCCCACGGGCCAGCCATAGGCTTCCTCCCATGCATGCACCTGGTCGGATGCCCGGCCGGTGCCCGTGCCGGTGCTGAGCACGAACAGGACTGCGGTTTGACCACGCTCGTCCGCCAGGCGCCGGGCCAGATGCGACAGTACCTTCGCATCCCGCCACATGCCCTTGGAAGGCACCATGCGCGTCACGTGGGTGAATACAAAGTCCGGCCGGAAGCCGTGCAGCTCCCGGCAGTAGGACCGCAGTCTGTCCCGGGACGTATTCTTCTCGTCCAGGGTGGTGGCTTGTGACGGAATGCCGTTGTACACGAGATCAATCGGCGCGTCGGCGAACCCGGTTCCCAGGAACCGGAGTTCGTCGCGGACGAGGTCGCTGACGGCCAGGACGGCGTCGCACCGGGAGGCCTGGTGCAGCAGCGGCACCTTGAACCAATCGTCCTGGGGACCGAAGAGGTTGTCCAAAAACACCCCGCTCCCTTCGGCGTTGCGCATCACGTTGTAGTACCGGGTGTCGTGTCCCTCGTGCTCCTCCACCAATCGTCGCACCGGTGCAACTTCGTGCGCATAGTAGACCGTGCTCCAGCGGTCGGTTCCTTGCAACTGGAGCGCCAGCACAGGCAGCAGACCCATCCAGTCGTGGGCAATCGCGAAACGGTTCTGCCGGCCCGGCATGGCATCCGCGGCCAGGGCTTCGATGGCTTGTGCCAGCGCGGTCGCAAGTTGGACAAAGCCTGTCCACTCGGCATCGTATGCGTAGCGGTCCGCCTGCAGGTGGTAGTTCGCGTAAAGGTCGTATGCAAAAAGGTTGGCCACATCCGGGATCAGGTGGGTCGGGTCGACCAGCAGCACTTCGTGGCAGTGTGCCCCGTACGGCGCCAGGCCGTAGAAGATGTTGATGTTCAGATCCCGCTCCAGGCCATGGAACCGCTTGCCCAGATCCGGCGGGACCAGGCCGTAGATGCCGTAGCGGCTGGCGTAACGGACCTGGAGCCGGGACCGCTGCGACACGATGCGATCCATTTGGGCCGGATCCCAGGCGGGAAACGGGCCGGCCAGGATGGTGCGTTGAACCTGGTCGGTGTAGGGGCGGGAGGTCAACAGGCCCTCCAAAACCGCGCCGATGCCTCCGATCTTCAGACCGGCCTCGTGTGTGACGTGGACAACCAGGGGCAAGGTCATGGGTGTTCGCACAGGGCCGGGCGCGCAGTGTTTCCGGCCATCCGCCAGCGACGGTTCAATTGGTGACCGGGGTGGGGCCGGACGGAGAGCCCGGCGGGAGGCCGAATGCAGCCTGGACGGCGGGATTGGCCAAGACGGCGGACACGTCGCCGATGCCCCAACACCGCCCGTGGCCCCGCACCGTCGCGGCGATGCTTTGCGCGGTGCATCCGTGATGCCGGCCATCCCGGAATGTGTTCCGCGCCAGCCGGAGGCGGCCCAGCGCAATCGTACAGGCGTCCAGGGCGTATTGCTCCCGCCCGGACAGTTCCCAGGCCAGGACAAGGTTGCCGGGGGCCGGGCGTTCCTCGATGGGGTTGTTGTCGCTCCCTTTCAACTGCCAGGCAGGAAGGTCGAAGCGGTAGCCCAGGCTGTCCTGCCACGGGGAACCCGGTTCGGTCTGGATGGTCATGGAGCATTCGTCCAACGGGCGCCACGCATCCGCATCAGGAAAGGGATTGCCGTCCAGGCCCAGTATTGCAGGGGTGGCTTCGGCCCGCAGCATGAGGGACAGGATGTGGCCGGCCGGATTGGCCACGGGACTGGCAAGGTAGGGAACGCAGGCCCGCGCCAGCCTCAGGGCCGCGTGGCGGCAGCCGTCATCGTCGGTTGCCCGCCAAACGTCGAGCAGGGCCTTGGGTGTGCCGCTGGCCACGTGGTTCTCCACCCGGGCATGGCCGTTGATCTGCTGGGGCGCGGCTTTCAGGAAGCTGTGGAGGAGCTGTTCAAGTTCGGCTTGGGAGTGGTGATCCGGATCGAGGAAGAGCGGAATGTCGGTCGCCTCGACGATGGCATCGGCCCAGGTCCGCGCGTAGGCCCGCGCCAGGTCCAGGTAGCGGTCGCCGCCCGTGGCGTGCCAGGCCGCCATCGCCAGGTGCACCATCCGCATGTGGTCCACGAAGTTGAATCCCTCGCAGCCGGTCCGCACCGTGCCCAGGTCGTAGCTCAGAAAGCGGTTTCGTTCCGGGTCGTACCAGTCGGGGGCGCCCTCGCCCCAGTTGCCCACATGATGGGCCCCGTCTTCCAATGCGGCCGCGACCTCCTCGCATTCCGGGGCGATCCGGCACAGCCAGTCGAGGAAGATGATGTAGTGCTCCGTGCCGTGGTGCACTTCCTGACGGGGGAAGTACCCGTGCACCAGGTTGGATGCGGCCCAGTGCCGCCACTTGGCAAAGAGGTCGAGCGCCAACTGCTTGACGCGCTCGTCGCCCGTATAGGCATGGTAACCGGCCCAGGCGGTGACAAACGTGGCTTCGTCGTGGATGCCCTGCCAATCCAAGGCCAGGTGGCGGTCCCGTGCGTCGTCGAGCCACGCCGCGAGTTCGTCCAACAGCAGTTGGACGCCGTCCTTGATGGAAGTTGCCTGCGTAAGTTCAGTAATTTCGGGCACAATCCAAGTCCGCCGGGAAGCTTCAGGCGCGGCCAGTATAGCGGAATCGATGGGGCCCGGATCCGGACGGGTCCGACGCGGGTCGGGGTGCCGAGGAGAGGGCATCCCGCCCGAACCGCGGGGTCCTGCTTGCTATTATGCGCTGCAGAACCTCCTCCTGGTCGGCGTTGGACCGGCCGTCCTGCTTCCGGGTTGCCGGGATCCGCCTCGGCTCTGCCACTGTCTCAACAATCCGTCCACACATGCATATTCGCCGCGGCTGGCGCGCCGTAGTCGGCAACACAACCACTCGTTCGCTGCGCAGCGTGGACAGGGCCATCGTCGGCCGGGTTTGGAGTTTCGCCAAACCCCACGGGGCCGGCATCGCCCTTGTGCTCCTGGTGGTGACGGCCCAGTCCCTGGTGGGGCTCTTGCCTCCCCTGTTCTACCGCCATTTCATCGACACGATCCTGCCCGACAAGGATCTGCGGCTGCTGGTGACCTTCTCCGCCTACCTGCTCGCCCTGCCGGTCGCCACCGTACTGCTGGGACTGGTCCAGCAACTCCTCATTGTCCGCATTGGCGAAACGCTGGTCTACGACCTGCGGAACGCGATGTTCGACCATGTCCAGCAGCTGTCGATGCGGTTCTTTACCAGTACGCGCGCCGGGGAAATCGTGGCCCGCTTCACACAGGATGTGGAGGGGGCCCGGCGCATGCTGACGGGCACCCTGCCGCAACTGATGACCGCGTTTGTCACCCTTGTCTCCACCCTGGTTGTCATGATGCAGTTGGAATGGCGGTTGACCCTGCCCGGCCTGTTGCTGTTCCCGGCCTTGTGGCCGTTTGCCTGGTGGATGGCTCGGATTCTGCGGCCCATTCACCACAAGACCATGGAGCACAACGCCAACCTGAGCAGCATGGTGAACGAGACCCTGAGTGTGAACGGCGCCTCCCTGATGAAGCTTTTCGGGCAGCAGGCGGGCGCCGGCCGGCAGTTTCGCAGTCTGGCGGACCTGGTGCGGGAGTTTCGGATTCGGCTGGGCGTGCTGTCCTACTGGCTGACGTCCAGCATGGGCATTTTGTCCGGCCTGGGCACCGCCCTGTTCTACGGGCTGGGCGGCTGGCTGGTGTTCGAGGGGCGCATGACCGAGGGCACGATTGTGGCGTTTGTGGCGTACCTGCCGCGGCTGTACCAGCCCATTTCCATGATCAGTCATGTGCCGACGGAGACGATCCAGGGGGTCGTGAGCTTTGAGCGGGTCTTTGCCTACATGGACCAGCCGGTCGAGATCAAGGAGCGGCCGGAAGTTGTGGACCTGCCCGGAGCCTCGGGTAGGTTGGAGTTCAGAGATGTCACGTTCGATTACCACGCCCTGCCCGAGGAAATCCGGGCCTGGCAGGAGGCCAATCCGGAACAGGAGGCACCGGTCAGAACCATGGGGCGCGGCCGCCTGGGGCTTGGACAATTGCAGGGTCCGACACCGACTCGCCACCGGGAGTCATCCGTCGGGCAGGCGCCACCGGCTCTTCAGGACTTGTCCTTCACGGTGGAGCCCGGCCACATGGTGGCGCTGGTGGGGTTGAGCGGGGCCGGCAAGTCAACGGTGATCAACCTGGTCATGCGCCTGTATGACCCGACCCGGGGATGCATCCTGCTGGACGGACACGATCTCCGGGATCTGTCCCTGCAATCGCTGTCGCGGTGCATCGGCATGGTCACGCAGCATGCCTATCTGTTTCACGACTCCCTGCGGGCCAATCTGCTGTACGCCCGGCCCGAAGCCTCGGACGAGCAGGTGCAGGACGTTTGCGAACGGGCCCAGTTGAAGGAATTCATCGACGGGCTGCCGGACGGGCTGGACACGGTGGTGGGCGAACGGGGCTATCGCCTCAGTGGGGGCGAACAACAACGGGTTTCGATCGCGCGCGTGCTCCTGAAGCAGCCGTCCCTCCTAATCCTCGACGAAGCGACCTCCCATCTGGACTCCCACAGCGAATACCTGCTTCAACATGCCCTGGAACCCTTGTTTGCCGACAGCACGAGTCTGGTCATCGCCCATCGCCTGTCGACCGTGCGCAACGCGGACACGATTCTGGTCCTGGACAAGGGGCGGCTGGTCGAAGTCGGGAGCCACGACAATCTTGTCCGGGACCAGGGCCTCTACTCCCACCTGTGTGCGCTTCAGTTCCGCGGCCCCACTCCGGCCGCGTCGATTTCCGTAACATAACTCCAAGTGGTGCGTCTTACATATAGAGGGCCCGTTTCAGGCCCCGCCGGGGATTCGGCAGGGACGCGGGATGCTAAAATCCGTTCTTCCTCCGGGCCCGCCTACGTCAAACCAATCATCGAAACCAAGGGTTGCATCCAGTGGTGATGCGGAAACGTCTTCTGAACTGGCAGACGGCGAGTGTCCTGCTGGTGGTGCTCGCCGGCATTGTGTTGCCGGCCACATTGTTCCGTCCGGCCGCGGCCCTGACCGGCCTCCCTTCCGACCCCGGCGGGCGTCTGCACATTGTCGCCAGCGGCGACGACTTTGCTTCCATCGCGGCGCGGGGGGAATTCCCGGCGGAGGCGTTGCGGGCACTGAACGGGCTGGCGCACGATCACGATTTGTGGGTCGGCCAACCGCTGCAGCTTCCGGCTCCGGAGCCGACCGGCGCGTCGCTGGTCAGCGTGAACCAGTACCATCGCGTGCTGCTGGGCGAAACCCTGCACCGGATTGCCAACCAGTACGGCTTGCATCCCGTGGAGCTGGCCCACCTCAACCGGATGTCACCCAACGCGGTGCTCTACACCGGCCAACAGATCCGCGTCCCCAGCGTCGGCATGTGGGCCCGCCTTCAGGAAGCCGGCTACATGGCGCAGTTCGAGACGTACCGGATGCAGGAAACGGACACGCTGGACAGCGTGGCGTTGCTGTATCAGGTGTCCGCGGAGTCCCTGAGGATGTTCAACGCCCTGGAGCCTGCGGCTTTTGCCCAACCGGGCGCGCAGTTGACCATTCCGGCCCGCCCGTTGGCGCCCGCGTTCGGTGTCGATCCGGTCTCGCCGTCAAGCCTGGGCCAAATCGTGCGCGTCAAGGAACGATGGCTGGAAGTCGACTTGAGTGCCCGCCGGATCATTGCCTACGAGGGCATGACACCGGTGCGTCGCCTGACGATCCTCAACGGCGGGACCGAAGCCACCACCGCGATGGGGTTGTTCCGCATCTGGGCCAAGACCGCCCGGCAGGACATGAGCCGCCATATGCCGTCCGACATCGGCCTCGCCCATGTGGACAGCGTTCCCTGGGTGCAGTACTTCTACCAGGACTTCGCCATTCACGGTTCCTTCTGGGACGTTTCGCCGGACGCGCCGTCCGACAACGGCAACGTGCTGCTGTCCGAAGAGGAAGCGGCCTGGCTTTACGCGTGGACCACTCCCAACGCCGCCGGCGGTGTCAAGGTCGGTGATGGCTGGGTGTTGGGCCACGGGCCCGGCTCGGGGACCCTGGTGTTCGTCCACGCGTGATACCGGCCCGTATTCGGTCAGGCGGTATCTTTTGGCGCCTTTGTAACCACCGGGGTGTTGTCGGAACCTCACTCCCCGCGTTGAACCGCGGACCGGCGGCAGGCATTGGGGTGTTCGTTCGTCCGGGATGCGGTTGCTGCGCGCAGTCGTCATTCATGGCAGTTGCCGCAGGCATGGACCGAGCATGCTGATCCCGACCCGGAACCCAAGCGACCTTGACATGCGCCTGGCCGCCGCCGGGACGCTTGCACGGCTGTCGCAGATCTATCGGGACGCGGTCCCCTGGAGTGAAATTGCCAAGGGTTTTCCCTTTCTGGGCGGTCGCATCATGTTCGCCAGCCAAGCATTGGGCATATTCAAGCCAAGGCAAATGGATCGGGTTCTCAGCATCAAAACGGTGGTGCCAAGGGAAGGCCGAGGTGCGCAGTATTCGGACCAGGTGGCGGACGGCAGCGAAAACGGCATGTGGGTCTACGACATGCGCGAGCGCAATCCTGCCCATTCCCAAAACCACTGGTTGAAGACGGCCTGGACGGAAGGATTGCCGCTCATCTACCTGCGCGGACTTGCCCCCTCCGTATATCTGCCCTCGTTTCCGGTCTATGTGACGGATTGGGATGCGGGCGCAGGCCAGGTACGCGTGGCCCTTGGTTTGGAATACACCTCACAGCAGGACCTGGTGGAACCCGCGCTGATGGGCAGGGAATTGTCCCGCTACACCTATGGCCGCATGCAGAATCGGGTGTCTGTGGCCCGTTTTCGGGTTGATGTGCTGGAGGCCTACCAGGACACCTGCGCCTTGTCGGGATTGGCCCAGCCCCAACTGGTGGATGCCGTACCCATTGCGCCAGGCGGGTCCGGGGGCCGCCTCGACGTGACGGAAGGGCTGTGCATGTCGCGGCTCCACCATGCGGCCTTCGATGCCAATCTGCTCGGCATCGATCCGGACGGCCGCGTTCATCTTTCCGAGCAACTGGACACCTACGCGCCCGGGGATCTGTTCGGCCGCAACCTGATGTCCGTGGCCGGACGCAGGATTTCGGTGCCCAAGGCACCTGAGTTCCAACCCAATCGGGAATTGCTGGCAGCCAGGTTTGAACAGTTTCAGGCCAGCTGAAACCTGCCGTTCCCGGTGATGGCCCGGTACCCAACTGTTGGTGCCGGAGGCGCCGGCGTTGACCATGGTTTGCCCAACCGGTCCCGCGACCGGTTGGGCAGCGCGGCTACATCGGTGAGGTTGTGCTCCACCCGCGGGCCCGTTGGGCTTCAACGACCCGTTCCATGGCCAATGCGATTGCGGCTGTTCTCAGGTCGGTATCATGCCGGTCGGCCATGCCCACGACTGCATCGGTGGCGGATGCCATCTCCTGTTGGAGTCGTTCCACGACCTGCGTATGGGACCACCGCTGCCATGAGGCGTTCTGGACCTGTTCGAAATAGGAGACAGTGACTCCGCCGGCATTGCCCAGAATGTCCGGGATGACCAGAATGCCGCGGTCAAGGAGGCGTTGACCACCTTCTTGGGATGTGGGTTGATTGGCCAGCTCCACTACCGTCTCCGCTTGCACGTCGCCGGCGTTGTGGCTGTCGATCATGCCTTCCATCGAAGCCAGCAACAGGGCCGCGGCAGGCTGCACCAGCAGGTCTGCGGGCCTGACTGCTGTTCCGGCCGGACAACCGATGAAGCTGCCGTGCTGTTGTTTCCAGGCCGCAACGTCCGCGTACGGCAGGCCTTCGGGATTGAACAGGCCACTGCGGCTGTCACAGACTCCGGTAACGCGCGCACCGGTGATGTCGGCGGCCAGGCGGTGGGCATGACTGCCCACGTTGCCGTAACCGTGGATGACGAGCGGGTTCCCGGCCAGGGGGGTCCCCATGTGGTCCGCGATCCGGTGCAGAACGGACAGGCCGCCGAGCGCAGTTGCCTCCGGTCGGCCGCGGCTGCCGCCCAAGGGCATCGGCTTGCCGGTGATTGTGCCTGGCGCGTGGCTGCCCCGGATGGACTCGAACTCGTCAACCATCCAGCCCATCACTTCGGCGTTGGTGTTCATGTCGGGGGCCGGGATGTCCAGTTCAGGCCCCAGGACCGGATGCATGGCCCGAATGTACGATCGGCTCAGGCGTTCGCGTTCCGGACGGGACAGCGTCGCGGGATCGCATTGCACGCCTCCCTTCCCCCCACCCAGGGGCAGGTCCAGCACTGCGGTCTTGAGCATCATCAGGGCGGCCAGGGCCCTGGTCATGTCCAGGGTCTCCGCTGGATGGAACCGGATACCGCCCTTGAAGGGTCCGCGTGCATCGTTCCACTGCACGCGGTGTCCGGCGAACACGATGTGGTCGCCGTCGTCCCGCTGCACAATCAACTGGGCCGTGGTCTCCCTGCGGGCATGGCTGAGGATCTCCATTTCCAAATCGGAAATGTCCAGCAGGGACCGTGCGCCGTGCATCTGGTGCAGGACCTCGGCCAGGTGCGAGGATGGCTCGGGTCCGGCAGGCTCCAGTCCGTCCCACACATCCTGGGACATCGCGGGCCTCGCGATGGGAGCGGCATCAAAATCGCGGGTGACTGTGAAGTGGCTGTTGGGTCTTGGCATGGCCGTGGAAATCAGTGTGGACCGATGACGAACATATAAAAGAGCCGGCAGCATGCGCATGTGCGCAGCATTACCAAATTTGGCTGGATGGCGAGCCATGTGACCGGTGCACCGGCCACATGGACGAATTGCCAACCTGCACTCGAACGGAGGAGCCCTGCCGTTCGGCGTCGGAACGGTTGGGAACTCGATTGGGGCGGCGAACCTCTGCGGACCGGGCCTGCATCATGGATACTGTGGCACTTTGGTTGATTTGGGTCCGGGTCCGGCCCCGGACCATGGCGGCAGTCAGCTGCAGGGGAGCGTGCCCGCGGCTGGAAGCCGCTCGGTGTTCGACGCCGGGCCCGGACCGTGCGCGGCCGCGCACGGCTTCATACATGCAATTCCATCAAAGCAGGCGTTTTGCAGTTGTATCGATGCCTGATCTGATATGGAACTCGGAGCGGAGACCCCACTTTTTCCATCGTAGCTGCAACGCGAAAGTGCCAATATGGCATGGATGCCTCCACCTGTTGTTTTTTATGATCCGGCCACCGCATATGTAGAAAAGAGGCAACTCGACCGGCGGCCGGTCACACCCCGCCTGGTGTCCGCACCCCCGTTCGCCAACCCGGCACCGCCGCCGCGGCGACACCGGCTGCCGGGCGCATGGGACCGGCATGCAGTCCACGACAAGGAGTCCCTGCTGGTTCATGACGGCAAACCAATGGGCAAGGGCCTCCGCCCCTCCCGGGTCTCGGACCAACATCAACGAAAGTGAAACAGTGCCTGCTTCATGTCCGGTCCGGGCAAAGTCGGCGGCACTCCTATAAAATGGACTTGGGACTCTTGCCATTCCGTGAGCGGCTAAATGCACATTGACGACATCGATACTCCGGCCTTGGTACTGGACCTGGATGTGTGCGAACGCAACATCCGGAGGTTCCAGCGCACGTTTGATGAATACGGTGTCGGCTTTCGGCCGCACATCAAGACCCACAAGATTCCCGAACTGGCCCGTTGGCAAGTGGATGCCGGGGCCATCGGCATCACCTGCCAAAAACTGGGTGAGGTCGAGGTGATGGCCAACGCCGGCCTGGACAACATCCTCCTCTACTTCAACATCGTGGGCGAGCCCAAGCTGGAACGCCTGTGCCGGCTGTCGCAAGAATGCGATCTGACCGTCACGGCCGATTCCCCGATCGTCACGGATGCCATCGGCGCCGTGGCCGTCAGGCGGGGTGTGGTGGTCAACGTTCTCGCGGAACTGAATTCGTTCATCGACCGGACCGGTGTGCCGTCGGTGTCGGAACTTGTGGATCTGGCCAAGCACATCGATCGGACACCCGGTTTGAACCTGCGGGGCATGGCAACCTATCCGACCGGCCGCCAAAGCGCGGATCGGATCGCCGAAGCCATCCGGGCCTTCGACCAGGCCGGCCTGAACCGGGAGATTGTGAGCGGTGGCGGCACACCTACGGCGTTTGAGGCGGAGGCGGTGAACGGTCTGACCGAACACCGGGCCGGAACCTACATTTTCATGGACCGGCAATGCATCGATCGCGGCGTGGCAACGGAAGCGGACTGCGCGCTGCAGGTTCTGACCACCGTGGTCAGCAATCCAGTGCGGGAGCGGGCCGTCATCGACGGCGGAACCAAGACGTTCTCGGCGGACGGCGACATGCCCAGGGGCATCGTGTTGGACTTCCCGGGAGCCGAGATTTACCAGACCAACGAGGAGCATGGTTTCCTGGATATCGGCAACTGCGACCCCAGGCCATCCATCGGCGATCGCATCCGTGTCATTCCCAATCACGTTTGCGTGACGGTCAACCTGCACAATCAGGTGTATGGTTGCCGGGGAAACGAAGTGGAACGGGTTTGGCCCGTCGCCGCCCGCGGGCTGGTCCAATAACGGGATTCACCTGACGCATGCCGAACCTGTACCCAACCGGGAGTCCCGGCCGGTCCGGCGCCGCCGCCACCTGCCACAAGTCGATGGATGTGAATACAGCATCGGGCCGTCCGATCCTGGTGGTCGACGACGAGCGCAACATTCGCAAGGCGCTGGAACTACTGTTCAGGGCCTCCGGTTATCCCGTGATTGAAGCGGAGGACGGCGAAGCCGCCCTGCGGCAGATCGAGGAACTGGGCCCGCGCCTGGTTCTCCTGGACGTCGAAATGCCCCGGCTGGACGGCTTCGAGACCTTGCGTCGGCTGCGCCGGGACAGCGAAGTGCCGGTCATCCTGCTGACGGTCCGCAACGAAGACGAAGACAAGGACCGCGGCTTGCAGTTGGGGGCGGACGACTACATCACCAAACCCTTTCGGACCGAGGAGGTTCTCCTGCGCGCCAAGGCCGTGCTGCGCCGGACGGAACGTTTTCTGCCGGGTGCCGGCATGATACGTGTGGATGACCGCCTGCAGTTTCATCCGGACCGGCAGTACCTGATGGTTGGCGGCCAACAGGTGTCCTTGCGGCCCACCGAGTGCCGCCTGCTGCAAACCCTGATCAACGCCAACGGGGCCGTGCTGTCCAACCAGCAACTGCTGGAGCTGGTCTGGGGACCGGGCTATGACGAGAGTCAGGTCAGGGTTTACATAAATTATCTGCGCAACAAAATCGAGGCGGATTCGTCCAATCCGCAGTACATCATCAATGTCCGCGGCCAGGGGTACTACTTCGAAAACCCTGGTGCCGCGGTTGCTTGAAGCCTTGTCCAATTCAATCCCATCAACTGCCATGACCCATCGCCTCCACATTCGTTGCCTGCTGCCCGTTCTCATGGCAGTGGTGCTGTTCGTTCTGGCCGCTTGCGCAGGCGGCCCCATCATTCCCGCGCCGGCACAGCCCGAGGCGGCCGAACCTGATCCGGCCGAGACGGCCGAGGAAGCGCCCGCCACCGACATGGCCGATGTCGAAATTCCGGTTCTTGTCATCTGGTCGGATGAAGCCAGGGTTCCCGCCTTGCAGGCCATGGGCGCTCGGTTCGCCGAGGACTTTGGCGTTGATGTCGACGTGGTGGGCAAGCCCCTGTCCGAGATCCTCGCGGATTACAAGGTGGCCCTGGGAGCCGGTTCCGCCGAGCCCGACATCCTGTTCGGCGGTTCGGACTGGCTGGGCCTCCTGGCCAGCAACGAGGTGGTCGCCCCCATCGACCTGACCCCTTGGCAGGACCACTTTGGAGCCGGTGTCCTGCGCTCCATGAGCTACGAAGGCGTTCAGTACGGTGTCCCGGTCACGGCCGACAGCCTGGCTCTGTTCTACAACACCGACCTTGTGGCCGAAGTTCCCGCCACCTGGGGAGGGGCGGCTGACGTGGCCTACGGTCTGATGCAGGAGGGACGTGCCGAACTGGGCATTGCCGTCAACTCCTACAGCCCCTTCGACATTTATCCGGTGATAACCGGGCGCGGCGGGGATTTGTTTGCCTGGAATGTGGACACCGGCTTCGACATGGAATCTCCCCTGCTGGGCAGTCAGGCCACCGTGGATGCGATTCTGTTCCTGCAGAGTTTGGGCGGCGCCGGGGTCACCAACCCTGGCCTGGCAGGAGCCGAACTTGAACGACTTGTCAACGAGGGACGCGTACCGTTCATGGTGTCCGGTCCATGGAACCTGGAACGGGTTCGGCAATCGCCGGTCAACTGGTCGGTGGCTTCATTCCCGGACGGCGGCAGTTCTTTCGTGAACGTCCTGGGCTACATGCTGAATGCGCGTGGCCCGGATCCGTTGTTTGCCTGGCACTTCCTGCAAAGCCAGGTGTTGACGGATGACGGCATGGAGGCGTTGCAGGCGGCGGCGCCGGGGATTCCGGCGTGGCTTCCCCTCCTGGACAACCTTGACGATCCCATGATGGCGCAAATGGGCCGCATTGCCGCCCAAGGGCGGGCGGTGCCCACCATTGCGGAGATGCCCGAGGTGTGGAAGGTTTGGGGTGAAGCGCAGTTCGCCGTGGCCGGCGAGGGTGCCGATGCCCAGGCGGCTTACACCGCGGCCGGCTCGAAACTGGACGACATCCTCGCCCTGCGCCAGGCCGCACGGCAAGCCAGCGAGTAGCGCATATTGAACCGGCACCGCGGTGTGCTCCGAACACACCGCGGTGCCCACCCGCCTACTCCGCGGCCTTGCCCCGCATGATTCCGCCCTGGTTTCGCTTCGCGGTTCTCGGCCTGTGTTTGGCCGCGTTGCTGGTGCTGGCCGGCACTGGTCTGTGGGGATGGGAGCGCGGCAAGGCGAGCGCCCGCATGCTCAATCAGGCGCGTCTCTCCGAGCTACGGGAGGAGCTGGATGCCCACATCGCCGAAGGTCGCATTGCGGAGGCGGTGGCGATTGGCGAGCAATTGGCCGCCGCCGAACAACTGGATTGGGGTCGCAGTGAACAGATCCGGGTGTTGCGCCAGCAGCTCCAGGATCAACCTGCAGTCACCCCGGAGGCGCAGGTGCCCCAGCCCACTCCTGTGCCCCGGCCGGCCGCCTTCACCCGGGCGGAGGTGGCCTTCGCCAACAAAGACTGGGCCGCGGCCCTGGCACTATTGGAACAGTTGCGGACGGAGGATCCGGATGTCGTGGATGTCGGCTATCTGGATCTGATGGAACGGATCTACATCCAGTGGGCGCGCGAACTGGTCCAGGCCGACCGGGGCGAGGAAGCCCTGCTGCAACTGGAGGTGGCCAAGGCCCTGCGCGGGTCGCCGGCCGTCGCGAACGAAATCAAGGCGGCGCTCCACTACCAGGAAAGCCAATCGTACTGGGATACCAACTGGCCGCGCGCGATCGATGAAATCCGGCATATCCATGCCTGGGATCCCGAATATGTGGACACGACCAACCGGCTGGTCCAGGCCGTCCTCCTGTATCGGGAAAGGGCTGTTTGGCGCGGGGACTCGTGCCTGGCCTTTCTGTATCTGGACACCATCCAGGACTTGCTCCGGGAACTGGATCTGGACCATGTCAGGGAAGACCTTCAGCAGCGTTGCAGTGCCGCCGGTGGTTGACCATCAATCCTCCGGATCAGTTTGCGGCAAGTTGAATGGGACGGGGAGGGTAGTTGCCGGGCGAGTGGCCGCTCCACCGGTGTCTTCCCCGTACCCGCGATCCAGTTGCCACAACGACGACTGGATCGGCATGGATTTCGCTTGAAACCAGAGGGTTGAGCCAAGGCGGCATCGGCTATGCTGTTACCCATTGTTGTTGCGCAACGGGTGAACCACAGGTGATTTCCTCAGTACAAATTCGAGGCTTCAGGTCGTTGGCGGAGTTTTCGTTGGAGGAGATTCCCAAGGCCGCCGTATTGATCGGCGCAAACGGCAGCGGAAAATCCAACGTCCTCAAGTTCTTTGAGATGTTGAGCTGGATGGTGAAGCCCCGACAACTTGGTATTTTTGTAGGCAAGAACGGAGGCGCATCGGATAATTTGTTCGGGGGAGACAGTGTTACTCCAAGATTGGAAGCATCCATTAGGGTATTGACGGCCGCTGGCAAAAACGACTATGAGTTTGCACTCGCGCATGCCCACCCCGACCGGTTCATCTTCACATCCGAACAGTTCCGGTTTTCGAGCTTCATCCAAGGTGGCAAGGCAAAGTGGCAGTCGCTGGGTAGTGGCCATGGCGAAGCAAACATCGTGGATCCTCCCTGTTGCGTAAATGCCACAACCGCCGGTGTGATCGCATCGTTGCTGAAGAACTGTGCCGTCTTTCAATTCCACGATACTTCCGATCAGTCACCGATCAAGAAAAAGTGGGACATCACAGACAACGTCCGCCTTCGGCAGCACGGAGGCAATTTGGCACCGATTCTGTTCAGGCTGCAGCATGAAGATGTCAGACGGTATGAGCTCATCTGCATGTTTATCTCCGACGTGTTGCCGGAATTTCGGAACTTTGCCCTTGAGGACGAATTCGGGCGCGTCTACTTGCGCTGGCAGCACGCACACTTTGACAAAGGGGTGGGAGCGCACCTTACCTCGGATGGTTCCCTTCGCTTCTTTTGCCTGGCCACACTTCTCAATCTGCCACCTCGGCTGTTGCCGGACGTCATTCTGTTGGATGAGCCAGAATTGGGGTTGCATCCCGTGGCCATCGCCAAGATCGGTGACATGATCAGGGTGTTGAGCAAGGACAAACAGGTGATTGTCGCTACCCAATCCCCGATTCTCGTCAATTCATTCGAGGTTGATGAGTTGTTTGTGTTGGAGACGGAACGGGGAAGGACCGAAGCCAAGAAGTTCCATCGGGAGCAGTTCCAAGTCTGGTTGGACGATGGCTACTCGCCTGGGGAACTTTGGCGCATCAACTTGCTGGGAGGGCGGCCATGATCCGCATTGGCTTGGCCGTTGAAGGAGATACGGAAGTCAAATTTATTGAAGAAGTGGTTGCACCTCAATACATTGAACAGAATTATCATTTTACACCCGTTGACCTGGAAGGCAATGTAAGTGTGGACCGCTTGGCATCGAAGATGCACAATCTTGGACATACTTTTGATGCGGTGACATCTTTGGTCGACTTCTATGGGTTCAAGAAGAAGGGCGACAGGTCGGCTGCCGACCTGGAGAAAGAGGTACAAGACCGCTTGGCCACACGGCTTGGGGGACATTTTGACAGCCGGTATGTGTTCCCGTACGTTCAAGTCCACGAATTTGAGGGATTGTTGTTCTCTGATGTTGCGCCGTTTGAGCAAGTGTTTGGCTACACAGGCTTGGCAGGCGAGTTGCAGGCCATACGGCAAGAATGCGGCTCCCCTGAAGACATCAACGATAGTGAGCAGACCGCTCCGAGCAAGAGGTTGGCACAGTTGATCCCCGGGTATCGCAAGAATCTCTTCGGTGTACGCCTGGCCTCCGCCATGGGCTTGGCTTGTATCCGGACGCAGTGTCCGCGGTTTGACGGTTGGATGACCCGCATCGATCGCTTGGCGGGGGTGTGAGTGCGTATCTTGCCTGGAACAGGAGCGGACGAGTTCAGCCCGCCGACAGTACTCGGTGAACTTGATGCCGAACCAAACCCCGACAGGCCCAATCACAACACTTCCGGGAAGTCAAGGCCCGATGGTGTCGAGACATGAGCACTAGTGGGCCAACTTCACTCAAAAGCAGGGTATAGGTGCAGGAGTTTGATGCGGGCGTCCGCAGTCGTGAACTGCCAGTGCACGGGCGTGCCCAGGGCATTGCGGTCGCGCACCCAGGCCGCGATCTCGGCCCCCAGCACGGCCTCGGGTGATGACGGAGGACAAGCTGCAGACGGCGCGGACCATCAGACAGGACCCCTCGTTGTCCCTCAACTACATCTGGCGGGCCGTGGGCGTCAGCCGCACCCACCCCCTCTACCACTACGGGACGCCGGAGGACAAGCGGCGCTAGACGGTGTCAGGGCCCGTTATAGGACAATGGGTGGTGAGCCGACCCGCCTGGTGGGTGCAGACACCGTTATACCAATCCAGTATGTCTGAGTCACTATTGGTTGATCATCGGGCCGTTGCCCCGGAGGCGGCTGGTCCAGTGTCGTTCGCCAAGACAACTGCTGTCCTGCGGGTTGCAGGAGACGCCCCTCGGGCAGACGACGGTGTGATGTGTCGATATCACACTGGATTGGTATTACACCTCTCACCTCCCACGGTGGTATCTTGAAGGCTGGTGCCTCCTGCCCCTCGCCTTTGTTGCTCCCTGAAACTGGACCATGCTGCCCCAAGAAATGAGCCGCTACTTGATCAGTCTGTGTCTGCTGGTGCTGGCCGGGGGCTGCGTTGATCCGGCCAGCGGGAAGCCGCCGTGTCCCGCGACAGGCCCATCCCCCAGCCTGCACTGTGACAAGGAAGTGCTGCTGGCGGTCCGGGACACGCTACAGGGTGCCAATACGGAGCTCCTCCTCAGCTGGCACCGCGAAAACCGGATTGAGGATTTTATCGGGGTCCGTGTGGCCGGGGATCCGGGGCGGGTGGTGGCTTTGGAAATCCGGGAGAAGCGTCTGGCTGGATCCCTGCCGCCGCGGTTGGGCCAACTGAGCCAACTGCAGGCCCTGGACTTGGTAGGCAACCAATTGACGGGTTCCCTGCCTCCGGAACTGGGCCAACTGGCGCAGTTGGAGGTCCTGGATCTGCGGTTAAATCAGTTGACGGGTCCCATTCCGCCGGCCTTGGGCCAACTCGCCCAGCTCCAAAGGCTGCGGTTATGGAACAACCAGCTGACGGGTCCCATTCCGCCGGCCCTGGGCCAGCTCACGCAACTGCAGTTGCTGGCTTTGGGTCACAACCAACTGACGGGTCCTATCCCCCTATTCCTGGGCCAACTCACGCAGTTGCAACGGCTGTTTTTGGAAGACAACCAGCTGACGGGTCCCATTCCGCCGGCCCTGGGCCAGCTCACGCAGCTGCAGTGGCTGTCTTTGGGTGACAACCAGCTGACGGGTGCCATCCCCCCGGAGTTGGGCCAACTCACGCAATTGCAGAATCTGCGTATGGAAGACAGCCAGCTGACGGGTGCCATCCCCCCGGAGTTGGGCCAACTCGCTCAGCTGCAGTGGCTGTCTTTGGGTGACAACCAGCTGACGGGTCCCATTCCGCCGGCCCTGGGCCAGCTCACGCAGCTGCAGTGGCTGGCTTTGAGTCACAACCAGCTGACGGGTCCCATTCCGCCGGCCCTGGGCCAGCTCACGCAGCTGCAGTGGCTGTCTTTGAGTCACAACCAGCTGACGGGTGCCATCCCCCCGGAGTTGGGCCAACTCCCGCAGCTGCAACGGCTGTATTTGGGTCACAACCAGCTGACGGGTCCCATTCCGCCGGCCCTGGGCCAGCTCACGCAGCTGCAGTGGCTGTCTTTGGGTCACAACCAGCTGACCGGCCCCCTGCCCACCGCTCTGGGCCAACTCCCGCAGTTGCGGTGGTTGGATTTGTCCTACAACCGGTTGACCGTGCCGGCAGTCCTGGGTCCCTTCCCCCGACTGCGGTCTCTGAATCTGAGCCGCAACCAGCTGATGGGCCCTATCCCCCCTGCCCTCGGCCAGCTCGCTGGCCTGAGTACGCTGAATTTGTCCTACAACCAGTTGATGGGGACCATCCCGGCGGAACTCGGCCAGCTCGCTGGCCTGAGTACGCTGAATTTGTCCTACAACCAGTTGACGGGGACCATCCCGGCGGAACTCGGCCAACTGCGCCAACTGGATAGACTGGAGTTGCACCACAACCGGTTAACGGGGGCTATCCCCCCGGAACTCGGCCAGCTCAGCCACTTGTGTTATCTATTGCTACACAGCAACTACCTGACCGGCCCCATCCCGGTGGAACTCGGCCAGCTGCGGTCACTGCGCAGCCTGGCTCTGCAAGGCAACCACTTGACGGGAGGCATCCCGGCAGAAATGGGCCAGCTCACCAAGCTGTGGGAGCTGTATCTGCATGTCAACCAGTTGACGGGACCTATCCCCCCGGAATTGGCGGCATTGCCCCAGCTGCGCACCTTGTGGCTCTATCCGAATCAACTTACGGGCTGTATCCCCCCGTCCCTGGTCTCTATCTGCCAATGCCCAGCCATGCCCGTATGCGAGGAGTCCGGCACGGAACAGGAAGCCGGCCGCGAGTGATGACGGCGCGGACCATCAGACAGGACCCCTCGTTGTCCCTCAACTACATCTGGCGGGCCGTGGGCGTCAGCCGCCCCACCCTCTACCGTTATCTGGCGCTGGACAGCTGGATGCCGGCATTCTAGTGGGCTAACTTTGTGTCAATGTGGGGTGTAGCATGGATGGGTGGCCCACCGGTGCCGGTACCGGCCACGATCTTTGTCATCCCTTGTCGCCGAGAGCTCCCCATGTCCCACAAGCGCTTCCTGGTGGAACTGACTCCCGAGGAACGAGTGTATTGGAAGCAGCGGGTCGCCTGCGGCTCGCCCAAGACCCAGGCCCGGCGCCGGGCCCAAATCTGGCTGCTCTGCGACCAGGGACCGGAGGGACCGGCCGGCACTGTTTCAGTTTCGTTGATTTTGCTCAGGTCGCTGCATCGGCACCTTCCCGTGTTCCGTCCCCTGCCTACCCCCGCCTCAGTTGATGGCACATGACATGGCCTGAGACCAGCAAATCAAACCTGCTGCCCGCGCACGGAACAGGCCGAGGACGGCCTGGAACCAATATCAACGAGATTGAAACAGTGCCGGACCGGCCTGGACCGACGCGCGGACGGCGGAGGCCGTGGCCGTGACCGCCATGACCGTGTCCCGGGCGCGCCAGGCCCTGGTCCCGGGGGGATGGAGGCGGCCCTGCAGCGCAAGCCGCGCCCGCGGGACGCTGAAGCGGCTGGCGGCCGAACTGGTGGCCTTGGAGGTGGTGGACTCGATCGCGCCCGAAACGGTGCGCCGGGCACTCAAAAAAACGCGCTGAAGCCGTGGCAGAAGAAGTGCCGGTGCATCCCCCCGCAGGCCAATGCCGCCTTCGTACACAACAGAGAGGACGTGCTGGAAGTCTACCGGCGTTCCCCGGACGACCGCTGCCCGGTGGTCTGCGTGGACGAGACCAGCAAGCAGCTGGTCGCGGAAACGCGCGTACCGCAGCCGCCGGCACCCGGCCAGCCGGTCCGCTACGACTACGAGTACCGGCGCCACGGGGTCTGCAACCTGTTTATGCTGGCGACCCCCAAGCAGGGCTGGCGCACGGTCAAGGTCACGGCCCGGCGCACGAAGCGGGATTTCGCCGCGGTCCTGCGCGACCTGGTGGACGTGCATTTCCCGCAGGCCAAGAAGGTGGTTCTGGTCTGCGACAACCTCAACACGCACCACCCCAGCGTGCCCTGCGAGACCTTCCCCCGGCCGAGGCGCGGCGCATCGCGGCTGGAATGGCACTACACACCCAAGCATGGCAGTTGGCTCAACATCGCCGAAATCGAGTTCGCGGCCCTGGCCGCGCAGTGCCTGGACCGGCGCATCGCAAGCGAGGCCGTGCTGCGGGCCGAGATCGCGGCCTGGGTGCAGGCCCGCAATGCCCTGGGCACGCCCGTGCACTGGCAGTTCACGACCGAGGATGCCCGCATCAAACTCCTGCACCTGTACCCTACTTTTGAGTGAAGTTGACCCACTAGGCCGGAATTCCCGACATGAGCAGGCCCAGGCGGTTGCGGTCAACCTGCGCGGCGGGGAACAGGCCGATCAAACGGCCCTCGAACATGACCGCAATGCGGTCCGCCAAGGCCAGGATCTCGTCCATATCGTAGCTTGCCAGGAGGACTGCCCGTCCGGTATTCCGCTGCTGCACGATTTGGTGGTGGATGAACTCCACCGAGCCCATGTCCACCCCGCGGGTCGGCTGGCTGGCAATCAGCAGTTGCAGCCCGTCCCGCATTTCGCGGGCCACCACCAGCTTCTGCTGGTTGCCTCCGGACAGACTGCCCAACGGTTGCTCCAGGCTGGTGGTCCGGATGTCGAAGTCAGCCACCTTGCGTCTGGCGTGGGCCCGGATGGCTTCAAGCCGCAGCAGGCCCCAACGCGCAAAGGGCGGTCGGTTGCAAAGGTTCAGGACCAGATTTTGGGCAACCGAAAAACTCTCGACCGTGCCATGGGTGTGCCGGTCCTCCGGAATGTGGCCGGTGCCTCCCGCCCGGCCAACGCGCCGGGCGGAGACCTGTGTGGTGTCGCGCCCGTTCAACCGGACGGTGCCGGATGACACGGGACGAAGACCTGTCAACGCCCCGATCAGTTCGGTTTGGCCATTGCCCTGCACGCCGGCCAATCCCAGGATTTCCCCCTGGTTCACCTCGAACGAAATCCGGTCCACGGCGATCGTCCCGTCGTCCCGGTGTACGGTCAGGTTGTCGACCTCAAGCATCGGTGGTCCGGGCACGACTGTCGTCTTGGGCACGGTCAGGGAAGGGACACGACCCACCATCATGGTGGCCAACGCCTGTTCCGTGGTGGCGCCGGGCCTTGCGTGGCCGACCACCGCTCCCTGCCGCAGCACTACGATGCGATCGGCTACGTCCGGTACTTCCTTCAGCTTGTGGGTGATGAAGATGATGCCGGTTCCCTGATTGCGCAGTCCGCGCATGATTTGGAACAGGCTGCCCGTCTCCTGCGGTGTCAACACGGCGGTCGGCTCGTCCAGGATCAGAATGCGCGCGCCCCTGTACAGGGCCTTGACAATCTCCACGCGCTGTCGCATGCCCACCGGCAAGTCGTCAATCACGGCCTGGAGATTGATGTCCAACTGACCGCCGAAGCGTTGGCAGAGTTCGTCCACATCCCGTTCGGCGGTTGCCGGGTCGAGCACGCCGCGACGCGTGGTTTCCACACCCAGGACAATGTTTTCCAGAACGGTCATGGTGGGTACCAGCTGGAAGTCCTGGTGCACCATCGCGATACCGGCCGCGATGGCGTCTCGGGGCGATCGGCATTCCAGGCGGCGGCCACCGACGCGAATGGAGCCCGAGGTGGGGGGATGGAGCCCGTAGATGATGTTCATCAGCGTGGACTTTCCGGCCCCGTTCTCGCCCAGGACCGCCAGGATTTCACCCGGGGACAGGTCCAGGTCGATGTTCCGGTTGGCCACAACCCCCGGGAAGTGTTTGGTGATCCCTCGCACTTCAAGGACGGGCTGGGGCATGTTCCGGCGGATGCCCGCAGACTGGTGCCGCAGGCCAACCCGTCCGGTCACAGGCGCGGAGTTCACGTTTCCGTCTCGCGTCGATAGGGCTGACCCAGTGAGCCGGGCGCGCGCACCCGGCCCACCAAACCGGATACCGCAATCACCGTCACCAAGTAGGGAATCATCGCGACAAAATGACGCGGCAGGACGGTAACTTGGGCCAACAACAGTTCATTCTGGACTGCCTGGGCGTAGCCAAAGAGAAGCGATGCGCCCAGGGCACCCACGGGATGCCAGTTTCCGAAAATCATTGCGGCCAGGGCGATGAATCCCCGTCCCGCGGTCATTCCTTCCTGGAATTGGCCAACGGCCTCGAGGACCAGGTAGCCGCCACCCAGTCCGGCCAGGGCCCCGCCCAAGGCGGTGTTCAGGTACCGAAGGCGCAACACGGCCACACCTGCAGTGTCCGCCGCCCGGGGGTGTTCGCCAATCGCCCGGGTGCGCAACCCCCACCGCGTGTGCGCCAACGCGAATCCCACCACCGCGACTATCAGCAATGCCGCATAGGTAATCGGAGGTTTGTTGAACAACAAGGGTCCTATTACCGGCCACTCCGACAACAGTGGCACCGGCCACGGCGCGAACTTGCCCACAGCCACGGCATCCCTGTCGAAGAAGGTGGCGGAGATCCCCATCGACAGCAGGATCAGGGCTGTGCCGGAGATGATTTGGTGCATGCCGAACCGCAGACAGAAGAGGGCATGCAGCAAGCCCATGGCGGCTCCTGTCAAGAGGGTTGCACATGTGCCGAGGAGCAGGCTGGGGCCCAAGGCCCAGTGATTGGTGGCGGTCTTGGCCACAAAGGCGGCGAACGCCCCGGCCAGCATCATGCCTTCAATGCCAATGTTAACGATCCCCGAGCGTTCGCACAGAATGCCTCCAAGCGCTCCCAAAATAAGGGGCACGGTGGCGCGCAGGGCGAAATTGAGGATGCTGGCACCGAACAACATCCGGATTGGCTGGATATCGGCGAACGGCGCGTACTCGACCAGGAAGGCCCCTGCCAGAAGCAGGAGGGGAAGGCCTGCCGCGAACCGGGCGGTGGATTGGGTGAAGGCGGCCATGGGCAAGGCGGCGGTCAGGCGCGGAGGCCGGCCGCCGCTGCGGATGCGCGTTGTGTGCGGGACACACGGTCCAGCAGCCAGGTTGCGAGCGCGGGCGCGGCCACGAAGATCAGGATGAGGGCCTGGACCACTTGAATGATGTCGGATGGGACCCCGGAATTGAACTGCATCTTCGATGCACCGGCATCCAGTACCGCAAACAGCAGTGCCGCCAGCACAATTCCCAATGGATGCCCTTGGCCCAGCAAGGCGATGGTGATGCCTTCGAAGCCCATCCCTCCCCCGAACTCCGGTGCAAACTTGTGGTTAACGCCAAGGGTTTCGATGGCTCCCGCCAATCCGGCCAGGCCGCCGGCCCATGTCATGGCCAGTACGGTCGTCCATCCGGAACGCATGCCGGCGTACCGCGCCGCCAAGGGTTTGGCCCCAACGGTCTTCAGTTCAAAACCGAATCGGGTTCGTTCCAGCAGCCACCACATCAGCAGGGCGGTTAGCAACGCCAGGGCGATGCCCCAGTGGATTCTGAGCGGGGGACCGAGGATCCAGGGGATGCGAGCGGACACAAGCACGTCCGGCGACGCGGAAACAGGACCGGACGTTGGATCCCACAATGGGCCGGGCCGGGTCGTCGACAGGGAACTGCCGGCAAACACGCTCCATCCCGCGAACAGAGCGGCCACGTAGTTCAGCATGATGGTGGTGATGCCTTCGTGGGCCCCGGTTGACACCTTGAGCCACCCCGGGATGGTGCCCCATGCGCTGCCGGAGCCGATGCCCACGGCCAAGGCCAGGGGCAGGTGGAACCAAACAGGCAATCCTTGGAACTGTATGCCCACCCAGACGGCTCCCACCGATCCCATCAGAAACTGGCCGGCGGCCCCGAAGTTGAACAGGCCGGCTTTCAAGGCCAGGGCCACGGACAGGCCGGTCAGAACGAACGGTGCCGTCTTGCGGACTGTGGCGGCGAGTCCGCGCTCCGTGCCCAAGGAACCTTCCGCCAGCCCAGCGAAGGCTGCCCACGGGTTGTAGCCCAGCACGGCTATCAGTACCGCCCCCAACAGCGCGACCCCCAACAGCGCGACCGCCGTTTGAAGTGCAGCCACAGGCCAGGGTTGCGCATTGGGCATCGGCATTGCTTCCGGTCTCCAGTACCTACACTGTTCCGCCACGATCTGCAGTAATCATGGCAGAACGGCTACCAGGTTCGCACTTCGCCGTGTGGGCAGGGCCCGTCCTACCGGTCTCCATGCGTGCGACGGACGACCTGTCCGCCGTGAACGCCTGGATATTCCGGGCGGTGTTCAGATCCCGGGCGGTGTTCCACCCACACACGGGGCAGCGTTAGGTCCGTTCCGACAGCAACAGCGACGCCTTGACGGGTACCAGCGGTCCACCTTGACGAACCTGATGCTGTTCCACCCGCACTTTGTACTTGAGCATGGATGAATTCCTGTCCATGCCCGCGATGTTCAGCGTTTCGACCTGCATTGTGCCGCCACGTTTGGCCATTGCCGTGGAGGCCTTGTGGTGGTGGTATTGACGCAGGTGCGAGACACGGGCATACAGCCCCGTCGCTGGTGATACAGGCACTCCCGGCGTGTCGTGCCAGGGGATCCCATACGGCAGAGCCGGGAAGGTGCACAGCTACACCTCGTTGAGCTGGCCGAAGAGGACGACCGCCACGAAACGGTCGGTGCCGCCATTGAGGCCTGGCCCATCGGGCTGTTGCGCGACCGGATTGGACGCCAGTCCTGGATCCTGGCCGCCGCCCTGCCCTGAACACGACTTTGTGTTTGCCCTGGCGATGCCGGATTAGGTTCGCGGGTTGTGCACCGCGGCCAGGTGACGGGCCAAATCCTCCCTGTGCAGCAGTGCGTGGAACGCCTTGATTTCATGGAGGGCTGTACGCAACTGAGCCAGCAGGGGTATTGATTTGCGGCGATGCCAGTCGTCGTTGCGGGCGCCTTGGGCGCGGTCCGGTCCGGGCAACGCCAAGTCTCCCGCTACATGCAGGAATTCGTTTGCCTGCAACAGGGCGCGGGTGATCTGCATGACTTCCCTGGTCAGGCCCCATTCGGCGGCCCACCGTTCCTGGATCAAGTCGGGGATTCCGGAGGCATCCATCGCCGAGGGGGTGCCGGTGGCCGACGGGGATGCACCATCTTGCCGGTGATTGTCGTTTGTCGCCGGCGAGTCCGAAGCCCACGCGCGTTTGTAGCGTTCCTTGAACAAATCCACTACATGGTCAATCTCCAGGGGTGTCCCTTGCGGTTCCGCCGCCCGGACGGCAACGGACGACCAGGCGCGTGCCTGCAGCAATTCCTTGAGGTGCTTGCGGGAGGGGGGAGCCGTCCAAATTGTGAGGGAGTCGCGATCATCCATCCCTTTCAAGGCGGGTGGCACGCTGATCCACGCTTCCGGCAACGTTGCTCCGGCGGCGTACCAGGCGGTGGTTTCCCGCGCGTCGTTTGGCAGCTCGGCCAACGGGGATGCGCGGAGATCCTCGATGGTGAAAGGCATGGTCTGGACCGGGGGCTCCGGTGCCATGGTGCGGTGTTGGTCAACCGGCTCGCAGTCTCTGACCAGCAGAAAAAAGCTCCGGCGCCGCCGGTAGGTGTCCAGGGCCAGGTGGTACAGCAGGTTGATCGGTCCCTCCAGCACCTGTTCCGTCCCCGGAGGCGCGTTGAACCACTTGGCCTGGGAGGCAAACCGGTGGCCGGCCTGGCGTACGCTGAAGAACAGGTGTTTGCCATCGCGGGACCGCACGGGCCGTTCGGCCGCCAGCTCCCGCGACAACAGGACGGGCTGCGGGTTGCCGGCACCGGTTGGTTCCAGCGCCTCCAGCTGATGGTGGGTGTCCGGATGCAGTTCTTCCAGGCGAAGTTCCAGGTCCGCGCGGCGCGGCGCAGGGCCATCGCCGTGCAGGGCCGCCACTTCCTCGCTGACCCTGCGCCGGAACTCCTCAAGGCGATCGACTTCAAGGCGCACGCCGGCGGCGCCCGCGTGTCCTCCGTGCGACAGGAGCAGGTCGCTGCACCGGCCAATCGCGCGGCCGATGTCGATTCCGTCCACACTGCGTGCGCTGCCCCGGGCCACGCCTTCCTCCGTAATCGTGAGCACAATGGACGGCTTGCCGGTCTCTTCCACGATCCGGCTGGCGGCGATTCCCAGCAATCCCGGATGCCAGCCCCGGTGGGCAATCACAAGGCAGTGGAGGGCATCGTGTTCGGGGCGTGCGGCCAGGAGGTTCCGCGTGGTTGCGGCGATGCGCGCGGACTCGTCCTTGCGCCGTTCGTTCAACAAGGTGAGGTTGCGGGCAATCTCTTCGGCCTGGATCCGATCCCGGGCCAAGAGCAGATCGACCGCGATCTTGGCACTTTCCAGTCGGCTTGCGGCATTGAGACGGGGGGCCACCTGGAAGGCGATGTGTTCGGCGCGCACCCCGGTCTTGCGCCACTGCACACGCGGCAGACTCTCGTCCAACAGGGCCTCGAGGCCGATTCTTTCGGTTCGGGCCAGTTGTACCAGCCCCCGCTGCAGCCAGTAGCGCGTGTCCGCTTTCTGATCGGCCATGTCCGCCACGATGCCCACGGCAACCAAATCGAGAAACCGGTCGGCCGTGGCCATGGGTTCCAGTTCGCTAATCAACTGCTGCACGACCAGGAAGGCCACGCCCACTCCCGGCAGATGGGCCTGGGGATGTTTTGGGGGCATCAACTGCGGGTTGACGATGGCGCCGGCCAGGCACCGAACCCCCCAGCGTTCCAGGTCGGCATCGTCGTCGCTGAGCGGCAGACACGGATCCGTGCCTGGTTCATGGTCGTCGAATTCCGGTGGCAGGGCGTGGTGGTCCGTAACGATGACGTCCAGTCCCGCCTGCCGCGCGGCCTTGAGGCCCTCCACGGCGTCGATGCCGGTGTCGCACGTGATGATTAGGGCGGGCCGGGGAGAGAGTTGCGAGAGTAGATCCGTCAACACCCCGGCCTGGACTCCATGGTTGTCCCTGACGCGGTGGGGGATGTGCCAGTGCACGAGCGCGGGATCGTCCGCCAATTCGCTCAGGGCCGACACCAGGAGGGCGGTACTGGTTTGGCCGTCCGCGTCGAAGTCCCCCCACACCAGGACCGGCAGCCTCCGGTCCAGGCATTGCCTCAGCATGCGGGCTGCCCGCACGACGCCCACCATGTCGCTGGCCGGTGCGGGCGCGTAGTGGTCCGGGTTCAGGAAGCCCTTGGCGGCCTCCGTATCAACAATGCCCCGTTGTGCCAGGAGCCGCGCCAGAAGCGGTCCCTGACAGACAGTCAGCAACTCGGCCGGCGGGGCCGCAGGAGGAATTAGCTGCCAGTTCACTGCGCGGTTCCTGCCGGGTGGCTAAGGTCGGAAAGTCCGATGCGCATGGGGCCGCACACCCTAGTCGAGGGAGAAATCGAACGCCTCCCAGACGGCTTCGAGATCTTCTTCCTCATAGTCGATGGGTTGGACGGGTCCGGCGGACGTGGGGTTGCGTTCACAGTAGTGGATGTACTCGCACGGACGGCAGACTGTATCGACCGTGGCCGGATCATCGGGGACGCGTGCAAAGGCCTCCTCTCCTGCGAGGCCGTCAATCATGCCCATGATGGATGCCAGATGGGACTGGTTCTGTTCGTGCTGGCGCTGCGAGTACGGCAGTTGCAGGGGATGGTTCGGGTCCTGTGCGAACCAGAAGACCAGCGTGATGCCCGATGCCGTCACGGTGTTCCAGCCCAGGCGGGCGGAAGCCTCCAGCACAACATAGGGCAGGATGCGGGCCTGGTCCGAACGTCTCAGCCTGTCTGCGTTGGTGTTGGCGCCGGTTTTCCAGTCAACGATGGTGACGGTCCCGTCGCTGGATCGTGCGAGCAGGTCCGCGCGGGCGGTCAACAGCCAGTGGTCGAAGGGGACGGTGAGTTCGTATTCGGTCAGGAATTGGTCGGCGCGCAGGGAGCATCGGTAGTCCCAGGCCTTGGTCAGGCTTGCGGCCTGCTCCGTCGGCAGGGCGTTGACGACCGACTGCATCGGCAGCCCCCTGGCCAGCCGTTCCATGCACAGGTGAAACCGTTGGCCTTGGCGCGCCGCGTCCCAGTCGCGGTCCGCCAGCGTAAAGGCACGTTCCAACAACGGCCTGTCGGACCTGTACTTCAGGAAGAACCGGCGGTGGCACCGGCGAAACGCGGCCAGTCTTGCCTGGTTGAATTCAAACGGCTCTCCTGCCATTGGATCCGTTCCCACGGCCGGCCCGGGTGGCCCGGCTGCCAGGATTGGCGTCCTAGCCGGCCCGGGCGACCCGCTTGCGCTGCAGTCGCGGGTCCTTGCGCTTCCACAGGTGGTGGACATTCTGCCGGTGGAAATTGGTAATCAGCCCGTTCATGGGGAGGGTGGATATCCCGAATTTCTCCGGCCCGTTGGCAAACGCGTCCTCAACCTTGCCGCCCCGGACCAGGACCTCGTCCACCATCTGGTCCACGTCGTTCAGGTAGTTGATGGCCTTGTCGATGCTGCTGGTGACCTCGCCCCGCAGCAGGATCTCGCCGTGGCCCTGCACGATCACTTCCAGGTTGAAGTCGTGCATGCGACGCAACGACTGCTTGTAGGCTTCGATGTCGCAGCGCTGATGCGTGATCAGAGGGATGTGCATCATCAGGTCGCTGGCGAACAGGACCTTTTCCTCGGGCACATAGACCATGCAGGTGTCGTTGACCGGTCCCGGCGCATGTATGACATGCACGGACTTGCTGTCCAGCCGCAACACCAAGCTGTCGTCGAACACCACGCGCGGCAGCCTGACCTTGGCATCGTTGAGTTCCGGGCTGTTCTTCTTCGCATTGCGCAGGTTGCGCGCACCGCTGCTGGCCAGGTACTGCCGGGTCTCGCGGTGTGCCAGCAGCTCGGCGTCGGGAAACAGGAAGGACCCCAGCGAGTGGTCCATCGCGGCCTGGGTATTGATCACGTACTTGATGCCGGCTTCGCACAGTCTGTTGGTGTAGTTGACCAACTGGCGGGTTTCCACCGGGAACAGCAGCGTGTCGATCAGGATGCCGCCTTCGCGGGTGACCACCAGGCCCGCGTTGACGCGCGCGTACATGGCGCTGGTGAAGGCCCAGGTTTCGTCGGAGGCACGGATCCGTTTGATGGTCATGGGCGGCGCTACCGGACGCGCTTCACGGTTGTTGTTCGATGGGCACGGGACCGGACCGGGCATCCGCCCCGGTTGCCGTCGTGGGAACCTGGTCCGGTGTCCCGTTGCACAAAGCCAAGAAAAAACCCTACTTCTGCCGTGTGAACGGATTGTTTAACCTGATGAGACTCAGGTGGGAACACGCTGGACGCTGCTGCGACACCAGCCTGTGGCGAAGCATTCACGCCGCATCACGACGTTCCACTTTGCTGCCGTTGGTTAACAAATGCCGGTTCGATCACGCGCAAAGCAGGGCAGGGAGAATTATAGACATTTCCGCCGGTTTCTCAACCTCCCGTTGCCGAATCCCGGTCCGTTCAGACGGTCACGTCGATGCCCAGTTCCAGCAACTGTTCGGCGTCGATGGGCGCAGGACAGTCGAAGAGCAGGTCGGAACCGGTAGCGGTCTTGGGAAAGGCGATCACGTCCCTGATGTTGGAGGCGCCGGCCCACAGGGCCACCATCCGGTCCAGGCCCATGGCGATGCCGCCGTGGGGCGGGGCGCCATAGCGGAATGCCTTCAGCAGATGCCCGAAATCCCGCTGGATTTCCTCGTCCGGCAGGCTGAGCGCGCGGAACAGCTGTTGCTGGCGCGCCGGGTCGTGGATGCGGATGCTGCCGCCCCCGATTTCCCAGCCGTTCAGGACAACGTCGTAGGCCTTGGCCAGGACCGAGCCGGGATCGTCCTCCAGCCGGTCCCAATCCTGGTCGCGGGCGGATGTGAAGGGATGGTGCACCGCCGCCCAGCGGCCGGCTTCGGCATCCAGCTCGAGCAGCGGGAAGTCCGTGACCCAGCAGAAGGCGAAGAGATCCGGATCAATCAGGCCCGCGGTGCTGCCGATGTCGCTCCGGAGCAGGTGGAGGCTTGCGGCCGCGACCTGCTCGTCATCGGCGACGAGCAGGATCATGTCGCCCGCCCGGGCCCCGCCGGCCGCGACCAGCCCGGCCAGTGCCTGCGGATCCAAATGCCGCGCGATGGGCGACCGGAAGGTGCCGTCCCCGATGTCGGCGGCCTCCGCAACATCGTGCTCCAGGCCCAGCCAGGCCAGGCCGCGGGCACCGCCCTGCCGGGCCAGTTCCGTCAACCGATCGATTTCGCGGCGGCTCAGGCCGGCGCCGCCCGGATGGACCACGCCCTTGACCACGCCGCCGCGGGCAACGGCTCCGGAAAAGACCTTGAACCCGCTCTCCCGCAGGATCGCGGTCGCGTCGAACAGCTCCACGCCGAACCTCAGGTCCGGCCGGTCCGTGCCGAAGCGGTCCATGCATTCCCGGTAGGTGAGGACCGGGAACGGCGTCTCCTGAATCCGGCAGGACTGGTGGTCCTGTGCCAGCTGGATGAGGAGCGGTTCCATCAGGCTGCGGAGGTCCTCCGGCTCCACAAAGCTCATTTCCAGGTCGAGCTGCGTGAATTCGGGTTGGCGGTCGGCGCGCAGATCCTCGTCGCGGAAACACCGGGCGATTTGGAAGTACCGGTCCAGTCCAGCCACCATCAGCAGCTGCTTCAGTTGCTGCGGGGACTGGGGCAGGGCATAGAAGCTGCCCTGCTGCAGCCGGCTCGGGACCACGAAGTCGCGCGCGCCCTCCGGCGTGCTCTTGAGCAGGTGGGGGGTTTCGACTTCGATGAAGTCCCGCTCCGCCAGGTAGGCCCTGATGTCGCTGATGATGGCGTGCCGCAGACGGAGGTTCCGCAGCATCCTGGGCCGTCGCAGGTCCAGGTAGCGGTATTGCAGGCGCAGGGTCTCGTCGGTTTCGTCCGCTTCGTCGCTGATGTAGAACGGCGGAGTCTCGGAGCGGTTGAGAATCGCCACCTCCCGGGCGGCCAGTTCGACTTCGCCGGTGGCGAAGGTTGGGTTGGCCGAGCCTTCCGGGCGCTCGCGGACGGTGCCGGCCACCTTGATGACAAACTCCGACCGTGCCTGGCTGGCCACGGCATGGGCGTCCGGGTGCTTGTCCGCGTCGACCACCACCTGGGTGATGCCGAAGCGATCGCGCAGGTCCAGGAAAATCAGTCCGCCGTGGTCCCGGCGCACATTGACCCAGCCTGCCAGAACCACTGTCTGATCGCAGTGGGAGAGGCGCAACTCTCCGCAGGTGTGTGTCTTGTACATGGGAAGTTCCCCGGTTGTCATGGGACCGCTGGACATGAAACCGGGCATTATAGAGAGATTCCGGCCGGGGACCAATACGCGCCGGAATGCGAGCGGCTTTCCGATGATGGATTCCGGTTGCGCGTTGCAAGTACGGAGGAGCGGCCCGGTTGGTGTCCCGGTCGGCCCTGGCGGCGGCGATCACCTCGCCGGGCAGTCGGCACCAGAACCCGGGAGGCACGCGATGTCGGCATGCGCGTCCGGGCATCGCCGAGCACTTGATGTTCGCCGGTGAGGAATCCGGATCCAGCGTACGGCCTTGGAACCGGCGGACGCGGCGAATGGTGTTGGCACACTTCCGCGGGTTGCAAACCACAGGTTGGCGGACATGCACCGAAGCCTGCCGCGCCCTGGCCGCGGGAAGCCGGTCCGGGGCCTTTCCGGTCTGGTCGGGTAAGGGTTCGGAGCCGGGGCGGTGCTATACTGCGCGTTTGCCCTCGGACCATGACCGAGGGTGGACTTGTCTGTTGGGTGACCCGGTGCGGCCGGTCAGCAGCGTCAGACATCGGTCGCGGTCTCCATGCCCTCCACTCTTCATGCCACGTGGATTGCCGCTTCGCCGGGCGAGTCGGCGTGCCTGTTTTTGTGGGCCGAATCTCCCCCCGCCGGTAGTCAGGAATCCAACCAACCGGACCGGCGTTCCCGCGCCCCGACGCGCAAGAGCCACCACCGGGGTTCCCGGGTTCCGGTCCATCCGGGGCTGGTGGCGCCCGCTGTGTTGCGTCATAGGCTCCGCAGCCTTCTGACCGACATTGCGCAGGGTGACTTGCCCTTGGCCAAGAGGACCGCGCGCCTGCCTGTACCGGACCTTGGCGTCCGGTCTCAACACAACCTGCATGCCCTGGGTATGCAGGAATTCCGCGTCCTGGGCCTGAACCTGGCCATTGGCCCGGCGCTCAGGGTTCTGAACGGGCTTCTTGGCTTCGCCTCCGGTTCGTCCTCCGGTGGGCCCGACACGGAGCAGGCCGGCGCGGCCCTCAACCGGTACTTCGTGCCCGGGCCGGATCTGCGCTATTGGGGGCAGGCCGCAGAGTACGCCTTGGCCCTGGTTCGGGCCGGGCGGGCAGTGCCGTTCCTGCAGGCGGTCCAAGGCGGGTGGCAGGTGCGATGGAACCCGTGGCAGTACGGCCGCGAACCGGACCTGGGATTCCAGGAGTTCGCCAGGTGCATGCCGGGGGTAAACCTGTCCTTTGCCGACAATTTGGCCGAGGACCGGGATGCGGCATCGCTTTTGAACGATTTTGTCAATGCCGTGGTGCATGACCGCATGGCGGCGGTGGCGACGGCCATGGGCTCGGACGACAGGTTCCGGCATGTGTCCGGTCCTCCCGGGTCGGGATCGGTGGCCGCGCAGGATCAGTGGTGTCGGCTGTTGGTCAACGGGGTCGTGGAAGCCGAACCGGAACAGCGACGCCAAATGCAGGGGGAGTGGCAGGAGTGGATGTCCAGGGCGTTCGGCAGTCAAGCCGGCGACATCGCATTGGCCTTTGAACTCCTGGACCCGCAGGCTACGGGCCAGGCGGACGGGGACGGGCCGTGGCAGTTGCAGGTCGCATTGGCCGCGGACGACATGTTGGGTTCTTCCCATGCCTGGCCCGACGGCCTGGTGGGAGGCCGGAACGGGATTGCCGCCGACCGGCTCAACGGCGGCATTGGTCCCCAAGGCGGACACCGCGCCCATGCGACCGGCGCGGATCCCGATCCGCTGATGGGAGCCCGTTTGATTGCGGGGTTGCGGGCAGCCAGTCGGCACAGTCCCTGCGTTCAGCCCCTGGTGCGGCAACCCGGCCTCCAGGCGATTGAACTGAGTCGGGAAGAGGCCTACCGGTTTTTGACCAAGGATGCGCCTGCTCTGATGGGCGCGGGCTTCCAGGTCCACCTGCCGGTTTGGTGGACCGACGCCGAGCGGAGCCGTCTTCAGATTCACCTGGATGTGCGGGAGGCCGACGAGGAACAGGAAGCATCCGCACAGGCGGCATTCGGAGAATACGAAATCGAATATGCCTTGACTGTGGACGGCGATCCGCTGGACGAGGTCGGCCTGAGCCAAATTGCCATGGCCGGTTCACCCCTGGTGTACATGAACGAACAATGGCTGCAGGTCAATCAGGGTCAGATCAGGGCGGCGCGGCATCTTCTGGCCACGCGGGGGGCATCCCGCCGCGTGGGCCTTTTGCAGGCCCTGCAAATCATGCAGGAGCAAGCCGACGACGAGCATGGGGAGACACGGAACACGAGCCGTTATGCCCGTTTTGGAAGCGGTTTCCGGGAGTTGCAGGCCCTGGAGGTCTCGGGGGTAACGGCGCCGGACCGGTTGCGCACCATTTGGCAGCGCATCCGGTCCGTGGCGCGGGAAGAGGAACGGTGCGAACCGCCGGGTTTCGTGGGCACGCTGCGTCCCTATCAGCGGCGCGGTCTTGCCTGGTTGTGGTATCTGCACCAAATCGGACTGGGCGCCTGCCTGGCCGACGACATGGGGCTGGGCAAGACCATCCAGGCCATCGCGTTGTTTCTGGAGCAGGAACGGACTCCGTCGCCGGAAGGCCGCAGGCCGCGGCTGCTCATCTGTCCGACCAGTGTTCTGCGCAACTGGAAGCGGGAACTGCAACGCTTTGCCCCGGACCTGCGGGTCATGCTCCACCATGGCGGCGGCCGCGCCCGGCAGACGGACCTGTACGCAAGGGTGCGGGAAACGGATGTGGTGCTGACCAGCTACGGCACGGCGCGCGTGGACCAGGCGGTGCTGGGCCGCATCCATTGGCATACCGTGGTGCTCGACGAGGCCCAGAACATCAAGAATCCGTCCGCCAAGCAGACCATGGCCGTGCGCAGCCTGCGCTGCCGGCACCGGTTTGCCCTGACGGGCACGCCGATCGAAAATCGCCTGTTGGAAGTTTGGAGCATCCTGGATTTCCTGAACGGAGCCTTTTTGGGATCCCAACAAGACTTCAAGCGTCGTTTCATTCAGCCCATCGAGGGCGAGAGCAACGGGGAAAAACTGAAGCAACTGCAGCGGATTGTCCAGCCGTTCGTCCTGCGTCGGCTGAAGTCGGATCCCGAGGTGATTTCCGACCTGCCCGAGAAACAGGAGATCGACGTGATCTGCGACTTGTCGTCCGAGCAGACGGACCAGTACGCCCAGGCCGTGGAGGCCTCCCTGCCACACATCCGTGAACTGGACGGCATGCGCAGGCGGGGTTCGATCCTGGCCCTCATGACGCAACTGCGCAAAATCGCCAACCATCCGGCCCTGCTGGACGAGGACGAGACCCTGTCGGACAATCCGGAGTACGGGGGGCGCAGCGGCAAGTTGGATCGCTTTACGGAAATGCTGACGGAGTCACTGGACGGCCGGAACAAGGTGCTGGTGTTCACCACCTTCGTTCGCATGGGGCAAATCCTTCAGGCCCACATCGCGCGGCGCCTGGGCTTTACGCCCGAGTTCATCAGCGGCCGCGTGCCGCACGGAACACGGCAGCAGATGGTGGATCGCTTCCAGGAGGGCGGTCAGGACTTTCCCGTGCTCGTCCTGAGTGTGAGGACCGGGGGCGTGGGCATCAACCTGACGGCAGCCAATCAGGTGTACCACTTCGATCGGTGGTGGAATCCCGCGGTCGAGGACCAGGCGACCGACCGCGCCCACCGGATTGGACAAACCAGGCGCGTACAGGTGTTCAGGTACATCATGGCCGGGACTGTCGAGGAACATGTGGACCACTTGATTCGGCAGAAGGGACAGCTGGCGCGCGACATTCTGGGCGCAGGCACGGAGTGGTTGACCGAACTGTCCAACGACCAGCTGTACGAACTGCTGACCTTGCGTCATCCGGACCCGCCGGCCCTGCCATGAACGCGGATCCCCTCGAAACGGTCCGGGATCCGGTGTCCGGTGGTCCGGCGGGATGGTACGAGCGGTGGGACGGCGCCCTGTTTGCCGACAACCCGCGCCTGCGCGACTTCGCCCGGCAATGCGCGGCCACGGTCGAAATCATGTCCCTGGACATCAAGGGAAACCGGATTGTGGCCACGGTGCGGCACCAGTCCCAGCGACGGATTACGGTCACGGCAGGATTGCCCCGATACCCGGTGGCGGACTGGTACCAATCGCTGCACGCGGACGCGGACCGCATTCTGGAAGCCGGCCAGCGTGGCGGGCAACGGATGTCGGCGGATGTCCTGAGCCTCCTGGCGGACAGCGGGAGGGGGCTCTGGCCCTCGGGCATGGAGGAGCTTCAACTCAACGTGGCTCCGCATTCGGAGCAGATCCCCTGCCCCTGGTGCATGGCGGTGCTGGTCGAAACGGGATGGCTGCTGGAACAGGATCCCCTGGTCCTGTTTCGGTTGCGGGGACTTCACCAGGACGACCTGACCGGGCTCATGGCCCATCTCCAACAGGCGCAGTCCGGACGCAGGCATGCGGGAGGCACGGTTGCGCAGTCCGGGCGCGAAGCGGACTTCCACGACGAGTTCTGGGGCGACATGCGCGCCATTCGGTCGCTGCGCAGGCATGTGGAGAACAGGGACGACGCCGTGGCACCGGCCTATCGGCTTGGGCCTCCGCCCGCCGCGGACCAGTCCGGGAACGGCGACCTGGCCTTGCTGGTCGAGGCGATTTACGCGCGGGCCGGGCAGTCGGATTGACAGCCCGGCAGCGGCTGGCCTACTTCCACAGCCGCTTGAGCCGGCGACGGCACCAGCCGCCCAGCACCACCAGTCCGGCAAAGGGAAGCCACTCCCGGTAGTGGGCTCCCTGCCAGGGAGCGCGCTTGGCCGTCGGCGCTTCCTCGGGTCGTCCCAGCAAGAGAAAGCAGAGGCGCAGCAACAGGTCGTACAGGTGGGGCGCCCACACCGCCAGCTTGACCAGGATGAAGTTCAACGGGGTGAAGTACACCTCCCGGTCCTGCTTTTGGACCGAGTGCACCAGTTGCCGGGCCACTTGTTCGGGCGAGGAGTCGAGGAAGGACAGGCGGCCCCGATCCTCGGCGTTGAGGGCATCGGGGGGCGCCTGCCCCGCCCCGGCCCGAAAAAAGTTCGTCCGGGTGGGCCCCAACACGGCCAGCATCACGTGGATGTTGTCGCTGTGCAGTTCCGCCCGGGCCGCAATCGTGGCGGCCCGCAGCGCAAACTTGGATGCACAGTAGATCGGGGAGGCCGCAAAGATGTTGCGGTATCTGGGCACCGCCATGTACGAGACGATGCTGCCGATGTTCACGATGTGGCCGCCGCCCCGTCGCCGCATGTAGGGCACGGCGGCGCGCAGGCAGCGTATGGCACCGAACAGGTTGACGTCCATCACATGGAACATGTCGTCGTCCGACGTGTCGGCCAGGGACGTATACGAACCGAGGCCGGCGTTGTTCACGAGGATGTCGATTCCGCCAAGGCGTTCGGCCGCCGACCGCATCAACTCATCGACCTGGTCGGTTTTGGTCACATCGGCGACCACGGCCATGGTCTCCACGGCATGGTCCGCCGCGAGCTGTGCCGCCAGTGCTTCGATGTCTTCCTGCGTGCGGGCTGCCAGGACCACGTGGCATCCGCTGGCCGCAAATGCCTCCGCCACGGCCGCCCCCACCCCGCGGCTGGCGCCCGTGACAACGACAACCGATCCGCCCAGCTTCTGCATTGTGCCTTTCGCTCTTTGACTTGGTAACGGAGTTGCCCAATCGTACAACCATTTTGTTTGGCCTGCTGTGCAAAGTCCGACGGACCGGCTGCCGGTTGTGGAAACCCGCCCCGGGTACCCTGACCAGGGTAGGTGGAGCCAAACCGGGGGTGAACAACGGTCAAGTGCGCAACCAAGGCATGGTGGCGGCGACCCCATAACGGCACCGGGGGTTGACCATGCTGCTTCGGTTCGCATTCCTTCCATGCGCAGACTGCATCTGCCCCATCCGCCCGCCCGCCAGGTTAAGGGTCTGGCACTGCGGGCAGACCCGCCGATCGGGTGTTCCGAGTCCCGCGCCATACGGCGGATGGCGGCTTAACCATCCCGGACAGCTTCGGGAACCGGGTGCGGCCTGCCCGGCCGCGCAGATGGCAATGCAACGACCAAAGGATGTCAATTCCGGTGTCCGGGACCCTTTTCCTGCACAATATGTCCTAGGTGGCGTCGAGCCCTACACAACTGGGAACCTGGCAGGAACGGAATCCGCAATGAAGGGAAAGAACCGCATTGGTCTGTGGATCATCGGTGTGGCTTCGATCGTGGTGGTCGGCATCATCGTGTTGGTGGTGGTCACCGGCCGCACGCCGGTATCGTCCGAGGCACACGCCAACATTCCGACGGAGTGGATCAACGGCAACGAACTGGGGAGTCCCGACGCCCCGGTGGTCATGGTGGCCTACGAGGACTTCCTGTGTCCCCATTGCGGCGAGTTCAACCGGAATGCGAAGGCCCGGCTGATCGCGGACTTCATCGAGGCCGGCGACCTGCGCCTCGTCTACATGTTCTTCCCGCTTGACATCTTTGCCCCGGCCTCGTACAACGCGGCGCGGGCCGGCCAGTGCATCATCGACCTGTCCGACGATCCCAACGGGTTCTGGCAATACCACGACACCCTGTTCTTCGGGGAACGGGGTGCTTCCCGTTACGAAGTTGAAAACCTGACCGCCCTGGCTCGCGACGCGGGTGTCAACGAGCGGGATTTCGTCGAGTGTTTCGGCTCGGTGGCAACGCAGGACAAGGTGGACCAGTCGGTTCGGGCCGGCGTGTCCGACGGGGCCCAGGGCACCCCGCACATCCTGATCAACGACGAAGTGTTTGCCGGCAATGCGGCCAACTACGATGCGATTCGCGCCGCCGTCAATGCCGCCCTTGTTGCCGTCGAATAGCCCCCTCCGGGTTTGAGGATACGCCGGGCCGGAGCGTCGCACCCCTGCCATGGCCCCCAACAGTGCCGAGAGCCGGCGCAACGGAAAAGCAGTCAATACAATGGAACAGACGGAACCTGCCATGGCCCCCAACAGTGCCGAGAGCCGACGCGGCCGGGCGTGGCCCTGGCCGCTCCTGGGCGGCTGTGCGGTGGCCGTGACGGCGATGGCCGGCAGCCTGTACTTCAGTGAAATCCGCCACTTCGAGCCATGCCTGCTCTGTTGGTACCAGCGGATTCTCATGTACCCGCTGGCCGTGATCATGGGGTTTGCCTTGATCACCCGGGTGTCCGTCATGGCCTGGCTCGTATTGGGGGCGGCGGTGGTCGGACAGGCGGTGGCGGCCTACCACGTCCTGCTGCAAAAAACCTCCTGGTTCTCGTCCGCCACCACGTGCGGTACGGGGCCCTCCTGCGCCATTCCCTATATCGACTGGTTTGGCATCGTGACCATCCCGATGCTTTCCCTGATGGCTTTCATGCTGATCGCCATCTGCATGGTGCTCTACCTCAACGGAGCCGGGACCGACGACGGCGACCCCGTGCGACTGGCCTTCGATCCCCGGAGTGCGGCGGTGTTCGGCGGCTTGGTCCTGATCGCCGTGGCGGCGTTTCTGATGCTGCGCAGTCAACAGTCGGCTGCGGAGGTTGCGTCCCGGGCGACGGCACCGATCGTGCCCGCGACACCGATGCAGCCCATTCCCGCCGGCGCAGGGGTATCCGTGTCCGGGGCCGTACTGTTTGCCGACAATTGCGCCGCCTGCCATGGCGGACGGGGCGAAGGCATCACCGGTTTGACTCCGCCCTTGCTGGATTCCGAGAAGGTGGCCGCCATGTCGGAGCAGGAGCTGCGGACGCTGGTGCGTGCCGGCGTCGCCCAGGACGATCCGGACAACCAGACCGGCAATCTGATGCCCGAGTTCGGCCCGAACCTCGTCTCCGACGAAGACTTGGCCATACTGGCAGCCTGGTTGAAGACGGAACTGCAACGTTGACGGGAGGCGTTGGTTCGTGACCTCCCATCCTCCGGTCGCGTGTATGCACAGACTGCACTCCGCCGCCTGTTGTCGGTTTGCGGTCGCCATTCTTCTGGTCATGGTGCATCTGCTTGCGGTCGGCAATCGCGTGCACGCGCAGGCGGACGCCACCGTGTCGATTACCTCGCCCGGTGAAGGCCAGACCGTAGCCGGCGACTTGCAGGTCAGGGGCACGGTCCAGGGGGCGGGCCTGCAAAGCTATGCCCTCTATTGGCGGGCGGCGGGAGACGATCGCGAGATCTATTTCAGCGGCGGACAGGAGGAAGTGAACGCATCGGTGCTCGGGGTATGGCGGGCAGGGGACAACCCGCCGGGCGAGTACGAGATTCGGCTGGAGGCCCAGTTCGAGGGCAGGGATCCGACCGGGACGATTGTGCGGTTTACGCTGGCGGACGCCGTGGAGACGACGGAACGGGAACCGGAGACGGCCGCGGCCCTACCCGCGGAGGATCAAACCCTGAGGCAGTCGCTGGACCAGTTGGCCGCCCGGGCCCGGCCTGCCGCGCTGGCCGCCTATTTGGCGCGCGGCATGCGGTTTGGCCTGACCGTGGCCTTGATCGTCCTCGCCTATTTCGGTGTCAAGTCCGTCGCCGTCTGGTTGCTGGGCAGCCGGAAACCATGACTTCCGGACGCGGGCCGGCAGTCCGGACCGATGCCGGCCGCTGGCTGGTGTTCGGCCTGGGCAATCCCGGGCGCAAGTACGCCCGGACCCCCCACAGCATAGGCCTGGAGAGCGTTGCGCAGTTGGCAGCCGACCTCCAGGTGCCCCGGCGCAAACGGACGTACAAGGCCGTCTGGGGCGTCTGGCGCACCCACAGGTCCCCGTCGGCCGGGGAGGGGGACGTCCCGCACTCGGCCAGCGTCCTGCTCGCCACACCGCAGGTTTACATGAACCTGAACGGATTCAGCGTGCAGCGGCTCATGCAGGCGGAACGGGTCAAGCCGTCGCAACTGCTCGTGGTGCACGACCATCTCGACTTGCCGCTGGGCAGGATTCGATTGCGGGCGCGCGGTGGTTCCGGCGGCAACCGGGGTGTCGAGTCCGTGATTGCACAGCTGGGCACGCGGGAGTTCCATCGGCTCAGCGTCGGCGTGGGACGTCCGCCCGGTCGCATGGACGCCACGGCCTACGTGCTGCGTCCCTGGAACCCCGGCGCGGAACAGGAAGCGGTGGTCCCGTTGCGCAGCCTTGTGGGGGAGGCGATCGTATACTGGTTCCGGTACGGCCTTGAGCAGGCCATGAACAGGTACAACGGAGTGCCATGACCGAGACGCAACCGAATTCCCGGTCGGAGTTCTGGCCGGGGCTCGATACACTCCTGCCCGACTGCAAGTCGGGCTCTTGGCGCGCTCCCGGGGCTCCGCAGGGCGTTCCCGAAACAGCCCGCTCCCTGGCCCTGGCCCTGTGCGCGCAGCGCCTGTCGAGGCCCCTGCTGGTGGTCGCGCCCGACGACGACCGGGCCCATCAGCTGTGCCAGGAGATTCTGACCCTGCTGGGTTCCGGCAACGACTGGCCCAACCGGATTCTCTACCTGCCCAAGCCGGATGCCCGCCCCTACGAACGGATTCCCTGGACAGGCCAGACGCGGCAGGGCCGGCTGACCGCCCTGTCCGCGTTGTTGGGCCGCGGCGACAGGGGCTGCCTGGTGACCTGCAGTGTGGAAGCCCTCATGCAGGTCACGCTGCCGCCGGAAGACCTGTCGAATTCGCTGCACACCTACCGCGTTGGAGACTCGCATCCCGTAACGGCCACGGCGCGCCGCTGGGTGGACGCGGGCTACACGAAAGTCAACATGGTGGACGGCGCGGGTACGTTTGCGCAGCGCGGCAGCATCCTGGACATCTGGCCGGCGAACCTGCTGGCCCCTGTGCGGCTGGATTTTTTCGGGGACGAAATCGAAACCATCAGGGCGTTCGATCCCCAGAGCCAGCGCAGCACGGAGCAGCTGGACACGGTGGTGGTCGGACCGGCCAGCGAGGCGCTGGCGCGGTACGGGCGCGAGCTTCTGGAGCGTGTTGGGTTGCCGGACGGCACCGTCAACGCGGCGGCGCTGATGGATGTACCGCCGTCGCAGCGCGGCCCGTTGCAGGATTCATCCCTCTCCCTGTTCGTCCAGGAGGAAATCGCCGCCGAGGTCCGGAAACTGGCCGAGCTGGAAACCTTCGATGGCATCGAGTGGTACCTGCCCTACCTGTACGCGGAACCCGCCTGTCTGCTGGACTACCTGGATTCGGGGGGACTGCTGGTCCTTGACGACGGGGCTGCCTGCGAGCAGGCGGTCGCGGCCCTGGAGCGCGAGCAGGCGGAATTGCGCTCCGAACTTCTCCAAAGCGGGGATGTGCCGGTCGGGTTTGCTTCCAGCCGGTTCTCCTACGACGACATGCTGGAACGCCTGGAGGTTCACCGGCCCCTGCTGCTTGGCTACGGGGACCTGCAGGGCGTGCGCGACAGCGCGGTTCAGGGGGTGGGCCGGTGTTGCCGGTCCCTGGACCTCCAGCAGGATCCCCAGGCTGCGCGGCCCCAGACCATTCGCACCCTGGCGGAAGAGGATGCCGCCGTCCTGATTGTGTCCCAGATGGGAGGCAAGGTGCAGGACATGCTCGAGGCCGCGGATCTGATGGCGGAGCCGGTGGTCCGCCTGGACCGGGAACCCGTGCCGGGGTTGGTCCGGATTATGGAAGGTTCATTGCAGGGCGGATTCTGCCTCCACCACCCCGATCGGGCAGCGCCCGTGCTGCTGGTGATGACGGACACCGAACTGTTCGACGTGCAAAAGGTCTATCGGCGGCGGCATCAGGTCAGGCACCAGGGCTACACTCCCGAACGCTTCTTTGCCGAAGTGGGCCCGGGGGATCCGGTGGTGCACGTGGACTTCGGCATCGGGTCCTATGCCGGTCTGTCCAGCCGCACTGTGCGCGGTGTGCATCAGGAGTACATCCATGTCGAATACCAGGCCGGGGACAAGGTGTTGGTGCCGGTGCACCAGGCCGATCGCGTCAGCCGGTATGTCGGTCCGGAGGATCCGGTGTTGTCGCGGCTGGGGTCCAGCCGGTGGTCCACCGCGCGGGACAAGGTGCGCAAGGAAGTTCAGGAGATTGCCGAGGAACTGCTGGCGGTCTACGCCCACCGGGAGACCGCCACCGGCCGGGCGGCCGGACCCGACGAGTCGATGCAGGCCGCCCTGGAGATGGCCTTTCCCTTCGACGAGACCCCCGATCAGTTGCAGGCCGTGGTCGATGTCAAGGCGGATCTTGAATCCGAACGCCACATGGATCGCCTCATCGTCGGCGACGTGGGGTTCGGCAAGACCGAAGTGGCCCTGCGCGGGGCCTTCAAGGCGGTGATGGACAGCCGCCAGGTGGCGGTGCTGGTGCCGACCACGGTCCTGGCCCACCAGCACCATGTCACCTTCACCGACCGGATGCGCGACATGCCGGTCCGGGTCGAGGTCCTGAGCCGCTTGCGTTCCCCCGCCGAACGGCGCCGGGTCAAGGCCGAACTGGCGGCCGGGACCGTGGACATTGTGGTCGGCACCCATGCCCTGCTGGCCAAGGACGTGAAGTTCCGCGATCTGGGCCTCCTGATCATCGACGAGGAACAGCGGTTCGGGGTTCGTCAGAAGGAAAAAATCAAGCAGCTCAAGCCCACCGTCAACGTCCTGACCATGTCGGCAACGCCGATCCCGCGCACAATGAACATGGGGCTGAGCGGTATCAGGGACATCAGTTACATCACGTCGCCACCGGAGGAACGGCTGCCGGTGCATACCATCATGGCCCCGTACGACAGTACGCTGGTGCAGCGGGCCCTGGAACGGGAGCTGAAGCGGGACGGCCAGGCGTTTGTGGTTACGGACCGCATCCGCGGCCTGACGGAGTTGGCGGACGAGATCGCACGCCTGCTGCCCGGGGCGGTCATTGACATGGCGCACGGCAGCATGAAGGGGGATGAGTTGGAGGACGCCATGCTCCACTTCTCCCGCGGGGAGACCGACGTGCTGGTCTGCACCACCATCATCGAGAACGGCCTGGACATTCCCAACGCCAACACGATGATTGTCAACCATGCGGACCGCTTCGGCATGGCCCAGCTCTACCAGTTGCGGGGCCGGGTCGGACGTTCCCATCGCCGCGGCCACTGCTATCTCCTCTTCGCGGAGCGGGAGGACCTCAATTTCAACGCCGCCACCCGGCTGCGCCACATCGTCGAATCCAGCAACGAGCTGGGGGCGGGATTCCGGATTGCCATGAGCGACCTGCAACTGCGCGGTGCCGGCGAAATCCTCGGGGCCCGGCAAAGCGGCAGCATGGGCACCATTGGCCTGGACCTGTACTCGCGCCTGCTGGCCAATGCCATCGAGAACCTGCGCATCACCGGATCGGCCGATCCGGATGCGGACACGGGCGCTTCCCTGAACGGCACGGAGCCGTCCGTCAAGGATCCCCTGGCCGACCCTGTTACCCTGTTGCTGCCCTTGGCCGCCCATATCCCGGACTGGTACATTGAGGACGGTGCCACCCGGTACCAGCTGTACCACCGGGTGGCGGGCCTGGCCAGCGTCGAGGCCGAGAACGAATTCCGGCAGGAGTTGATTGACCGCTTCGGTTCCGTCAGCCAACGGGTGGATGCCGTGCCGGAGGAGATCGAGAACCTGCTGTATCAAATCCGGCTGAAGCGCGCTGCCGAGGAGGCCGACATCGAGTCCATTTCCACCCGCGATCTGGAGATCCTGATCAAGCCCCGGACCGGGTTCGAGGACGCCCGGCATCGCATCCAGTCGATGCTGAATCGGGTCGTCAATGCGGACTTGACCGCGGTCGACCTTACCTACCGTCCCTGGCGCGTGGGCCGGGAAGGCATCTACGTGTCCCTGAACAACAGGGATGGCTGGCAGGACACGCTCCTGGAGATCGTGGTGCAACTGGGCGTGTTCAGGGCGGAGGCGCGTGCGCTGGTCCAACGCCTGGTGGCGGCTGCCTGACCGGGCTGCGGCCGGTGGCCGCAGCTGATCCTTGAACCATGTCGGATCCCCTGCCTCCCCGCTCCGACGATTCGCGGCCGCGCAGCTACCGCGACGCGTCGGAGTTCGACGACTTCGACCGGACCCAGGATGAAATCAACCTGGCCCAAACCCGGCGCGTGGTCGAGATTGACATGGAGGTGCACTCGGTTCAGACACCCCGCACCCCGGACACCGGGATTGAAATCCGGGGTCGCCTGCGCCGTCCCAGCCACGAAGTCTTCGGCGGCTGGCGGGAATCCTTCGGCCGCATGAAGCTGCTGCCCTTCCTGGTGCCGGATCGGGTCGCAGCCCTGCCCGGGGCCGTCCTGCTGAGGCTGGTGGCTGCCCCGCCCGGACCAAAGCCGGGGAATGCGACCATCAACCTGGTCCTGTTCATTCTGACCATCCTTACGACTTTCTTCGTTGGGAGCCTGTACAGCCCCGATGTCCGGGCGACCGGGATGACCGACCTCTTGAATCCGGCCAACCTGATTCAGGGTTGGCCGTTTGCGCTCACGTTGCTGGCCATTCTCGGCATCCATGAACTGGGCCATTTCTTCGCCGCCCGGCACCACGGCATCCCGGTCAGCCTGCCGTATTTCCTTCCGGTTCCCTTCGCCTTCGGCACGCTCGGCGCGTTCATTCGCCTGCGGGGGCCCATCGACGACCGGAGACAGCTGTTCGACGTCGGTGTGGCCGGTCCCCTGGCAGGCCTGGCCGTGGCCCTGCCGCTGCTGTTCGCCGGCTTGCAGGCAAGCGAACTGACCACCATATCCGGCCAGGTCATGCTGGAGGGCAACAGCCTCCTGTACTGGGGCGCCAAGTACCTGGTGTTCAACGAGTGGCTGCCGGACTTCGCAACCGGTCTGGACGTACACGTGGGGCCGATGGCCATGGCGGCCTGGATTGGCCTGCTGGCCACCGGGCTCAACCTGCTTCCGGTGGGCAATCTGGACGGCGGCCACGTGGTGTTTTCGCTGTTCGGCGGGCACGCACGCTACTTTTTCCGCGGGACGCTCCTGTTGCTGGCTGTCCTGGGCATCGCCGGATTTGACCAGCTGCAGGCCTACCTGCCGGTGTTGGAACACATCGGCTACACCGGCTGGCTGGTTTGGCTGTGGCTGATCATCATGGTCATGGGACCGTCGCATGCCGTCACGCTGGACATGGTCACGGAACTGGACGACAGACGGCGCTGGATTGGATATGCGGTACTGCTTGTGTTTGTCTTGACATTCGTGCCGGTGCCCCTGCGCACCTTCGTGTTTTGACCGGGCCTACAGCGCGTTTCCATTGGAGTGATTGGTGAGCAACGCCTTTTCCTTGCAGGCAGTCATTCAGAGCCTGCACACGTTCTGGGCCGGCCAGGGATGCACCATCGGGCATCCCCACAGCGAAAAGGTCGGGGCCGGCACGATGAACCCGGCAACGTTTCTGCGGGTGCTGGGACCCGAGCCATGGCGGGTCGGCTATGTGGAACCCTCGTTCCGCTCCGACGACGGCCGGTATGCCGAGAATCCGAACCGGATGCAGATGCATACCCAATACCAGGTCATCCTGAAGCCCGATCCGGGCAATCCGCAGGAGCTATATCTGGCCAGCCTGGCGGCCCTGGGCCTGGACCTGGCCCGACACGACATCCGCTTCGTCGAGGACAACTGGGAATCTCCGGCCCTGGGGGCCTGGGGCCTCGGCTGGGAGGTGTGGCTGGACGGACAGGAAATCACCCAGTTCACCTACTTCCAGCAGGCCGGCGGCCAGGTTCTGGATCCCGTGAGCGTGGAAATCACCTACGGGTTGGAGCGGATCACCATGTACCTCCAGGGCCGCCGCGAGGTCTGGAGCATCGATGTGGACGGCCGGCACAGCTATGCGGACCTGTACCGTACACACGAGGTTGAGCACAGCCGCTACAACTTCGACATCGCCGACATCGACCGCCTGCACCAGATGAATGCCCTGTACCGGGCGGAGGCGGACCGGTGCCTTGAGCAGGGCCTGGTGCATCCGGCCCACGACTGGGTAATTCGGCAGAGCCACACCTTCAATCTGCTGGACAGTCGGGGGGCCATCGGCGTCACGGAACGGGCCCAGTACTTCGCCGGCATGCGCAGACAGGCACGCAGCGTGGCCGAACTGTATGCGGCACAGCGGCTCCAGGACGAGTACCCGTTTCTGGCACCCGGAGAGGACGGGAACGGACGCGCCGCCGTCCAGGCTGCCAGCCGGGCCGCAACCGGTTTCCCGGAGGAACCGGCCGACCTGCTCTTCGAGATTGGGTTGGAGGAGATGCCGGCGGCTGCTGTGCCTTCCGGCATTGCCCAGCTCGAGGCCCTGCTGGCCGAACAACTGGCGGCCGCGCGCCTGGCACACGGAGGCGTGGAGGTGTCGGGTACCGTACGGAGGCTTGTGGCCAAAGTTCGGAATCTGGCTCCGGTTCAGGCATCCCAAACCACGGAACGACGCGGTCCGTCGGTCAAGATTGCCTTCGATTCCGACGGTGCCCCCACGCGCGCGGCGGTCGGGTTTGCCCGCGGCCAGGGCCTGTCGGTGTCGCGGCTGGAAGTCCGGGGTGAGCATGTCTATGCCGCGCGCACGGAGGCGGGCCAACGGGCCGGCGAGGTCCTGCCGGACATCCTGGGTGCCGTGTTGGACGGATTTGGTTGGGGCCGCGCCATGCGGTGGGACGGATCCGGCAAGGAGTTCATCCGCCCGGTGCGGTGGCTGCTGGCGTTGTTGGGCGACTCCCCGGTACCGTTCACCTGGGGCGAACTGACCGCGGTCACCGAAACGCGGGTGCCGCGCTGGCAGGAACTGGGGGATGCGGAAACCCCGGGTGCGGTCCGCATGGAGCCCGCGACCAGCCAGCGGGATTGGCAGGACCGCCTGACAGCCAGTGGGATTGTGCTGGATCGGGAGCAACGCCGCGCCGAGGTGCTGCGCCAGGTCCAGGCCGCGGCCGCGGCCTGCGGCGGACGCCTGGAGGCGGATGACGACCTGCTGGACGAGGTGACGGACCTGGTGGAGGCGCCACAGGCCGTCTCGGGGGCATTCCCGGAGGAATTCCTGGACCTGCCGGTGCCCGTCCTGATTACCGTGATGCGCAAGCACCAGCGGTATTTCCCACTGTATGCTGCCGACCGGCCCGACACGTTGCTGCCCCGATTCGTGACCGTGGCGAACGGCGTTGCGCTCAAGGATCCGGACTTGGTGCGGACAGGCAACGAAAGTGTCATCAACGCCCGATTCAGCGATGCCGCCTTCTTTGTGGAGAGGGACTTGGCCACGCCCCTGGCGGAACGAACCCCCCGACTCGGTTCCCTTGTGTTCCACGCCCGCCTCGGTTCCATGCTGGAGAAGGTGGAGCGGCTGCGGGGGCTGGTACTGGACATCGGCCGGCTGCTGGAGCTTGACGCGGAAGAGTTGCGCCATGCCGAACGGGCGGCAGGCCTGTGCAAGAGTGACCTGGTCACCAGCATGGTGATTGAAATGACGAGCCTGCAGGGGACCATGGGCGAAATCTACGCCGGTGCATCGGGCGAACCGGATGCGGTATGCACTGCCATCCGGGAACACCATCTGCCCAGGCAGGCCGACGACGCGGTGCCGGAAAGCGCACCCGGGGTCGCGCTGGCGGTGGCCGATCGACTCGATTCCCTGACGGGGCTGATGGCGGCGGGGGTGGTGCCCCGCGGCAGCGCCGATCCCTTCGGCCTGCGCCGGCTTGCAATCGGCCTAGTGAGCATTCTGCTGGAACGACGCCTGAGCCTGGATCTGGCGGGCGCGGTCGAACTGGCCTGTTCCCGCCTGCCAATTGATGTTCCGGAGGGACTGGCGGCGGATGTTCTCCAGTTTATCCAGCGGCGCCTCCGTGTGGCGATGCAGGAACACGGCCTGCCGACGGATGTGGTGGACGCGGTGATGGCGAGTCCCTGGCCGGATCCGAGGTTCCGGTTCTGCACGGCGCAGGAATTGGCGGCCGCGGCGGCGGATGCCGCCTGGCACAGGGAGTTGGAGGCGTACGGCCGCTGTGTCCGGATCCTGCCCAAGGACGAGGATTGGTCGGCTGAACCGGCGGGTCTGCCCCCATGGACGGTCGAGCCTCCTGATGCTGTGGAGACGATCGTCGCCGCGGGTCCCGAACCCGCGGCGGCCGCAGCCGCCGACCGGTTGCTGTTGGAGGCCCTGATCGGAGCCGAGGCCACTCTGGCCAGCCGGCCGCCTTCGGTGGCCGGATTTCGAGCCGCCATGTGCGGTTTGACCGAACCGGTTGCGATGTTCTTCGACGAGGTGATGGTCATGGCCGAGGATGCCGATTTGCGGGCCCATCGCCTGGGACTGATGGCACGGGTGGCCCGCCTCGGAGTCCCACTGGGTGATCTGGTGCGTCTGCGTCCCGCGACCGGCCAGACCCCCTCCCTTTGCTAGAATCGCCTCCTGTTGAAACCTGCCGTTCACGCCATCCGGGAGCACACGCTTGAAAGGAATCCTCTACCTGAACGATGCGGAGATTGCGACCCTGGACGAAACACGGATCTCGGTGTTCAAGACCTACGACGAAGATCCCATCCGGATCAGCTACCGCACGCATCGGCTGAATACCGGCAAGTCCTTTGTGGAACTTGAGCGGCATCGGGTGATGCGCCTGCACCTGGAAGACGGCCGGGAGGCCGATGTGATCTACCAGCATGCCTGTCTGGATGCCGAGGGCAAGCTGGCGGGAGTCCTGCGCGTGTTGGGGGACTTCCGGGACGGGCAGTCCTAACCCGCCGCCATCCCGCGGGCGCGGGCCGTCCGCCATCGCACCTGCACGAGGCAGTCCTGGATTTCATACCGCCCGACGGCGTCCGGTTGCGCGCAGGACAAAAAGCGGTCCTGCGCTATGCCGGCGGGCCGGCCGGCATCAGTGCCGTGCCCGGCAGCGGCAAGACCTTCACGCTGAGCCTGCTGGCCTGCAAGCTGATTGGAGACTTGGCGCGCGATCCCGACGCCGGTTCCGCCGAGGTGCTGGTCGTGACGTTCGCCCGGTCCGCCGCGGCCAACATTCGGCAGCGCATTCGGGAGTACCGGGCGGCCATGGGCAGCCGGACCCCCGGCCTGGGCTATACCGTGTGCACGCTGCATTCCCTGGCCAACCGCATTGTGCGCAACCGGCCGGGCACCGTGGGACTGGGTGCCGACTTTCGGGTGTTGGACGAGTCTGAAACCCGACGGTTCATCGCCTCGTTCATCGGGGACGAGGCGCAGCGTGCGAAGGAACTGGCCGCCGTGCTGTTCGAACAGCCGCGCAGTGTCGACAATGCCAAGTTGTTCGGCCGGTTCCGGCGCGACCTTGAAGGTTGGATCTACACGCTCTTCCGGGAATTCAAGCTGCGTTCCTTGACACCGGACCGGCTGGCCTCGGTGTTGCGGGACCGCGGCGACCAGGTGGTCTGGTCCTTGATGCTGGACCTGTATGACGCCTACCAGCGCCAGTTGCGGGATCTGGACGCCGTGGACTACACGGATCTCCTGCGTTTGGCAGTGGAGGCCCTGGAGCAGGATGCCGAGCTGTGCAGCCGCCTCGAGCAAAAATGGCCGTTTGTCCTGGAGGACGAGGCACAGGACAGCAATCGCCTGCAGGAGCGCATCATCGATTGCTTGACGCGCGGGCAGGGCAACTGGGTCCGGGTCGGGGATCCCAACCAGTCGATTAGCACGACCTTTACCGGTGCCGACGCCAAACTGCTGCCCGCCTTCCTGGCGCGGGCGGAAACCCGGCGTTACGAACTCCCCCAGTCCGGCCGGTGTGCGCTTCCGATTTTGGACGCCGCCAATCATTTGATCACCTGGTCCCGCGAGTTCTACCGCCATTTCGCCGAAGTGGATCCCCTGGAGCCGCCGCTGATCGCACCGACCGATGCGGATGATCCCCAGCCGAATCCCCGGGGCTATGCACCGCAGGTCTGCAGCTATCTGCCGGTGGGCCGACAACCCGCGGTTTGGGACGATACCTGCGACCGGATGGCGGACCTGATCCGGGAGCGTTTGCGGCGTCCGGGAGCGGACACGTACTCCTGGGCCGTCCTCGTGCCGACGCAGCGGCAGGCCAACCAGGTGGTCGAGGCGCTCCGTGCCCGCGCGGTGCCCGTGGATGATTCCCTGGTTCGGATTTCCGATGCGCGCCGCATACTCATCGAAACGGTGGTGCACAGCCTGGACTTGGTGGTCAGCCCGAACCTGGCGGCATTGGAAGCCGTGTGGCAGGCCGCCTACGCACCGGAACCGGAGCTGGCGGAAACGGAGGCTGTGGCCGAGCCGAAGGAGGTTCCGGGCATCGACAAGGCCGGGGAAGGTCCCACCGCATTCGATGCCTGGCTTTCATTGGAGCCCGAGGAGTTCGACGCGTCGCCTGAGGACGGCCAGGCAGTCCGGGACTTGCAGGCCGCGGTCCGCAGATGGCTGGACTCGGTATCGCTGCCACCGGACGAATTCGTGCTGTTGGCGGCACAGGATTTGTTCGGAACCCCGTTTGAGCTGGCCATCTGCTACTGCCTGGCCGGGTACCTTGGCGAGCACATGGCCCGCGAGCGCCATCACGATTTCGCGAGTTGTTCAGCCCTGTTGAGGCGGGTTGCCTCCGGCGCGGAGAGGATTGAACTGCCGGACGAGGGCGGCACCTACAAGGCGGAATCGGGGACGGTCACCGTGTGTACCATGCATGGAGCCAAGGGCCTTGAGTGGGATCGGGTGTTCCTGCTCGGCCTCAACAACTACGCCTTCCCCGCGGACCCCGAAACCGACCAGTTCATGTCAAGGTTGTACTACGTCAAGGACCATTGGGATCTGCCGGCCGAGCTGATGGCCGTGGTCGACCACGGCCTGGACCAACGCCTGGATGGGTTCATGCCCGGGGTCGCCACCGTCGACAACTGCGCGGCCTATGTGTCGGAACGGCTGCGGCTCCTGTATGTTGGTCTGACGCGGGCCCGCGAACAGGTGGTGCTGGTGCCCGACTGTGGCCGCAGCCGCAATCAAAATGCGCAGGCGGAGGCCCACCGGGAGCTCGACGACTACCTTGCCAAGACGCATGCGGTCCATGCGCAACCGGCCGGCTGTTGATGCCGGTCGATCACCAAAATTGTTTTTCCCGTTTGCTGCCGAATCAAGTACAAGGAGATTTTGTGACTACCCCATCAGACTATGGCACCTTGCTGCCCGCACTCGACACCGGTGTTCCCGCCAGCCCCCGGGCCAGGCAGAATCACTTCAGGGCCGAACCCGAACTGGCCATTGACGCCTCGGCCCTCTACCACTGCGTTCTCAAGACGGCCAAGGGCGACATCGTGATCCGGATGTTTGCGGCGGAGGCGCCGGTCACCGTCAACAATTTCATCCATCTGTCCCGTTCCGGCTTCTACGACGGGACCATGTTCCACCGTGTCATCGCCGACTTCATGGCCCAAGGCGGTGATCCGACCGGCACCGGCACCGGAGGCCCCGGCTATCGCTTCAAGGACGAGTTTCACGACTCGCTGGTCTTCGACCGTCCGGGTCTGCTGGCCATGGCCAATGCGGGGCCCCGGACCAACGGCAGCCAGTTCTTCATCACGTTCGTGCCGTGCAACTGGCTGGATCACAAGCACACGATCTTCGGCGAGATTGTGGCCGGCATGGACGTGGTCAACTCCATATCGATCCGCGACCCGCAACGCAGCCGCGTGCCGGGAGACCTGATCAACAGCGTCGAGGTCTTCGAGCAACCGGCCGACGCCTGAGGGCTGATTTGTCCACCCGGCGGTGCGAAGGGTGGGTCTGTCCGTCCCCGCATCGTCGGGTTGGCCCGGCCACTGCCCATCCAACACCGTTGCATCGGGTCACTAAGCCCATCCGAACCATGAGAAACCTACTGTCTTTCCTTGTATGCCTATTGATTGCCGCCATGGTGCTGACCGCCTGCGTCCGCGACATGATGATGGTCGACCTGGACAACGATGGTGACCTAGACTTGGTGGTCATCGTGGATGGAGAGACTGCGGTGACTCCCGAACCGCCTCCGGCCGCTGCGGAACTGGACTTGGGCACCGAATTGCCCGCGATCCCTCTGGACATGCCCCAGGAACCGGAAGACCGCGACGACATGTTCGACGAACCGCCGCCGT